>OUNM010545635.1_pt1 | contig 15442 bp, 19 predicted proteins | sample 1769961 | NCBI WGS metagenome assembly OUNM01 (sample SAMEA3914820, study PRJEB12502) | metagenome | biome: forest; material: soil | place: USA | collected 2012-03-12 | depth 0.3 m | reverse complement strand
CGGGCAGCAAACAGACCAGCCTGCCCTGCGCCACATCGGTCCCGAGCAGCGAGCGCGCGGTGATCGCGAAGCCCAGCCCATCGACCGCCGCCTGCAGCACGATGTGCGAATGATCGAGCTGCAGCCGGCTCGCCGGCCGCAGGCGCGGCAGGCCGACATGCATCTTCCAGTCGTCCCAGTCCTGCTTGCGCGTCTTGACCACCAGCAGCGTGTGCTGGGCCAGCGACTTGGGCTCGACGATCGGCTTCTGCTTCAGGAGCGAGGGTGCCGCCACCGCAATCAACTCGTCCTCGAGGAAGGGCTGCGCCTTGACCGCGCTCGGCCAGCCCTCGACGCCGCGGCGGATCGCGATGTCGAACGGCTCGGGCGCCTTTTGCGGCGGCGCGAGGCTGGTGATGAGCTGCGGCGCAATGCCGGGATGGTGCGCCACGAAATCCGGAAGGCGCGGGATCAGCCAGCGCACCGCGAAGGACGGTCGCACGTTGATCCGCACCGCGCGCACCGGCGCCCGCACCGTCACCGCACGCGCCGCGGCCGCGATCTGCTCCATCGCGGGCGCGGTCTCGGCGAACAGCTGCTGGCCCTCGGCGGTCAGGCTGACCTGGCGGATCTGGCGCTCGAACAGTGCGACGCCGAGATGATCCTCGAGCGAACGCACCTGCCGGCTCACCGCGCCATGAGTGACGTTGAGCTCGACCGCCGCGCGCGAAAAACTGAGGTGACGCGCGGCCACCAGGAACATCCGGAGCGCATTGAGCGGCGGAAGGGAGCCGGGCTTCATGTGTGAGTTTTTATCACATACAGGCGGATTTCACATCGTTTGTCACACAACCGTAACGGACAGAGATTGCCCGCATGTCCGCGTCCGTTGTCGCCTCCCCGTCCCCGTCCCCGACCGACATCGCCGCCCGCCATTCGGCCATAGCGCTCGCGGTCACCCTGCCCTCGGACACCTGCCTCTATCTGCTGCTGCCCATGTTCGCGTCGCAGTTCGGCGTGAGCCTCTTCGAGGTAGGCGTCCTGTTGGCGGCCAATCGGCTGGTCCGCATCATGGGCTACGGCTTCGTCGCCCGCTTCTATGCCCACCGCGGCGACCGGCCCACGGACACGCTGGCGGTGATCGCCGCCGCCTTTGCCTCGCTGGGCTACGCTACGCTCTCGGGCGTCTGGCTGCTGCTGCCGTTCCGCCTGCTGTGGGGCCTCTCCTTCGCCGCGCTCAACCTCTCGACGCTCGCCATGGCGACGGCCGAGCCGCACGGCGCGGCGCGGCGCAACGGCCGCTCGCGCGCCATCATCGCGCTCGGCCCGACGCTCGCCCTGCCGGCCGGCGCCTTGCTCGCCGAGCAGCTCGACATGGGCCCACGCGCGATCTTCTTTGTGCTCACAGTGGTGGCGCTGGTCGGGCTGGTCGCCACCCGCCACCTGCCGGCAACACCGCATCCGGTCGCGCCGCCACGCAAGCTGCAGCTCCCCGGCAGCCTCGATGTCTGGTCGTTCCTAGAAGGCTTCGCGCTCGACGGCCTGTTCGTGGTCGGCCTCGGCTATCTCGGCAAGGACCTGCTGCCGGGCGGCGCGGTGATGGCGGCGGCACTGCTGATGGCGCTGCGCTACTTCTGCGAGATCGTGCTGTCGCCGATCGGCGGCCAGGTCGCCGAGCGCTGGGGCGCCGAGCGCTTGCTCGTGACGCTGTCGCTGCTCACCACAATCGTGCTGGTGGGCTTCGGCGCGGGCTGGATCTTCAGCTGCGCGGCCGCGATCGTGGTGTTGCGCGCGCTCCAACTGCCGCTGATCGCACCGATCGTAGCCAAGCGCACGCCCGGTGCCGGCCGCGTCCAGGCGCTCGCCACCCGCGCGGTCTGGCGCGACATCGGCGCCGGCACCGGCCCGATCGCCGCGGGCCTGCTGCTGCCGATCATGCCGTCGTTCTGGATCTACGCGGTGTCCGCCGGGTTGCTCGCGGTGGCGGCGGTGGCGTGCGTGAGACGGTGAGAGGACTCAATTTATCCCTGCGTCATCCCTCCCACCGTATTATCATGCCGCAAGATCGATGCGCCACCTGCCAATCCTCGCGCTGCTGTTGCTGGCCTCCACGCCGCACCTGTCACAGGCCCAGCCCGCGGGCGAACGGTTGATCGCGCCGATACCCTCCACGCTCAAGCTCGCGGGGCAGGTCCCGCACGACGGCGCGAAGATCGAAATGTTCGTGCCGGCGAACGAGACGATCGAGAACTGGTCGGAGCAGATCGCCACGCAGGTGCGCTTCAACATGGCCAGCCGTACCGACCTGACGGCGCTGCTGCATGTGATCGAGCAGAAGTGGATCGAGGCCTGCAAGGAAAGTCCGCCGATCACCATCTTGCCTGGCACGCATCCCCCTCGACCGCGACAGGGCCAAGGAGATGGTGCACTACATGGGCACGGTGACGGTCTGCGACAGCCGCACGTCCCAGCATTCCTGCCCGGCGGGATAGGATCCATCGACGAAAAAATGGTTGCCTTTCGCGCAACCGCTCCTTGATTATAATTGCGATATATGCAATATTGATCGTCAAGGGGACCCGGACCCTTTTGCAAAGCGCGGGGGCCATGGGAGACGCCAGACGGTGGGCTGGATCGAGCTTGGTAAGGAGATTCGACTATTTTCCCGTTAGTTTAATGGTCACTTTTGGTAACGCTTTTTCCTCCGTATTTAAAAGCGTTACCCGGCGGTAACCGCCACCCACCTCGTCCTCTCGAGCGCAGCGTAGTCGAGGGACCTGTTTTCAGGACGCCGCACAAAAGGAGATCCCTCGGCTACGCTCGGGATGACGGAGAGAGGCGGTAACCGCCAGATTCTCGCCAGTCCGGCGGGCCCGCCGAAGACACCCTTGATATTTCCCATACACTTCCATATTACTTCCATATGGAAACACTTGCTCCACCCTCCGCCACCCCCGCTTTCACCGCGACGCTCAACCTGTTCCAGGCCCATGCGCGGCTTGAGGAGCGCTTTGCGGCCGGCCTCGGCGCGGTGCACGGGCTGTCGCTGAAGGACACCTTGCTGCTGATGTACGTGGCCCATGCCGAGGGCGGGCGGCTGAGCCGCATCGAGCTCGCCAAGCGCCTGTCGGTCAGCCCGTCGACGGTGACGCGCACCACCGCGCCGCTCGAGAAGCGTGGCTTCCTCGGCCGCGAGAGCCACGAGCACGACGCGCGCTTTGCCTATGTCGTGCTGACCAAGGCCGGCAAGCGCGCCGTGGCCGACGCCGAGGCCACGATGGCGCGGCTCGCCGACGACGTGTTCCGCGACCGCTGGAGCGTTGCGGAAGTGAAGTCGTTGTCGTCGCTGCTGCGTTGGCTGGTGGCCTGAAAGCGGACCGCCAGCTACGCTGAAGCAATGACCGACGATGCGGCCACCGATTCCGCCCTCGACCCCGGCGAGCCTTCAAGCCTGCGCAACGCCTGGCTGACCTGGCTGCTGGTCACCCTGGGTCTGGCGCTCTATGCCGGCGGGGCGGAGATCGAGGCGCGCACCGAGAGCGAGACGCTCGTGCTGGCACCGGGCAACGCGATCGTGCTCGAGGTGCCGCGTCTCTTCCCCAATCCGCTGCAGCTCGATCTCGACGTGCGCACGCCGGCCTGCGAGGGCCGGCCGGACGCCGCCGCCATCACCGCCACCTACGCACCGCCGCGCGACGGGCTGTTGCGGCTGAAGCCCGATGCCAACCTCAAGCTTGAAGTGCAGGGCGAGAGCGGCCCGCCGGTCACCTACGAGCTGATGCCGCCGACCGGCAGCTGCATCGGGACCCTGCGGCGACTCACGGCCAATCTTGCGATCGAGCCCGGCGTCTACCGCTGGCCGCCGCCGCCCGGCACGCCGCAGTTCATGCTGGGCACCGGCTTCAATGCCCTGCACGTGAAGGTGATCGGCGCCGACAAGGCGATCGCGGGCCAGCGCGCGCAGCTCTACGTGCTGGCGTCGGTGCGGCTCAACGGCTCGCAGCCCAATGTCGACTGGCTGTGGCCGGCCGTGTTCCTCGACCTGCTGTTCCCGGTCACCCAGGGGATCTGGCTGGTGGTGCTGCTCTGGAGGACCCTGAAGGCCCGTCGCCGCGCCTAGGCGCGGTCTGCCGCGCCGGAGGCAGCGGCTTTAGCGCAATTGGGGCAGCTGCTAGGCCGCCGGCTCCGCCTTCTCGACCTTGGCCTTCACCTTGCGCGGCGCCTTCACCTTGGGCGGATTGCGCCGCAGCATGTCGGCATCGCACAGCGCCACGACATCGACCGCGCCGGCGTTCTCGGCGTTGTTGCGCAGGCTCTTCACCTCATCGAGCGATCGCGCGGCGATCTTCTCGGCCGTCCAGACGTATTTGGCACTCATGGGCTAAAATCCTTATCTGAAGACATCCTTGCGGTGCCGCACTTCGGCGAACACCTGGATGGGATCCTTGCCCACCATGCCAACGGCCTTCTGTACCGACGGGATGTCGGCACGCAGGAATGGGTTAGTCCTCTTCTCCTCGCCAAGCAACGACGGCACGGTGGCCTCGCCCCTGGCGCGGGCGGCATCGATCGCCGCCGAACGGTCCTTCAAGGCCTTGTTGTCGGTCTCGATGGTGACTGCGAAGCGTGCGTTGGACTGGGTGTATTCGTGCGCGCAATAGACCCGCATGTCGTCGGGCAGGCCGCGCAGCCGCTCGAGCGAGGTCCAGAACTGGGTGGGCGTTCCCTCGAACATCTTGCCGCATCCGAGCGCAAACAAGGTATCGCCGCAGAACAGCGCGTGCTGGTCGCGGAAGGCGTAGGCGCAGTGGCCGACGGTGTGGCCGGGCACGAAGATGACCTCGGCCTCCGCCTCGCCGAAGCGGTAGCGGTCGCCGTCGTCGACCGTGACGTCGATTCCGGGGATGCGGGCGCGGTCGCGGCCCAGCCCCACGATGGTGCAGCCGGTGGCGTTCTTGATCTCCATGTTGCCGCCGACATGGTCGCCATGGTGGTGGGTGTTCAGGATATGGGTGATCTTCCAGCCCCGTTTGTCGGCCTCCGCCAGCACGGGGGCCGCCACCGCGGGATCGACGACGCCGACCGAGCCGCTCTGGGGCTCGCGCATCAACCACACGTAATTGTCGCTCAGGACCGGGATTCTCACGATATCGAGGGATGTGCTCATGATGCGCAAGGGTAGCAACTCTGGCCTGCGCCCGCCATGTCCCTCCCCGGTGACCTTTTAGGCGTTTTAAGCGTTGTTTCTGCTAGGATAAGCGCATGTGGACCGACGTCCTCGACCTCAACGACTTCTACGCCACCCGGCTCGGGCAGATGACCGTGCGCCTGTTGCGCGCCCGCCTGCGCGAGATCTGGCCCAGCGTGAAGGGCGAGACGGTGCTGGGGTTGGGCTATGCGACGCCCTTTCTGCGGCCCTTCATGGAGGAATCGCAGCGGACGCTGGCGTTCATGCCGGCCCAGCAGGGCGTGACCCGCTGGCCGCGCAAGGGCCAGAACCGTACCGCGTTCGTTGACGAGTTCGACTTGCCGCTGCCCGACCGCTCGGTCGACAAGGTGCTGCTGATCCATGCCGTCGAATGCACCGAACAGCTTCGTCCCTTCCTGCGCGAGATCTGGCGGGTGATGGCCGACGGCGGCCAGCTGATCACCGTGGTGCCGACCCGTGCCGGCCTGTGGTCGCAGCTCGACCGCTCGCCCTTCTACCAGGGCCATCCCTATTCGCCGGGCCAGGTCGCCAACCTCTTGCGCGCCAACATGTTCGCGCCGATGCGCCAGGCGCGCGCGCTCTACATGCCGCCCACCAAGTCGCGGCTCGTGCTGCGCATGGCGCCCGCGGTCGAGAAGTTCGGCCAGCGCTGGCTCGGCCGCTTCGCCGGCGTCAGTGTCATCGAATCGGGAAAGCAGCTCTATGCCGGCGTCGCCGAGCGCACGCCGCAGGAGCAGCTCGCGGGTGCGCGGCCCAAGCTGCGCATCGCCGCCTCCCGCGACACGCAGGCCGCCAGGGCCCGCAACAAGGACGGGGAAGCGCCAGCGTCGTGATGCCCGCCTCCTGATGATGCCCGTCTCCTGATGTCGATCTCTCCGAGGGTCATCGCCCTGCTCGGCTTCGGCGAAGCAGGCTCCGCAATCGCACGCGGCCTCGCGGCCGACGGCGGCTGGCGCGGCGTCGCCAAGCCCGGCGACAACGCGCCTCGACGCCTGATCGCGATCGACACCGCCCTCGACAAGGACGCGCGCGGTACGGCGCTCGGCAAGGAAGCGCGCCGGCTCGATGTCGCGATCTCCGACAGCTACACCGCGGCGCTCTCCGAGGCCGACCTCGTGATCTGCGCCGTGCAGGGCGAGTTCGCGATCGATGCGGCCAGAGCTGCCGCGCCGCTGCTGAAGAAGGGCGCGCACTATCTCGATCTCTGCACCGTCACCGGCAAAATGTCGGATGAGGATCGCGCGGAGATCGAAACCGGCGGCGGACGCTATGTCGACATCGCCGTGATGGGCGGCTTCTTCGCGTCTGGCATCAAGGCGCCGATGCTGGTGGCGGGCGAAGGCGCCCAGCCGATGGTCGACTGGATGAACGCCAACGGCTTCGTCACCAAGTATCTCGGCGCCAAACCCGGCAGCGCGTCGTCGGTGAAGATGCTGCGCTCGGTGATCGTGAAGGGGATCGAGGCGCTGGCCGTCGAATCCTTCGTCACGGCCAGGCGCCAGGGCATCCTCGACGAGGTGATGGGCTGCCTGGGCGACATCGATGCCCGCACCTTCGCGGGCTCGCTCGCCATGCTGATCCAGACGCACATCGTCCATGCCGAGCGCCGCTGGGAGGAGATGGGCCTGGTCGCCCGCACCTTGCGCGAGACCGGCGTCGATCCGCTGATGACCGAGGCGATCGAGAAGAGCCATCGCCGCACTGTCGACGCGCATATCGCGCCGGCCGACGGCAAGGTGCCGAGCCTCGAGGACGCGCTGAAGATCCTCTCCGAAAAGGTGGTCCGTGGCCTGTGACGTGTTCGACCAGCTTGTCGCGCTGCTGAGCGACGCCAAGGCCAAATTCCGCGTCATCGAGCATGAAGCCGAGGGCAAGTCCGAGGCGATCAGCGCGATCCGCGGCAACCGTCCCGACCAGGCGGCGAAGGCGATGGTGCTCGACGTGCGCGGCGGGGGCGGCGGCAAACGTCCGGTGCTCGCCATTCTGCCCGGTTCGCGCAAGCTCGACTTCGCAGCCGTCGCTGCGATCTTCGAGGCGAAGAAGTGCGGCTTCGCGTCGCCGGAGACCGCGCAGGAACTGACCGGCTGCGTGATGGGTGCAGTGCCGCCTTTCGCGCTCAATCCCGCCTTGTCGATCGTGGTCGAGGAAGATCTGCTGGCCAACGACACGCTGTTCTTCAATGCCGGCCGTCTCGACCGCTCGATGGAGCTCGACACACGAGACTGGATCGCCGTGGCAAAGCCGCGCGTGGCGAAGATCGCCGCCAGGGCCTAGGCTTCGGGCATGGATCACGGCCCGAAGTCTCCGCGGCAGCGCCTTGCCCACTGGGCGAACCAGGTGAAGCCGCTCGCCCTCTCCCTTGCCTTCGTTTTGGTCGTGCGCACGGTGGTGGCCGAGCCCTATCGCGTGCCCTCGCCGTCGATGGTGCCGACCCTGCTGGTCGGCGACGAGCTGATCGGCAGCAAGTTCGCCTACGGCTACGGCAAATATTCCTCGCCGATCGGCTTGCTGCCGGATTTCTCCGGCCGGCTGTTCGACAAGGCGCCGGAGCGCGGCGACGTCGTGGTCTTCCAGCTGCCGCGCGATCCCTCGACCACCTATGTGAAGCGCCTGATCGGCCTGCCCGGCGACCGCATCCAGATGAAGCAGGGCCGGCTCTACATCAACGACGTGCTGGTCCCGCGCCGCACCGTCGGCGACTACGGCAGCTCGACGCTCTATGTCGAGACGCTGCCCACGGCGGACGGCAAGGGCCGCGAGCACGAGATGATCGAGCTCTCCGACACCGACCGCTACGACGACACGGGCGTCTACCTGGTGCCCGCCCGGCATTACTTCATGATGGGCGACAATCGCGACAACTCGCTCGACAGCCGCATCGCCGCGGCCGACGGCGGCGTGGGCTTCGTGCCGCAGGAGAACCTGGTCGCGCGCGTCGACCGCCTGCTGCTCTCGGTCGATCCGTCGGTCGGCTGGCTCGACGTCCTGCACTGGCCCGGCGCGTTCCGCCTGGCCCGCCTGTTCGGCCATATCGACTGACGTGACGCTGAATTGGCGTTTTGGCCCCGCGGGCGAGGCCGATTTCGAACCGCTGCTCGCGCTGCGCATCGAGGTCATGCGCGATCATCTGGAAAGAGTGGGCCGCTTCACCCCCGAACGCTCGCGCCGCGTCTTCCGCGGCCACTTCGACGAACCCGGCCTGCGGCTGATCCTGGTCGGCGACGAGGTCGCGGGTTGCGTCGGCTTCAGGGTCGGCCCTGAGCACGTGATGCTCGACTCGTTTTATCTCGCGACCCGCTTCCAGAACGGCGGCCTCGGCTCGGAAATCTTCAGGACGCTGCTCGCGGAAGCCGATGCACTGGGCAAGCCGATGCGCCTGGAAGTGCTGAAGCAAAGCCCCGCCAACCGCTTCTACCTCCGCCACGGCTTCTCGCCGATCGGCGAAAACGAGGTCGACGTGACGTTCGAGCGGCCTCTGCCACCATCGCTCATGCTCAAGGCCATCTAACTTCCCGCAATTCCGGCAGCTGTTTCAGCCTGGTGTGCGCTGGCGCTGCGCGATGGTAGTCAGCACGGCACCGGCCACGAAGATCGCCGGCGGTATCAGGCCACGGCCGAGCGGCACGAAGCCCGGAAGCACGACGACCAGGACCCAGATGACGTCGGCCCAGCCGACGACAGCGAGAGCGAGCCAATAGCCCAGCCGGTCGTTGCGCCACACGCGCCACAGGGCGATCGCGATGGCGAACAAAGCGATGGTGAGCATGTAGCCGGCAAGTTGCAGCATCCGGCCCTGCGCGATGCCGGAGAGCGGCTGGGCGAGCATGTAGATCTGCCACGCCACGTAGACGTGGAAAAGGCCCCAGGCGACATAGCAAGCGGCGCCGAGCCGCGCGCAGAGTTTAGTCATGCCCTATTAAACGCCGGGGCACGTCGGGGAGGTTTTCACGCCGTCCAAACTTGTCGTGAGGACAGCGTGTGCGTGGGTCAGTCCCGTCGCAGCATGAACACCGCCTGCTCGCCGAACAGGTTGGCCAGCATCGGCGGCATGGAGATCGGGCGGCTGTTGCGGTTCAGCACGATCGAGCGCTCGACCCGCACGCCCATGTCGCGGCACAGCGCACGGAAGTCGTCGATGCTGCAGAGATGGATGTTGGGCGTGTCGTACCATTTGTGCGGCAGCGACGGCGTCTCGGGCATGTGGCCGCCGAACACCAGGCGCAGCCGCACCTGCCAGTGTGCGAAGTTGGGAAACGACACGATCGCCCGCTTGCCCACGCGCAGCATCTGCTCGAGCACCCGGCGCGGCTCGCGCGTGGCCTGCAGGGTCTGGCTCAGGATCACGTAGTCGAAGGCCTGCTCGGGATAGTCGCGCAAGTCGGTGTCGGCATCGCCCTGGATGACCGAGAGGCCGGCCGCCACGCAGGCGTTCACGCCGGCCTGGCTGAGCTCCATGCCGCGCGCATCGACGCGCTTGAAGTTCACGAGATAGGCCAGCAGCGCGCCGTCGCCGCAGCCGACGTCGAGCGCGCGGCCGCCCGGCTCGACCATGTCGGCGATCAGCTGGAGATCGACGCGGATGGGAGCAACACTCATTTCAGTCCCCCGGGCAATCCTCTGGCGTTGGCCGCACCCTGGAGGAAACCCGACAGCGTGCGGAACATCTCCGGCTCGTCGAGCAGGAAGGCGTCGTGGCCCTTGTCGCTGTCGATCTCGACGAACGACACGTTGGCCGCCGCGGCGTTGAGTGCATGCACGACCGCGCGGCTCTCGCGCGTCGGGAACAGCCAATCCGAGGTGAAGGACATCAGGCAGAAGCGCGTCGGCGAGCCCTTGAAGGCCCTGGCCAGCACGCCGCCATGCGCCTGCGCCAGGTCGAAGTAATCCATGGCACGCGTGATGTAGAGGTAGGAGTTCGCGTCGAAGCGGTCGACGAAGGTCGAGCCCTGGTGGCGCAGATAGCTTTCGACTTGGAAGTCGGCGTCGAAGCCGAAGCCCAGCGCGTCGCGGTTCTGCAGGGCGCGGCCGAACTTGCGCTGCAGCGCCTGCTCCGAGAGATAGGTGATATGCGCGGTCATGCGCGCGACCGCCAGCCCGCGCTCGGGCGCGGTGTCATGCAGGCGATAGTCGCCACCCTTCCATTCGGGATCGGCCATGATCGCCTGGCGGCCGACCTCGTGGAACGCGATGTTCTGCGCGGAGTGGCGCGCGGCCGTGGCGATCGGGACGGCTGCGAACACGCGCCTGGGAAAGCTCGCGGCCCATTCCAGCACCTGCATGCCGCCCATCGAGCCGCCGAGCGCACAGAACAGGTCTGGAATCTCAAGATGGTCAAGAAGCGCCGCCTGCGCGCGCACCATGTCGGCGATGGTCACCACCGGGAAGCGCAGGTTCCACGGCTGCTTTGCGGCCGGGTCGTGCGCCAGCGGACCTGTACTGCCGAGGCAGCCGCCCAGCACGTTCGTGCAGATGATGAAGTAGCGCGCGGGATCGAGGATCTTGCCCGGCCCGACGATGCTCTCCCACCAGCCCTCCTTGCCGGTCACGGGATTGCGGTCGGCGACGAACTGATCGCCGGTCAACGCGTGGCAGATCAGCACGGCGTTCGACTTGTCGGCGTTGAGCGTGCCGTAGGTCTGGTATGCGACGCGGAACGGCCCGAGGTCGACGCCGCAATCGAGCCGCATCGGCTGCTTCGCGCCCAGGACCGCGTGGCGACATTGGGCGAGCGCCTTGGTTTCGGCATCGGTCAGGTCGTCGAACACTCAGGTCGCTCCAAACGAAAAGCCCCCGACCGGCGGTCGGGGGCTTTTTTCGAGCACTCCGACCTTTTAGCGAGGATTAACGTGGCCGCAAGCCGGTCGGCTCAAATTCCACGGATGCAAAACTCTATAGGGTCGCGCCCCGGTTTGCGCAAGACTGACTTTACGCAAGGCCCCCCAACGTGTATCGCCGCTCACTTCATGGATGCTCCCAGTCTCGACGCCCTGCGGCAGGAAATCGACGCCATCGACGGTGACGTGCACGGCCTGATCAAGCGCCGCGCCGCGCTGGTCGGGCAGATATCGGCTGCCAAGCCACCCGGCGACCTGGCGTTCCGGCCCGGCCGCGAGGCCCAGGTCCTGCGCAAGCGGCTGGCTTCGCATGACGGCGCCTTCCCCGCCGCCGCCGTCTATCGCATGTGGCGTGAGATGATGAGCAGCTTCACGCTCATGCAGACCCCGGCGCTCAAGATCGCCGTCTGCCGGCCGGCCGACCAGCCCGGCTACTGGGATCTCGCGCGCGATCATTTCGGCTGCCAGATCCCGCTGGTGGCGCACGAGTCGCCGAACCAGGTGCTGGCCGCGGTGCGCGCCGATGCCGCCACCATCGGCGTCGTGCCGGCCCCGATCGAGACCGACACCGCCCCGTGGTGGCCGCTCCTCGCAAGCGGCGAGACGACCCTGCCCAACGTCGTGGCGAGGCTGCCCTTCGTGGTCATGCCCAACGCCCGCGCCCGCGGCATTTCGGCCCTCGTGCTGGCCCGCACCGAACCCGAGGAAAGCGGCGACGACCACGCGCTGATCTCGCTGGAATCGGCCACCGGCATCAGCCGCAACCGCATCTCCGCCGCCTTCGACAAGGTCGGCCTGCCGGGTTTCATCTCGGCGCTGGACCAGGTTGTGCACGGCATGCATCACTATCTCGTCGAGCTGCCGGGCGTGATCGCCGAAGGCGACAAGCGGCTGCGCGAGCTCGAGGTGGCTTTGGGGCTGGAGAGCGGCAGCGTCGCCGCGCTCGGCGCCTTCGCCTTGCCGGCCGTGGCACCGCGGCCCTGATCGTTTTCTAGACAGGAGACAGCCATGACGGCTCTGACGCCGCGTCCGGGCATCATGCAGATCGCGCCCTACGTTCCCGGCAAGGACTCGGTGGACGGCAAGGAGCCGCTCGCCAAGCTCTCGTCGAACGAGAGCGCGCTCGGGCCCTCGCCCAAGGCGATGGCGGCCTACGCGAAGGCTGCGGCCGAGCTGCACCGCTATCCCGACGGCGGCGCTGAGAAGCTGCGCGCGGCGATCGGCCGGCGCTACGGCCTCGACCCGGCGCGCATCATCTGCGGCTGCGGCTCCGACGAACTGCTCAATCTGCTGATCCGCGCCTACTGCGGGCCGGGCGACGAGCTGGTCTACAGCCAGTACGGCTTCCTGATGTATCCGATCAACGCGCAGGGCGTGGGCGCCACGCCGGTCGCGGCGCCGGAGAAGGACTATCGCTGCGACGTCGACGCCATGCTCGCCAAGGTGACAGACAAGACGCGCATCGTGGCGATCGTCAATCCGAACAACCCGACCGGCAGCTATCTCACCAAGGAAGAAGTGCGCAAGCTTCACGCCGGCCTGCCGAAGAACGTGCTGCTGATCATCGACGCGGCCTATGCCGAGTATGTCAGCCGGAACGACTATGAGTCCGGCGCCGGTCTGATCGACACGGCCGACAATATCGTCATGACGCGGACCTTCTCCAAGGTCTACGCCCTGGGCGCGCTCCGCGTCGGCTGGATGTACGGCCCGCCCGCCGTGGTCGACGTGATCAGCCGTTTGCGGCAGCCGTTCAACGTCAACGCCGCGGCGCAGGCCGCCGCCGTCGCGGCGCTGGAAGACATCGCCCACACCGATGCGAGCCGCACCAACAACGACATCTGGCTGCCCTGGTTCGCGGCCGAGTGCACCAAGCTCGGATTGAAGCCGCTGCCCAGCGTCGGCAACTTCATCTCCGTGGGCTTCGGCTCCGGGGAACGCGCCGCCGCCGCCAACGACTGGCTGATGAAGGACGGGCTGATCCCGCGCATGATCGCGGGCTACGGCCTGCCGGAGTTCCTGCGCATCACCATCGGCACCGAGAAGGAAATGAAGCTGGTGCAGGCCTCCCTCGCCCGCTTCGTCGCCCAGAACAAATAAAGGCGCACAAATGAGCGAGCCCCTCTTCAACAAGATCGCGCTGATCGGCATCGGCCTGATCGGCGGTTCGATCGCGCTCGAGGCGCGCAAGCGGGGCCTGGCCAAGTCGATCATGTCGGCGACGCGCAGCGCCCAGACTGCGGCTCTCGCCAACAGGCTGAAGCTCACCGACCATTGCGGCACCGATCTTGGCGCCGCGGTCGAGGACGCCGATCTGGTGATCATCTGCACGCCGGTCGGCGCCTGCGGGCCCGCCACCAAGGCCATCTCGTCGAAGCTCAAGCCCGGCTGCATCGTCTCCGACGTGGGCTCGGTGAAGCAGACCGTGATCGCCGACATGCTGCCGCACATCCCCAAGGGCGTGCATTTCGTACCGGCCCATCCGGTCGCCGGCACCGAGAATTCAGGCCCCGAGGCGGCACTGCTCGATCTGTTCCAGGACCGCTGGTGCATCCTGACGCCGCTGCCCGACAGCGACGCCGCCGCCGTCGACAGGCTCGAAGCCTTCTGGAAGGCGCTCGGCAGCCAGGTCAATCGCATCGACCCGGCCGATCACGACCGCATCCTCGCCATCACCTCTCACCTGCCGCATCTGATCGCCTACACGATCGTCGGCACCGCCGACGATCTGGGCGGCCATCTCAACAGCGAAGTGCTGAAATACGCCGCCGGCGGCTTCCGCGACTTCACGCGCATCGCCGCGTCAGACCCCACGATGTGGCGCGACATCTTCATGAGCAATCGCGAAGCGGTGCTCGAGGTGCTGCAGCGCTTCCAGGAAGACCTGTTCTACCTGCAGCGCGCCATCCGCTGGGGCGAGGGCGACAAATTGTTCGAGCTGTTCACGCGCACCCGCGAGATCCGCCGCGCGCTGATCCATCTTCACCAGGCGTGAGCGTCCAAAAGCCTCTCTGGGTTTTCGCCTACGGCTCGCTGATGTGGAACCCGGGCTTTGCCGTGCGCGAGACGCAGCCGGCACGGCTGCACGGCTTCCACCGCGCCTTCTGCATCTATTCCGAACATTATCGCGGCACGCCCGGGAAGCCCGGCCTGATCCTGGGCCTGCTGGCCGGCGGCTCGTGCCGCGGCCTGGCCCATCGCCTGCCGGCGGCATCGTACGAAAAGGTACGGCGCTATCTGTGGCGGCGCGAGATCGAGAATGACGGCGTCTATGTCGAGGAAATCCGCACCCTCCATCTCGCCGATGGCCGCGCCGTGCCCTCGCTGGTCTATCTCGCCGATAGAGCGCATCGTCAGTTCGCCGGCAAGCTTTCGCTCAGCCAGTCGGTCAGGCTGGTGCGCCAGGGCAACGGCGCCACCGGCAGCAACGTCGATTACGTCAGGAACACCGTGGCCCATCTCCGCGAGCTGGGCCTGCGCGATCGCACCCTCGAAGAGCTGGCGCGCCGCGCCGCTCTCTAGTGGTGCTCGGAGAAGATCGCCTTGACGATGAAGCGCCACTCCTCGCGCGCCTGCTCGACCGTGAGGCCGAGCCGCTCGCGCAGCACGATCCAGGTCTCGGGCGTCAGCGCGACGTTGAGCGCGTTCAGGGTGCGCTCGCGCTTCTCGCCGGGCAGCGCCGACAGCTCCGGTCCGAACGAGTCGGAGATCTGCTCGCGGTTGCCGGCATAGACCTGCAGCAGCTTGGCCGCGGCATCGGCGGAGCGGCGCTGCAGGGTCTGCAGGAAGGTCCACATCGGCCGCACCGTCTCGTACCGCTCGGCGCGCTGGTTGACGACGACGCCGATGCGCTGGTCGAGCGGCCATTGGCGATTGAGTTCGGGTGCGTTGCCAAGCAGCGAGCTCATCACGCGACCGAGGACCGCGACGTAGAGTTCGGCGGTGTCGGCGAAGTGCTGGAACACGGTGCGTGCCGAGACGCCGGCGAGCTTGGCGATATCGCGCACGATCGGCGCGACCTCGCCATCCTGCGCGAGCGTGAGCGTGGAGGAGATGATGGCTTCGCGTGTGCGTGCGACGCGGTCTCCGCGAGCTGCGTGCTGGGTGATCGCCTGCGCTTCAGTCGATTGCATTACATCCATTGTCTCTACCCCTGAGAGCGGTCCCTCTTGACGCGGAGCCTTGCTCATTGCGTACGAGTGGTGACACGATTTCGAAGACGCTGATGGTACGTAATCTAGACGACAAACGTGCACGCGACGAAGCGATATAAGTTTTTTCTGCGTAAGCTAGTCGTAAGCAACCGCTTCATAAGTAAGCTTCTCGTAAGGTACGATAACCGCATGACAAAAAAGAAAATCTCTGCCGCGTCCCTCGCCGCCCAGGCCATGGGCTGGATCGATCCTGTCACCAAGGCCGT
>OUNM011358777.1_pt1 | contig 15462 bp, 20 predicted proteins | sample 1769961 | NCBI WGS metagenome assembly OUNM01 (sample SAMEA3914820, study PRJEB12502) | metagenome | biome: forest; material: soil | place: USA | collected 2012-03-12 | depth 0.3 m | reverse complement strand
TGCAGGACCTCCTCGCCGTGCCCGTCGAGCAGCTCAAGCTCAAGCTCGGAGACGACACGGGAGTCTGGGTTTACAACACACTGCGGGGAATCGACACGAGCGAGGTCAACCCGCGCACCCAGATCAAATCGATGCTCTCGGCCAAGTCCTTCCGCCCCACTATCAGCACCATGGAGCAAGCCACGAGATGGCTCAGGATCTTTGCCGCTGACATCTTCGCCCGGTTGGTCGAGGAGGGCGTGGTCGAGAACAAGCGACGTCCCAAAACCATCAACCTGCATTATCGTCATGCCGCCCAGACCCGCTCACGCCAAAGCCCCATTCCCCAGGGGCGTTCCCTGGACGAAGAGACCTTGTTCTCGCTTGCCAAGGGTCTCATGAATCAAATCGTCCAAGACGGCCAGGTCTGGCCTTGCGCCAATCTCAGCTTGAGTGTTGGTGGCTTTGAGGATGCCGTTTCTGGCAACATGAACATCGGCGGCTTCTTGCTGAAGGGCGAGGAGGCACAAGCGCGCACGGTTAGTGCTGTTGGTCCTCGAGCGCGCCTCGAGGACGAAACCGTCGGGCAGCCACGCCCGGCAGAGAAACGACGACGCACCGACGACGGCGGGATCCAACGTTTCTTTACGAAGCTGGGGCCGCCTCCGTCTTTGGGCTCTGGCGATGCTGCTGTGGCCCCGGGGGACAACAGCGGTGAAACGTTGGGTACCCGAGGCGGAGAGCCCATGTCAGACGCAGTCGGCGGCTTGAATGGGCCGGATATTGCCCAGGCCAATGGCCAGCAGACGCCGCTGGCCGATGACCACCCCTGTGCGGAGTGCGGCGCCCGTCTGGAGACACCCGAGGCCCTCCAAAGCCACCAGGACTGGCACCTTGCCAAAAGCCTTCAAGACCAAGAACGTGGCACGTCGGCATTCGGCCGCCAGCCCTCTGTCACTGCATCGAGCCCACATTCCGGCGGCCAAAAACCCGGGCCTGCAGCATCCACGCGGCCAGGGCGGCCGGGGCGACCGAAAAAGACGGAGCGCGGCCAACAGAAGCTGTCATTCGGCTGAAGGAGGCAGGCGCCTGCAGTACCGTGAGGAGAACCATGCACCGGCATCCGGACACAAAGTGCGCAATTGGGCTCGGCGAAATGGAGTCAAAATGGAGTCGTTCGCTTGGATAGGGTCACGGCTCCGGCGGCGGGCTGGATCTGCTTGGTGCGTCGCTTCTCAGCAACGCACACAAGCTCGTCACCATGACATCCAAGGCCAGCCGCACCGGAGCAAACACTGGTTGTTGGGGATGCCCAAAGTAGCAGGTTTGGGAGGTCTGAGCCGAGGTCGTTCTGGCGGCGAGCAGGATCCAACAACGAGTTGTCGTTCTCGGGGAGCTGCCCAAAGTCGCAGGTTTGGGGACCCAACCCCGGTCACACTGGCGGCGCGCCCCGGACGAGCCCCGACGAGCCCCAAAGCAGCAGACCTGGCGACTCGATCCCTGGTGATGTTGGCGGCGAGCAGCAACATTCGTTGGCTTTCAAAACTCGCCCCTCACCAGCCCCAAGAGCAGCGCGAGGGGAGGGTGTCCGCTGCATAGCATCGCTACTTTGACGCCGGGGTTCGTTCTCGCTTGAGGCGGAACAGGCGTTCGCAACTCTTCGGGCATGTTCCGAGTGGGAGTTGGACCGGCCTTATTCGGGGCGGACATCACGGCAGCTGAACCACTGGAAATCCGTACCCCCTGGAAGCCACGCCTTGCGTGCTGCAGTGCATCGCTCCGGCACAAGTGGCGATGCATCCCCGTGAAGCAGTCTCGATGAGGCGACTCCACGGTGCCCTTCCACCCAACAAACCGGCCGTGGTGCGTTTGCACTGATTGGCTGAGAGCTGCCATCCAATCCATCAGGGGGGCGAGGCTGGTTGGGTTTCGAGATGCATTGATACCCGACCTTGACAAAAACCCGCCGACCAGTGCGACTTCTGCGACCCAACGGGCCACCCCGACATCTTGTGCTGACCAGACCTCCTCACGCATATTTCACTAGACCGATGCAATGAAGTCTTCCCCAGCGAACACCGTCTGACGACAGGACCGCCTAGTACAAGTACACAGTAAGCGGCCAGGCGGATTGGCGGCCAGGCGGATTGGCGGCCAGGAGTTCATTCCAAGCTCAATATCCCCACGTCCTGGGGTCCCATGGTTTCGCCACGGTGGAGAGCCCAATCAACTGCCGCCCCCCAGCCGTGCCGCCGCAGCGTTTGGCAAGGTCGGGTTACTTGCACTGTGGCCGTCGTCTGATCCCGGCTGACCCCGCCAGTTCTGCTTGTTTGCTGGTTTCAGGGCTACTCAAGGCCCGAGCGGAGCTTTCTGGACCTGTTCGGCTCGTAAAATTCAGGGCGGTTTGCTCGCTTCTCGCCACCGCACCCGAAGTTGTTCGTTTGTGCATAACCAGCAGCAGACGAGTGGCCTTGGGCACCTCCCCCTGGACAAAAAAATAGGGACACCAAAATCACCTACCATCATCTTTACGCACCTATTTCTCAACCAAAACAAGCCCAATTCTAATAAAACTAAGTGCAAACTATTGCCCTGTCATTGCTTCTTCTAGTTCTATGCAGTCCTTCAAGTTATAGGGGAGTTGGGCCACCCAACGCTGACAGGTTTCTCTTGATTGACGGAGCTTCATCACTAACCCGTAGGCCAAACCCCGGTTTTGGTGTACCTGTTTTTTTGTCCAGGGGGAGGGCACTTACATCAGCCCTTGTGCGACCATGCAGCCCTGCTGTTTTTTTGCCAATCAAAACAGCCTGGGTGCCCGGGAACCCAATCACGGCTCTCGGTGTCCAAGCAGGCAGCCCGATCTGTTTGGGTGACCGAAGCTGACAAGGGAGGGGAGGACATGCAGTTTTGGGCCACGCCGTGGTGTCCCCGCTTCCGTTCGCCAGCCGGGTTTGTGACAGGACACTTCTGAACAACCTGCATCTCGACCAAGCCAGGGCTGGACGTCGTGGTGCGAGGTCCCGCACCCCCTGCAATGCATATCTCAACCGTTTCCTCCTGACTGGCTGATGCCAGCAAGGTCTTTGGTCTCGCCTCGCGCGCCTCCTGCACTCGCCAACGAACGCCCGCAGCAGACGCAACAACCACTCGGGGTTGCAGGTCAGGGAAAGAAAGGGGACAAGGTGGCTTCTGCCACCCACCATCATCATCACCACTGGACCCACACCTGGCCTCGACGACTGGCCGCCTTGACTGCGACCCATCGGGCTGGAGCGTTTTCAAGGCAGGCGGCGGGGGCCGGCCACCACCGTATCGGAGCAGCCTCTCCTGTTTTTGCTGTTGTGGTGGTGGCCAGGTGACCCACCGCCGCGCTGGAACGCTCCCATTGGCAAGCCATCCAAGCGCCCCTTGTCCCCCATGGGCGGCGTGTTCAACTTCGTCCACCATCCTCTCCTGCGGCGGGACAGGCGTGCCAACCAGTAAGGTTGCCCCTGGGGCTTGCGAGGCGTTCCGTCAAGAAACACGGTGCGACGGGTGGCCAGCAGGCTCAGCCAACTGGAGGCTTCCGTCCCAGAGTTAGTTCGTTATTCCACCTTGCCAACGGATTACGAACAAACACAGGGCGGCCCGGTCCAGCACCACCGCTTTGGGCTGCTGACAGCCCAACCGAACCGAGAAAAGTGCTGTTCCTGCGAGTTCCCATAGGGTCCACTGCCGGGCCAGGCCTCCAGTCAAACGCCCGCCCTCCCCCAGGCAGACGAAACCCACCCTGACGGCCCAACCCCCAAGCGCCGGCGGTTTGGTTTCGTGGGTCGTGTCGTGGGGCCGGCCGTCCATTTCTTCCAGCACAGCCCGCCATCTCCGCTCCTCGATCCTCCCTCTCTTATCCTCTTTTTCTGTTTATCCTGATTTCCCCATCCTCGATCCCTCGCTATCCTCTACATTTGGGCACGGATTCCCCCATCCCCGGGCTCTGGTTTTTTGGATTTCGTCTCGCTGAGATACCCTGTCCTTCATCCGATCCGAACTGACTCCTCTTTTTTTTTTTCGTCAACCCTCAAATTCCAAAATGACGGGGAGGGCTGCCAACCGGGCTCCCCAACCGCAGGTGATGGCCCCGGCCTCGGCCCGGCAAAACGATTACTTCGTGCCTCGCGATGGCATCGACCGGGAGGTCATCACTTCGGACATTTGCAGATATCTGGGGAACGACGCACTGGTTCGCCCCGGCACCTACGAGGTAGGTGCTTCCTTCGCACTGTTCTGGAAATCCTTGGCAGTGTCTCACTCTCCTGCAGTCGCCAGACGGACGCGCCACTCAGGGCTACTTCATCACCGCATACCGAAATCTGACCTCGGTAAGTCCCGAGTCCGAGACCGAGCCCGACACCGAACCCGGCAGCCCTTGGGGAATCTCAGAACTCGCCGCCATCTGACACTAAACAGGCCATGATCCAAGATCTCAAGGTTGACTCCGCGCGTTGGGAGCAAGAGAGGCGTGCCGCGACCCGGCTTGCAAGCTCTCTCCCTGGAGGTACAACAAAGCATTCGAGCCAATCTGGTGGCTTTGTGAGAATAAGGTCTAACTCTCCAGCAGACACTCGGGCTATGCTTCGTGCCCAGGACTACAATACGTGGAAGACCCAGCAGCGCGAACAGGAGTTCCAGGCCGCCTACCCCGCTGCCATGGACGTTGACTACCCTGCCACCGCAGCCGCGCTCCACCATGCAGGCTATCCCCTCCAGAATCAATACACGGGAGCTCCTCCCACGGCTGGCTTCACTGCGACAGCGTTTCCAGTCACGGCAGCCACGACCACGGCCACAACATCGACTCCGGCTACGGCTCCGGCTCTGACCGCCACACCTCAATTCGGAACCCCAATCAGCTACGGTTTTTCGTCGAACGCGCGTGTCACATACCCCACGACGACGGCCGAGGCGTTTCCAGGGATTGCTCCCAGCATCTTGCCATTCGCCGCTCAGGAGCCCTTTGTCCACGGGTCGAATTTCCAGGTCGCCTCCGGAGGACCGTACTCCGCTGTCGGACAAAGCAGGATGACCCCGGGCATTCCCCAGGTTTCCGCTGCTCCTCCCAGGACCTTCTCTGCTCCCACGGTAGGCACGTCCATGTACGGGAGCGAAGATCCGTATGCTTTCCCGCCGCCGGCGCTCAAGCCCACGGGCTTCCCGACCGATGGCCTTTACGGACGTGGCCCTGGAAACCAGGCTTACCAAGCACCAACCCCTCCCCGGCAGCCGTCTGAGGAACTGGTCTCCCCCGCAGGTGTGGCGCAACGGTCCAGCTACGTCTCCCCGCAAGAAGCACAGTACGAGGAGGTGCCCATGCCGGTCCACCAGAGCGCACCCACTCCCACTGGTCCGGTCTCGGCTCAGCTGGCAAACGGCGCCCGGCCTGTCCGTCGCGGCGACCGCGACTCAGAGCCGAGGGAACAGGATCCGCACCATCACCGGGCGCGCCGCACAGAACCGGACGACAGGCATGCGAACCGGCATCGCCGCTAACACCCTCCGGAATGTCCGCTGGACGTTTTTGGTGTCGAGCGGCGTGCCGCCCCGAGGGAAGTTCCCTCGGGGCCGCATCAGTTCCTTTTTGATGCTTGTTCTTGTTCATCATACCTTGGAGACCCGGAAAAAGGCCACGGTTTTCCTTTGTTTATTTTCCTTGACTCTGTCTGTTTGTTTTCTCAGCCGGATTTTGCTCGCGACCTTGATGCCTACTTGAACAACTCATGGATAGACCCGGACGGAAAAGGGCATGACACACCCGACCACACACGGACCTCGGCTCGCGACTCCTTCGACGCGTGCGAGCTGCACGTCGAGTGTCCCCACGGGGAACAGATTCGCTGATCGCCCTCCCTCGTCGCAGCTAGCCACCGCATGCTTGCAGTTTGCTTGACAAGACGCCTCTGCTCCGCTGGAGAGGGATGACGTTGTCATTGCGCAATATTTGCCGCTCCTGGATGGATGTCTTGTTTTCTTTTTTCTTTTTATCACTGCCGCACGGACGGATGTTGATCACTTGCCATGGATGTGTTTTCTTTTTCCTTTTTCTCCCACCGGATGGATGTTCTGACCTCTGCCCCATGGAAGGATACTGCGCCCGGACCGACATTTTGACCATTGCCACACGGACGGATGCTTGCCGCTATCACATGGACGATCACATGGAAGTTTTCTGTCCCGACTGGGATGCTCTCCTGCGCGCCGGACTTTTTCGAAGTCTGCGCTCCTGGAGATACCGGAGCACCAATCTCAATGGATGCGAGCCAGCGCGACGCACATCCATGCTCATTCTCTTATGTTTTTTGCTGCCACGGATTGGAGATGCCTGATGCTCAAGCCGCCCGGACATCCCATTGCCTTGGGAAAGGACATGCACTGTTGATTCGCCTGGATTGCTGTCCGACCGGATGGTTTGTCACTCTGAGCTGCCCAGACATTCGGCCAGAGTTGACGTTTTCCTGATCTTCTGTTCCTTGCTGGGTCCCGTCTCGACGTCGGGCTCATTTGTTCATCGCCATGGTTTTCACCACACGGATCTCGCGCCCCCACAAAGAGAGGCCACGGCCCACGGCCCGACAGCTGAAATGTGAGTATGAACATCTTGACGAGGTAGTTCACCTCAACATGTACCACAACCTGAATCAGAATACGCTGCTGTGTTTCGTCATCTCGGCCATCCCAGGATCAAACACATGAGTTGGAACTGACTGATACACCGCAGGGTGCACACAAACGGAGCCATTTGGATTTGAAACATGTCCGCTGGACACACATGCAAGCAAGCCGCTGGACTTTGCCTGTCTTTTATTCTTTCTTCCTTTGCCGTCACTTCTCTGCCCGGACTCAAGCCTGGATCATTTTTTTGCCCTGGACTTCAACCCCCACATGGGACGTCTGAGGCCCTGGCGCTCTGAAACGAGCCCCGGGCCGGAAGACAATCCTCCAAAGCCGCTGGTCTGCGTGACCAGACAGAACGCCAGGCCTCCTTGTCTTTTTTGACTCTTCTTGCTCTCAGCCGAGAGTAAGGAAAGGCGAGGACCTCGCCGCTTGTCTTGTCCCGGATTTTTTCCCCTCTTTGCTTTGATCTACGGCTACGTTTTGAGCAGGACCGCCGAAGCCATCAGCGAGCTCAGGGGAGAAAGAATCAACGACGGTAAGGTCGAGCGAGCCTCCATCATCGCTCTTCCTAAACCATGGGGTCAAGTCGCACCCATCTCGGACATGTGTGTTTTGCACTGGGCTGCGGGCGCTGCCCACCATGCCGGCTTGTGCTTGCTCGTCTGCCCTCAATCCCTTGAGACGGCATGAAAAAGACGGGCTTGCCTTGTTCAAACGTTGTCCACCCGCCACAGGGATGGCGCCTTTGACTCGGGAGCCCGGGCTGCCGGCCGGCGCCAAACCGGACATCATCATCACATCACACGCTGTGTGGCATCATCTCTGAGCTTGTTTTCAATTTCTCCGAGAACGTCATGGCTGCCGTCCGGCAGGCCGCCGAAGCATCACACCACCGCACGCTGTGTGGGCATCTTGATGACCTTGTTTCAATTTCTGAAAGGAGTTGCCGCAAGGCTTCATGATGACGACCTCGGACCTGTCGGGCCAGACAGGGGGGGTGCAGCATTGGTGATTTCTTTTTTTTTTTCCTTTTCTTTTTGTCAGAAGCCAAGGGATGAATGCCCGAGGATATGCCCGAGGAAAATGCCCGAGGACGACGCCGGATTGGAGAAACATCAGCTCCTCTTTTTCTCAGCCGCCGCGCCATCGCCGCCGGGCTGAGACATGGAGAACAAGCAAGCGCACTCCCTCAGTTTCATCTCCTTCCTTCACCTGGACTTGTCACTCCGGCCGGAAGAACAAACCCATCGCGCCCAACACGGATCTCTTTGCCTGGACATCACCATGACGACCCGCAGCAGGGTTGGCCATTTTGTGAGTTGCCTTGCTTTCCTCTCCCCCTCCCTTCTTTCTTTTGTTGGTCCGGCGTTCTCCGGGCAGCCAATCCCGGATGCTCCTCTCCCCACAAGGACCTGGACCGCAAGCAATTGCAGTGATGTAACCCCAATGAGACGGCGATGCTGACTCTGCTCTTTTTTGCTCACCTCAGCCACAACCCCTCTTCTCTCAGCTCCAGGGATCGGATTTTAGAAGGGCTGCCCCCGTGGGCTTCTTCATGGTACTGGCGTTGTTTTGCGGCCCCTTGGATGGCGTTACTCAATTGGCGGCTGCTTGCTTCAGGGATACCTACCTATGTACACGCGGTCTGATGTGGGCTCGAGAGTGTATGCGTGCTTAATGGCGGAGAAGAGGCAAGGGCTTGCAAGGTTTCCTGACTCGGTTTGTTTGTTGTTTGTATTTTCGAGTGCTCTGTTCGCTTGGTAGAGGAGTCATGGCGGGATCGGCTGTGTCATTATCTTGTCTGGGTCCGAGAGACGACAGTAGTCGGGCGACTGTTTTTAGGAAGGGCAAATCGTACGAGCAAATCATGCACACCTGACACTAAGGCCCCGAGGCTTCTCGTGGACTCGTCAGAGGTCGCTCGTTTGAATGTGGGAGGTTTGGGGCCATCGCCAATCCTGACAGCTGGCTGCAGCTGCGAGGAACAGCGCTGCGTGAAAAATGTGGATGCAACGCAACCCTTGCAGCCTGCCTCCAAGTCCCAAGACCCTGGAGTTGTTCTTTTGGGCTCCGTTGGGCTGAAAGCGGGGGTTTGGTCCGGATGTGGAGGGATCAGGCTTGCGTCGGCACTCGAAGGCCGTCAGTGGTTGCTTGGATGCCGCCACCTCGAAGCCAGGGAGAGGCGATGGACAAGTCAGGAGGGAGGAGGGCAATTGACAGCTTGTTATTGGACATGGCGAGTTGGGCCCGTGCTGGCTGAATTGGATGTGTATTGCAAATAAACATTCCGCCTCTGTGCAGAGCATTGGGCGCCAAATGGTGGGGCCATCCCTGCAAACGAAAGGCAACAGAGCAAAAAGCACCTGGGGCGCGTTCAGGGGTGGTGGATTGTGGTGGGTCGATGGAGGGGGAGGGGAATGGATTGCGGCCAGAATCCACGGGGCACAAAGGCGGTGAAAAAGGATTTGGATTTCCCAAAGTTTATTTATCACTGTGTAGGTAGCGTGAACTCGTTAGGGGAGGTCGTTGGCACCGAGGGTTTCTCTGCCCCAACAAACCGAAAATGAGCGAGTTTGGTCGTGGAAGCTGCTGGAAACCCACGAGGACGACACAGACCTGGCCAGGGAGAGGGGGTGCGCCGGATTCATCCTGGTTGGCTCGCCGATCGTCTTGTCTTGTCGAGGCCCGAGATGACCAACCAGGACGAGGGCCTACCGCAAAAGAAACGCTCGACGTTCAGCCCCCAGCAGGCCTTCGGTGGATTTGTCCGGGCTGCTGGTGGGCTTGCTTCTGGGCTGCTGCGGGCGTCCAGAAGAGGATGCATCCATCATCCCATCGCTCACAAGACCACCGGCCAGACCACAACCGCAACGGCGAAGGGCAACAAAACCGTGCAGCATCGCAGCAGCAGAGGCGCGGGAACCCTGCTTACACAGTAGTTAGATGTGGGCTCGCAGTCGGTAGCACAGAATACAGGACGATTACACAGCACATATTGCCGGCAGCAGTCCGCTGCTCGATGTCGGCAGGTTCCCGCTGGGAAACACAGATTGCGAACTGACAAACTGACGGCTGGCCGCCGTGACAGCAACAGAGCAGCGTGCAGCCGTGAACTGCAGGCCCGTGAACCTGCGGGAATCCACATCGACTCGCCAGGGCCACCTGCCCCGCCATTTCTCTCGCTCTGTAACGAACCAGGGCCAAATTTTTTGACCACCACCGACCAACCCCCCCCTCAGGCTTCCACAATCCAAACCCGCCGACGTCCCGCGAAGCGCGCTTGATGCGACAGTTGACAGCCCGCCCACCATGGATGCCGCCGCCATTCGAAACTGCATCGCCGCGACGCTCGACGCCGATGCCGATGCCCGTCGGAGGGCTGAGCTTCAGCTGAAGCAGGTGCGTGACTGCCCACGGGTGCCCGCGCGCGTGTTTGCTTGTTGGTTTGGGCAGCCAGCCCTGCGAGACCGCAGACGCAGACGCAGACGCCTGCGGATGATGCGAGCTGCCCATCGATGCCGACACCGCCGACACACAGCCATCCCATCCTGACCTGGCCCAACCCAATCCATCCCGTCCCCTGCCCGCTGTACGACGACACGATTGTGCACGATTGCACTCTTGTCGTCCTCCTCCTCCTCCCCTCCTCCTGCCCTTGCCGTCCCCTCCGCCACTTTGTTATCGTCAAACGCTAACACTTTTTTTTTTGGTTTCTCTCTACAGGCCGAGGGCCAGCCAGGCTTTACAGACGTCCTGCTCGACCTTGTCCAGTCGGAGCAAAACGCCAATCTCCAACTGCCCAGTACGCATATGCTTCCGTCGTCACCACCCCTTTCTGCTTTCTGCATTTTCCCCTCTCTCCCTCCCACACCTGGGTTTCGTCTTCGACCCATCACCGCCACCCTCATAGCTTAAGCCCCTTGCAAACAACAGAGTTGACGAGTTTCGTAGCCGTCATCTACCTCAAGAACCGCGTCAACCGTGCGTGGGAGCGCTCCGACTACTACCCGAACGAGACGGCCATCCCCGACGACGAAAAAGCCCGCTTCAGAGAGCGGCTGCTGCCCATTCTGGCGGGCTCTCAGAACCTGGTGCGGCACCAGCTCGTGCCCATCCTGCAGCGTGTGCTGCACTTCGACTTCCCCGAGAAATGGCCGAGCTTTATGGACTACACCCTCCAGCTTCTCAACACCAACGATCCGCGATCCGTCCTCGCCGGGCTGCAATGCCTTTTAGCCGTCTGCCGGGCATACCGCTACAAGGCGAGCGACAGTGAGAGCAGAGCCCACTTCGATAAGATCGTCGAGGCCAGCTTCCCCCGCCTGCTGGCAATATGCAACGAGCTGGTGAACCAGGAGAGCGATGAGGCCGGCGAGATGCTGCACTTCGCCCTGAAGTGTTACAAGCACGCCACATGGGTACGTGGCACCTCGGGTAGCATGAAGCAAACACACACCGGACAGCAAAGACTGACACGGAGCACAGCTTGACCTCTGCGAGTTCCTCCGCCAACCCGCCGTCAACCTGGGCTGGTGCACCGTCTTCCTCCAGACCGTGGCCAAGGCCATCCCCACCTCTGCCATGCAAGGCGACCCGCAGGAGCGGGAGCGCCACCACTGGTGGAAGGCGAAGAAGTGGGCGTACTACAACTTGAACCGCCTCTACATTAGGTAGGCACAACTCTCCGCCACCACCACCACCACCACCACCATCACGGCAAAGAAAGTCTCGGGCCGCCGTTGCGCAGTTGTAACTAACCGTGGACGGCAGACATGGCAGCACCAACCAACCTGCCTCCAATGGCGAGCGGCAGCAGGACCCCCCACCGCGCTTCATCAAGGAATTCTCTGCCCAAGTCGCTCCCGAAATCCTCAAGCACTACCTTCAGGAGATCGAGAAGTGGGTATCCAAGACCGTCTGGCTCAGCCGACCCTGCCTCTCCTACACCATCGTCTTTCTCGACGAGTGCATCCGTCCCAAGGATATGTGGGCCCACCTGAAGCCGCATCTGACCAACCTGGTCACACATTTCATCTTCCCGGTCCTCTGCTTGAGCGAGGACGACGTCGAGAAGTTCGAGGACGAGCCCGAGGAGTATCTCCACCGGAAGCTGAATTTCTTCGAGGAGGTCTCGGCCCCCGACGTTTCGGCCACCAACTTTTTGGTCACCCTGACCAAGGCGCGGAGGAAGCAGACCTTTGAGCTCCTCACCTTCATCAACGAGGTCGTCAACCAGTACGAGCAGGCGCCCGAGGGCACCAAGAACCACATCGCCAAGGAGGGTGCCCTGCGCATGATCGGAACCCTGGCGCCCGTCATCCTCGGCAAGAAGTCGCCCATCGCCTCCCAGGTCGAGTACTTCCTCGTCCGCTACGTCTTCCCCGATTTCACCAGCGAGCAGGGTTTCCTCCGGGCTCGGGCTTGCGATACTGTCGAGAAGTTCGAGCAGCTGGACTTCAAGGACCAGAACAACCTCATTGCCATCTACCGCCACATTCTCGACCGCATGGCCGATCCGGCCCTCCCTGTCCGTGTAACCGCCGCCCTGGCGCTGCAGCCCCTGATCAGGCACGACATCATCCGGACGAGCATGCAGGCCAGCATTCCGACCATCATGCAGCAGCTGCTCAAGCTGGCCAACGAGGCGGATATCGACGCCCTGGCCAACGTCATGGAGGATTTTGTCGAGGTCTTTGCTGCCGAGCTCACTCCCTTTGCTGTGGCGCTCAGCGAGCAGCTGCGCGACACCTACCTCCGCATCGTTAGGGAGCTGCTGGAGAACAGCGAGAAGCGCGACGATATGGACGCCGAGTACGGCGAGTTCCTCGATGACAAGAGCATCACCGCCCTTGGGGTCTTGCAGACCATCGGCACTCTGATCCTCACCCTCGAGAGCACTCCGGATATCCTCCTCCACATTGAGAGCGTGCTGATGCCTGTGGTCCAAATCACCCTCGAAAACAAGCTCTACGGTAGAAGTCTTCCCTCCCTTCTTTTTTGGCCCATCACGTGCGCCCCTGATCAGTGCTGACCATGGGACTTTAGACCTGTACAACGAGGTGTTTGAGATCATCGACAGCTGCACATTTGCCGCCAAGAAGATCTCGCCCACCATGTGGTCTGCCTTCGAGCTCGTCCACGCGACCTTTAAGTCGGGCGCCGAGTTGTACCTCGAGGACATGCTGCCTGCTCTGGACAACTTCGTCCAGTATGGCGCTCCGCAGCTGATCGAGAAGCCCGATTACGTTCAGGCTTTGTACTCGATGGTGGCGGATATGTTCTCCGACGGAAATGTCGGCGGCGTCGACCGCGTGTGCGCCTGCAAGCTTGCCGAGGCCATGATGCTCAGCCTCCGTGGCCACATTGACAGCTGCGTCCACGGATTTGTCAACCTGGCCATGGGCGTCCTCGGCAACTCGGACGTCAAGCTCAAGTCCTACAAGGTGCACCTGATGGAGATGGTCATCAACGCCATCTACTACGACCCCCTCCTCGCCCTTCAGATCCTCGAGACTCACGGCTGGACAAACAAGTTCTTCAGTCTCTGGTTCGGGAGCATGGCCTCGTTCACTCGGGTCCACGACAAGCAGTTGTGCATCTTGGCCATCATTGCGCTTCTCAATGTCAAGCCTGAGCAGGTTCCCGCCAGCATCATGGTTGGGTGGCCGAGACTTCTCCAGGTTTGTTGCCCCCTCTCCCCTCTCACCAAGCCTCTTCCCGCAGGGATTCGATGGCATCTGACAAGTTGGCAGGGTATCAAAATCCTCTTCGACACCCTCCCCGAGGCTATGTCAAGTAAGCATTCGTCTGAACCCGCTTGTCCGGTGGCTCTAGCTAACAATCTCCAGATCGCGAAGAAGCTCTCAAGGACGACTTCCAGTTTGGGGAAGGAGGCTATGGCTATGACGAAAGCGACGATGAATGGGATGACGAAGATGCAAACTGGAACGAGCCGGAGCCCGCCGAAGAAGAGCCAGTGGATGACGCCAAAGACGAGAGCACGGCATACCTGGAGTTCCTGAACGAGGAGGTGAGCATCCAAGCGGACATGTCTCCTATTCTGCTCCGTACCGGCACAATTGGCACCCACGTGTGCCGCGGTTCCCAGAGCTTGCTGACACTTTCCCCGGAACCAGGCACAGAAGCTCAAGTCGGCGGCAAACGTTGACGATGATGACGACGAGCTTGGCGAGGACAGCGTGTTGCTCGAGTCGCCACTGGACCGCATCGACCCTTATCTCGCCTTCCGAGATTCTTTCAAGAGTAGGTGTCGGGAACGACATGATTGACGAAAGGACGCTCGCTAATTCCCTCGCAGAATTGCAAGCAGAACAGCCCCAATTCTGTGCTACGCTGCTGAACCACCTCAGCCCTGCCGACCAGACGGCCCTCCTCGACGTCTGCCGGCGAGCGGATACCCAAGACATGATGGGCTTGCAGAGTCCCTTCCCCATCACCTCCCGGGGAGTGCGTGGTACTGTTGCGAACGGCGGTGTCGCGAGCTAGAGGTTCGCGATGCAGCTCTATATTCTGCCAGTCATGCCACAACCGCCCGTCAATTGACGGATCAGGAGGAGCTGGCCCAAGTCTCCGTCGCCCTACGCCTACCCGGCCCGAACCGTTTCTTTTGGAAAGGTCGCGGGAAGCTTCAGTCCCTTACACCCCTCCCTAACCGGTACCCGCGTGCTTGAGACACCGCGGGATGCTGTTGTCACCCTCCAACCAGACTTTCGAGATACCAAAGGACGCTCGGTGGAAGCTCGGGACAGCCAGGGGATTGGCTGCCAACTTCGAGCAGTGGCCATTCTCCGGAGACACGTCCGGGGCATGGAAAGGGAACCGGTTTTACGGGCGCTACAAACATTGTTTTGTTTTCATGGGTCTTTGCTCTGTTCTGCTTTTTTTTCTCCCCTGCCCTCTCCCTGGTCGTTTCCTCCCTATCCCTCTCGGTCGGTAGATTCACGAAAGAGTTTGTTTCTCTGGAGCAAGGGGGCAATGGGGCAATGGATGCGGCCGGATTTGGGCGAACACCAGATGAAGATGAAGAAAGTATATCTGACAATGCTGTTCTGGAGATGAAGTGAGGGCTATCTTGGCTTTTTCTCGGGGAGGCTTCACACGGGCTAATGTTGCGCGTCATGACTTTTTTTTTATCTTGTGGTTTCACGGTTGCCGTTGCCCAGTTTGTTCGGTCAGTCGTAGCAACGAAATAACTACGTACCTCCAGGAGTTTAACCTCAGCTGTGTGTGTGTGCGTGTGCTCATGCTTGTCCTGTCTTGTGGTGCAGTCGCATCCTGCCTACTCCGTTACACAGCAACGACTCGCTGCCTTCGGGCCCTCTCTTCCGGCTTGGGTCTCTCTCTAATGGGCCACATGGATCATTTGATGCGGTGGAAATGCCAACCGGCCAAGAAAGAGCATTTATTCCGTCATTCTGCGTCCGTTTCCCTCGAGGACATCCTTGTTTCAATATTCCCGTTGGTTCGGAAGGTAGGCATGACGGAGAATGTGTCTGTGTCTGGGTACCGGTACATTTGGCATCCAGGGAAGCGCAGCCCAAGCACTTGGCATCGTCGAAAATTTCCTCGACCTCCCAACAGGAGGTTGGACGGAGCGGCGGGGGAGGGGCACGCTGGGGAGGCTCTGCTGCCGTGTGTGGGTGTGTGTGTGTGGTTAGCTCTCGTTCGGGATGTCCGAGGACCAGCCAGTTGGTCGCGCTCGTTCGTCATGTGTCTTTCTTCGAGACTCCCAACAGTCACTTACTAATTACCTGCCCATAACTATTCGCGCAGGAAGATGTGCAACCAGTTGTAGGCTACGCAGCCTGTTGT
>OUNM010483228.1_pt1 | contig 15464 bp, 10 predicted proteins | sample 1769961 | NCBI WGS metagenome assembly OUNM01 (sample SAMEA3914820, study PRJEB12502) | metagenome | biome: forest; material: soil | place: USA | collected 2012-03-12 | depth 0.3 m | reverse complement strand
CCACTGTGGATCGCATCCAAGATGGCACGCGTGTACTTGAGCGGGCAGCGCTTCCCCCCCTGCGCGAACCCGGCGCCGACCCAGCCCGTGTTGAGCAGCCAGGCGTTGGCGCCGTGCGTCTCGATCTTGTCGGCGAGCATCTTGGCGTAGCGCATGGGGTGCAGCGCGAGGAAGGGCTGCGCGAAGCACGACGAGAAGGTCGCCTGCGGCTCGAGCACGCCGTCCTCGGTGCCCGCCATCTTGGACGTGTAGCCGCTGATGAAGTGGAACATGGTCTGCGCCGAGTCGAGCTTGGAGATGGGCGGGAGGACGCCGCGCGCGTCGCAGGTCAGGAGGATGATGTTTTGCGGGTGGTTGTTGGAGAGGCAGGGGATTTTGGCGTTGCTGATGTACTCGATTGGGTAGGCGCAGCGGGTGTTTTCGGTGAGGGTCGAGTCGTCGTAGTCGACGTCGCGGGTTTCTTGGTCGAAGACGACGTTCTCGAGCACGGAGCCGTAGCGGATGGCGTTGAAGATGTCGGGCTCCTTCTCGGCCGAGAGGCCGACCGTCTTGGCGTAGCAGCCGCCCTCGATGTTGAAGACACCGCGGTCGCTCCAGCAGTGCTCGTCGTCGCCGATGAGGGCGCGGTTGGGGTCCGCCGAGAGGGTGGTCTTGCCGGTGCCCGACAGGCCGAAGAAGAGGGTCACGTCGCCGTTCTTGCCCTCGTTGGCGGACGAGTGCAGGGTCAGGATGTTGTGCTTGACGGGGCCCTCGTAGAACATGACGGTGAAGACGCCCTTCTTCATCTCGCCGGCGTACTCGGTGCCGAGGATGACCATCTCCTTCTCGGCGAAGTTGATGGCGACCGACGTGCCCGAGGTCATGCCCTCGGTGTAGCGGTTGGCGGGGAAGCTGCCGGCGTTGTAGATGGTGTAGTCGGGGTGGAAGTGCTCGAGCTCCTCGCGCGGCGGGCGGATGAGCATGTTGCGCATGAAGAGGGCGTGGTAGGCGCGCGCGCAGACGACGCGCACCTTGATGCGGTACTTCTCGTCCCAGCCGGCATAGCCGTCGACGACGTAGATGCGGTTGCGCGTGTTGAGGTAGTCGACGGCGCGCTCGCGGTTGATCTTCCAGACCTGGAGTGAAGCATGTTAGCGGTGTGGTCGTGGTCAAGATCAGGGTGTTCACGTGATTCAAGGTTTGGCGGGGGTGGGGCAGGCGGATCGGCATTCGGGGGTGGAGCCTGGAGTGCGGGACCAGCGAATGCAGGGGGGAGCCATGACGACAGCGCGGCAGCAGGGGCCGGCAGGCCTCGGCAAAAGCAGCTGAAGCGGCAAAAGCCCGGTCCAACCCGGTCTCCAATCCCCAAACACGACACAACAATGATGTCGCCGCACATGGCCGGGGCGGCAATTGGCACCATCGGCGCCCCGATCGCCCGGACGATGCGCCCAGCGCCAAGGGCAATGACGTTTTGAGTGCAATTGGCCCGGATTTGGGGGTTTTGGCTCGCGCAGAGATCACGCTCGCTGCCCTCGTGACCAACGCAGGGGAGAAACCGCCGGAGCGGCTAGCAGCGGGTGCCAGACAGACAAGAAGACAAGAAAAATAAACGCCGGCAATGCAGCTCGTATCTTACCTCAGGGTCCATGGGCTTGTTGACGGGTCCCCACCTGTTCGGAGCAGTGGTCAGCATTGTGTCCCAGCGCCGGCAGTGGCTGAGGCTGGCAAGGCTGGGCTTACCAGATGTCGTTCTCAGACGTCGGCTCCTTGACGATGCGCTTGTCGAGGGGTGACCGGCCGGTCTTCTTGCCAGAGTAGGCGGTCAGGGCGCCGCTGGATGTGATGGCGGTGCCGGTCTCGTACACGAGGGCATCCTCGTAGAGGGCGGCGACTGAGGGGTTGGGGATCTGGTGAAGGGATGTGGTTAGCGTGGGCCCGGGAGCTGGTTTCTGAGGACCAGGGCGAGACAACTCACAATGGCAACGCGGTCATAGTCGATGTGAGCCTTCTCGTGGAGCTCCTCCTCTGCATCGTGGTGGTTAGAAGACGACAAGAGGAGAAACCGGGGGCGTCGAGGCCGCTTCAGCGCATACCTAGCTCGGTGTGTTCACGGTGGGGGCTGGATTGCTTCCTGTCAGTGATTGTACTTGTATTGCTGTCTTGCTTGGAGCATCAGGGCACTCACACAATGCCACCGGGATGGAGGCCGGTCTTGTTGACGGTGTTGGGAATCACTGCACCGGCGAGGACGACGATTAGCAACGGCAACAAGGCCCGGGCTGGAGACAGCGGCGGACGACGTACTGTTGACGGTTTGGGGGGGGTTCTGGTGGGAGAGAATCTGGCTGCGAGGGCCTTTGACGGAGGGATCGGTGTAGGGAGAGTCGGTTCTGGTGACGGGGTCCTTCATGGTTCTTAAGTGCTTTCTGCGTCGCTCGAGATCGGGTGGCTTTGGGGCGTGTGCTGACGAGGGCCGCGGGAGTTGAGACCAGTTCGGCAATGTGGGCTCGAGGGTAATCCACCTTGTGCTGGGGAAGACAGGGAAGACAGGGGAGACTAGGCTTGGAGACCGGGAAGTGCTGATAGCAAGAGGTCGAGCATCCTGCCGGACCCGAGGCAGAGGAGTGCGAGTATATAAAGACGTGGGGCCGACTAGACGGCCACGGCCAATGGGCAGTGACGACAGCATTCCGCCGGCGCCCTGACGTGCTCCCAGGCCGGGAGTGCGCGCCCGGGTGTGCAAGTGTCGCAGGACTGGCGGGTGGGCTAGTGTGGTGACGATTCGGGCTGGCGGTGATTGGGCCGCTGGGCCACGAATTGTTTCCGGAGCGCCGCTCTCGGCACCCCTGTCGCCGTTCGGGAAGAAGATACTTCCAGCCTGGTACCTGAGAGCCTGGCCGCGAGCTGACCCGGGACTCACACACACGGCGACGGTGCCCCGTGTGATAGGCTGCTGTCCGACGGCGACGATCTTGCGGTCTGGCGTTATTGGCGTCGACTGCTGCTGATGCTACTGCTGCATATCGTGATTATTATTTTTTCGAGCCAAGGGAGGGCGTGTTGTGAACGAGATACGGTGCCCGTGCAGCACCCACCGCCAATCGGCGGGAATCTCTATCGACGGGACCAAATTCCGTTCCAATGCTGCCCGCAGTGCCCAGTGCGCGCCGTCTCGAGCCCGTGTCGGGTGCTGTTTCCGTCTCGTCCGTTTCTGGCACCCACAAAACGGATGGAACTCCCGAGCTGAGACTGCGATTCCTTCGGCTCTCCGTTTCCTCGCTGCAAGCAACCCCGACCCGCTTCACCCTTGTGGACGGCCGGGAAAACCAGGGACCATCTGAGATGTTGGCTCGGTTGGTTTCAGCGACCAGATCTCAAGTGGAGCCCCGCGACAACGAGGAACGGGTTCGACGAGGGCTGAGCAGGGCACATGACTTGCGGCCCTGACGGGCCCCAAAACAAAACCCTGCACGGGAAAAAACTAATACGGCACGTGTGTCATGGCTCTCATCTCGCAGCTATTTTTGAGCGGCCATCCGGCGAGGATTGGACATTGGGACATTGGCTCGAGATTGGGTTGGGTTTCGAAACCAGGGGACCTGGGGGCGTGTGTTCCTTCGGTGAGACAGGGCTGATGTTGAAGGGGCTCAACTCGGGCCGTTGCGATTGGATGGATGGCCGCCTGCAGCTCTGCAGTCTCTGCAGACTCCCGCATCACAGGTTCAAGACACAAGATTACTGTGTACGAAGTACTTACCTCTCTCGCCTCTGCAGTCCCACTGCCGATCCAACCCAACCGCCCGGCGCAGCAAGAGGCAGAGGCTGCGGCCCAGTCTCTTGGCAGCCTAGTTCTCCCGGGCCCGGCTTCGAGGTTGTCAAGGTTGTGTTCTCGAAGGCCAAAGACTTCCCCGCATCGTGAAAACTCTCCTGCGCGGGTGACAAGGCTCGGATCGCCGCTAAGCCCAACGGCGGTGTCCAGACGGGAGAGGCTAGAGGGGTGTCCGTCTTCCCCGCGAATTGCCCCAAGCAGCAAGAAGCACGCCAAAAATGGGCAATGGAGAAAGGCACCCGACAAAAAACCGGTCTTGGAAACGGCAGCCAGATCCAGGCACACGCGCGCAGATCAACCGCTCCCGCCGGCATCTTACGGGAGAACCCCGCCACCTCACACCTGGCCGCGCTGTGCATCCAGGATCAAAGTACATTTTACGGCAATGGCCCGCTGCAGCTCACCGACTGCCAGATTTGTTGCCGACGATATTCCGTCAGATGCATCAAACATCGAAACCCGCTCCGGCATCGCCCGACGACCCCTGATAACGAAGGCCATGCACCCGATTCGGGGCGCACATCCCAAAACGGCAACCAAAAGATGGGCATGAGAAATCAGCGGCGTCAGATGCGACATTCATCACAACAGGCCGGGCAGGTCCAGCTCAGCCCAGCGACTCTGTACGCGACACTAGCATCGATCCGGCCCTCCGCCCGAGAGAGGATTAACTATTCGTATCTCGACACCGGCTCAAGACCGGCCAGAATGCTCGGCATTGCCTGCGGTTAGGGCGTGACATCAGCTCTGGGGGTCCTGGGCCTGGAACCTTACGTAACGGGCCGGCATCGTGACTCGCCGCCAGTGTCTGGGGTGTGCTCCGGCGGCAGAGAACGGCTCCCGTTGCCGCATGTGATTGCCCCAATTCCGTGTAGAATGATTGGCCGGCGCAGCTGAACACGGCAAGCAACTCAGCGCAACTTCCACCACCGAAGCCCAGCCGAGTCACGCGGACAAAAAACAGCGGTAAAGCAAGAGCTAGCAATTTTGATTTTGGAGGCTTTTGCAAAGAATAGGGGTTGACTCTTCGACTGGCTCAGCTCAGGGAGTCTTGGGACTCATGACAGTGGCACAGGACTCGGTTTCCATGTCCCAGGAGGCGAACTCGCACGGGTTGGGTCGGGACGAACACAGTTCTCCTATCCAGACGGCCCAACTGCTGCTTGCTAACGTCATTAGCGCCGTCGACGACGAGCTGAGCAGACAACCACATCGTCAACCTCGCCAAGAGATGCCCCGGAGCCCAGATTTCCCAGATTCCACACGGACACTAGCACCGTTAACCTTCTCCACAACACCGAGCCCACCCCCCGGGGTGAGGCGTCTGGAAGCTTGATCGTGGTTCCGGTTTCTCCCTTGCCCCGACCTTTCCCCGACCTTCCCTGACATCAGTCTGCGGGACGCAGCCCCGTTGCCCCGTGACCAGCGACCCCGTCGAGCCGGCAATCCGTCTCGGGCCTCCAGAACCTGGACATCTGCCGGCAGCCCGACTTCCGCCGACTCGGGACTTCTTGGCAGCGGCTCAGTCTCACCGTCCCACCCAACCCAGCGAGTCACATCCGACGATGGCCGGGTGCAACTTTCCGACGTCTTGAGAGGACGCAGACGTGCATGCGCTTGCTGGAAGTTGATCTGGAGGCCTCCGAGCGATTCCCGTCTTCGTTTGTCTCGAGGTGGTGGCTGATAACGTTGCTGCCCAAGTGGCGGTTCCGGCCGAAAGGGGGTTTCTAGAGCCGAAGTACACGATGTGTGTCGATCGAAAAGGGACTGCCAGTGCAGAAACAAACCTCCCGCTTCCACGACGTTCGGTCCACAACCAAGATGACAGGAAAGGACAGCCACACCACCATTCTAACACAAATGAAGCGCAGTAATTGACTCTTCGGCATCCCGCGCCCAGACGGGAGAGCCCGCCCGCCCTCTCCACGAGTCCACATCCCCCAGATCCAGGACAGATCACGGTTGGCACTGGGCACGGTGGGCTCGGGAAAACTTGGACTCGCGTGGCTGCCGATCCACCAGGCAGAGACACTACAGCTACCGTCACCTCGAGACATCCCATGTACATCATTCAACGTGGGCGGGCCGCGCCTGGGCGTGGTCGCCAAGAGTCACTCGATGGGTACCGGTCCTCGAGTCGAGGTATCTCCGTAGTGCACAGGGCCCGGGAGAGGGCCAGCGGGCGGCTCGTCCCGCGCCAGTGAGTGGTTGGAGCGTCTTTTTTCTCTCTAAGGATGGTTCCGGTCCGGGCCTGCTCTATTTTAGCTTTTCCCTATCCGGCCAACTACACGCTAGGACCCTATCTCCAGTCGTGATAGACTGATGATAGTGTAATTGCCTCCCATCTGACTCCCCTTCTGTTGACGCCTTTTCCCAACCCAAAGCCCTTCAACTCCCTCCCTCTCTCCGTCCTCACCTACCGCCAAACCCCGTGGAACATAAGGCACACGACACTCCCCAACACTGACGGAACACACCCCGGAATGCCCCATCATCCATGCCGGGTAAGACGAACGAACGGGCCCCGTCCCAGGTACGTGAGATCAAGCTGAGACACTCACACAAGTACGATGTGAGGCGAGCAAAAAACCACACCCCTCCCCCTCTCTCCCGTCCTCACCCTCTTCCGAGACCGCCAGGTCTAGGTCTACGTCCTTTTGACTCACCGCCGCCGTCCACCGCTCATCTTCAAGTTTCCCATCCCCCACTTGTTCGTCGCCGCCGTCGTCAGCTCGTCTGTCTTGTTTCGTGTCCGCTTACACTTGCCTTGTTCACCGCCGCTCTGTGAGTCCTTGATCAGATGAGGATCGGCGGTACAGTACCGGTGCTACTGTGGCTTTTGCCGAGAGATGGTGAGGTGCTGTGTGAGACGTGGGCTGAGACAGGGCATGCGTGAGGGAAAAGCTTGTTTTTTTGTGTTGCGGTTTGATAAGGTGGTGTTTGCGTGGTTGTGGTACCGGGCTTGATGTTCCCCCCGAGGGGCTGGTTTGGTTTTGGTTGTGCGGGCTTGTAAGATCTTGAGCGTCTGGATTCCTGGGAGTTTGGAGTTAGGAATGGCCGGCACGACCGGCACCGGCATTGACAGCCTGCAGAGGGCTAACCATGCGTTTCTCTTTGAGTTGCCGTTTGTGGAGGCCGAGGGCCAGCGGGCGGCGGGGCGCATCCACGGAGCCGGGCAGCAGTTGCCGTGCCACGGGACCACGCTCTGGGCGGCAGACAGCGAGGCCGAGACGCTCATCAAGAAACGGCACGAGAGGCGGATGCGGCGAGGGCGACCGCGCCCGGGCGGGCGGGGACGCGAGCTCGGAGTGAGCACAGTGGTGGACAATGTGCTGTGTTTTGTGGTGGGATATTTCCTGCCTCCACCGGAATACCGAATACGGGCGTGCTCATTGAGCTAGCTTAAGGTATTGACAACCGCGAGCAGGCTACGCCCAGTCCATATCCATGGAACCGGCGCTGCTCTCAACTCACGAGCAACGGCCGATGCCTTCGACGGGTACGCCTCGGTTGACGCTACCTACCTATATACCTCCTTGGGCCTGCTCAGCACTGCGATCATATACTTCCCTCAGCCTGTCCAGCACTGGGATCATCGGTTGCACCACGGACCAGAAGAAAATGGCTACCCACAACCCCGGGGCGGCCATTGGTGTGGCCATCGGCTGCCAGAAGAAAATGGCCATCCATGGTTCCGGCGACGGGGCACTCATCAGCTGCGAGAAGAAAATGGCCATCCACAGTTCTGAGGCGTCCATCGGTGTGGTCATCGCCTGCCAGAGGAGAACGGTTCTCCACGGTTCAAGCGACGGGGCACTCATCATCTCCCAGAAAGAACCGGCCACCCACAATTCCGAGTCGTCCATCGGTGTGGCCATCGTCTGCCAGAAGAAAATGGTTATCCACGGTTCCTGCAACGGCACGCCGCCCGGCGCTCTGGTCATCAGCCCCTGGAAGAAACGGGGTGTCCACGATTCCTGCGCCAGGGGGCCCAGCACGCCCAACCCGTCCGACCTCGGCGCCTCCAGCAGCCGCCTCACCTCGCTGCGGTGTTCAGCGCCGCTCTCCCAATCCCCGTCGCGCTCACATATCTCGGCTCGCAGCTCGAGAAGCCGCGCCTTGTGATGCCCGTCGTCGTTCCGGTCCAGCACCTCCCGTTTCCAGGCGCCATCGAAAATCTTGCGCGCTTGGACGAGCTGGCCGCGATTGACGGCATCGCGGGCCTGCTTGAGCGCCAAGACCAGCTCGCTCCTGAACTCGTTACCGCTGATGGCATGCATGGGGAGATCCTCCCACGTCTTCTGGCTGGCGTACGACGTCTCGCCAGTTCTGGCGGCGCTGTCCCTCATGAAATCATGGCGCAGCTTCCACATCTCCTCCGACCCCAACCACTCGGCGCCGAGGCCGGCGGGATCCGACATGATCTCGTGACACCGATCCCAGTAGCGAACCCTAGCCGGTGTAATCTTTGCCGTGGCCCACATCTCCTCGACGAACTGGGTGCCCATCTGCTGTGTCCGCTGGTGTAGCGCCCGGCCAAGTGCGGCGAACGGCTTGTTCTCTTCCGACGACGGCGATCCGACGAAAGATCTCCGGAGCATAGCTAAGCTGGCACCGAACATGCGGAGCAGGAACAAGATCTTCTTCTTCTCGGCGTCGGGAGCTTCCGCCGAGTCGGAAATGCGCTTCTCTTGGTCTAGGATGAAAGCCAGGGCTTTCTCCTGGGCAAGATGGACCAGCTGGAACCTGGAAACCTGGGTGCCCACCCCGCGGTGCAGAACCGACGCCAAGGATATGGGTGCCAGACTTTCCATTGTGATGTTGGGTGCATCCTTCGCGATGTCGCTGTGCATGGCGATGGCCGACACAAAGTTTACAAACTCGAGCCCGAGCTCCTCGCGGACACCCTGCCACTCGGGTTCGAAGTACTGGTGCTCGAACGGCCAGGTTCTGGCGCGGTAGGTGTAGTAGAAGATGAAAGCTTGCTTGAAGTACGCTGTCCGGATGTTTGGAGCCTCCGTGCCGTTCGAGTGGTACAGGGGGGAGGTGCGTAAGAGCAGGGGTAGGAGAGGCTGGATGCGATAATAGTTGGTCTTGAAATCGCCTCGCGGCTCCTGAGAGTCCACAAAGAGGAAATGCGCAGCTGCAAGCGGGTCGACGATACGGGCGCACGCCTCGTCGAGGTGGCTGAACACGGGGGACTTCCTGACGAAATCGGCGAAGTCCGGGCCCTCCTTGACCAGGAAGAGCGTCCTGTCACCCCCTTTCATACCTGATGATGCTGGAGGGATGTTGGATAAGGTGGTCATCAACGCTTTGAATCCCGGGGACTCGAGATAGGAGTCGGGGTGGTTGCCGAGCTCGGCCGCCGCGGACTTGAACTTGGCCGCTGCCGACTTGAACTCGGGAGAGAGTCCGGGTAGATCAGGCACCCCCGCGCCGTCTTGTCCCACGAGCGCCCTCAATATGGCGATTCGGTCCGCAGGCGTCGAATCGCCGATGAGACCCTTGGAGACCTGGTCGGCGTATGCCGCATCAAGGAGGGGCAGGTCACGTCGGGGCAGCAGCTCCCAAAAGGGGGCCAGAAGTTCGACGGGGACAGCGTACTTGCCCGTCGTCGGGGTGTCGAGGGTTTGGACAATGCCGAGAAGCTCCGCCACGCAAGGAAGATCTTCGGTTTGTGCCATCGACATGAGATGTCGTTGGGCAGCTTGGCTCCCCATCAGCGGTTCGCCGAGGATCAAGGAGCCGAGGAACTCCTTCATCGTGTTGGCCCTGCTGTGCAGGAACGCGGCGATAACGACGCGGAAGGCCGCCGGATTCCCCCTCAGAAGCGATGCAATCTGCTCGAAGCAGTGCAAGTCATCGGAGGAGTCGCCCACGGATTTGGCAGCTTGCCCTGTCATATCCCGAATCGCCTTTTCCATGTATGTCCGGAGCAGTTGTAGGCTGCCGAGCTTGTCGAGCCCCGCGAGGGCTTCACGCTTTGGTTCGAAAAACCCGTCGAGATTTCCCCACCCCTCGTCAGATCTCGAGGCGAGGATGACCTTTGTGCCGCGATCCAGCTTGTTCAAGATCCGGGAGATAAAGCGGTCACAGGGCCGCTCCGCTGACAGTGGCAGATTGTCAATCATGACGATGCACCGATTCTGCCGAAAATGTCCAACGACGGCATCCGGACCCTGGAACTCTGCAGTCGGGAGAAACATGTCGTGGGCGCCGCGCCAGAAACTCTCCACGCTCCACCGAGGCGCAGCAGCGCGGCAGTCGTAGAGATAGACGCCGGTGGCTAGGCCAGTCTCCAACCACCAAGCGCTGAGATGACGAAGGAGGGCTGTTTTTCCGACACCAGGACGCCCGCAGAGCCAGAGCCCCTTTTCCGAAGAGAGCAGACGTGTCTCGATGGAAAGAATGTCGTCCTCACGGCCAACGACGTCGTGGAAAGGCGGTCGACGGGCAAACCGCAAACTCCCAGTGAAGTTGTATGCGCCGCTGTCCCGAGGGAAGGTATGCGTGTAGCAGATAGGAATCATGTAGTCGTAGACGGGGACGCTGGCCGCATAGCGGGAGGTGCGATCCGGCTTGAGACGGAGAGCCTGGCGCGCCCAGGCGGCGGCAGCATCCAAAGCAAGCCCCTTGGTGAGGACGGCATCGTAGAAGACGGACATGAAAATCTCCACGGCACGAGACACGACGTTGAACGTCATGGCGACGCATTCATCCACACCCGCCTGGAGGATGCCGAGCGCAATGCTGTGATCGGCGTCCTGATACTGGGCCGAGCGACAGGCGTTGAGAACGACGCGGCGGACTCGGTGACGGGCCAACACGGAAGCCAGATCAGATGTCGAGACCCCCCGCTTTCTCAAGACCCCCGCCTTGTCGGACTGTTCTCTTCAGGTTTAACGCCGTCTGGAGCCATCTCGACAAAAGCGAGGCCTTGCCTGAATCATGAACGTGCGTCAGCTTTGGCCTCGGCCAAAAGAGCGTCAAAGATCATGTGTGGGCACATGCGCAGGGAGAGTAGCAAGTACCTGTTGTCCTCCATTTTGAATCCATGCAAGTCAAAGTGGACAATATCGTAAAAGCCCGCACCCTTTGTCTCCAGCTCTCGATTGAGCTCGTCCCACGCTGGCGGTCGGAGAATCTTCAGGTATGTCGGCGAAGTGAGCTGGTCCGACTGCCTGCGGATCTTGTCGTAGAGAATCTTGGACACGATGCGATGAGGGATATCCTCCTTTTCGTCAAGCCTAGCGGCGACGATAAGGATGTTCAGGGATGGAGGCGCTGCTTCGGGCGGCTCCCCGTGGGTGCGGGTGGGAGTTCCGGTTGGCGTTCTTCCAGGCTTCGGGATGTGACGGCTGACGAACACGCCGTCCTCGAACGGTTGTCCCAGAGCTCAGAGTCCTCCAGGAGCTCCCACATGACGGGCGCGAAGCCGCATGGCTGCTCTTGGACGGAGAGGAGTAGCGGCTCGTTGCGTCCTTCCGGTCCCACGATCGAGGCCCATTCGATGGAGTTGACAAGTGCCCTGCCCACATCTTTGAGCGAGTGCTTGGCCCTGTCGACGCGCTTGGTTTCGAGAGGGTACATCACCGCAAAGTCCTCCAGATACCAGCGCAGCTCATCCATCAGCTCCAACGGGGTCGAGGAAACCTCGAATCGCTGCTGTCGGGGCCCATGGTTTGCAGAGTGGTTCGTAACCGAGAAGACGCGGTTCGAGTTGCGACGCGTGCCATCTGCTGCTGACGGATCAGCCTCTTCCCGGCAAAGCTCCACGATGGAGACGACAGGCATGATGAGACCGCGAACCGTTGCTCGCCGATCGTGTGCCACTCTTGGCAGCTTAACGGTCGGGGGCACTGAGTTGAGCTGTGTGTCAGGATGGAACTTCTGTTGAATGGGGGGTTCATTATCCTTGTTGTCTGCACATGTGTTCTCAGTGTAAGGCAAGGGGCAAAAGTTCCCGAGAACCGCCCCCGAGCCCTGAGAAATCTCGTGGCCTCTGGGAGCCGCCACAAGCCCGCGGCGCCAGATTCAGCCGCATTTTTCAGCTGTGGTGTCTCTAACCCGAGTCGGAACCCGGTGAGCTCGTCTGAGCCTACTCCGTGGACTTGAGGACGCCAACCTGCTCTTGGCGCTGAGCCACACGTTATCACCCGTCATAATCAGGAGGTCGCCGGCCCAAGCCTTTTCCTGCAGGGATGCCGACCAACACCTGGGCACACAAACACCCACCGAGCAACAACGACACACAATATGCTCCATCCGCCGCCGTATTACATGCTCGATCCGCGACGTCTGCTTCCCGCGGCGGCAACGGCAGACTGGCTTGGCCGATTCATCCTTGACTTCCGGGATCCCCTCGCCGATTTCACCCCGGACAGGCCCCAGCGCTTCACGGAGGGCCGGGTCGTCGAGGAGGACGCCAGAGACGTCCAGGCCGAGATTTCCCGCAGTCAGAATGCCTCGGTGAGCGGCGCTCTGACAGATATTGTGTCGGTAGCGAGAGGAGGTGGTCGATCGGCAGGACTCAGTTTCCAGACGGGGAGCATGAAGATTATGCGTCTCAGCAAGTACCGTGACGTCTTCCGGACCATGCGCGAGGATGTCGAGATCCGAGAGTACCTCTCCCGCGCCTTGCAACCCGGCGGCCCCGTAGCCTACATGATTGTCGGCCTGCTTGTGTGGACCGACGCGTCGCTGTCCGTCGAACAGGGACGTTCGCGCGAGCATAGATTTGATGTCCAGATCCCCGCGCTGGCCATAGGATGCGCCGCGGCCGGAATACCGCTGCCCTTGGAGATCGGCGACCCTGGCATCGCCGCGTCGTCGAGCAACACCAAGAAGACGCACCTTGCCATGTCCGTTCCCGGCAGCTACATCGTTGCCATCGAATACAAAGCCATCCGTCGCAAGGCGTACGCCATCTGGCCCAACCCCAAGCCCGACTGGGATGGGAGAGGCCCTCGAGGAGCAGGCGACCAGAGTTTCAACACACACGACGAGGAGGTTGCCGGGACTGAAGGGGACGTGGATGGGGAAAGTCGGCCGGACGATTTGGTGCTGGACATGGACAGTGATCGCTGCGTCTGGTATGACACGGTCAGTGGTCTGGACATGGAGGAGATTGAGCTGGAGAGCATGGTTCTTGCTGTTGAGACGTCGTAGGCGGTGTACTATCACCTCACGGAATAGATTATAGGTTTTACCTTGTTGCTTTTACCCCTGCTGTTCCGGTGGGATCGCGCGCAAGGCCCAACAACCAACAATGCCTAGCGACTAACAACGCCCGGACAATATACCGGACCCGCCTCTTGCAGTACAAGGATGCCTCGACCATACTACAGCGAACCCCTATCCCAGGCAAGCGAACCCAAGCAACTGGGCCTAAACAATACCTTTATGTGTCAATACCTACCACACACCACGCGCCGGAACAAAAAAAGCAGACCTGCAGTTGCTTGGCGACAGTGTCGAGGGGGCCGAGGAGGACGAGGTAGTTCGCCTGGGCTAGGTTGAGACCCTCGGCGATGATGCCGACGGTAGTGACCGGCAACCGGGGAGTGGGGGGCTCCGCGGGGCGGTGGAGTTCGCGCCGCAGCCGGTCGAGGGGGACAGTAACGAAGGGCTCTATAGCGGCTAGGCAGCTAGCTGCGCTCATACTGCGATCGATTATCTGCATAGGGATGTCAAAGGTATTGGCCATCCACAAAAACGCCAGGTAGGCAACAAAAGGGGAGTCGGAGTAGACAAGCACCTTCTTGTCGGGCACGACGTCGTCTGCACCGTGCGCCGGCTCTCGGTCGGCCAGCTTTTTACAGATCTGCATACCGAGCTGCTCCATCTTGGTGCTGCCGTTACAAATGCCGCGCGAGAGCGGCCATGCCTTGGTGATGTTGTTTTTCTCGGGACCATCGGTCCCTGACATGGCTTACTTGGTAGTATGGTGCGAGGCCTTGGGATGTACCAGGGATGATGTTGTTCTTTCTCGGGGCTCGGCAGCCCCGAGGTTACTGGCAGCTAGCTGTCTAACTTGTGGTGTTTCAAACCTGATGCCGCCAGCCGGGACGATGCGCAAGCTCGACTGAATCAATTACTCATGTGAATTCGAATCGAGCAGGTAAACCCAGTACGGCCTGTCACCGGCGAGTTTAGCGACTGATTGGGACGCCCTCTCACGTATTCCTCAGTCGTGTCATGATCCCTCGCGCCCCGACTGGATCCATCCGCACGCATCACCCCTGATAGCCACCTCGAGACGCACTTGGGCTCGACGCTCTTGCCCAAGTTGCCTCGGCCAATGACCGATGTTGCCTCGGCGGTCTAAGCCACAGCTAATTCCCCGCCTCTGTCTGCACGTCCGTACATAGTACCTATGGACGGATCTCTTCCTGGCTAGTTGGGATGGTACAAGCAGTTAGCGCTGAGGACGCAGAAACCCTACATGACACTGAATCGAACCACGAGAGACGCCACAATGTGACGCTAGCAAGGCCAGGACCACCGAACAGCAGGAGCTGAGAGCCCGGGCGGGCCGGGAGGTTGGTGTTGTGCTGTCCAGCCCGGGGTTGTTATCATGGAAGGCAGCGCCCTTGCGGAGAGCCGCTTTCCTCAGCTCCGCGAAGAACCTTCTTCTTGCCGAGGCGCCCGAGGTCCCAAGCTCTGTGTCGACCCACACCACCACAACCACCGAAGCCGTTCAACAAGACGTCCTACGACCTGCCCCAGCCATGTGCAAGCCACGGCTGTTCCCTTTCTTGTCAGCGACATGGCCTTGCTCCTGCTCGCTTTCTTCCTGCCGGTGCAGGCGGAGCAGTTCGACTTCATCTCGACGTTGCTCACCAGCACGGGGCCGCCGGACCTGATCGTTAGCATCGAGTCGTTTCTCCCCCCAACACGGCGCACTCGTGTGTGACGCGCAGTATCTGGGGGTCCTATGTGAGGGGCAGCGATGTTGGGCGCGGCTTGGGGTGCTTCTGCTGGCGTGGTTGCTAGCGACGGGGTTATCTCTGGTGTTGTGCTAGCGCTTTAGACGTTGAAACGATCTCCAAGCCTGTCGTAATGAGGATTCACCGTGACACACATGTGTCTGACAGGACCAGGTATAATCCCATCAAGAAATACATTCAAAGCACTGCAGAGTATCACTACTTGCCCCCTAAAACCTGGAAACTCCCAACCCGCCTCCTCCTCACCCTGACCGGCAACCCCCCCTCCATAGGCAACGTCAAACTACTCCCACTCCTCCTCTCCCCCACCCACTTTCCCTCAAGCTCAAACCCCCACAACACACTCGGAATCACCTGCACAGCCACCACCTCCGCCATCTTCCTCCCAAGACACGCCCTGGACCCCCCATAAAAAACAGGAAACTCCCCCGCGCTCTTGCCCAGCACGAACCTCCCGTCGCCGTCCAAAAACCTCTCTGGACGAAACTCGTCCGCGTCCGCGCCCCAGGTGAGACGGGACCGGCCCATGGCCATCAGACACCACACCAGCACGGCGTGGCGCGGCAGGGCGGTGCCGTCGGGGAGGACGGTGGGGGCTTGGCATTGGCGGATTTCGAAGGGGATGGGCGGGTAGAGGCGGAGGGCTTCGTGCCAGACTGCGGTTGTGTAGGGGAGGGCCGGGGGGGTGAAGAGTGTTGGGT
>OUNM010188927.1_pt1 | contig 15465 bp, 11 predicted proteins | sample 1769961 | NCBI WGS metagenome assembly OUNM01 (sample SAMEA3914820, study PRJEB12502) | metagenome | biome: forest; material: soil | place: USA | collected 2012-03-12 | depth 0.3 m | reverse complement strand
GACCAAAGCCGGATCGTAGACCGGCCAAGGCCGTTCGGCGACCATCTCGGTGCCGCCCAGCTCCTGCCAGCACTCCTCGGCCAGATGCGGCATGACCGGTGCGATGATATGCACCAGGATCTCGACCGCCTCGCGGCAGGCGCCCTTCAGCGTCGCATCGGCCTTACCCTCGGCGACATCGTTGAGCGGCGTCGCCAGCGCGTTGGCGAGCTCGTAGATGCGCGCGATCGCCCGGTTGAAGCCGAGCTTCTCGATATCCTCGCCGACCGCCTTCAGGATTTTGTGGGCAGCCTTGGAGACCGCGCCCGCCTCGCCATCCTTCGCCGCCGCCGGCTTCACGCCGGCAAGCTGCTCGGCCGCGATCTGCACCAGGCGCCAGATGCGCTGCACGAAGCGATGCGCGCCGGCGGCGCCATCGTCGGTCCATTCGACGTCGCGCTCGGGCGGGGAATCCGACAGCATGAACCAGCGCGCCGTGTCGGCGCCGTAGCCGTCGGTGATCTCTTCCGGGCTCACCGTGTTCTTCTTCGACTTCGACATCTTTTCCAGCGCGCCGATCGTCGCTTCCTCGCCGGTCGTGATCTCGACGGCACGGCGCTTGCCGTCCAGATCCTCGATCCTGACCTCGCTCGGCGACAGCCAGCGCCCGTTGTTGGACGGGCCGCCGACCCGATAGGTCTCGTGCACCACCATGCCTTGTGTGAACAGGCCCTTGAACGGCTCGGCTAGGTTGAGGTGATGCGTCTCGCGCATGGCGCGGGTGAAGAAGCGCGAATAGAGCAGATGCAGGATCGCGTGCTCGATGCCGCCGATATACTGGTCGACCGCCAGCCATTCGTCGGCTGCCTTCGGCTCGGTCGGCTCGTTGGCCCAGGGCGCGGTGAAGCGGGCGAAGTACCAGGACGAGTCGACGAAGGTGTCCATCGTGTCGGTCTCGCGCCGCGCATCGCGGCCGCATTGCGGGCACTTCACATGCCGCCAGGTCGGATGCCGGTCGAGCGGATTGCCCGGACGGTCGAACTCGATGTCGTCGGGCAGCTTCACTGGCAGGTCGGCCTTCGGCACCGGCACGACGCCGCAGGCCTCGCAATGGATCATCGGGATCGGGCAGCCCCAGTAGCGCTGGCGCGAGATGCCCCAGTCGCGCAGGCGGAAATTCACCTTACGCTCCGCCATCGGCCGCCCGCCGATGCTTTTCTCTTCCAGCAGCTTCGCTACCTCGTCGAAGGCCTTCTCAGGCTTCATGCCGTCGAGGAAGCGCGAATTGATCATCACGCCGTCGTCGACATAGGCTTCCTCGATGATCTGGAAGGTCTTGGCGTCGGCGTCTTCCGGCATCACCACCGGGATGACCGGCAGGCCGTATTTGTTGGCGAAATCGAGGTCGCGCTGGTCGCCCGACGGGCAGCCGAAAATGGCGCCGGTGCCGTAGTCCATCAGCACGAAATTGGCGACATAGACCGGCAGCGTCCAGTTCTCGTCGAACGGATGGACGACGCGGATGCCGGTGTCGAAACCCTTCTTCTCGGCGGTCTCGAGCGCCGCCACCGACGTGCCCATGTGGCGGACCTCGTCGATGAACTTCGCCAGATCGACATTGTTCTCCGCGGCCTTCCTGGCCAGCGGATGGTCGGCGGCAACCGCCATGAAGGAGGCGCCGAAGATGGTATCGGGCCTGGTCGTGTAGACTTCCAGCTCATGCGCATCGCCGACAGGCCTGGCCAGCGGCCAGCGGATCAGCAGCCCTTCCGAGCGGCCGATCCAGTTGTGCTGCATCAGCTTGACCTTTTCCGGCCACTCTTCGAGCAGGTTGAGCGATTCCAGCAGGTCCTGCGCGAAGTCGGTGATCTTGAAGAACCACTGCGTCAGTTCGCGCTGCTCGACCAGCGCGCCCGAGCGCCAGCCGCGACCGTCGATGACCTGCTCGTTGGCGAGCACCGTCATGTCCTCCGGATCCCAGTTGACCTTGGAGGATTTGCGCGTCACCAGCCCCTTCTCGACAAAGTCGAGGAACAGCATCTGCTGGCGGTGGTAATAGTCGACATCGCAGGTGGCAAATTCGCGCGCCCAGTCGAGCGACAGGCCCATCATTTTGAGCTGCTCGCGCATGGCGGCGATGTTGGCGTAGGTCCACTCCTTGGGATGAACCTTGTTCTGCATGGCCGCGTTCTCGGCCGGCATGCCGAAGGCGTCCCAGCCCATCGGATGCAGCACGTTAAAACCTTTGGCCCGCTTGTAGCGGGCCACCACGTCGCCCATCGTATAGTTGCGGGTGTGGCCGATATGGATCTTGCCCGACGGATAGGGGAACATCTCAAGCACGTAGTATTTCGGCCTCGGGTCGTCGTTCTGCGCTTCGAACAGCTTCTTTTCGGCCCAGGCCTTCTGCCATTTGGGCTCTGACGTACGCGGATTGTATCGTTCGGTTGCCATCGGATGTTTTTCACTTAAAAGCAGGTGCGCGGTGCTGGACTAAGGCGTGTTGATATTCAGGTCAGGCCGAGCCGAAAATGGCGGGTTCCGAGAACCGGAGCGGAGCGTACTTAAAGTACGTGAGCACCGGAAGCGCAGGAAACCAGCATTTGCAGGCCGGCATCACCTGAATATCGACACGCCTAGGCCGGCAGCCGAGACAATGTCGTCGCGGTGTTCACCATGGATTGCCGGACCCGTCAACTGCGGCGAGCCGGCGTAGGCGCTAAAACCATAGGCAGGATATAGGCATGGCGAATGCCGTCGAGCAGCTTCACGCGGTCAAGGCCAAGATCGCCAACGCCGAACGCGAGGCAAAGCGTCAACCCGGCGCTGTCACGCTGGTCGCGGTGTCGAAAACCTTCGCGGCAGAGGATATCCGCCCGGTCATAGAGGCAGGCCAGCGCGTCTTTGGCGAAAACCGAGTGCAGGAAGCGCAGGGCAAATGGCCGGCGCTAAAGCAGGCATTCCCGGATCTGGAACTCCATCTGATCGGTCCGCTGCAATCGAACAAGGCGAAGGAAGCGGTGGCGCTTTTCGACGTCATCGAGACGGTCGACCGCGAGAAGATCGCCGCCGAGCTCGCCAAGGAGATCACCAGGCAGGGCCGGGCGCCAAAACTCTATGTCCAGGTCAACACCGGCTCCGAGCCGCAAAAGGCTGGCATCGAGCCGCGCGAGGCGGTCGCCTTCGTCGAGCGCTGCCGCGACGTGCACGGCCTCGCCATCGAAGGCCTGATGTGCATCCCGCCGGCCGAGGAGAATCCCGGCCCGCATTTCGCGCTGCTGGAAAAGCTCGCGCGCGAGGCCGGCGTCGAAAAACTCTCGATGGGCATGTCCGGCGACTACGAGACGGCGATCGCCTTAGGCGCGACCAGCGTCAGGGTGGGTTCGGCAATCTTCGGCAGCCGCACCTAAAGCATCTCGGCGGGCTCGTCACGATCACGTTATCGAACCAGCCAATCGAACGATACCGCTTGCGCCAGAGCTTGAAACGAAACGGCCCGTTCCTATTTGCCTGGTGTCGTTCAATCCTTTCCTCGGGGAATCCCACCATGCGCTACAACCAGCTCGGCAACACCGGCCTGTTCGTTTCCGAACTCTGCCTCGGCACCATGACCTTCGGCGCCGCCGGCCAGAACGCCCAATGGGGCCTGATCGCCAGCCTCGACCAGAAGGGCGTCAACGACATCGTTGCCCGCTCGATCGCCGCAGGCGTCAATTTCTTCGACACGGCCGACGTCTATTCCTTCGGCCAGTCCGAGCAATTGCTTGGCCAATCGCTGAAAGATCTCGGCGTTAAACGGTCCGACGTCATCATCGCCGCCAAGGTCCATGGCGCCATGGGCAGCGGCCCGAACGACCGCGGCTCCTCGCGCGGCCACATCATGGATTCGGTCGACGGCAGCCTGGAGCGGCTGCAGCTCGACCATATCGATCTCTACCAGTTGCACGGCACCGACGCGGTGACGCCGATCGACGAGACGCTGCGCGCGCTCGACGATCTCGTCGCCAGCGGCAAGGTGCGCTATGTCGGCGTCTCCAACTGGCAGGCCTGGCGCATCGCCAAGGCGCTGGGCATTGCCGAGCGCAAGGGCTTTGCCCGCTTCGAGACCATCCAGTCCTATTACTCGATCGCCGGTCGCGACCTTGAACGCGAGATCGTGCCTCTGATCAACGAGGAGAAGCTCGGCCTGATGGTCTGGTCGCCAATGGCCGGCGGCCTGCTGTCGGGCAAATACGGTCCCGGCGCGCCCGGCAATGGCGAAGGCCGCCGCGCCTCCTTCAACTTCCCGCCGGTGAACGAAGACCGCGCCTGGGCTGCAGTTGCCGTCATGCGCGAGGTCGCAAGGAAGCACGATGTCAGCGTCGCCACCGTGGCGCTGGGCTACGTGCTGGCCAAGTCTTTTGTCATGAGCGTCATCATCGGCGCCAGCCGCATGGACCAGCTCGAGCAGAACCTTGCAGCGACATCCCTGAAGCTCGATGCCGACGATCTCGCCAGGCTCGACGAAGTCAGCGCGCTGCCGTCGGAATATCCCGGCTGGATGCTGGAGCGGCAAGGCGCCGGCCGTCGCCCCGCGCCATTCGTGCCGAAGGCGTAATCCGTCTTCGAAATAAACTGACTTTTCGAAAGCCGCGTGTCCCTGGACGCGCGGCTTTTCCTTTTCAAAGACGAACGGTCTCCGCGAGAAAGTCGAGGAAAGCCCGCACCCGGGCCGGCAGATGCTTGCCCTGGCCGACATAGACGGCATGCGTCGGCTCCTCGTCGCCGGGATTGAATGCTTCCAGCAGTTGCACGAGCCGACCAGCGGCAATGTCGGGCTCGACATGCCAGCGTGCCAGCCGTGCGATGCCCGCGCCGGCCACCGTGGTCAGCCGCATCGCCTCGCCGTCACTGACCGTCGAATTGCCAGCAATTGGAATCACGAGCGGCCTGTCCTTCGCGTCCACGAATGGCAGGCCGTCGATATGTCGCACGAAGCCGAAAGCCAGCAGATTGTGACCGGCTAACTCAGCCGGCGTTTGCGGCGTGCCGCGCGCTTCGAGATAGGCGGGCGCGGCGACCACCACCATGCGGCTCTGGCCAAGCTTGCGCGCCACCAGCCGCGACTCGCGCAGCGGGCCCGCGCGGATCGCAACGTCGGCGCGTTCTTCCATCAGGTCGATGACATTGTCGGTCAGCACCGCCTCGACGGAAATCTCGGGATACCGCTCCAGGAAACGCGGCAGCAGCGCCATCAGCCGGTGCTGGCCGAACGGCACATAGGAATTGACCCTGAGCGTGCCGCGCGGCGCCGCTCCCGCCGCCGCTTCGCGCTCCGCCGCGTCCATATCGGCGAGGATGCGCCTGCCGTTGTCGTAAAAGGCGGTTCCCTCCGGCGTGAGCTGCAGCTTGCGCGTCGAGCGGCTGATCAGCCGCGCGCCAAGCCGCAGCTCCAGCCTTGCCATCAGCTTGCTGACCGCCGACGGCGTCATGCGCAACGCCCGCGCCGCGGCGGAAAAACTGCCCGCCTCGACGACGCGGACAAACACTTCGATCTCGCCGGAGCGGTTGATTTCGGGTCTCGCCATTCGTGAATCTATTTCACAGAAAATATGCCTGATGCAAGGCTGGTTCACAGCTCAACGGATCACGATCTTCCGGGCGATGCATGATCCCGAAAAGTGGGAACCGGTTTTCGGAAAAGATCATGCTCCAACAAAGAATTAGATCAGGACGACGCTTCAACCAAGCGTCGTCCTGATTGGGCGCGGGACTGGAGCGTCCATCAGCATCAACGGACGATCGCCATGCCTCTTGCTCTTTATGCCCTCACCGCCGGCGCCTTCGGCATCGGCGTCACCGAATTCGTCATCATGGGCCTGCTGCTCGATGTCAGCGCCGATCTCGACGTCTCGATCTCGGCCGCGGGCCTGCTTATTTCGGGCTACGCGCTGGGCGTCGTCGTCGGCGCGCCGCTGCTCGGCGCGCTCACCGGCCGTCTGTCGCGCAAGACCTTGCTGCTTGCCCTGATGGTGGTCTTCACCATCGGCAACCTCGCTTGTGCGCTGGCGCCCGACTACTGGACCCTGATGGCCGCGCGGGTTCTGACCGCCTTCGCGCATGCCTCCTTCTTCGGCGTCGGCTCGGTCGTCGCCACCGGTCTGGTCGCGCCCAACAAGAAGGCGTCGGCGATCGCGCTGATGTTCACCGGGCTTACCGTCGCCAACATCCTCGGCGTGCCCTTCGGCACCTGGCTCGGCCAGGCCTATGGCTGGCGCTCGACCTTCTGGGCCGTGACACTGGTCGGCGTGATCGCCTTTGCCGTCATCGCGCTGCTGGTGCCGCGCGACGAACCGGCCGCGACCGACGGAGAAACAGGCGGCGAAAGCACGCTTGCCGTGCTTGGCCGCCGGCCGGTGCTGCTCGGTCTGCTCACCACCGTGCTGAGCTGGGTCGGCGTCTTTGCCGCCTTCACCTATCTGGCGCCGATGCTGACCCGCATCAGCGGTTTTTCCGAAGCCTCCGTGTCGCCGATCCTGCTCGTCTTCGGTGGCGGACTGGTCGCCGGCAATCTGCTTGGCGGACGTCTCGCCGACCGGCGCCTGGTGCCGACGGTCATCGGCACGCTGGTCGCGCTTTCGGCCGCGCTGTTTGCCATGACCGCCGCCATGCATCAGCCGGTCGCGGCGATCGTCGCCGTGGGCCTGCTCGGTGCCGCCGCTTTCGCCACCGTCGCGCCGCTGCAGATGTGGGTGCTGGAAAAGGCCAAAGGGGCCGGCCAGGGCCTCGCCTCGTCCTTCAACATCGCAGCCTTCAACCTCGGCAATGCCATCGGCGCCTGGCTCGGCGGCTTCGTCATCGACCATGGCCCCGGCCTCGGCGCCGTTCCGCTGGTTGCCGCCCTTGTGCCGCTCGCAGCACTTGCCGTGGTGGTTCTGGCGCTGCGGCTGGAGCGCAGCCCGGCAATCGGCGCGCCCGCGCCGGCCCAGTGCTGATCAGATATTCCTCGGACAATCAGGAGAAAAAAGATGGACTATCGACCTCTCGGCGCTTCCGGCCTGAAAGTGCCCGCACTTTCCTTCGGCGCCGGAACCTTCGGCGGCTCCGGCCCGCTGTTCGGCCACTGGGGCAATAGCGACGCCAAGGAAGCGCGCCGCCTCATCGACATCTGTCTCGAAGCCGGCGTCAATCTCTTCGACACGGCGGATGTCTATTCCAATGGCGCCTCGGAGGAAGTGCTGGGCGAGGCGATCAAGGGCCGCCGCGACGCGGTGCTGATCTCGACAAAAACCGCGCTGCCCATGGGCGACGGACCGGCGGACTGGGGCTCGTCGCGCTTGCGCCTGATCCGCTCCGTCGATGCGGCGCTGAAGCGTCTCGGCACCGACTATATCGACCTTCTGCAATTGCACGCCTTCGATGCCTCGACGCCGATCGAGGAAGTGCTGTCGACGCTCGACGACCTCGTGCGCTCGGGCAAGCTGCGCTATGTCGGCGTCTCCAACTTCTCCGGCTGGCAGGTGATGAAGTCGCTCGGCCTGGCCGACAGGCACGGCTACCCGCGCTATGTCGCGCATCAGGTCTACTACTCGCTGGTCAGCCGCGATTATGAGTGGGAGCTGATGCCGCTCGGCCTCGACCAGGGCGTCGGCGCGCTGGTGTGGAGCCCGCTCGGCTGGGGCCGTCTGACCGGCAAGATCCGCCGCGGCCAGCCTCTGCCGGAAAAGAGCCGGCTGCACGACACCGCCAGCTTCGGCCCGCCGGTCGCGGACGAGCATCTTTTCAAGGTGGTTGATGCGCTGGAGGCGGTCGCCGCCGAGACAGGCAAGACCGTGCCACAGGTGGCCATCAACTGGCTCTTGCAGCGGCCGACCGTGTCGTCGGTGATCATCGGCGCGCGCAATGAGGAGCAGCTCCGCCAGAATCTCGGCGCCGTCGGCTGGACGCTGACGCCCGGGCAGGCCAAGCAGCTGGACGCCGCAAGCGAGGTCACGGCGCCCTACCCGTACTTCCCCTATCGGCGGCAGGAAGGCTTTGCCCGGCTGAACCCGCCGGCCGTCTGACGCCGGCCACCCGCCGAGCGGCGGCATCGCCGTCGTTCAGCCTCTCGCCGAAGCGCTTAGGGCTCCGGAAACCCTCTGTCTATTCAGCTATGTCGGGAACCTTCCATCGTGGCGTTCCCGCGATACGCCCGCCTTTGGCCGCCTTGAAATAGGTCACCGCGAGGTCTTCCTGGCACATGGAGGACAGGTATATCTGAATTGACCCGCCAAGCGGCGTGATCGGATAGCGCTCGCCGCACGCTCGGCCGCGAGCCTCATAGCGGCGCTTCTGCGCGGCCGTCATATGGTCGAGGAAACCGGCCTCGCACTTGCTCATGACGATCTCGGTCATATTGGCATCGCCGCTCGACCCCCAGGCGCAGGCATCGTGCAGTTTGTGAGCTTCGATGCAACCCGGCGCGGCTTCGATATCCTCCAATTGGATCGGCGCTTCGCCCTTCGGGCACTTCGCCTCTTCCGCGAAGGCAGTGCCGACAAGCGTAAGCCAGATCAAGATCGTCCACCCGATCCGCATATCGACTCCCAGGCCGTTTACCCGAACGCGCGGGCTGCCACACTGTGAACCTCAGTATGCCGCCGGCACCACCGCGTAGATTATGACGAATCCCTCACTCGCCAGGCACGCTAGCCGTCCGCCGAGAACCTAGTGCACCAGAAACTCCCCATCCACCTTCCGCCACTCATTCGGCGCGATCAGCTTGTGATGCGTGTACGTCACCGAATGCAGCGGCCCGTCGAGCTTGGTCTTCCAGAATTCGATGAAGCGGATCAGCACCGGGAACTTCGGCGCGATGTCGTAGTCCTGCCAGATGAAGCTCTGCAGGAGGTGCGGGTGGTCTGGAAAATGGTAGAGAATCTTGGCCGTGGTCAGCCCATAGCCCTTGAGCATCAAGTCCATTTCGGAGTGGTCGTGCATTGCAGCCCCTAAAGGTCGATCTCCTTTCCTCCCACAACGGATTCTGCGCTCAGTTGCTTAACTGTCTATTGATTTTTGTTGATCATACCCGGCTTTTCCTTCGCCAAAACAGTTGGTTAGCAGCGGCAAGCCGCGAGTGCTGACAGCGTTCCGCGCTTGCCCCTGCGTCATCCCGCCACGCGAATCCAACGTCTAATATTGCCGTCACGGCGGAACTGTTAATAATGCCCGCGAATTCGCGGCCGCATCGCCGCGATGCCGTCGGCGCTTCAAGCCGGCGGAACGTCCGGAGGAAAGCTGAAAAATGTCCGATGTCCATGTCCACCGCGTCCAGCCGGCGTGGAAGAAGAACGCGCTGATCGACAACGACACCTATCTCAAATGGTATGCCGACAGCGTGAAAAATCCGGACAAGTTCTGGGGCAAGCACGGCAAGCGCATCGACTGGTTCAAGCCGTTCAGCAAGGTCAAGAACACCTCCTTCGACGGCAAGGTCTCGATCAAGTGGTTCGAGGACGGCGAGACCAACGTCTCCTACAACTGCATCGACCGGCACCTGAAGAAGCGCGGCGACCAGATCGCCATCATCTGGGAAGGCGACAACCCTTACGATGACAAGAAGATCACCTACAACGAGCTTTACGAACATGTCTGCCGGCTCGCCAATGTGATGAAGAAGCACGGCGTCAAGAAGGGCGACCGCGTCACCATCTACATGCCGATGATCCCGGAAGCGGCCTATGCCATGCTCGCCTGCACGCGCATCGGCGCCATCCATTCGGTGGTCTTCGGCGGCTTCTCGCCCGACGCGCTGGCCGGCCGCATCGACGACTGCAAGTCGACCTTCGTGATCACCGCCGACGAGGGCCTGCGCGGCGGCAAGCCGATCCCGCTCAAGGACAACACCGACAAGGCGGTCGAGATCGCGGCCAAGGCCGGCACCAAGGTGGAGACGGTGGTGGTGGTGCGCCGCACCGGCGGCAAGATCGGCTGGGTGCCGGGACGCGACGTCTGGTATCACGAGGAGGCGGCCACCGTTAAGGCCGACTGCAAGCCGGAGAGGATGAAAGCGGAAGACCCGCTGTTCATCCTCTACACCTCGGGCTCGACGGGCAAGCCGAAGGGCGTGCTGCACACCACCGCCGGTTACCTCGTCTACGCCTCGATGACCCACCAATACGTCTTCGACTACCATGACGGCGACATCTACTGGTGCACCGCCGATGTCGGCTGGGTCACCGGCCACAGCTACATCGTCTACGGGCCTTTGGCCAACGGCGCCACCACGCTGATGTTCGAGGGCGTACCCAACTACCCCTCGCAGTCGCGCTTCTGGGAGGTCATCGACAAGCATAAGGTCAACATCTTCTACACCGCGCCGACGGCGCTGCGCGCCCTGATGGGCGCGGGCGACGAGCCGGTGAAGAAGACTTCGCGCAAGTCGCTGCGCGTGCTGGGCTCGGTCGGCGAACCGATCAATCCGGAAGCCTGGGAGTGGTATTTCAACGTCGTCGGCAACGGCAAGGTGCCGATCGTCGACACCTGGTGGCAGACCGAGACCGGCGGCATCCTGATCACGCCGCTGCCCGGCGCCACCGATCTCAAGGCGGGCTCCGCCACGCGACCCTTCTTCGGCGTCAAGCCGCAACTGGTCGACGGCGAGGGCAAGGTGCTGGAGGGAGCCGCCGACGGCAATCTCTGCATCACCGATTCCTGGCCCGGCCAGATGCGCACCGTCTATGGCGACCACGACCGCTTCGTGCAGACCTATTTTTCGACCTACAAGGGCAAGTACTTTACCGGCGACGGCTGCCGCCGCGACGCCGACGGCTATTACTGGATCACCGGCCGCGTCGACGACGTCATCAACGTCTCCGGCCATCGCATGGGGACGGCCGAAGTCGAGTCCGCGCTGGTCAGCCATGAGAAGGTGTCGGAAGCTGCTGTCGTCGGCTATCCGCACGACATCAAGGGCCAGGGCATCTACAGCTACGTCACCTTGATGAAAGGCGTGGAGTCGAGCGAGGAACTGCGCAAGGAGCTCATCGCCCATGTCCGCAAGGAAATCGGCGCCATCGCTTCGCCCGACAAGATCCAGTTCGCGCCGGGCCTGCCGAAAACCCGCTCCGGCAAGATCATGCGCCGCATCCTGCGCAAGATCGCCGAGGACGATTTTGGCGCGCTCGGCGACACCTCGACGCTGGCCGATCCCGCCGTCGTCGACGACCTCGTCGCCAACCGGCAGAACAAGAAGAGCTGAGGCGTTTGATGCTGGGCGCGGTTAGTGAGCTCTGGCGTTATCCCGCGAGCTCGCTGGCTGGCGAGCGCCGGAATGTTATTTCCGTCGGTCCGCAGACTATCGGCGGCGACCGCCTGTTCGGCCTCGTCGACGTCTCGGACAACGAGATCGCGCGGCCGGACCGCGACGCGAAATGGCACAAAGTGCCGCGCATCCGCACCCGGCTGAGCAATGACCGGGAGTTGGAGATCGCCGTTCCCGACGGCGATTGGTTGGCGGCACCCGGTGCCGAATGCGACCGCGCCGTCTCCGCCTATCTCGGCTTTGCCGCCTCGATCCGGCCGTTCGGCCGGGAGATCGCGCCCTTCTATACCGGCCCGCTGACCGAGGCGCGCTACCGCAAGGCGCCGATCCATCTCCTGACCACCGCCTCGCTGGCCCAGCTGAAGGCGTTGCACCCTGAAGGCGTGCCCGATCCGCGCCGCTTCCGCCCCAACATCGTTGTCGACATGGCGGCGGTCGAGGGCTCGTTTCCCGAGACCGAATGGATCGGCCGCAAGCTCGCCATCGGCGACCTGCTGGTCACCATCTCGGAACCCTGCCGCCGCTGCGGCTTCACCATCATCGGCCAGGACGGTTTCGACCACGATCCCGGCATCCTGCGCAACCTAGTCCGCCACAACTCGCATAATCTCGGCGTCTATTGCACAGTCGACCAGCCGGCCAGCGTCGAGATCGGTGCGCCGATGCGGTTCGTGTAGGTCCTCAACAGCGCGAAGCAGGTAGACCGCATAGCTTGATGGTGTGGCTAATTAAACGTCGAGCCCATGGGACCACGAGACTTCCCTGAGCTCCCAGAGTTGACCGTGGCAAAAAGTCAGACACTAATCGGGACTTCGAATCTAAATCGGAGGCCATCCTGCAGAGATTGTCGAAGTTGCTTTGTTTCATATCCGGCATGCTGGTGGCCGGCGTCGCCCATGCTGGGCAAGCGGAACAGGCCTATAAAAGAGGAGATTACGCAGCGGCTGTCGAGTTGTGGAACCTCATGGCTAAGACCGGTGATCCCCAAGCGCAGGACAATCTTGGCACTGCTTACGCCGAAGGGCACGGTGTCTCACAAGATTACGTTCAAGCTGCCGCTTGGTACCGTAAGGCAGCGGACCAGGGTGATGCCCAGGCAGAGCACAATCTCGGCTATGCTTATGACCGTGGGTTAGGCGTCAAGCAGGACTATACCGAAGCTGCAATCTGGTATCGCAAAGCTGCCGATCAAGGATTAGCGGTTGCTCAAACCAATCTCGGGTTACTGTACAGAGATGGAAGAGGAGTTCCGCAGGACTATTTACAATCTGCCGCGTGGCTACGGAAGGCCGCCGATCAAGGAACGGCTGTTGCCCAGTACTTTCTGGGCTTGGCTTACGCCAAAGGTCTGGGTGTCGCCCAGGATTATACCGACGCAGTCGCATGGTATCGCAAAGGGGCGGAGCAGGGAAACGCCCTGGCGCAGCATGATCTTGGAGTAGCTTATGCCGAGGGTCTCGGCGTTACGCTTGACTATGCCCAAGCCATCTCCTGGTTCCAGAAGGCTGCGGACCAGGGGGATGCGGGTGCTCAGTACGACCTTGGTATTTCGTACTACAAGGGGCTGGGGGTCCACTTAGACTTTGTGCAGGCCGTTGCCTGGCTGCGAAAATCTGCCGATCAAGGGTTCGCTAAAGCTGAGAATAGCCTTGGAGTGGCATACCTCGATGGCCATGGTGTGAAGCAGGATACTGCCCAAGCTCTCATTTTGATTCGCAAGGCTGCTGATCAAGGAGATTCCACTGCGAAGGCCAATCTTATCAAGTTGGAGCCGCCGGCAAAAAAGGCCTAAGATTCGCTATTTCTTAGAATTTCGGCGCTCAAAACTGGTGGGCAACACCTGTTGGAGATTGGCCTACCCTTCGCGCGTTCGAAGGCGCGAGGGTTCCCCGGCCCGCTACCGATACAAGTCCGCCCGCGTCGGCGGCAGGCCGCTTGGGCCGCGCGCGCGTTTGGTGGCGACGGTCTGGAAAATCTGCGCCGAGGCACGCTCGAAGGTGATCGAACAGCCGGTGAGATAGAGCAGCCACAGCCGCGCCTTGGCCTCGCCGACCTCGGCGACCGCCTCGTCGAAACGCGCCTGCAGGCGCTCGGCCCACAGCCGGCAGGTGCGGGCATAGTGTTCGCGCAAATTCTCGACGTCGTAGACCAGGAAGCCGTGCGCCTCGAGATTGCCTAGTGTCATGCCGATCGTGTCGAGCTCGCCGCCGGGAAAGATGTATTTGAGCAGCGCCTTGTATTCCGGCCCCTTGCGCAAGGTCTTCTTCAAGTCGCCCTTGCTGCGCCTGGTGATGGCGTGATGCAGGTAGATGCCGCCCGGTTTCAGCAGGCGATGGACGGTCGAGAAATAGGCCGCGTGGTTGACGAGCCCGAGATGCTCGAACATGCCGATCGACGAGATCTTGTCGAAGGAGCCGGTGAGCTCAGCATAGGATTTGATCTCGATGGTGATGCGGTCTTCCAGTCCTTCGGCACGGATGCGCTCGCGGGCGAGATCGGTCTGCGCTTGCGACAACGAAACGCCATGGCCGACGACGCCGTAATTCTTCGCCGCGTGGATCAGCATCGCGCCCCAGCCGCAGCCGATGTCGAGCAGCCTTTCGCCCGGTTTCAGCCGGAGCTTGCGGCAGATGTGGTCAAGCTTGTCTCTCTGCGCCTGGTCGATGCCGTTGGCGAAATCGGTGAAGTAGCCGCAGCTGTAGACCATGCGTTCATCGAGGAAGAGCCGGTAGAAGGCGTTCGAGATGTCGTAGTGATGCTGGATCGCTTCCTGGCTCGACCCGCTGACATAGGGGTTGCGACCGGAAAGATCGCTGCGCGCGCTCATCTGCTTGCGCGAGAACAGCACCGCCGGCAGGTCGCGCAGGATCGCCAGCTTCGGCAAAGATTTGAGCTTCGTCCTGAGCTTGCCTTGCGAGGGCAGCGCGTAGAAATCGAACAGCGTCCCGTCTTCGATGTCGACGGTCTTGGAAATCCACATCTCGATCAGCGTCGAGAAGGCCGGCCGGCGCACCAACTGCCAGACGATGTCCTGGTCATTGATGGTAAGCACGGGACCGGTGGCGGGACCGATGCGCTCTCCGGTCCATAGCCTGACCGCAAAACCCGGCTTCAGCGTTTCGATCACCGTTCGCACGATGCGAGCGGCCTTTTCGGCTGCCTCCATGCGGATACCTCCCGAGTACCGGCAGTCCCCTCACCCCCGAGTTTGCCCGCGCGGATGGCCATTCGCAAGCCGACCGTCTTGAGCCACGGTCCCTTGGCTATTTCAAACCGCCATCTTGTCTTTTGCTGCAACGCACCCCATCATGTGGGTGTGTTCAACAAACTGAAAGGAGGTGATCCGATGTCGAGTGATTTCGTTTCCTATAACGTGAGCTCAGCGGATTGCACTTTCGGGAAGCAGTCTTCCCGTTAAGACGCGAGACGCGCGGCAGGCAGCCCGGAGGGGTTGCCGCCAGAAGCCGCGTCATGGACGGAAACACGGAAGGCCGCCGGCTTCGTCGAGAAGCGGCGGCCTTTTCCTTTTCGCCTGGCCTTGCAGGTCAGCGATTGATGGTCAGCTTCTCGATGTTGCGGCTGATTGCGCTGAAGGCCTGCGATAGCTCATCGCCGTTGGCTGCCTCGTAATAGTGCTTCATCGAGGAGGTGTCGGCGGTCGAGCAATCCTTCAGGACGGACTTGGCCTGGTCGCGTTCGGTCGTGCTCATCGCAGGATCGTTGAGATCGAAGCCGATGGTGAAGATCTCGATGCCGTCGCGCTTCATGTTGTCGCAGATGCTTTCGGCATTGGCGCGCGACTTCTGGCCCTGGTCCTGCGACCTCGGCGCGCCGCGCCCACCGGCGAAGGCGGTGTTGAACTGGCCGTCCGTCATCAGGATGGCGATCTTGGCCACCTTGTTCTGATCGAAATTGGCGGGGCCGGTGCCCAACCGGGCACCGGCGATCGCCGAGCGCCAGGATGGCGACAGCATGTAGTAGCCCCACTGCGCTGCAATACCGCCGGCGGTCACGCCCCCGGCCTGGAAACGGCCGATTGCCGTAACCAGCTTGTCCTCATCGGCAGTCAGCGGAACCAGGGCTGCGGTAGGACATACCTGCATGCGGTAGTCGCGGTTGACCTTGGCCAGATAGCGCCTGCCTTTGTTGTCCCACCGGATCGTATCGGGCCCATCGGACGAATAATCGGCGTAGCCGTCCTTGTC
>OUNM010188200.1_pt1 | contig 15472 bp, 10 predicted proteins | sample 1769961 | NCBI WGS metagenome assembly OUNM01 (sample SAMEA3914820, study PRJEB12502) | metagenome | biome: forest; material: soil | place: USA | collected 2012-03-12 | depth 0.3 m | reverse complement strand
GGCCGTAACTATAACGGTCCTAAGGTAGCGAAATTCCTTGTCGGGTAAGTTCCGACCTGCACGAATGGCGTAACGACTTCCCCGCTGTCTCCAACACCAGCTCGGCGAAATTGAATTCCCCGTGAAGATGCGGGGTACCCGCAGTTAGACGGAAAGACCCCGTGCACCTTTACTACAACTTTGCAGTGGCATTAGAAAATGGATGTGTAGGATAGGCGGGAGCCTTTGAAGCATTGGCGCTAGCTAGTGTGGAGGCAACCTTGAAATACCGCCCTTTTGTTTTTTGATGTCTAACCGCGGTCTGTCATCCAGATCCGGGACCCTGCATGGTGGGTAGTTTGACTGGGGCGGTCGCCTCCCAAAGAGTAACGGAGGCGCGCGATGGTGGGCTCAGGCTGGTCGGAAATCAGCCGCTGAGTGCAATGGCACAAGCCCGCCTGACTGCGAGACTGACAAGTCGAGCAGGGACGAAAGTCGGCCATAGTGATCCGGTGGTTCCGCGTGAGTGGGCCATCGCTCAACGGATAAAAGGTACGCCGGGGATAACAGGCTGATACCACCCAAGCGTCCACAGCGACGGTGGTGTTTGGCACCTCGATGTCGACTCATCACATCCTGGGGCTGGAGCAGGTCCCAAGGGTTCGGCTGTTCGCCGATTAAAGTGGTACGTGAGTTGGGTTCAAAACGTCGTGAGACAGTTTGGTCCCTATCTGCTGTGGGTGTTCGAGACTTGAGAGGAGCCGTCCTTAGTACGAGAGGACCGGGATGGACTTACCTCTGGTGTACCGGTTGTGACGCCAGTCGCAGCGCCGGGTAGCTATGTAGTGAAGGGATAAACGCTGAAAGCATCTAAGCGTGAAACCCGCCTCAAAACTAGGTCTCGCTGAGAGTCGTGGTAGACCACCACGTTGATAGGCCGCATGTGCAAGTGCAGCAATGCATTCAGCTTAGCGGTACTAATAGCTCGATCGGCTTGATTTCATTCGTTCCGTGCAGCGGTCGACTCCCGCTGTTCGGTCTTCTTCTTTACCCAGCACGGGACTTTAAGACCTTCGCGTTTAGACGACTTGGTGGCACTAGCGAGAGGTGCACACCCGATCCCATTCCGAACTCGGCCGTGAAAACTCTCAGCGCCAATGGTACTGTGTCTCAAGGCACGGGAGAGTAGGTCGCTGCCAAGTCTTCCAAACGCGAAGGAACCTCTTCCCGATAGACACTCAAGGCAAGCACACGGATTTGACGCGGGATGGAGCAGCCCGGTAGCTCGTCAGGCTCATAACCTGAAGGTCGTTGGTTCAAATCCAGCTCCCGCAACCAATTAAAAAAACCCGTCCTCGCAAGAGGGCGGGTTTTTTGCTGTCTGGGGCCAACGCCAAGCACATTCCATCTCGGCCAAATCTCCACCAGGGCGGTCACCGAAATCGAATCGGTTTCGAAAACCGCCGCCTGTTAGCATCAACGGATCTCTAGGCCCGATTGAATGTTGGTCACTCCGAAGGAGTCCAATGATGCGTACAGCGTGGGTATTGTTGCATTCGCTTGGCCTGTTTACGGTCTGCTCCTGTGCGACGGCCGGTCATGACGTGGCGGAGGAGGGCCGCCAGGTGATCCTCGGCATGGATGCGGAGACGGTGCTGTCTTGCGCCGGCATTCCCGCAAGAACCGAGCAGCTCGACCCCCGGACCAAGATCTTCTCCTATGAGATCAAGAACGAGAATGTCGGCGGTATGCAGGTCACCGTCCCGATCATCGGGGGCGGCTTCAAGGTCGGTCGCAGCGGTTCGTATTGCCACGCGATCATGCGTGTCGTCGACGGCAAGGTCGTGGAGGTGAATTACACCGGCGACGACGACGACGTTGTGGGCAAGGACGGCGTGTGCGCTCCGATCGTACGCGGTTGCCTTCGCGCCCATGGACAGGATCCAGAAGTAAGAACCGCCCACGCGCCGAAATAGTGCATTGCGAATCGACTAGCGCCGCTCGATCGAGCTCGATCGTGAGGACGGTAACGCAGCCGGCCGCCTGACGGGCTGCCGGCCCCGATACACGCGCACTGTATCGGCATTGGCGATGCAACCTTTTCTCGAACTGCCGCTCGCCTAAAAGCGCACCGATCCTCATGCAATTTGATTAATGCTTTAACGGCGCAGGAATCCCGGTAAGATCATACGGTCTCGAACACGATGCGAGAGGCCGATCGGACGCGTGACGGGAAGCGCGGTCCGCCTGGCAATGAGACGGAACATCAATGAAGCGCCACGACACGATGCGGGCCTTGGTTCCGGCTCTGCTCTCAATGTGTATCCTCTTCGACTTCAACGAGTCGTTCGCGCAGAGCGGGCCGACTTCGGCGCCGATTGCGCCGTCGCTGACGGCCCCTGTCTCGCCCGCGGGTCCGAGCGCCGCGCCCGCGCCGGCAGCTCCCTCGCATGATGCCACCACGTCGTTGCCGAGCGACGAGCAACGCGGCGCGTACGAAAAAGCATTCCAGGAAACGCTGGGCAAGCCATCCGATCCCGAAGCGCTGGCGAAGTTCGCCGAACTCGCGGTCGGAATGGGTGACATCGAAGGCGCGATCTCCGCACTCGAGCGGCTGCTGTTGATCGACGCCGACCAGCCCGAGGTGAAGCTCGAGCTCGGCGTCCTCTATTATCGCCTGGGCGCCACCGAGCCGGCGCGCGCCTATCTCGAGGCGGCGCGGACGTCGCCCTCGTCGTCGAGCGAGACCAAGGCGCGGGCCGAGACCTTCCTGCTCTCGGTGAAGCAATGAAGCCCATGCGCCTGGCCTCGCCATTCGTCGCGGCAACCGCATTGCTGTTCGCCACGGGCGCCGCGTTCGCGAATGTCGGCGTCGTCTCCGTGGTCGAGGGCGAACCAATCAGCAAGCCGGTCTCGGGCAGCGAGCGGACCCTCTATGTCGGCGTCGACATGACCGCCGACGAAAAGGTGACGACGAAGGACAACGATCGCGCCCATCTCGTCTTCCTCGACGGCACGTCGCTCACCATCGGGCCGAACAGCAACGTGGTGATCGACAAGTTCGTCTACGATCCGGACACGAAGACAGGCGAGATGGCCCTCAACGTGTCGCGCGGAACCATGCGCTTCGTGGGCGGCGTCATCAGCAAGAAGTCGGAAGTGAAGATCAAGACGCCGCTCGCCAGCATGGGCATCCGTGGCGGCATCCTCACGGTCGCCGTGTCGCCGACGGGCAACACGACCGCGAACTTCGTCTACGGCGCATCGTTCAGCATCACCAGCCAGGGCGTCACGCGCACGACCGACCGGCCCGGCCAGCAGGTCACGGTCGCGCCGGGCGCGCCGCCGACGCCACCGGCGGCCATCCCGCCCGGCTCCTTCACCAGCAACGTCGCGTCCTTCGAGCAGACGATACGGCCAACGGCAACCCAGCCGGGGGCGGGCGGTCCGACGACATTCAATCAGGGCGCGGGAGGCCAGGGCGCTGGCCAGGCGGGTGGCGGAGGTCAGGGCGCCGCGGCCGCCGCGCGCAATCCCGCGGGACGATCGGCGACGCCCGGCGGCACTACAGCGGGCGGACCAGGCGGCCCGGGCAACGCGCCTGCGGCGCGGCCGACGGCTGCCATCGCCAGTGCGCTCGCCAATACGGGTTTGAGCCGGCTCAATTCCGGCATGGCGCCGGTCGCGGTGATTGCCGCAACGCCGACGCCGCAACAACTCGCGACACTGATGACGGCGCCGCCTGTCCTGCGCACCAGCGCCGGTCCCGGCGGCACCCAGCTCGCGCAGGCCGGCGGCAATCAAACAGGCGGCAACCAGGCAGGCGGCAACCAGCCCGGCGGCCAACAGCAAGGAAACCAGCAGCAAGGCAATCAACAGCAAGGCAACCAGCAGCAAGGTGGCCAAGGACAGGGCGGCGGCCAGCAGCCCGGTGGCGGCCCCCAGGGTGGTGGCCAACAGGGCGGCCAACAGGCTGGTGGTCCGGGCGGAACGGCCGGTGGTCCGAACGCCGGTGCCAATGCGTTGCAAGGCGGCGCCCCGGTTGCCGGCGGTGGCCCCCTCCAGGCAGGCGGTGCATTGCAAGGTGGCGGCCCTGTTGCAGGCGGCGGTCCTCTCCAGGCAGGCGCCGCACTTCAAGGCGGCGGACCGCTTCAAGGCGCGGGTCCCTTGCAGGGCGCCGGCCCACTGATCGGCGCGGGACCTCTTCAGGGCGCCGGCCCGTTGCTCGGCGCGGGTCCGTTGCAAGGTGCGGGACCGCTCCTCGGCGCAGGTCCTTTGCAGGGCGCGGGTCCGTTGCTCGGCGCCGGGCCGCTTCAGGGGGCCGGTCCATTGGTCGGATCCGGTCCGTTGCAGGGCGCGGCGCCAGTCATCGCCGGTGGTCCCACGGCGCTCGCGGGCCCCGTCAACATCAACATCGGTGCGCCACCGCCGTCCTCCGCGCCGGTGATCAATCTCGTCTCGCTGCCACCCAATGTGCTGAACCCGACAGTGGCGCCGCCCCCGGCCGCGCCACCTGCACCGCCCACGCCATCCACGCCGCCAACTCCCACCCCACCGCCGTCGCCGCCCACCAGCGGTCCGCCGCAGACTCCACCGGCGCCGCCCGATCCAGCGCCACCGCCGGCGCCGCCGTATACTCCGCCGCGGCCGCCGGATCCGGGGCCGCCGCCGGCGAACAACGTCGTCAATAAGGTCACCGACAACTAGCTATCGCGCGGCCGATGTAGCGCATCGGTGCAGCTGGCACGCAACCACCGCCGGCTTTCCGCCGTTAGAGACGGGCCGAAGTCCCGATCCGGGGCGAGAGGACGCGAGCCCCATGACCGTCAGTCCCGCCGGCGACAGCGCCGAACGCAAGGAACTCCCGCTCCCGACGGACGCGAAGGCGATGCTGCTGACCGGCATCTTCGGCCTGCTGCTGTTCTACGGACTCTACCTGACGAGCGAGATCGTCATCCCGATCCTCATCGCCTTCCTTCTGAAGCTGCTCCTCCAGCCCGCCATGGAGACCCTGGTCTCCGTTCACCTGCCGCGCTTCCTGGCCGCGCTGCTGATCGTGAGCGTGCTGCTCGCGGGCGTCTCCGGCCTCGGCATGATGCTGGCGAGTCCGGCCGCGAACTGGGTATCGAAGGCGCCGCAGAGCCTCGCCAAGGTCGAGACCAAGCTCGCCAGCGTGAGCGCCCTGGCGCGCGAATTCCAGAAAGCCACCCACGATGTCGAGAAGCTCGGCGAGGATGTGACCCAGCCCGCCGTCGTGGCGGTCAAGGGCCCGGCGCTCAGCACCTTCCTATTCAGCAGCACGCGGATGCTGACGGCGGGTCTCGTCACGGTCGTGGTGCTGCTCTATTTCCTGCTGGTCTCGGGCAATTCGTTCCTGCGGCGCATCGTCGAGATCCTGCCGACCCTGCACAACAAGAAGCAGGCCGTCGAGATCACCAACGAGATCCAGCGCACGGTCGCGACCTACCTCGGCACGGTTACGGTGATGAACGCGCTGGTCGGCATCCTGACCGGCGTCGCCGTCTATTTCTGCGGCCTCGGCGATCCCCTGCTGTGGGGCGCCGTGGCCTTCCTGCTGAACTTCGTGCCGATCCTGGGACCGCTGGTCGGGGTCGCGGTGCTGGCGCTCGCGGGCTTGCTCAGCTTCGACACCGTCTGGCAGGCGCTGCTGCCGGCCGGCATCTACCTTGCGATTCATCTGGTCGAAGGCGAGACCGTGACGCCGATGCTGCTGGCCCGCAGGCTCACCCTCAATCCCGTGGCGGTGATCATCGCCCTCGTCTTCTGGTACTGGCTATGGGGCGTGGCCGGCGCCCTGCTCGCGGTGCCGATGCTGGCGACCTTCAAGATCGTCTGCGACCGCATCGAAAAGCTGATGGCGGTCGGCCACTTCCTGGGCACGGAAGCCCGCGAAATGGCGTCTTCGCCCTCCTAGCGAACCCGCGTATCATCGCGCCTTGATCCGTTTTGCCGATATCTCATGAACGAGCCCCTGTCGCGCCGCCGGTCGCTCCTGGCCCTGGGGGCGCTGTGCGGGGCGCCCGCCCTGCTGTCGCCGCCCGCCCGGGCGCAGGCGACCTTGCCCGACCGCGCGCTGCGCATCCTGGTGGGCTTCTCCGCCGGCGGCGGCGCGGAACTGATGGCGCGCATCATCGCGCCGCGCCTCGAGCTGCGCACCGGCCGGCACACGACGATCGAGAACAAGCCCAATGACAGGGCCGAGCCCGCGGGTGAGTTCCTGCGCAAGGGCCTGGTCGGCGGCTCGGTCGTGGCCTTCCTGCCGACCACCACGATCGCCACGATGCCCGAGGGCGAGGCCTTTCCCTTCGATTCGAAGAGCGATCTCGTCCCGCTCACCATGGCCGGCGCGTTTCACGTTGCGCTGGCCGCCGCGCCCGCGAGCAACATCTCGACCTTCGCCGGCCTCGCCGACTGGCTGAAGGCGGGTCCGCCCGAGCGACGCCGGTTCGGGACCTCGTCGCGCGACGACTATCTCAGGCTCTACGTCATGACGATCGGCCGGGAGATCGGCGTCGCGCTCGAACCCGTGGTGCACAAAAACACGGCGGCGCTCGTGGCCGCGCTGAGAGCGGGCGAGATCCCGGCGGGGATCGCCAGCGCCGCGACCCTGCTCGAGCACAACCGCGGCGGCGGCGTGAAGACCCTGATGACCTCCGGCGCCAGGCGGCTCGGCGTGCTGCGCACCGTGCCGACCGCGCGCGAGCTCGGGCACCCCGAGCTCGAGCTGCAGGAATGGTACGGCTTCTTCGGTTCGTCCGCCTCGCCGCCCGCGATCGCGGCGGAGTGGAGCCGCCAGCTGCAGGCGCTCCTGACCGAGGACGAGGTCAAGGCCCAGCTCGCCCAGCTCGGCCTCGACGTCGATCCCTCGACCCAGGCCGAAGCCGCCGAGCGCTTCAGGACGCGCCTGCGGATCTGGAAGGAGAAAACTGATTCTTTCGGGATAAAGCCGGCGGACTAGAGCGTGGCGCCTTCGAGCGCCTTGCGCAGGATCAGCGCGAGCTCATGCTTGTGAAAGGGCTTGCTGAGCAACAGCACGCCGGCGTCGAGCCGTCCCTGATGGACGATGGCATTGTCCGTGTAGCCCGACATGAACACGATTTTCGTCGCCGGCGATTTTTGCCCGACTTCGAGGGCCAGCGCCTGCCCGGTCATCGTGCCCGGCATGACGATGTCCGTCAGCAGGAGGGCGAAGGGTGAGGGCGCGGCGTCCACCGCCGCGAGCCCGTCGGCCGCGTTCGACGCCTCGGCGACCTCGTAGCCCAGGCTCCTGACCTGCTGGACGACGCTGCTGCGCACGTCCGGGTCGTCCTCCACGACCAGCACCCGTTCGGTTCCCCGCGGCATCGGCGCCGCGCGCGGTCCGGCCTTGCTATCGGTATCGCCGACGACCTTGGGCAGGAAAAGCTTCACCGTCGTGCCGTGCCCCAGCTCGCTGTAGATCCGCACATGTCCCCGGGACTGCTTGATGAAGCCGTAGACCATGCTGAGCCCGAGGCCGGTTCCCTTGCCCATGGGCTTGGTCGTGAAGAAAGGCTCGAACACCTTCTCGAGCGCGTCGGGTGCAATGCCGCTTCCGCTGTCCGTGACGGCGAGCATGGCGTAGTCGCCCGCGGCGACATCATGGTGGTTCGCCGCGTAATCCTCGTCCAGGGAGACGTTGCCGGTCTCGATCGTCAGATGCCCGCCGTCGGGCATGGCGTCGCGGGCGTTGATGCAGAGATTCACCAGGGCCGCTTCGATCTGGCCGCGGTCCACTTCCACGGTGCAAAGGTCGTCTGCGAGCATGTACTCCAGCTGGATATTCTCGCCCAACGTCCGCCCGAGCAGCTTGCTGGTCATGCCGACCAGGTCGTTGATGTTGGTCATCTGCGGGCGCAGCGGCTGCTTGCGCGAGAAGGCCAGCAACTGGCGCGTCAGGCTGGCGGCCCGCTCCGTGGCGCCGCGTATTGCCTGGATGTCGGCGATCACGCCCGGCTCGAGTTTCTCTTCCTCCTCCAGCGCCTCGGCCCTCGCCATGATCACCATGAGGATGTTGTTGAAGTCGTGGGCGACGCCGCCCGTCAACTGGCCGACGGCTTCCATTTTCTGGGCTTGTCGCAGCTGGGCCTGGGATCGCTCGTACTCGGACATGTCGCGGCCCATGAAGAAATGCGACCGGTCTGATTCGGACCACACGCCGGTCCAGACGAGCGGCACCACGCTTCCGTTCTTGTGACGATAGCGGCAGGGGAAGTTGGTGGTGATCTTGCCGTGCCGTGCCGCCACCATCTCCTTGCGCGTCGGCTCGAGATCGTCCGGCAAGATGAAGTCCTCGCCGTTGCGGCCGACCATTTCCTCGGGCGTGTAGCCCAGCGTCTTGAGCGTGCTGGGACTGACCTGCAGGAACTTGCCGTACCCGTCGGTCACGAAGATGACCTCCTGCGACGTCTCGAAAATTCTCTGGACCCGCCGTTCCGCCTCCTTGCGCGAGGTCACGTCGATGATGACCGCGAGCCGGCCCGGCTGGCCGCCGAACTCGATCTCGCGCAGGAAAACCTCGACGTCCCGGAGGCTGCCATCCTTGCACCGGTGCCGGAAGTCGACGGCGTGCTGGCGCAGGTGCACGGGCCTTTTCATCCATTCCTCGACCTTGGGGATGTCCTCGGGGGGCCGGATGTCGCGCAGGTTCATCGACAGAAATTCCGCGCGCGAATAGCCGTACTTGGCGATCGCCGCCTCGTTCACTTCCAGGAACTGCAGCGTCTTGGCATGATACACCCACTTGGGCAGCGGAGCGTGCTCGAACAGGTTCCGGAAACGCTCCTCGCTCTCGGCGAGCTTTGCTTCGCGGTGGCGTGCCTCCGTGACGTCGGTGTAGGTCAGGACGCTGCCGCCGCTCGGCATCGGACTGTACGTGGCTGCGAGGACGCGGCCGTCTGCCCGCTTGCGCTCCATGGCGAAGGGGATGCGCGACCTCGTCACCCGCATGCGCATGGCGACCGCGGCGTCGACGGCTTCCTGATCGTACTCGCCGCGCTCGGCGAGTTCGCGGATCACGGATTCGAACGACCTTCCGCGCATGTTGTGCTGCGGGTCCATCTCGATGAGCTCGGCCAGGCGGGAATTGTAGGCGACGATGGTGAGCGTCTCGTCGAGCAACACGACGCCCTGGTCGATGCTGTTTAGGATCGCCTCGAGGTTCTGGGCGTGCCCGGCCGCCTCCTTTTCGCGGCGCCTGAGCTCGGTCAGGTCGTGCCCGACGCCGAGATAGCCCTCGAACGTGCCGTGGGCGCCGAAGACCGGCGTGCCGCTCAGCGTGATGGGTCGCGACACGCCCGCCGCATCCACGACCGTCGTCTCAAAGCCCCGGAAGGGACGACGCTGTCGAAGATCTTCCAGATGCGATTTCCAGGACGGGCTGTCGTAATCGGAGCGCGCGATTTCGGTGCGCAGCTTGCCGATCGCGTCATCGACCGCGAGGCCGAAGATCTCCGTGAAGCGTTCCGACAGGAACGTCAGACGCAGATCCGCGTCCACTTCCCACCACCAGTCCGACGCGATGCTGGTCAGGAGCGCAAATCTGTCTTTCACCACGGCCTTGGCAGGCGGCTCGGGCAGGGAAATGCTCATGGGCGCGCCAGCGCCTCGCGAGCGACGCTGCGACTGGCCTCGGCCGCCAAGGGGCCGGTTCTCGGGGCATATGCTGGCATGGCCGTGGCAGTGCCTTCGATTGCAAGCTGTATCATCCAACCGGACAGGCGCTAATAATGCTGCATGGCTGCATATTTTCAAAGCGCAATCACAGCGGCAGTGAACAGGATTCCACAACCTGTTGTCGTGTCCTCACCTGGCCGAAGCCGGCGAGTGCGCCAACGGCGTCTGGCGACTTCTCACGCCTTGATGTGCACGTGCTCGTGCCGGGCCTTGCCGTGCGCGTGCTTGCCGGTCTTCTGCACGGCCGGCACGAGATGGAGCTGGCCGTGGCGCACGCCGCGCTGGCTGATCGTCTCGTCGGCCAGCGCCCGCACTTCGGTGGCCGAGCCGCGCAGCACGGCGACCTCCAGGCAGGACTCGTGGTCGAGATGGACGTGCATGGTCGCCACCTGCAGGTCGTGGTGGCGGTGTTGCGCCTCGGTCAGCCGGCGTCCCAGCTCGCGCGTCTCGTGGTCGTAAACGTAGGCGAGCGTGGCGATGCAGAAGCCATCGTCGCCCGTTTTCGCCAGCCGTTCGCGCGCCTCGGCCTCGCGCAGGATGTCGCGCAGCGCCTCGGAGCGGCTGGCGTAGCGATGCTTCTTCATATGGCGGTCGAGGGTGGCGGCGAGCTCGTCGTCGATCGAAAGTGTGATGCGTTGCATGCCTGCTCCGGCGGGTAATTAAGCGTGATGACTTACGTCATCACGCTCTAATCCGCAGCGTCGGCCGGCGCGTCGCCTTCGTCCAGCGCCATGTAACGTCCGACCGCGAGCGCCCCAAGCCATGCCAGGGCGAACACCGCCACGATCGCGAAGCCCAGCGCATTGGCGTGGTCGTTGAGCGTGCCGACGGTGTCCCAGAACCGGCCGCTGAGGGCCCAGTGCTCGGCGGCGAGGCCCAGCAATTCCAGTCCGCCGACGCCCACCGCGACCAGCACGGAAGCGCCGGTGATCGCCAGATTATAGGCAAGCTTGCGGCGCGGATTGACGGTCATCCAGCCGTAGGCGCCCAGCATCAGCACGCCGTCGGCCGTATCGACCAGCGCCATGCCGGCGGCAAACAGTGCGGGGAAGACCAGCACCGACCACAGCGGCAGGCCCTGGGCTGCCTGCGAGGCGGAGAGGCCGAGCAGCGAGACCTCGGTCGCGGTGTCGAAGCCCAGCCCGAACAGGAAGCCGAGCGGCGCCATGTGCCAGGGCCGCCGGATCAGCGCGAACAGCGGACGGCAGAGGCGGACGAGGGCGGTATCGGCGGGAGGTGCCGCGGTGTCGGGCCCGCTGCGGCGAAACGCGCGCCAGGTCTGGCGCAGGATCACGAGGTTCACCGCCGCGATCGCCAGCAGGAACAGGCCGGAGACGAGCGTGCCCAAAACGCTGCCCAGTTCGCCGAACGAGCCCACGGCGACCACGCCGGCAACGGCCAGGGTCACCACCGTCGAGTGGCCGAGCGCGAAGAACAGCCCGGTGGTCAGCGGCTGCCGGCCGTCGGCCACCAGCTTGCGCGTCACATTGTCGATCGCGGCGATGTGGTCGGCGTCGACGGCATGGCGCAGGCCCAGCCCCCAGGCGAGCGCCGCAGGTGCCAGCAGCAGCGGCCGGTCGCCGAAGGCCAGCAGAGCCCAGGCCCAGGCCGCGAGGTTGGCCGCGATCAGCAGGCCGAACAGGGTGAAGATGCGGAATTGCATGGTCGGGCCCGCATCCTAGCAGTTGAAGGCCAGCCCGGTGTATGCACGATCTCATAAAAGTGCATACGAAATTCTTCCTCTGTGCGGCTCTGCTGGCGGCAGCTGGGCCCGCCTTTGGCCAGGCGACCGGCGCCTCGACCGTCCTGCCGGCCGTCACCGTCACCGCGCCGGCCGATCTCGAGAGCCGGCCGACCGATGCGGCGTCGGAACAGCGCATCTCGGGCGAGACCCTGAACGCGCGGCCGGTGACCCGGCCGGGCGAGATCCTCGAGGCGGTGCCCGGACTGATCGTCACGCAGCACTCGGGCGAGGGTAAAGCCAACCAGTACTTCCTGCGCGGCTTCAATCTCGACCACGGCACCGACATCTCGATCAACCTCGACGGCATGCCGGTCAACATGCGCAGCCACGTGCACGGCCAGGGCTATGCCGACCTCAACTTCCTGATCCCCGAGCTGGTCGATCGCATGCTGGTGCGCAAGGGTCCGTACTGGGCCGAGGAGGGCGACTTCTCCTCGGCGGGCGCGGTGCACCTGGCCTATTCCGACCGGCTCGACAAAAACCTGGTCTCGGCGACGGTCGGCAGCTTCGGTTTCTGGCGCGGGCTGGCGGCGGGCTCGCTCGCGGCCGGCAGCGGCACGCTCACGGCGGCCGCCGAGCTCGAGCGCTACAACGGGCCGTGGGACCTGCCCGACGCCGTGCGCAAGTACAACGGCTTCCTGCGCTACAGCGAGGGCACCGAGGCCAACGGCTTTGCGCTGACGGCGATGGCCTACACCAATTCCTGGCATTCGACCGACCAGGTGGCGCAGCGCGCCGTCGATGGCGGCGTGCCATCTAATTCTATTGGGCGCTTCGGCACTCTCGATCCGACCGACGGCGGTGACAGCCAGCGCTATTCCCTGTCGGCGCGCTGGAGCCGCAAGGATGAAGCTTCGGCCGACAGGATCGAAGGCTATTTCATCTATTCGACCCTCAATCTCTACAACAACTTCACCTATTTCCTGAACGATCCGGTCAACGGCGACCAGTTCCAGCAGAGCGACAAGCGCCGCATCCTGGGGCTGAACGCCAGCCACGCGCAGAACCATGCCCTAGCGGGTTTCGACGCCGAGGTGCTGGTCGGGCTGCAGGTGCGCCACGACGACATCGACCTCGGCCTGTTCAACACGGTGCTGCGCACCCCGATCTCCACCATCCGCACCGACCACGTGGTCGAGAGCAGCGCCGGGCTCTACCTGCAGGAGAAGGTGACGTGGAATTCCTGGCTGCGCTCGACGGTGGGCGTGCGCGGCGACATCTACTGGGCGACCGACGACAGCAGCCTCGCGGGCCAGTCCTCGACGACGACGGCATACCTGCCGAGCCCCAAGGCCGGGTTGGTGTTCGGGCCGTTCGCAAGGACGGAGTTCTATCTCAACGCCGGCATGGGCTTTCACTCCAACGATGTGCGTGGCATCGCGGCGGGTGCGCCGCTGCTGGTCCGGTCGCGCGGCGCGGAAGCCGGCGTGCGCACGCAAGCCATCGAGGGACTCGATTCGACCGTGTCGCTGTTCCTGCTCGATTTCGACTCGGAGCTGGTGTTCGGCGGCGATACGGGCGACACCTCGCCCAGCCGGCCGAGCCGCCGCATCGGCGTCGAATGGACCAACCGCTACCGGCCCCTGTTATGGATGACGCTCGACGGCGATCTCGCCTGGACGCAGGCGCGCTTCACCAGCTTCGATCCGGCCAATCCGGGGGGCGGCGATCTGGTGCCCGAAGCACCGGCGGTTGTCGCCTCGGCGGGCATCACCCTGGGCCGCGACACCGGCTGGTTCGGCGCGCTGCGCTGGCGCTATTTCGGGCCGCGTCCGTTGATCGAGGACGGCAGCGTCTGGTCGGGGCCGACGTCGCTGGTCGATCTGCGCGCGGGCTACAGCTTCGAATCTGGGCTGAAAGTGACGCTCGATGCGCTCAACCTGTTCAACACCCAGGCCGACCAGATCGACTATTACTACCAGTCGCGATTGCAGGGCGAAGCGGCGGCCGTCAGCGACGTCCACTTCCACCCGGTCGAGCCGCTCGCCTTTCGCTTCACGGTCGCGAAGGCGTTCTGAGCCGTTAGCCGAATGCGGAAAAGACTTCCTCGATCGCCTTCATCTGATTGCCGGCCGCCGATGAGGGCACCAGGATCGGCGTACGCACGCCTGCCGCGCGCCAGGCGGCAACGCCCTCGCGCACTTTCGCCGCCGGTCCGAACAGCGTGTTGTCGGCCAGCCATTTGTCGGACAGATATTTCGGCACGTCGTCGCGGCGGCCGTCGGCAATCGCCTTTTCGATCGCGTCCATCTCCTCGACATAGCCCGCTTCCCGCCAGTAGTTGCGGTAATTCGGCAGGAACGCGTAGTTGATGAGCGTGCGCCGATGCACCGCCTTGGCGGCCTCGACGTCGTCGCTGATGCAGGTCGGGATCATGTTGCCGATGAAGAAGTCGGCATTCGTTCGCTTGGCCGCCGGCAGCGCCGCCAGCGACTCCTTCATGTGCGACAGCGAGGCATTGGCGAAGATCACGCCCTGCGCCAGCTCGCCCGCCAGCGCCACCATCTTCTTGCGCAGCGCCGCCACGATGATCGGCGGCAGGGGACCGAGCCCCTCCTGGGCGCGGAACTTCTCGATGAAGGAGCGCGTGTCGGCCAGCGGCTTGCCCGGCGTCACCCCCATCCGCACATGCGACGGGCCGTGCGCGATGCCGATGCCGAGGCTGAACCGGCCGTTCGAGATCTCGTGCATCATTGCCGCGCTCTGCGCGAAATCCATGACGGTTCGCTGGTAGATCGGCGCGATGGCGGTGCCGAAGGGGATCGACTTCGTGTTCCACGACATCGCCTCGCACATCGACATGTTGCCGAACGGGCTCGGCGTATAGATGCCGGCATAGCCGCGCTTCTCGGTCTCCTGACACAACTCGATGGTGCGGCGGCGGCGGCCGGGCACGGCGATCAGGCACAAGGCAGGCAGCGTTTCGGTCATCGAGTGCGTTTCCTCCGGGTGGCGTTCCACCCGTTCCATGGCAGACTGCCGAGCATGAAGCATTACGAAGTCATCGTCATCGGCGCGGGCGTCGCCGGTCTCTACCAGATCAAGCGGCTGGCCGATCTCGGGATCGAGGCCACGGTGCTCGAAGCCGGCGGCGATCTCGGCGGCACCTGGTACTGGAACCGCTATCCCGGCGCGCGCTTCGACTCAGAGAGCTACACTTACGGCTACTCCTTCTCGCGCGAGCTGCTCGACGAGTGGCACTGGAAGGAGCGCTTCTCCGGCCAGCCCGAGAACCTGCGCTATCTCAACCACGTCGCCCGCAAGTTCGACCTGCGCAAGTACATGCAGTTCAATTGCCGGGTCGAGGCCGCGTACTACGACGAAGCGCAGAACCTGTGGCGCATCAGCACCAGCGACGGACGCGAGCTCACCTGCCGCTTCCTGATCATGACGCTCGGGCTCTTGTCGATGCCGACCTATCCGCGGCTCGAGGGCATGGGGGACTTCAAGGGCCGCTCGTTCCACACCTTCCATTGGCCGCACGAGCCGGTCGACATGACGGGCAAGAAGGTCGCCGTGATCGGCACCGGCGCCACCGGCATCCAGGTGATCGGCGAGATCGCCGACAAGGTCGGCGAACTCACCGTCTTCCAGCGCCGGCCGAACTGGAGCGCGCCGCTCAACAATGCGCCGATCTCCGAATCCGAGATGGCCGACATCCGCCGGCGCTACGACGAGATCTTCGCCGCCTGCGCGCGCTCGCCGGGCGGCTTCGTGCACGAGCCCGACCGCCGCGGCTTCTATGACGTGACGCCCGAGGAGCGCCGCGCGCTGTGGGACAGGCTCTACGACGAGCCGGGCTTCGGCATCTGGCTGGCGAACTTCCGCGAGATCTTCATGGACGAGAAGGCCAATGCCGAGATCTCCGACTACATAGCCGAGCGCATCCGCCAACGCGTCAAGGATCCCAAGGTGGCGGAGAAGCTGATCCCGCGCGATCACGGCTTCGGCGTCCAGCGCGTGCCGATGGAGACGCGCTACTTCGAGGCTTACAATCGGCCCAACGTGCACCTGGTCGATATCGGCGAGACGCCG
>OUNM010773111.1_pt1 | contig 15482 bp, 13 predicted proteins | sample 1769961 | NCBI WGS metagenome assembly OUNM01 (sample SAMEA3914820, study PRJEB12502) | metagenome | biome: forest; material: soil | place: USA | collected 2012-03-12 | depth 0.3 m | reverse complement strand
GTAGAAATTGTGCATGGCGTTGAAGCCGGCCTCGATCGTGCGGTAGACGCGGCCGTGGGTCTCCGGCTCCCGCTTCATGAAGCGCGAGCACATCATCGGCGCCAGCGTCAGCGACACCAGCGCCGACACCGCGATCGAGGCAGTGACGGTGAGCGCGAATTCGCGGAACAGCCGGCCGACCAGCCCGCCCATGAAGATCAGCGGCACGAACACGGCGACAAGGCTGACCGAGATCGAGAGGACGGTGAAGCCCACCTCCCGCGCGCCGGTGAGCGCGGCGTCCAGCGGCTTCATCCCCGCTTCGACATGGCGGCTGATATTCTCGACCACGACGATGGCATCGTCCACCACGAAGCCGGTGGCGACGGTGAGCGCCATCAGCGAAAGATTGTCGAGCGAGAACCCGGCAAGGTACATCACGCAGAACGTGCCTAGTAAGGACGCGACCACGGCAGCGGCCGGGATCAGCGTCGCCCGCCAACTGCGCAGGAACAGACTGACGACCAGCACCACCAGCAGGGTTGCGATCAGCAGCGTCACTTCCACTTCGCGCAGGGAGGCGCGGATGGTCAGCGTGCGGTCGGAAACGATGGCAAGATGGATGTCGGCAGGCAGCGCTGTGCGCAGGGCTGGCAACTGCGCTTTCAGGGCGTCCACCACTTGTACGATATTGGCGCCGGGCTGGCGGCTGATCAGGATCGGCACAGCTTTCTGCCCGTTGAACAGCCCCATCGTGCGCACATCCTCCGGCCCGTCAATCACAGAGGCAATGTCGGACAGGCGCACCGCAGCGCCATTGCGCCAGGCGATCACGGTGCCGCTATAATCCGATGCGCGGAGACCGGCCTGGTTGGAATAGATCTGCCAGCTGTAGCCCTGCGCATCGAACACCCCGCGTGGGCGATTGGCGCTTTCCGATTGCAGGGCCGTGCGCACGTCTTCCAGCGCGATGCCATAGCGGGAAAGGGCGAGCGGATTGACCTCCACCCGCACGGAGGGAAGCGCGGCGCCGCCCAGTTCCACGTCGCCCACGCCTTGCACTTGCAGCAGCTTTTGTTGCACGACCGTCGATACCGCATCGTAGATTTCGGAGGGGCTGCGGGTGGGCGAAGTGAGCGCCAGAATCAGGATCGGCGCTTCCGCCGGATTGGCCTTGCGATAGCTGGGGTTGGACTTGAGCGTTGCCGGAAGGTCCGCGCGGGCTGCGTTGATCGCGGCCTGAACGTCACGCGCGGCGCCATCGATATCGCGCGAAAGGTCGAATTGCAGCGTGATCTGGGATGAACCGACGCCGGAGCGGGATGTCATTTCCGCCACCCCGGCGATCGTGCCCAGATGGCGTTCCAACGGAGCGGCGACGCTGGAGGCCATTGTCGATGGGCTGGCGCCGGGCAGGCTCGCGTGCACCATGATCGTGGGAAAATCGACCTGCGGCAGCGGCGCCACGGGCAGCAGGAAAAAGGCGCCCGCACCCGCCAGCATCAGCCCGATCGTCAGCAGGATCGTGCCGATAGGGCGGCGGATGAAGGGGGCCGAGATGTTCATGTGGCTGCCGCCGGGGATGGTCGGGGCAGCCATCCGCGCGCGCGCCGTTCTTCCAGCGCCAGGAAGATGACCGGCGTGGTGAACAGTGTCAGCACCTGGCTGAATACCAGTCCGCCCGCGATGGCGATGCCCAGCGGCTGACGCAGCTCATGCCCCATGCCGCCGCCGAAGATCAGTGGCAGCGCGGCAAAGAGCGCGGCGAATGTGGTCATCATGATCGGGCGAAAGCGCAGCAGCGCGGCTTCGCGGATCGCCGCGTCCGGACTGGCGCCGCGTTCGCGCATTGCCTCCAGCGCGAAGTCGATCATCATGATCGCGTTCTTCTTGACGATGCCGATCAGCAGCACGATGCCGATGATCCCGATCACTCCAAGCCCCGCGCCGGTCAGCCACAGGCACAAGAGCGCGCCGATGCCGGCAGAGGGCAAGGTGGAAAGGATCGTCACGGGATGGATGAAGCTTTCGTAAAGCACGCCCAGTACGATGTAGACGACCACGATCGCGGCCAGGATCAGCCATAGCTCGTTACTGAGAGAGGACTGGAAGGTGCTGGCCGCGCCATTGAAGCTGGTGGAGAGCGCGGCGGGCATGCCGATGCGGCTTTCCGCCCGCCCTATCGCCGAAACCGCGCTGCCCAGCGAGACGCCCGGCGCCAGATCGAAGCCGATGGTCGCGACTGGAAACTGCCCGTCACGCGTGACGACAAGCGGGGCGTCTGCTGTGCGGATCGTGGCGACCGTGGAGAGCGGAACGCTGGTTTGGGTCGCGGTGGTCACGCCCGCACTCGCGACGCCAGCGTTGACCGAAACCGGAATGCGCAAATCGCCCAGCGCGCGGGGATCGGCAACGGCCCCTGGCGTCGCTTCCAGGATGACGCGGTTCTGGCTGGACTGGGTGTAGATGGTAGAGACGATGCGCTGGCCGAACGCGTCATAGAGCGCATTGTCGATCGCAAGCGCGCTGAGGCCCAGCCGGCTCGCCGTATCGCGGTTGATGTCCACCACCACGGAGCGGCCATGGGCCAGCACGTCGGATGTGACGTTGCGCAAGTGCTGGTCCCCCTCCAGCGCCGCCGCTAATTTCGCGCCCCATTGGGCGACCAAGTCCTGGTCCGCGCCCTGGACGGAGAAGCGATAGGCGTTGACGCCGGGGGACGTGTCGATCGTCAAGTCCTGCACGGGCTGGAAATAGACCTGCATGCCGGGCACATCCGCCACGGCATGTTCCAGCCCGCGCACGACCGAAGACAGGCCCTCACGATCGCCCAGCGGCTTCAGGTTCACCAGCATGCGCCCTTGCGAAAGCGTGGCGTTCTGGCCGTCCACTCCGATAGCCGAACTGAGGCTGGCAACCGAAGGATCGGCCAGGATCCGCTGTGCGATCTGCTGTTGAAGCTGGGCCATGCGCGCAAAACCGATATCCTGCGGCGCGCGGGTGGTGACGGCGATCTGGCCGGTGTCCTGTTCGGGAAACAGGTTCTTGGGGATGACCCAGAACAGCAGCCCGGTCATGACTAGCGTTGCCGCGAAGACCAGTAGCGTCAGCCCGCGGCGGGCCATGACCCGATCGAGCAGCTTCGCATACCGGGTGGAAAGCTGGGCAAAGGCGTCCTGCGTCCAGCGGGAGATGCCGTGTTGGTGCTCCTCATGCGGCGGCCGCAGCCAGCGCGCGGACAGCATCGGCACCAGCGTCAGCGCGACGACTGCGGAGAGCAGGATCGTCACCGCCAGCGTCACCGCGAATTCGCGGAACAGCCGGCCGACCACGTCCCCCATGAACAGCAGCGGGATCAGGACCGCGATCAGGCTGACGGTCAGCGAAATGATGGTGAAGCCGATCTCGCTTGCCCCGCGCAGGGCGGCGTCGAACGGTTTCATGCCGCTTTCGACGTGGCGGGAGATGTTCTCCAGCACGACGATGGCATCGTCGACCACGAAGCCGGAGGCGATGGTCAGCGCCATCAGCGTCAGGTTGTTGATCGAAAAGCCCAGGAAATACATGGCCGCGAAGGCGCCAACCAACGAGAGCGGCACGGCGATGCTGGCGATCACCGTGGCCCGCAGCGAGCCAAGGAACAGGAAGATCACCAGCGTTACCAGCAGCACGGCAAGGATAAGTTCGAAGCGCACGTCCGCTACCGAGGCGCGGATGCCGGACGTTCGATCGGTCAGCAGGGTTACGTGGACGTCGGCGGGAAGCTGCGCCTCCAGATCGGGCAGCGCCGCCTTGATCGCATCGACAGTGCCGATCACGTTTGCCCCCGGTTGGCGGCGCACATCGATCACCACGGCGGGGCTGCCGTTCATCCAGGCACCTAGACGGACATTCTCCGTACCTTGGATGACGCTGGCCACGTCCCCCAGGCGCACCGGGGCGCCATTGGCGAAGGCGATTACAAGGTCGCGATAGCTGGCGGGATCGGCAAGCTGGTCGTTGGCGTCGATCGTCCAGCTTTTGGTCGGCCCGTCGAAGCTGCCCTTGGCGGCATTGGCGTTGGCATTGCCGATCGCGGTGCGGATCGTCTCCAGCGAAAGGCCGCGCGCGGCAAGCGCGGGGACGTTGGCCTGGATTCGCACGGCCGGCCGCTGCCCGCCCGACATCGACACCAGTCCGACGCCGGAAACCTGCGCGATCTTGTTGGAAAACTGGCGCTCCACGATGCCCTGCACTTCGCCCAGCGGGCGGGTGGCGGAGGTGACGCCCAAAGTCAGGATCGGTGCGTCGGCGGGATTGACCTTGGCGTAGATCGGGGGAGCCGGCAGGTCTGTGGGGAGCAGCGTGGTCGCCGCATTGATCGCCGCTTGGACTTCCTGTTCGGCCACGTCGAGCGAGAGATCGAGCCGGAACTGGAGCGTGATGACCGAGGCCCCCGATGAGGAAGCTGAGGTCATCCGCGTCAACCCCGGCATCTGGCCGAACTGGCGTTCCAGCGGGGACGTGACCGTCAACGCCATCACATCGGGGCTGGCGCCGGGGTAGAGCGTGGTGACCTGGATCGTCGGATAATCGACCTCCGGCAGTGCGGAAAGCGGCAGGCTGCGATAGGCGACGAGGCCGGCCAGCAGCAGCGCCACCATCAGTAGGGTGGTGGCCACTGGCCGCAGGATGAATGTCCGCGAAGGTCCGCCCGCTGAGGGAGGAGAGGTTTCCGCTTCGGTCATTGGGCGGGCGAGCCGTGCCGTCCGTGGTGGCCGTTCTTGCCCCCTCCAGCGTGCCCGCCAGTCTTGGAGTCTGAGCCCTTGGAGCCTGAACCCCTGCCTGAACCTTTGTCACCAGGAAGGCGAACGCTGGCGCCATCTTCCAGCCCATCCGCGCCTTCGGTCACCACCGTCTGACCGGCAGCAAGGCCGGAGAGGATGGCGATGCGATCCTTTGTTGACGGGCCCGTCTTCACGACGGCCAGCTTTACCGTCCGGTCAGGTTGCAGCACGAACACGAAGTCCCCCGGCGCGCCGTGACGCACCGCGCCAACCGGCACCGTGACTACGCCGTGCATTGTCTGGACCAGCATGGACACGTTGACGAACTGGCTGGGAAACAGGGCATTCCCAGCATTGTCGAACCGGGCCTTGGCCTTCACGGTGCCGGTCGTCGTGTCCACCTGATTGTCGAAGGTCAGGAACTTGCCCGTGGCGATCAGCGTGGCGGCATCCTGATCGTGGGCTTCGACAGGCAGGCCCGCGCCGCTGCCGGCGGCATGGCCGATGGCGGTGAGCTGCCCTTGCGGAAGCGAGAACGTGACATCGATCGGATCGAGCTGCGTCACCACGACGATGCCGTTGGTGTCCGATGGGGTGAGGTAGTTGCCGATATCGACCTGACGAATGCCCGCCCGGCCCGTCACCGGTGCCTTGACGGAGGTGTATTCCAGATTCAGCTGCGCGGTGCCGATGGCGGCGCGGTCTGCGGCGACGGTGCCGGTTAACTGCCGCACCGTTGCACGCTGGGTATCGACCTGCTGACTGGCAATCGAGTCCTGCTTGAGCAGGGTCTGGTAGCGGCCAAGATCGACGCGGGCAGCGGCAAGCTGGGCATCGTCCCGCGCCAGGTTGGCCTTGGCCTGCGCCAGCGCCAGTTGATAGGGGCGCGGGTCGATCTGAGCCAGGACCTGACCTTGGCGTACCATCTGGCCATCTTGAAAGAACAGCTTGAACAGGGTTCCGGCCAACTGGGTGCGTACCGTGGCCGTCACCACAGGCTGGACGGTGCCGAGCGCGGAGACGTTGACCGGAACGTCACCCGTTTGCGCCTTGGCGACGTTGACGGCAGCGACCGGGCGCCCTGCCCCCTTTTTCGAGGATCCGGCAATATGGCGCGCGCCGAAAGCGATCAGCGCGAGTGCCAGTAAGATTGCGACCACCCAAAGCAACGTCGTCCGCCTTCTGGGGGCAGTGGTTGGTGGGCTGGCGGGGCGATCGGAGGATTGTTCCAGGTCTGTCATGGCCGTCCCGGGAAAGTTCGGTCAAACCTGACTGGACCCGGGCACTTACACCGACCTTACGCGGTCTCTCAGGATTTGACCGGAACCAGCCGCAGGCGGAGGCGGGCACCGCCACCCGCCGCGCGCGATACTTCCAGCGCGCCGCCGCAGACGCGCATGATCCTCTCCACGATGGAGATCCCAAGGCCCGCACTGTCGGTGCGGGCGGCATCACCCCGCCGGAACCGGCGCACACCCACCGCGCCGGTATCGATTTCGATGCCGGGCCCGTCATCTTCGACCACCAGGCTGCCTTCGCTTTCGACGATGACCGTGATCGCGCAGCCTTGCGGCGTATGGCGCACCGCATTGTCGACGATGTTGGTCAGCGCGATCACCAGAAGTTCGCGCACGGCCTGCACGGGGGGAGGGACGGTGTCGGGTATTTCGAGGGCAATGGAATGGCCGGATCGATAGACGATCGGCACCATCGTCTCCACCACTTCGCGTGCAACGTCCGTGGAGTGGATCGCACGGCATTCGGGGTGCAGGCGGTCGATCGCGGCCAGTTCCATGAGCTGGCGGACGACGTGGTTTGCCTTTTCGATATCCGACTGCAACTGATCGCGCTGGCGCGAGGCGGGCAATTGCTCGGTATGCAGCGAGAGTAGGGCGAGCGGCGTGCGCAATTCATGCGCGACGTTGCCCACGAATTCGCCCTGGGCATGGTAGCCGGCCTCCAACCGGTCGATCGCGCGATTGGTGGCGCGCACCAGCGGTGCAGCCTCGCTAGGAAGCTGCGTCTCGTCGATCCGGGCATCCAGCCGGGCAAGGCCGATCGCATCGGCCTGAGAAGTGGCGCGGCGAAAATTCCCGGTCACCCGGCGCAGTACGATCAGCGAGAGGGCGAGCGAGGCCAGCAGCATGACCGGCAAGACCCAAAGGAAGCGGCGGAGGAAATCGTCCACGACGTCATCCACGATCTCGTCCGGAACGGTTCGGTCCTGCGCGACGATGACGTGGCCGACCAGCCGATCACCCTGGAAGATCGGCCGGGTCAGAACGTCGAACTGGCCTTGCCGGGCGAATGCCCCGGTGGTGCCGTGCGGCGGAACTTTCGCACCGGGTGGCAAGGGCGCGGTGCTGCGGGCGATGACTTTTCCGGCGCTGTCGAACAGGGCGAAGCTGCGTCCGTTGCGTTGCGGCGGCAAGGTACGGCCAAGATGGTCCAGTTCGTCCTGGGGCGCGGTGGCGTGCTGGGCAATCAGCCCGGCCACACGCGAAAGCCGGCCGGCGACGAAGTTGTCCGCTGTCGCCGCCAGGGTATGGGAAAGAATGACCGGCAGCACGATGGACAGGATGACGATGTTCACGATCTGCGCTGTCAGCAGCTTGCCGAACAGCGATCTTGGCCACCATCGCTTCATGCGGCGGACATCACGTATCCGATGCCGCGCACGGTTTGCACTTTGACGTTCGCCACATCCTCCAGCTTGCGGCGCAGACGATGGATGTAGACTTCCACGGCATTGGATCCCAGCGTATCGCCAGCGCCGAACAGATGGTCTTCCAGCACCCGCTTGGGAACGACATGGCCGGGGCGGCGCATCAGCAGTTCCAGAAGCTCCGTCTCGCGCAGCGAAAATTCCAGGACGCGGCCGTCCACCGAAACTTCGCGCGACCGCAGATCGAGCGTGATGTTGCCGACCTGGAATTGCGGATCGACATAGCCGCTTTGGCGGCGAAGCACGGCATTGAGGCGGGCGTGAAGTTCGGCGAAAAGGAAGGGCTTCACCACATAATCGTCGGCCCCGATATCCAGCCCCCTTATCCTGGTTTCACTTTCCCCGCGCGCGGTCACGACGATGACGGGTACCGTGCTGCGCTGCCGGCGCAATCGCCCCAGAAATTCCAGCCCATCCTCATCGGGAAGGCCCAGATCCAGGATGACGGCGGCGTAGTCGGTGGTGGAAACCAGAAGTTCCGCATCGCCGGCCGTACCGGCCACGTCGCAGCGGATGTCGCGGGAGGCGAACGCCTGGACGATCGCCTGGGAAAGGTCGGCATTGTCTTCGACGATCAGCAGCCGCATCCGCCTCTCCTGCGGGTTCCGCTCATTTGTGCCATAGCGACGCGACAGCCGCCAGCAGCATGAGCTGCGCGGTCAGGAACAGCCGGTCGGCCACCGCCTCGCACCAGTTCGGCCCGCCACGGATCGACTGGTATGAGAAGAAGCAGCTCGCCGTCAGCGCGACGGCGGCGGCCAGCGCGATCTCGTCCGCAAAAGTGTGCCGGGCGTCGGTGGTCAGATGCAGGCCGGTGATGATGACGAACGTGACGCCCAGCAGGTTCGATGCGGCATTGAGGATGTGGTGACTTCTCAAGCAGCCATACTTCCCTCAGGCACGCCCCGGCCATCCGGCGTCCGGATGGGGACCGGTCATCGCGGCGGGAATGTCGCATCGAGCCGGGCCCCTGTGGGCAGCTGGCATTGGCCTTCGCCGCCGCCGCTCATTCCGCTGGAGGGGCGCATCAGCGTGAAGCGACAGCGCATGTGGCCGCCTGGACCTTCAAGATTGGCAAGGACTCTGCCAGAATAGTGGGTGATGACGCTTTGCGTCGGTCCCCAGTAATCCCAGCCGCCGCCCCAGCCGCGGCCGCCCCAGCCACGGTGACGACCCCAACCGGGCCCCCAGCCGACCCACAACGGTGCCAGTTCGTCCACGCGGGTCTCCCGCGTTACCTGGAAGAACGGGCCGGAATAGCTGCTGCCATCGGAAAGCGACGCGTTCATCGTTCCCGATCGTGCGCTTTGCGCCTGCCAGTTGAAGGTGGCGTTGGGGCCGCCGGGACGCCGCGGCTCGCCGTAGCCAGTGCCGGTGGTTGTGCATCCGGCAACGGCTAAGGCTACGGCGAGCATAAATGCTCCGGCTGGATATTGCGCCTTCACCGGGTGGCAGCCTTTGCCTTGTGGGCATGTTCCTTCTGGTGATGGCTGCCGTGCATCGCCTTGCCCGCGTGGTGGGTTTGCGTGCATTCGTCGGTTCGCGTTGCCGAGCAGGGCGGATAGCTTTCGGCAGAGGCTGGAATCGGTAAAGTTGAAAGCAGCAGCGCGCCCGATGCGGTGACGATCGCGGCCATGGCGATCGAGCGGCGGCGGATGATGGACAGATTACTGGCGGACATCACGTAAACTCCTTCCAAGAAGGAGGCGCGCGAGTTCGGGCTGGAAGTCCGGTGGGCTCGTGACCTCAAATGGCTACATCGTGTTCGTAACCATAAGGGACTGTGCTGCTGCCATGCTGACAAAAGCCTTACGCTGGCAGGTTACGGATTAGTCAGGAAGCGGCGATGTCCACGCAATGTTGGAGGGCGCAGCAGGGTAAGTATCGGCCGATCCCCGGCCGCCGTTGCCAATGCAACTGACCGTGGTGAGATCTGCCATGCGTGACGTTCGTTCTCTGGTTGCCGCCCTGATCCTTCTGCCGCTTGTTCCGGTTGCCGCACAGGCTGCCGAGCCTGGCATCGACCAGATTCATGCCCTTGCTGCCGGCGGTCACGTCGATCAGGCGCTCGCCCAGATGAACGGGGTGCTGAAGGCCCATCCCGCCAGTGCCAAGGCGCACTACGTGGAGGCGGAGCTTTACGCGCGTGAGAACCACATGGCGCAAGGCCGCAGCGAACTGGCGCGTGCAGAGCAGATCGCGCCGGGGCTGCCATTCGCCGATGTCTATTCGGTGGCCGAACTGAACCGCCGGCTTGCGCTGGGTCCGTCGACCGGGGCCGTCCCGCCCGCGGGCCAAACCGTCGTGCGTGAGGCTGGGCCGCATATCCCATGGGGGCCAATTGCTGCCTTGGGCGTGGCCGCCCTTGCACTGTTCTTGATGTTCCGCAGGCGCACGCGTGCCGTGGCGCCAGTCATCCAGCAGAGCCCCTGGGCGGGATCGGGATATGGCCCGCAGGGAACCGCACCGGGCATCTGGGGGAATCAGATGAATGGCGGCGTCGGCACCGGGATGGGGGGCGGAATGGGATCGGGCCTCCTGGGATCGCTTGCGGGCGGTGCGGCGATGGGCGCGGGCTTTGCGGCCGGAGAGGAAGTGATCGACCGGATGTTCGGCGGCGAACGGCGCGAAGAAGGGCGCGGCGCGGGCAACGGCTATGGGACCGACTTCGGCGCATCCAGCCAGGACACGACCAACGAAGATATGGGCGGCAACGATTTCGGAATCACCGATGACGGTTCGTGGGACGATTCCTCGACGGACGGCGGCGGCTGGTAGGTCAAAAGGAAAAAGGCGGGGGCAAGGCGGCCCCATAGGGGAGGCGCAGGCATGATCAAGGCAATGACCAAGGTGGTGAAGCGGGCCACGGGGCCGGTCAAAGGGCCGGCGTCAGGCCATGCCGACATCCGGGAACTGGCCGAATCTCTCCTCGGCAAACAGCCCGATGCGCTTGACGAGGAAGAGCAGAACGTTCTGGAGGATATCCGCACGCGCAACCTGACCAGTCAGGACGCGGCGGATATTGCCGATGAACGGGCCTCCTACGGAGATCGGCTGGCCGACAAAGTGGCCGCGATCGGGGGGTCTTGGGGTTTCATCATATCGTTCATGGTCGTGTTGCTGGCATGGATGGTGCTCAACACCGATATCCTGGGCCATTGGCACATCGCCTTCGACCCCTATCCCTATATCTTCCTGAACCTGATGCTTTCGATGCTGGCGGCGATACAGGCGCCGATCATCATGATGAGCCAGAACCGGCAGGCAGCAGTGGACCGCCTTGCCGCCAGCATCGACTACGAAGTGAACCTGCGCGCGGAACTGGAAATCATGCGCATCCAGGAAAAGCTCGACAGTGAAGTGTCTGAGCGGATTGAGCTGCTGCTGCGCCAGCAACAGTCCACCAACGAACAATTGGCCAGGATCGAAGCCGCACTGGCACGGCAAACGGCCTGACAATCTTGCTCCAGCGCCTGGCCGCGGGGGGCGGGGTGAAGGGAAGGAACGGCATTGAAATCGATGATACCGGAACGGCGTTCGCGCGCAGCGATGGCCGCCGTCTTCACTTTCGCAGCGGCACTGGCAGCGGTGCCGGCTATGGCACAGGATGTATCGGGTCTGCCGGACGATCTGAAAATCGGCGGTGACCGCGTCTCCGTTGGAATGGGCGTAGCGTCGACGCCCACTTATGTCGGTTCCGATACCTCCACAATCGTGCCGATGGCGGCGATCCAGGGGCAGGTATCGGGCGTAAGCTTCAACACATTGGGCACGGCCGTCTACGTCGATGCGATTCCATCCAGCGGCAAGCCGGGCTGGAAGCTGGAACTGGGCCCCCTTGCCGCCTTACGGCTAGACCGGGCCGGAAAAATTGGGGACGTTGCGGTGCGGGCGCTGGGCCGGCTGGACAAGGCGGTGGAACTGGGCGGCTCAGTTGGCCTTCAGAGGACCGGCGTGATTACCAGCCCGTACGATACGCTTTCGTTCAGCATGTCCTACCAGCATGACGTGGCGGGCGCGCATTCCAGCTATGTCGCCAGTCCCGAGATCGATTACGATACCCCGCTATCCGAGCACGCCTTCGTCTCGCTGTCCGCCTCTGCCGATTACGTGGGGGCGGGTTTTGGCAACTACTACTATTCGGTGGATGAAGCGGGAAGTCTTGCCAGCGGGCTTCCGGTCTATGACAAGGCAGACAGGGGCGGCGTGAAGGACTGGAATCTCAGTACGATGGCAGTGCATTCGATCTCGGGCAATCTGCTCCACGGTGTCGGCGTGTTCGCGACGGGCGGATACCAGCGCCTGCTGGGCGTCTATCGCCATTCCCCCATCGTCGCGGACGTCGGCAGCGCCAATCAATGGAGCGGCGCCATCGGCATGGAGTATACCTTTCGATGAGGTGCCGCTTGGCGGCATTTCCCGCGTCCAGCCTGATGCTCTCCCTGACGCTCTCTCTCGCGCTGGCGGGATGCCTTGACCGCAACCACACGCCGCCGTCGCGGATCTACTATCACGGCCCGAAATCCGACCATTTCGACGGAGCCCACTTCTTCAATCCGGAAGGTGAAGATGGCACCGGAGGCGCCCAGCGAGACGGCCCCGGCACGTTCCTGCGCATTGCCGAGGGGAAGGCCGGGCATCATACTTGGCCCGCCTCGGTCCCGGTGGTCCAGACAGTGCCGCCGCGCCGGGTGGATGGGGACCGGATGCTGGTTACCTGGATCGGCCATGCCACCACGCTGGTGCAGACGCAGGGCGTCAACATCCTGATCGATCCGGTGTGGGCCAACCGCGATTCACCGGTCCAACTTGTGGGGCCGCGCCGAGTACGGGAACCCGGCGTAAAGCTGCGTGATCTGCCGCCGATCGACCTTATCCTGATCAGTCACAACCATTACGACCATCTGGATATCGCCGCGTTGAAGGAGATCGACCAGCGCGATCACCCGATGATCGTGACGGGCCTTGGCAACGATACCGTGCTTGCGGACCACGGCATCAAGGCGACGGCGGGCGATTGGGGGCAGGCGTTCCGTTTTCGGCCCGGCATCGATGTGGAGATTACCCGCGCCCATCACTGGAGCGCGCGGTGGTACGACGATCGGGACCGTGCCCTATGGTGCGGCTTTCGCATCGCCCTGCCTTCCGGTGGCGACATCTACTATGCGGGCGATACCGGGGATGGGAAGATGGCTTGGGCGCATCAGGCCGCGCAGGATAAGCGCCCGATCCGCCTCGCGATCCTGCCCATCGCCCCTTACAAGCTGACCGAGAAGCAGACCGGCAACCATATCGACCCCGATGGCGCGGTAGAGGCTTTCGGCATTCTTCATCCGGCCTGGGCCCTGGGCGTGCATTGGGGCACTTTCGAATTGGGAGAGGAAGCCGTGGATGATGCCCCCAAGCGGTTGGCGGCTTCGCTGACCCATCATGCTATCGCGCCGGACCGCTTCCGCACGCTGGATGCCGGGCAATCCTGGGAAATCCCGGCAGTGGCGGCAACACCTGCCAAATAAGCCGACCGGCATCTCCCCACTGCCACCCTAATGATCGATAAACCTGATAGAAAACGATCAAATCAATTCACTTCCGTAATGAAGTCGGCTGTGCGACCCAAGAGGCGTCCGGCGCGAAAGCGTTTGCGCGGATCGTGATCGAGAGAGGTGCCGTGGCCAGTAAAGGCTGCGCGAAAGGAACGACGAATGCCGCTTGCGCTGCGCGGGACTGATCCCGTGCCGGTGGGTATCCATGTCGAGTTTCCACGATCTCGGGTTGTTCAATAGCGCTCCGCCAAACGGGGCCGACCAGTGCGTGGAGTATTTCTGACGTGCCCAACGGGACATCCCTGAACATTCTTGTCGTCGGTGGCGGCATTGGCGGGCTGTCCGCCGCGATCGCACTGTTGCGGGCCGGGCATGCGGTGACCGTGATCGAAAAGGATCCGATGTGGTCGGTCTACGGTGTGGGCATCATCCAGCAGTCGAACGTGGTGCGGGCGATGGACCAGCTTGGCGTGCTCGACGCGTTTCTGGATGCCGCTTGCGGTTTCGATGCGGTGGAAATCTACGTGCCTGATGGCACCCGCGTCGCCCGCATCCCAACGCCCGCGCTGGTCGAAGGCAAGCCGTCCAACGTCGGCATCGGTCGCCGGGCCTTGCAGAAAGTACTGGGGGACAGTGCCAGGAATCTGGGCGCGCAAATTCGGTTGGGGCTGACCGCCGTGACGCTCGATCAGGATGCGGACGGTGTCACTGTGCGCTTTTCGGACGGCAGCGAGGGGTCCTACGATCTCGTAGTCGGTGCGGATGGGGTCTATTCGCAGACCCGTGCAATGATCCTGCCCGATGCGGAGCAGCCCGAATTCACCGGGCAGGCGGTGTGGCGATACAACTTCGCGCGGCCGGACGATCTGGACGCGCTGCACGTCTATAACGGCCCGACCGGGGTAGGCCTGGTGCCGATGTCGGCAGACACGATGTACATGTACGCTACCACGCCGGAGCCGGAGAATCCGCGCTATCCGATGGCGGGGTTGGCCGCAGCAATGCGCGGCAAGCTGGCCGGCACGGCACCTGCGATCCGGGCCTTGGCGGAACAGATCACCGATGACGAGGGTGTGGTCTATCGCCCGTTGGAAGGCATGATGGTGCATGGACCGTGGCACAAAGGCCGCGTCGTGCTGCTCGGTGATGCGGTCCATGCCACCACGCCGCATCTGGGGCAGGGCGCGGGCATGGCGATCGAAGATGCGATCGTGCTGGCGGAGGAACTCTCCGCTCATGCCGACCGGGAAGCGCCTTTGGGGCCCTATCGCGCCCGCCGCTACGACCGCTGCCGCTACATCGTCGAGGCATCGCTGGCGATCTGCCACGGCCAGATCGGCAAGGGCCCACCGGTCGACAATCACAAGGCCACTGCCGAGATGTTCGCCGTGGTCAGCCAGCCGATCTGAAGTTTCGTGAATTCAAGGACGTAATGCAATGAGCCGAGTGACCGAAATCCGCTACGTCGGATATGGCGTCGAGAACTTCGACGCCGAACGCAAGTTCTACACCGAGGACTGGGGGCTGGTGGAAGTCGACGCAAACGACGACTTCGCCTGGTTCAAGACCCACGGGCATGACGAGCACCACGTCGTGCGGCTCCACAAGTCGGACGCCAACCATGTCGAGGTAATCGCCTTCGCCGCCGATAGCCGCGCGGATGTGGACGCGCTGCATGACAAGGTGCTCGCGGCCGGCTGCAAGGTAATTTTCGCCCCGCGCGAACTCGATGCGCCGGGCGGCGGCTATGCCTTCCGCTTCTTCTCGCCCGATGGTCTGCCGTTCGAGATTTCGGCCGAGGTCGAGACGCTGGACAAGCGGGCGATGGAGCGCTGGGAAGGCGTGCCGGTGAAGATCAGCCACATCGTCATGCACTCGCCCAACCACCCGGCGCTGGTGGCCTTCTTCACCGATGTGCTGGGCTTCAAGGTCAGCGACTGGCTGGGCGACTTCATGTGCTTCCTGCGCTGCAATGAGGCGCATCACCGCGTCGCCATCCTGCCCGGGCCGCCGTGCCTGAACCACGTCGCCTATGACATGCTCTCGGTGGACGACATGATGCGGGGTGTGCATCGCCTGAAGCAGCGCGGTACGGACTTGCGCTGGGGGCCGGGGCGCCACACGGCAGGCAACAACACTTTCAGCTACTTCACGACGCCGGCGGGCTTCGCGGTCGAGTACACCTCGGAGTTGGAAGAGGTCGATTTCGAGACGCACCAGCACAAGGTTCATGTCCCCGGCCCGCAGGTCATGGACCAGTGGGGCATTGGCGTCGGCGGACCGCAGACGATGCCGCATCCCGCGCCCGATGCGCGCCTGTTCCAGCCGGCGGACGCCTGATGCGGCGGGGCCTGTCGGTCGCGGCGCTTGCCGCTTGCGCTCTCGCACTGGTTTCGGCGCGGGGGCCAGAAACGCTGACCGAGCGTAACCGCGCGGTCGTGACCGACTTCGCCCGGCTCTTCTATACCG
>OUNM010347596.1_pt1 | contig 15485 bp, 11 predicted proteins | sample 1769961 | NCBI WGS metagenome assembly OUNM01 (sample SAMEA3914820, study PRJEB12502) | metagenome | biome: forest; material: soil | place: USA | collected 2012-03-12 | depth 0.3 m | reverse complement strand
GCGGCGCCGAGCGCCGACAGCCGCGCCTGGTTGTAGAAGATGCGGCCGAAGTGCTCGCGATCGGGAAAGACTTCGGCCTGATGCGGCAGGTTGGCCCCGCCGCTGTCGACCAGGTAGACGCAAGGCAGATGGTTCTGCTCGGCGATCTCCTGGGCGCGCAGGTGTTTCTTCACCGTCATCGGGAAATAGGCGCCGCCCTTCACGGTCGGATCGTTGCAGACGATCATCACCTGGCGGCCCGACACCTGGCCGATCCCGCAGATCATCCCGGCGCCGGGCGCGCCATCGGTGTCGGCGGAGGTTCCATACATGCCGTTGGCGGCCAGTTGACCGATTTCCAGGAAAGGCGAGCCGGGATCCAGCAGCCGGTCGACGCGATCGCGCGGCAGAAGCTTGCCGCGGGAAACATGCCGTTCCCGGGCCCGGGCGTCGCCGCCCAGGCTCGCCTTCGCGACGGCGGCGCGGAGCGTTTCGGCCAGGGCGCGGTTGTGGCGCGTATTGGCCTTGAACGGGTCGTTCTCGGTCGAGATCGACGATATCAGGACCGGCGCGCTCACGAGCCCAGCAACTCACGGCCGATCAGGAAGCGGCGGATCTCGTTGGTGCCGGCCCCGATATCATAGAGCTTGGCGTCACGGACGAACCGTTCGACCGGCCACTCCTTGGTATAGCCAGCGCCCCCAAGGGCCTGCACGGCCTCCAGGCTGACTCTCACGGCGTTTTCCGAAGCCAGCAGGATCGCGCCGGCCGCGTCGAACCGCGTGGTCTTGCCCGCGTCACAGGCCCGCGCCACCGCATAGACGTAGGCCCGGGCCGAATTCAAAGCGACGTACATGTCGGCGACCTTGGCCTGCATGAGCTGGAAGGAGCCGATCGCCTTGCCGAACTGCTTGCGCTCGCGAACATAGGGCAGCACCACGTCCAGACAGGCCTGCATGATACCGAGCGGCCCGCCGGACAGGACCGTGCGCTCGTAGTCCAGGCCGCTCATCAATATCCCCGCGCCGCCGCCGACCGCGCCCATGACGTTTTCCGCCGGGACCTCGCAGTCCTCGAACACCAGCTCGGCGGTGTCTGATCCGCGCATGCCGAACTTGTCGAGCTTCTTGCTGACGCTGAAGCCCCTCATCCCCTTCTCGATCAAGAAGGTGCTGACGCCGCCATTGCCCTCCCCCATCCGCGCGTAGACGACCAGGGTGTCGGCGGTGGGCGAGTTCGTGATCCAGAACTTCGTGCCGTTCAGGATGTAGCGGTCGCCCTTCTTCTCGGCGCGCGTCCGCATCGACATGACGTCCGAGCCCGATCCGGCCTCCGACATGGCCAGCGACCCCAGATGCTCGCCTGAAATCAGCCTGGGCAGGTATTTCCGCTTCTGTTCGGGCGTGCCCCAGCGGCGGATCTGGTTGACGCACAGATTGGAGTGGGCGCCGTAGCTGAGGCCGATCGAGGCCGAGGCGCGCGACACCTCCTCCATCGCCACGACATGTTCCAGATAGCCCAAACCCAGGCCGCCGAACTCTTCCTCGACCGTGATGCCGTGCAGGCCCAGCTCACCCATCTCCGGCCACAGGTCGCGAGCGAAGGTGTTGGTTGCATCGATCTCGGCGGCGCGCGGCGCCAGACGGTCGGCGGCCCAGCGCGCGGTCGTATCGCGGATCATGTCGACGGTTTCGCCCAGGCCGAACTCCATCGACTGGGGCGCGAAGGGAATGCTCATGGATCAGGTTCCGGGCGTCAAATGTGGATGGCGTGGCCGAGCGCCTTCAGAGCGCTCTCGTGGATGGCTTCGCCCAGGGTGGGATGGACGTGGATGACGCCGGCGACGTCTTCCAGAACCGCCCCCATCTCCATCAGGGTGGCGAACTCGCCCGCGAATTCGGAGCAGTGGCGACCCACGGCCTGGACGCCGAGAATCCGATGATCGGACTTGCGGGCGAGGATCCGGACGAAACCGCCGTCGTCTCCGGCCTGCATCGACAGGGCGCGGCCGTTGGCCTGGAACGGGAACTGGCCGACGATGGTCTCCACGCCTTCCGGAGCCTGTTCGGGCAAGAGGCCGACGCTGACGATCTCGGGTTCGGTGAAACAGACCGCGGCGATGGCGGCCGGGTCGAACCGTCGCCGGCGACCGGCGATGATCTCGGCGACCATCTCGCCCTGGGCCGAGGCCTTGTGCGCCAGCATCGGCTCGCCGACCAGATCGCCGATGGCCCAGACATTGGTGGTGGACGTCGCGCAACGGTCGTCGACCTTCACGAAGCGCCCGTCCATCGCCAGCGCCATCTGCTCCAGCCCCCAGCCCCCGATCTGGGGCTTGCGGCCCACGGTGACGAGGATGCGCTCGGCCGGCACGACCAGTTGGCTCTTGCCGCCCGCTGTCTGGATCAACAGACCCTCGTGGTCCTGTCCCAGGGCCCGGGCGCCGAGATGAACCGTGACGCCGTGCTTTTCGAGCCAACGCGACACCGGCGCGGTCAGTTGGGCGTCGTAGAGCGGCAGAAGGCGGTCCATCGCCTCGACGATGGTGACTTTCGACCCCAGCTTGGCGAAGGCGATGCCGAGCTCCAGGCCGATATAGCCGCCGCCGACCACCGCCAGGGTCGCCGGGACCTCAGGCAGGGCCAACGCTTCGGTCGAGGAAACCACCCGGTCTCCGAACGGCAGGAACGGCAGTTCGACGGCGGTCGAGCCCGTGGCCAGGATCACATGGTCCGCCTGGACCGTGACGGGGCCTTCGGTGGTGTCGACGGTGCAGGTCTTGGCGTCGGTGAAGGTCGCCCAGCCAACCACGACCTTCACCTTCGCCTTGCGCAGCAACCCGCCGACCCCGCCGCTGAGCCGATCGACGATGGCGTCCTTCCAGTCGATGGTCTCCTCGAAGCGCAAGCTCGGCGCCTGGCTCAGGTGAATGCCGAACCGTCCCGTCCGGGCGCTCGCCAGCACGGCTTCTTCGTACAGGCCGGCGGCATGGATCAGGGCCTTGGAAGGAATGCAGCCTCGCGTCAGGCAAGTGCCGCCCAGCCGTCCGCTCTCGACCAGAACGGTGTCCAGCCCCAGCTGGCCGGCGCGGATGGCGGCCACATAACCGCCCGGTCCCCCGCCCACGATCAGGACCTTGGGTCTCAGGATCTGGGTCATCGCATCAGTCCATGAAGATCAGGGCGGGGTGTTCGAGCAGCCGCTTGACGCGCTGGACGAACAGAGCGGCGTCGTAACCGTCGACGATGCGGTGATCGAAGGCCGAGGACAGGTTCATCATCTTGCGCACCGTGACGAACGATCCTTGAACCATCGGCCGATCCACCAGCTTGTTGGGATTGAGGATGGCGACCTCGGGATAGTTGATGACGGGCGTCGAGACGATGCCCCCCAATGGCCCCATGCTGGTCAAGGTGATGGTCGAGCCGGAGAGCTCGTCCCGCGCCGCCGAGCCGTCGCGCACGGCCTTGGCCAACCGCGCGACCTCGCGGGCGCAATCCCAGAGGTCTCGCGCTTCAACGTGACGCACGACCGGGACGATCAGCCCGTTGGGCGTCTGGGTGGCGATGCCGATGTGGACGCCTTCGTGCGCGTGCAGCACGCCGTTGTCGTCGTCATAGTGGGCGTTGATCTGCGGGAAGTCCGGCAGGGCCTTGACCATCGCCCGCATGATGAACGGCAACAGCGTCAGCTTGGGCTGATCGTCGGCGCGGTGCTCGTTGAGGTCGAGCCGCAGCGCTTCCAGCTCTGTCAGATCGCATTCCTCGACATAGTTGATGTGCGGGATGCGGCGCTTGGCCTCCTGCATCTTCTCGGCGATCTTGCGCCGTAATCCGATGATGCGCGTGTCATGGACCCCTGTGCGGGCGACGAGGCCCGAGCCGCCCGCGTTCTGTCCATCGGAGGCGAGGAAAGCGTCGAGATCTGCCGGCATGATCCGCCCGCCGGGACCGGTGCCGGGCACCTGAACCAGAGAAACCCCCAGATCGAGGGCCCGCCGACGGGTCGAGGGAGCAGCGAGCGGTGCCTCTCCCGCCGGGCGGCCGGACGAGGCGGCCCGGCGGGACGCCAGCGCGGGGGGCGGCGCAGTTGAGACGGTTGGGGCGGGCGCCGAAAGCCGAGGCGTGGCCGCCGTAGCGGGAGCCGGCGTGGCCGAAGGGGGCGACGCCGGAGCGGCGACAGCCCGATCGTCGCCCGCTTCGCTCTCGAATTCGATCAGCACGGCGCCGACCGGCATCATGCCGCCGATCTCACCATGGACGGCCGTCACGACGCCGGCGACGGGCGAGCTGAGCTCAACCGTGGCCTTGTCCGTCATCACCTCGGCCAGGTTCTGGTCTTCCTCGACCACATCGCCGACCTTGACCAGCAGGGCGACGATTTCGGCCTCGGCGACGCCTTCGCCGATGTCGGGCAGCCGGAACTGATAGAGCCCCATCGCCTAGTCCTCCATCGCGCGCTTGAGCGCCGCCGCCAGCCTTGCGGGTCCGGGGAAATAGTCCCACTCGAACGCGTGCGGGTAAGGCGTGTCCCAGCCGGCGACCCGCTGCACCGCGCTCTTCAAGTGATAGAAGCAGCGTTCCTGGACGAGGGCCGAGAGCTCGCCGCCGAACCCGACGAACCGCGACGCCTCGTGCAGGATCACGCATCGGCCGGTCTTCTTGACCGAGGCGACGATGGCCTCGACGTCGAGCGGCACGATCGAGCGCAGGTCGATCAGCTCGGCGTCCACGCCGCTGTCTTCGATCCCGGCCAGGGCGACATGGACCATCGTGCCATAGGCCAGCACCGTCGCTTCGGTCCCCTCGCGCACCGTCGCCGCCTTGCCCAGCGGCACGGTGTAGCGCTCGGACGGGACTTCCGCGGTCGGCTCGCCGGCCCAGGTCTTCAGCGCCTGCTCGTGCCGTCCGTCGAACGGGCCGTTGTAGAGCCGCTTGGGCTCCAGAAAGATCACCGGATCGTCGTCCTCGATCGAGGCGATCAGCAGGCCCTTGGCGTCATAGGGATTGGAGGGAATGACGGTCTTCAGGCCCGTGATATGGGCGAAGATCGCTTCTGGCGACTGGCTGTGGGTCTGGCCGCCGAAGATGCCGCCGCCATAGGGCGAGCGCACCGTGATCGGGGCCCAGAACTCGCCGTTTGACCGGTATCTAAGGCGCGCCGCCTCCGACACCAGTTGGTCGAACGCCGGCAGGATGTAGTCGGCGAACTGGATTTCGGGAATCGGCCTCAGGCCATACGCCCCCATGCCGATCGCCGCGGCGATGATGCCGCCCTCCGAGATCGGCGCGTCGAAACAGCGCGTGAGGCCATGCTTCTTCTGCAGGCCGTCGGTCACGCGGAAGACACCGCCGAAATAGCCGACGTCCTCGCCGAAGATCAGAGTGTCGGGATCCTCGGTCAGCATCACGTCGAGCGCCGAATTGAGCGCCTGGATCATGTTCATGGTCGGCATGGCGTCAGATCCCCAGCTCGCGGCGTTGTTCGGTGACGCGCCAGTCGGGGTCCTTGAAGACGCCTTCGAACATCTCCTTGACGCTTGGCTTGGACTTGCCGAGCGTGCCGACCGCTTCGGCCTCCTTGACGGCGGCGCGAACCTCGGCGTCGAGCTCGGCGATCAGGGCGGCGTGGCGTTCCTCGTCCCAGGCGCCGAGCCGGACCAGATGGGTCTTCAGCCGCTCGACCGGGTCGCCCAGCGGCCAGGCTTCCGCCTCGTCCGCCGGCCGGTATTTGGTCGGATCATCCGACGTCGAGTGCCCGGACGCACGGTAGGTGTAGAGTTCGATCAGGGTCGCCCCGAGGTTCAGCCTCGCCCGTTCCGCCGCCCATTCGGTCGCCGCCCAGACGGCCAGAAAGTCGTTGCCGTCCACCCGCAGGCCCGGCAGGCCGTAGGCCAGCGCCTTGGCCGCGAACGTGGTCTCGTTGGCCCCAGCGATGCCGGAAAAGCTGGAAATGGCCCACTGATTGTTGGTGACGCACAGGATGACCGGCGCGCGGTAGACGCTGGCGAAGGTGAGCGCCTCGTGGAAGTCGCCTTCGGCCGTGGTGCCTTCCCCGATATAGGCCAGGGCGATCGAATCCCCGCCCTTGAACGCCGACGCCATAGCCCAGCCGACCGCGTGGCCAAAACGGCTGCCGACATTGCCCGACAGCGAATAGAAGCCGTACTTGCGCGCCGAATACAGGATCGGCAGTTGGCGGCCCTTCAATGGATCGTTGGCGTTCGAGAAGATCTGGTTGCACAGGTCGATCAGCGGGTAGTTGCGCGCCATCAGCCAGCTCAGCACCCGATAGGTCGGGAAACACATGTCGTCGCGATCCAGGAAGAGGGACTGGGCCGCGCCGATCGCCTCCTCGCCGGTCGACTTCATGTAGAAGCTGGTCTTGCCCTGGCGATGCGCCCGGAACAGGCGTTCGTCGAAGGCGCGGGTCAGCAACATCGCCCGCTGACCGGCCAAAAGCGTCTCGACCGGCAGGTTGGGGTTCCAGGGTCCTGAAGCCTCGCCGGCGTCGTTGAGCACCCGCACGAGACCATACGGCAGGTCCCGCATGTCGGCCTCGGCGGCCGCCGTCTTGGGCCGGCGGGTGTCGCCCGGCTCAGGAATGAGCGCGCGATCGAACGCGGGCTGGTCACCCGGGCGGGCTTGGGGTTCGGGGATGTGGAGGCGGAGGGCAGGACGGTTTTTCATGACGGAACCCGGTTTGGGATTCCATCAGACGGCTCAGGGTCGGAAACAGGATCTCCTATTTTCGCCCCACGAGCTGAAATTCCGGTACGAGAATTCTCATTCTCGACATTTTCAGGTTTCGCATTCCTGTGTCACTGTGCAAACCCATCCCAGAGCGCCGACTCCCATGACCAAACCCGATCTCGACGACACGGACCGGCGGATCCTCGATGTGATCCAACGGGTTTCCCCTTTGACGACGGCGGAGTTGGCCGAGCGGGTCGGCCTGTCCCAATCCCCGTGCTGGCGCCGACTGAGCCGGCTCAAGGCCGAAGGCTATATTCTGGAGCCGACGCCCCGCCTGGCCGCCGACAAGCTGGGCTTGCACACCACGATCTTCGCCAACGTCAAACTGTCGGCGCATGGCCGGACCAATCTGAACGAGTTCATCGACGCGGTGTCACGCCTGCCCGAAGTGCTGGAGATCCATCCCACCATGGGCCCGTTCGATTTCCTGCTGCGGATCATCACCAGCAGCGTCGAGGACTATCGTGAGCTGGCGTTCGGACGTTTGCTCACCCTGCCGACCGTCCAGGAAATCAACTCGACCATGTCGCTCGGCGCGGCGAAGATGACCACGGTGCTTCCGGTGCGATGACACGGCGTCGTCATCCTTGAACGGCCCCGCTCCGCCGGGCCGAACTGACGATCGGCTGAGTGCGCTCAAACCGGGTCCGGTACGAAGGGCGGCGTCCTCACCGCCGCCGAATGGGAATCACGGTCGTCGCCTTCGTCGCGCCCATGGTCATCGTGGAATGGATTTCCTGAACGGCCGGCAGAGTCGACAGCTGGCCATAGACGAAGTCCTGATAAGCCTTCACATCGCGCGAAACGATCCGCAGCAGGAAGTCGAAGGGACCCATCGTCGTGTAGCACTCGACGACCTCGGGCAGGCGGCCGATGGCGTCGACAAACTCGGTCAGGTTTGAGCGTCCATGGGCCGAAAGCCGGACCTGCGCGAAGATGACCAGATTGAAACCAAGCTTTTCGGCGTTCAGCCGCGTGACTTGATCAACGATGTAGCCCGCCTCCCTCAAGCGCGTGACACGCCGCCAGCATGGCGATTGCGACAGCCCCACCAATTGCGCCAGATCCGCGCTCGAAAGGGGCGGATTCCTCTGCAGAGTGTCGAGTATCTTCAGATCGAGATCATCGAGCGCGTGCACATCGTTCATTTGGCATAAACCGGAAAATTGGAAACGATCAATCCAACATAAACGCGAATTGCGCGGAGAACGAACGCCTTAAATCGCTGATAAGTCCTAGTCTTCCCTGGCGTCTCGGCGGCGGTTCGGAGCCGTTCGTTGGACTGGGCGAGAGACAGGGGGTCACCGGATGAGGTTGACGCAAGCCATGGGAGGGTGGGCGCTAGTCGATGACGATCGGCGTCAGTTGGCGGCGATCGCCGGCGGGTTAGGCGCCTGGGCGCCGCGCCTTGTCGGCGGAGAAGGACTCGGCGCCCTGCCGATCGTCGGCCGATATCAAGCGTTCCAAACCCTCCGCGCCCTTGATCCCATTGAGCCTAGCCAAGGCCTGCGCCGACTGTTTTGGGCCACCGAACGCCACGGTGGGACGGCGATCGCGGTCGTGCTGGGCGCGCCGGTGCAATATCGGACCGACCCGACGCGTTGCGTGCTGGGCTATGTCCATGTCACCAAGACGTCTGGCCCGGGGCCCGTCACTTTAGGCCCGCTCTTGGTCAGTCCCTCGGCGCTTGACGCCGCGGGCCCGGATAGAGCCGCCAACGTCGTCGCCGTCCAGTTGGACGTCGGGCGTCGACTGGCTCAACTCGATGCGTGTCATTGCCTTCAAACCGGCGACGTCGTGCTGATGGATTCGCCAAGCTTGTCCCCCGATCAGCTTGACCTGCTGCTGGCCCTGGACGTTCGCCAAGCGATCGGGACGGCGGCGTAGCGGCGGGGTCGCGCTCAAATTCAAGATGGGCGGTCAGCTCGGCGTCAACACCAGAAGCGAGACACCCTGGCGCGGCGGCACGAGATCCAATCGCGCCGCGCGTCACCGGAATTGACGGCGCCTCGGGATCGAGCGGGGCCAGCCGCGAGGCATAGCTCTCTTGCCGACTGTCCTCAGACAACATGCACCCGCCCGACAAGCCGAAATGTGGAGCTTTTCGAACGGAGCGAACTCAGCACTTCGCACTCGCCGCCGTTCAAGTCCGTTGCGCTGCCAGGAACGTTTCGTGAGGAACGGCGAAGGCCTGAGCGCGAGTGATCGCTTCGCGCATCCGGCGCAAGGCGCTGTCGAGCTCGGGCTTGGTGAAATAGTCCGCCATCGGATCATGAGCCTGCGGAACAATGTCGAAGCCGCCGTACATCGACAGCCAGCTGGGGTCGTGGAAAGACTCCCACTCGTAGCGGACCATCGTTCCGCGGCTGGCGAACATCCGCATCTTGTGGACCAGGGGTTCGGGCAAGGCCAGTTGACGGACATGATCCCACATGGCCTCACCGTCTCGACGGTTGGCGACGTAGTGCAGCAACAGGAAATCGCGGATCCGCTCGTATTCGAGCGTGGTGATGCGGTTGTATTCGTCGGCCAAGGCCGGATCGAAGCCGCGCTCCGGGAACAGCGCGCCGAGCCGCTCCACCCCGCTCTGGATGAGAACGATGCTGGTCGATTCCAGCGGCTCCATGAAGCCTGCGGCCAAGCCCAAAGCTATGCAGTTCTTCTCCCAGAAGCGGCGGCGATGGCCGGTCTGAAAGCGCAGCAGGTTGGGCTCGGCCAAGGCCGGCCCCTCCAGGCGCGACATCAGGACGGCGGTGGCCTCATCGTCCGAGATGTGCCGGCTGGAATAGACGTAGCCATTGCCGACCCGGTGCTGCAACGGGATGCGCCACTGCCAGCCGGCCGCCAGCGCCGTGCTGCGGGTGTAGGGCGTCAGCGGGCCGTCGCGCTCGCAGGGCATGGCCACGGCGCGGTCACAGGGCAGCAGATGGGTCCAATCCTCGTAGGCCACGCCCAGCGCTTGGCCGAGCAGCAGGCTGCAAAAGCCCGAGCAATCGATGAACAGGTCGGCCTCGAGGATACGGCCGTCCGCCAGGGTCACGCCGGTCAGGAAACCGTTCTCGCCGTTCTTTGAAACCTCGACGACCGTGCCGTCGACATGGGTCACGCCTAGCTCCGACGTGGCCTTGCGCCTCAGGAACTGGGCGTAAAGGCCGGCGTCAAAATGGACCGCCCAGTTGAACACGCCTAGATCGTTGGGCGGCGAAGCCGGCGGCTCCATCATCTGGTTGGCCATGGCCAGTTGGGTGCACAGGCTGTAGGCGGCCAACGGGGTCGTGTCGCCCTCGGCGCGGCGCTTGAGCCAGAACTGATGGAAGGGCACGCCGCGCGAGGGCATGCCGTAGAGGCCGAAGGGGTGGAAGAAGCTCTCCCCGTCCCGCTTCCAGTCGCGAAATTCGATGCCCAGCTTCACTGTGCCCTGGGTGGCCGCCATCACTTCGGCTTCGGTAACGCCGATGTCGCGAAAATAGTCGCGGATGGCCGGCACGGTCGCCTCGCCCACTCCGACGGTGCGGATGTCGGGCGACTCCACGACGGTGATCTGGATGTCCTGGCGCGCCAGCCGTCCGGCCAGCCAGGTGGCGGCCATCCAGCCAGCCGTGCCGCCGCCGACGATCAGAATCGAACGAATGGGGTTGGTTCGCGCCACGGGTTCCCACCTTGAAAAAAAGCGGCCCGCCCACGCAGGAAGGGGCGGGCCGCAGGGGGATGAAGCTAGATCAATACTTGAAGCGCACGCCAGCCACGTAGCGAGCCTCGAACACGTTGTTGTAGGCGTGCTCGTCCTTCCAGGTGAGGTAGTACTTCTCGTACTCGCTGGTCAGGTTGGTGCCCTGGACGTAGACGGTCAGGTTCGGCTTGACGTCATAGCTGACCGAGGCGTCGAGGTAGTTGGTCGGCGCCTGGTACATTTCCAGTCCCGTGGTCCCGCCGAAGTCCTGGGACACGGCGCGGCGGGAACGGTAGTTCCAGGCGATCCGGGCCTGCAGCCTGTCGTCCTGATAATAGGCCGCGAGGTTGGCCTGGTACTTCGAGTTGTCCTGGAAGGGGATCGAGGCGCCCGCCAGATCCTTCTTGCCCGACTTCGACGGCGCGTAGGTGAAGTTGGTGTCGACGCCAAAGTTCGACAGCATCGCGGGCATGAACGACAGGTCGTTGAAGGCCAGCTTGGCGCCGGCTTCCAGACCCTTCAGCGTGCCGCCGTCGCCCTGCACCTGGGTGCTGATCGAGACGGTGCGGTTGCGCACCACCCCGTCATTGTCGGGCAGGTCGGTGCGGACGACCGAACCGTTCTGGATGAAGCTGTCGACCTTCATGTAGAAGGCGCCGACGCTCAGCATGCTGGCGTTGCCGAGATAATACTCCAGCGAGCCTTCGAAGTTCTTGGCGCGCCACGGATCGAGCGCGGGGTTGCCATTCTGGCTGCCGCCAGTGACGCGGAACACCGGCGAACCGGGGTTGGAGGTGTCGATGGCGTAGGTCGGATTGAGACCCCCGCCCCACTGGTTGAGGTCCAGCAGCGTCATGGTTTCGGAGGCGGCGACACGCAGCTTGACGTTTTCGGCCACGTCGAAGGCGACGTTGATCGCCGGCAGGACGTCGGTGAACTTGCGGTTGGTCTCGATGCTGCCGGCCAGCAGGTTGGCCACGCCGTAGGGGCGCGGGCTGCCGGTGACGTATTGGGTGATGTCGAGCTTGGTCTGGATGATCTTGGCGCCGGCGTTTCCGCTGAAGCCCAGACCGAAGACTTCGCCCTTGAAGTCGCCTTGCAAATAGGCCGAGGTCTGCTTGACGCCGACGTTGAACGACGCGCCCGGGTTCATGATCTCGACATTGCCGGGATAGAAGCGGTTCTGGAACGCCAGGGCGTGGTCCATGGCCTTCGGGTCGAGCACGTACATCGACGGCACGCCCGCCACGCCGGGGCTGAACAGCTTGACCTGGCCGTTCAACGTCGGGTCGTTGGCCTTGCGGGTCAGGCCGGCGGTGTAGAAGCCCGCGGCGTCGCCGGCGCTGCAGCTGCTGTCGCTGAGCGGGACGTCGAAGGCCTTCCACTTGACCAGGCAGCCCGCGCCGTTCGACGCGGCGCTGCCGTAGAGCGGGGCGGCGCGGTCGAACTCGTAGTCGTCGACCGAACGCTCGGAATAGCGTGCGCCGGCCGACAGCTGGAAGCCGTCGTTGAACGCGTACTTGCCGTCGGCGCGGATGACCTTCAGGTCGCCTTCGCGGCGGTAGTTGCCTTCCGAGGAAATGGTCTTCAGCGCATAGCTGTTGATATCGCCCAGCTCGGTCAGCAATTGGCTGGGCAGGGTGAAGACCGGCTTGCTGCCGGTGTAGTCCACCTTGGCGGGCAAGGAGGCGGCGCCGGCGATGGTGTTGACCGCGTAGCCGCCGGTGTTGAACGCCCGGTCGCCGCCCAGCGAGGCGGGATAGTGGCCCACGCCGCCCGGCTGCCACTGCGCGCCGTTCGACAGGCTGAACTGCAGGTAGCTCTGATCGTAGTCCTGGTGGGCCGTGCCGTAGATACCGCGCACCGCTCCGGTGAACTTGCCGCCGTTGTCGTACTTCAGTTCAAGATTGTAGTTCTGTGACTTGGACTGGTAGCGGTCGGTCTGGGCGTAGGAGTCGAAGTTGCCCAGGTCGTAGTTGTAAACCTGGGTGGTGTTGACGTGATAGCCGTTGACGATCGTCCCGGTGTCGCGCGACTGGCCGGGCGTGAACTCCGCGGCCTGCCAGTTGACATCCTGCATCTGGAAACCGGCCGTTCGGTCGTGCTCGTCCTGCTTGGTGAAGAAGGCGTCGCCGGTCAGCTCCAGGGCGTCGTTGATCTTCCACTGGGCCGAGGCGTTGACGCCCAGGCGTTCGCGTTGGTTGATCTTGTTCCAGCCGGTGAAGCCCTGCGGGACGATGAAGGCGTCGGTGGCGTCGCCATCGCCGTTGACGTCGATGCCGCCGGCCACGGGCGTGCCGTGCGGGCGATTGGTCGGCGAAAAGCCGCCGCTGGAGGTCGCGTCGGCCGTGCTCTCGTTATGCAGCGTCGCGCCGTAGCCTTCCTGGATCCCGTTGTGCGAGTTCGACAGCCGCACGTCGGAATAGGCGGCCGACAGCAAGGCGCCGAATCGGTCATTGCGGAAGGAGATCAGACCGTTGACGTTCGGATCGAACTTCTTGGTCTTGTCGCCATAGGAGCCTTCGGCCGCTGCGGCGAAGGTGAAGCCGTCCTTCAGGTCCATGGGACGGCGCGTGCGCAGGTTGATCGTGCCGCTGATCCCGGCGTTCAGCTGGTCGCCGGTCGTCGACTTGATGACGTCCGCGCCCGAGAACAGCTGCGAGGGAATGTCGTTGAAGTTGGGCTGGACGGTCGTGATCGACTGGGCGCCCAGATAGACTTCGCCGTTCAACAAGGTGGAGACCTGCGGCAAGCCGCGGATGTTGACGGTCGAGCCCTCGCCGGCGCTGCGCAGGATCTGCACGCCCGGGATCCGCTGCAGCGAGTCGGAGATGGTGTTGTCGGGCAGCTTGCCGATGTCTTCGGCCGAGATGGCGTCGACCACCGAGGCGGCCTCGCGCTTGATGCTCACGGCGCGCTGTTGCGAAGCGCGAATGCCGGTGACGATGATCTCGTCGACCGTCGAGCCGCTCTCGGCGGTCTGGCCCGACGCCGCCGCGTCCTGGGCATGGGCAAAGCTCGGGCCGGCGATCGCCAGTCCCGAAACGGCCGCAAGCAGAAGGCTGCGCCGCGCGTATCCGAAGTAAGTCATTTCCCCTGTCCTCCCTGACCCCGTGCAATCGAGGCGTAATTGGCGAGCACCGGTCAGGAGGCGTGGGCCCGGCCCTCAGGCAGCCCAATGTCCCCTCCCCGGCTGCGGCTTTTGCCGTCTTCCAAAATCAGCATTATCCGGCCCATGGCTCGGGTCAACTTAAATGATTTGTTTTTTCTTATTTTGAGCCATGCTCCCCTGAACCGGCGTCGCAACGCGCGTCCAGTCGCCCCGCGCGGCGGCTAGATGCGCCGGGAACGACGGTGAAAATCACAACGAGGGCGGCCGCCGCGGCGCGGCGCCTCGAATCGGGAGGCCAGGAAATGATCAACCACTCACCTGCCCCGCAGGGCGTCAGCATGGCGCTCGTCGGAGCCGTAGGCGCCGCGGCCCTGGCCGGGTTACTGTTCGGCTTCGACACTGCCGTCATCGCCGGCGTGACCCATGACGTGAGCCGTGCCTTTGGCCTGACGCCCGCCACCCTGGGCGTGACCGTGTCCAGCGCGCTCTGGGGAACCTTGCTGGGGGCCGTCGCCTCGGGCAAGCCGGGCGATCGCTATGGCAGCCGTGACGGGCTTCGCGCCATGGCGATCCTCTATCTGGTGTCCAGCCTCGGCTGCGCCCTGGCCTGGTCGTGGCCCGTCCTGCTGGCGGCGCGTTTCATCGGCGGCGTGGCGATCGGCGGCTCTTCGGTCCTGGCGCCGGTCTATATGGCGGAGATTTCCCCGGCCCGGCGCCGCGGCGCGCTGGTCGGCCTGTTCCAGGTCAATATCGTCGTCGGCATCCTGCTGGCCTATCTGAGCAACTTCCTGCTGGACCAACTGCATCTGGGCCCGGACGCCTGGCGCTGGAAGCTGGCGGTCACCGCCGGACCCGCCCTCCTGCTGTGGCTGATGCTGGCCCGTGCCGTGCAAAGTCCGCGCTGGCTGCTGGCCCGGGGGCGGAAGGACGAAGCCCTGGCCGCCCAAGCCCGCCTGGGCGGCGACCCGCAGACCGAGCCCTCGGAGCCCGACAGCGCCTCGCGCGCGCGCCTGAGCTGGCGCGCCCATCGCAAGCCGATCCTGCTGGCCGTGACCCTGGCGCTGTTCAATCAGCTGACCGGCATCAACGCCCTGCTTTACTATCTCAACGACATCTTCGCCGCGGCCGGGTTTGGCCAGGCCACCGCCGGCCTGCAGGCGGTGGCGATCGGCGCGACCAATCTGGTGTTTACCCTGCTGGCGATGAGCGTCATCGACCGTTTCGGGCGCAGACGCCTCTTGCTGGTCGGCTCGATCGGCATGGCGGTTTGCCTCGGCCTGGCGGCCTGGATCCTGGACGGCGACCTCCATTCTGGCTGGCTGCTCTACGTCCTGGTCGGCTTCATCGCCGCCTTCGCGTTCAGTCAGGGCGCGGTCATCTGGGTCTATATCAGCGAGATCTTCCCCACGCCCGTCCGCGCCCGCGGCCAGGCGCTGGGCAGTTCAACTCACTGGCTGGCCAACGCCCTTATCGCGGGCGTCTTCCCGGCGATCGCGGCCTGGAAGCCAAGCGCCCCGTTCGGGGTGTTCGCCGCGATGATGGTCCTGCAGTTCATCGTCGTGGCCCTGTTCTACCCCGAGACCATGGGCGCACGATTGGAAACCATCGCCGAGCGCCTCAGGACGGGCGACGACCGAGTGGCCTGACCGGTTTTGCTTCGGCCGCCACAGATGCTATCGGCTTGTTCCAGAGACGTGGTCGGAGCGATGCGAGACGTGGCAAGCCGAAATTCCGCCAAGATGGCGCATGGCGGCGCGAGCCTTTCAGGCACCAACCTCGAACGCGCGGGCGACTACAATCAACGTGTCGCCCTGCAGTCGATCCGGATCGGCGCGGCCAAGACCAAGCAGGAGGTCGCCGCCCTGACCGGCCTGACCGTGCCGGCGATCACCAACATCACCAATCGGCTGATCGAAGACGGCTTGATTCTTGAGGCGGGGGAAAAACACGGGCCCCCCCGGCAGCCGGC
>OUNM011307798.1_pt1 | contig 15503 bp, 5 predicted proteins | sample 1769961 | NCBI WGS metagenome assembly OUNM01 (sample SAMEA3914820, study PRJEB12502) | metagenome | biome: forest; material: soil | place: USA | collected 2012-03-12 | depth 0.3 m | reverse complement strand
AGCCGGTAGTCCAGTCGTCGGGGAAGTCCCAGGGTTTGTGATCCTTGAGGACTTCAAGACCATGCGCATTAGGGTGGAAAAATAGGCAACTGCCGGCCAGTAGCGGAAGTTCGCGACCGTCAGCTCTCGGGATGGACTCCGACCTGTCCGAATCTTGTGCCTCGTATCGAACAAGCTATGAATCCGCGCCGCGTTCATGAACTCATGCGTCAGAAATTTCCCGCGACGATGGGTGCTTCCCGCGAGTGGGTCGTCGTCGCGGACGAGAACGGGTTAAGGTTCGAGGTGCTCGGCGCGCTGATCGACGAGCATGTTCGGTCGGATGACGTCCTGGTCGAAGTCAAACGAAAGGTGGGTGACTTTCTGCCAAAGCATGCCATCCTAGAATTCGTTTCCGCGCATCTGGGCCAGGGCGAGATCCGGTTAGCGAATCGTGAGTTCGATGGGTTTGTGGTCGTGGCTCAGAATGGCGTGGCTACCGGCTGGGCCGTCGGCGAGCGACCGTGATCGGCCAGTATCTGAAGAGTACAGTGGTCTGCTTCCGGGAGGCAAGACGTGACCGACCAGAGCATCGTTGTCGACTAACCAACGTACGGACCCCTTTGGGGTGCGCCGCGGCCAGGGCTTTTGGAGTGCCGCTCCGGCTTGCCGAAGCTCGGCATGAACCTGCCGGAGGAGGCGACGAGTCTTCGCCGGCTTCTGGGAGTCCTCAGATCTTGGCTTCCCGATTTGGACATCCGCGTGGTGTTGCATGATTGAACTGCGTCGAGGGTTGCCAGCGGCATGCTAAGTGCCACCACCCCCTGCGTACTTCGAACCCAGCTTGGCGTCAGGAACAAGGGAACAGCCAAGTATGGGGACTTCGCCGCTTGCGGACGGAGCCTCGTCGCCACTAGAGTGTTTCGCGAAGCTTCCGGAGGCTCCCATGAAAGCTAGTTCGTGCTTCCGCTCGCGGTCGGCCCACCCACATGGGCGACTTGCTGGCAAATAAATACAGATGCTCTCCCCCATTGGTAGGATGACTTGATTATTAAGGAGACTTATGTCGCGCGCATTGACGCTCTTTATCGCGCTAGTTTTTTCGACCAACGCAAAAGCGGACATCTATTGCACTTGGCAGCAGCACGTCACAATCAATGATGGCCGAAGCGGACTATATAAATGGGTTACAAACATTGCACGCATCGATAGAAACACTGATCGCCTCCGGATCGAATTCTATGACTATTTGAAAAACCTTCCGATAACGCCGAAACCCAATTCGATTCGAGAGTTTAACTGCGAAGTCGACGGTATATCTGCGTACGATAAGCCGCTGGCAGAGCGCAGACTTCGTGAATTTTCAGGGCAACCGGGACAAGAGCGCGCTATAGCGCTCGTAGCCGGTACTGTGGGAACAGATTTACAGGACTGACTGCGATTGCAAGACGAATGTTATACGTGGGCTGCGACTTTGACAGCCTCTCCCAATTGCGAGAGCGTAGATTGAAGTACCGTTCCACTCTCGATGAGGAGCCAAAATGCGAAGAATTTTCGATTTCGTGATCGCCGCCCTCTTAGTGACGGCGACGGCGGGGACGTACGCTCAGGAGATCGAAACAGACGTAAAGTGGTTCGGAGATACGCAAGGAGCATGCTGCGCCTCCGTGAATCAAAAAATACATTCAATAGGAACGACCCAGTTGAATTTGGCTTGCCGAGATAAATACGGTTCGCACTACCATTCGCAAACAAGCTCCATTAGTGCAGGCGCCTGCGCCGTCACGGCTCAGAATAAGTTTGGTTGGAAATTTGACTGCGCCGCACACGTTACGAGTAGATGTACCACCGAGCCGCAGCCGACTCTCGCTCCAAAGGGCCTTACACTCGACACCACTGCACGTGCAAATTCGCAAGTCCCAGCACCCGAGAAGGATGATAGCAAGCACTGTGTCCCTGGCTGCAAACGCTGGAGCGCGATGACGCCCCTCGGACTGCCAAATTGTGAATTGCAAATCTACTGTCGAGCTCACGACAAGCGAGAGAGCTTCTCGAGTGACGAAAGCGCGCCTGCCGTGCCTGCGCCGCATTAATCAACTCTGCCGAAAATATAATTTCTTAGGGATTTCCCAAGAATTCCATGCAGGAAAAGATATGCTTCATCGCGTAATTCTGATCGCAATTATCATCCTTGGAAGTCAACAAGCTTACGCGCAAACGCCGAGCGAAGATAGTTCCAGTCCCACCTTGGAGCAAACAGCCAGCTACATTCTCGGAAAAATTGATAATTTTTCGTCCGACTCACAGCGCGTGAGCGTCAGCCCTTTTAATCATAATGTCTGGAGCATCACCAGATCTAAGATTAAAATTGATATTGATATCAACTCCTTGGTGCTGAAATATAGTTACTTCCAAACGAAGGACATGAGCGGAGATATTGAGCCTTTCGATTTTCAATCGAAAGATACAGAATTGATTGCAAATCTATCAGATCTCTCAATGGCGGGGGAATATCCCTATAACAACGGCGGAGCCTGGGAAATATCCCTTTACTGTCGAGATCAGCACCAATGTGTTAGCGGTCATTTCGACATTGGGCAGCGGAGCACATGCAAGGGAAATCCATGCAATAATATTGGATACAATGAGGTAAACGATGCAAAATTGGTTATATTCATGAATAACTTTCAAGAGGCGAAACGCACGGTTGCGGCCTTCAACCACCTTATCAAGCTGGCTGAGAAGGCTCGCCCACCCAAGAAAGAACTCTTCTGAGCCGCAAGTTAGCCGACTATCGGTGCCCTCGGGAGCTTGCCGGGCGATGTCCGCTTCCAGGCGCTCAACCTGACCTGGTGGATGGCGGCTTTGGGTCGAAAGCACGCATAGCCCTCCGAAGCAGCGAACGGCCGCTTTTCGACGGGCAAGCTCGGTAGAGTGAGCGGCAGCAACGGGTCGGGTTCTGCCGATGGCAGCTGCCGGGGCGCGGCAGGAAAGGGACCGACAGCGGTCACTGGCCGCCGCGCGACGCGGCTTTCGTGTCAAGGTGCCGTGCCTGAACGCTTACGGTCGCTGCGCGCGCATACGTGCTATGTGAAGTTCGCATCCAGCGACTTCAAGAAATCCCTATTGACGGCTGCCGCCTAATATATTGTCCATTTAAAATACTGCGCTGCGTATTACTGCCCGCTTCATCGAACAATTTGTCGGTGGTTCGCGTGCGGTCGGACAAACTGTCTCATACTGCGGGCTCTTCCTACGGCAACGAGAACGTGAGCATGGCTATTTCCCTTAGTGACCTGATTGCGCAAAAGGATGCGCTCGAACGTCAAATTCGAGAAGCGCAATCGCAGGTGAAAGCTGAGGCCGTAAAGCAGGTCCATCAACTGATGGCTGAGCATGGACTGACTGCAGCTGATTTGGTTGTTGCCACTTCCAAGAAGAATGGCGTCAAGCAAGGATCGAAGGTCGCACCGAAGTATCGCGATCCGATAAGTGGCGCGACGTGGACTGGCCGTGGTCTCAAGCCGAAATGGTTGGCCCAAGCACTGCAGGGCGGAAAGGCGCTCGCAGACTTTGCGATCTGAGCGGCTGCGCGCTGTAGGCGTGCAGGTCGCCCCGACGGGGTTGTCGATCGATTTGGTGAATTGGTTGCTCAGGTCGGAATGCAGGATCGCTGTGACGCATGGCGAGGCCCGCACCCGGGCCTTGGGCCAGGCATCGAATGCCAAGCAAGTGCGCTTGCGCTTGGCTTATTCACCCGCCAACTTCACGGTGCGGGAACAGGTCGGAGCCGTCCGCCAATCCACCAACCTTGCTACGCAGCCAAGGCTGCTCGCAGCGCTTGCACCGAAGGATCGATACGTCGCAAAAACGGCCGGCGGTGTGGTCGATTCCGACGACCTGTTCGGAGTATTCTGCCCTTGCGTGAGGCGGGCTAAGGCAAGGGCAGGCTGCTGAAGGCATGTGCCCAGGATAGCTGAACTTGGACGAGAACTGCCTCATGCCACCTGTGTGTGGCTTGTCTGGTAGCGCGTTCGAGCCTTAGGCACTGGTTGTTTCAGCCCCCGCTAGACGCCAAGCCGCTCCGTGGCCGTCGCCGGGTGGCAATCGCGTGGGGGAAATCTTCATCGACCACCTGCAGTTCCAAGAGTTCTTCAAGCCGCTTGTCACAAGACAGATCATGGAGCCGGATTCGGCCACTTAGCGGCTGCAAGTAACAGTCGCACCTGCTTTGGCACAGATGGTGCCGCTGGCAGCAAAAGACGGCAAAGCAGCGACCGCAGTCCTTCGGCCAGTCATCGCGACCGGCGGTTCCCGCTGCAAAGCAGGCTTCATGAATGCGACCGCGACGTCTCTCAAGCTCAGAATGTTCGCTGGATTTCCCGGAGTCTCCGAAGGGAAAGGCTGCTTATGAAGGCGTCGATTGGGTAGGTCATGCGTCTTGAGAATCAGTCCTCGATACCGTGGTGTCGCTTCCACTGCTCATGCGAAAACTCGTCCTCCGCGGAGTAGCGCCTCCTTTGACGCTCGGAGGCAACGGGTGGGCTAAGCTCTCTCAGCTCCGCGTCTAGTGCGCCTGAGCCCACCAAGTCAATGACGTGCTCGGCCAGTTCCTCCGAAGGCGACCGATCGACCTTCAGGCGACCAAGCGCAGACGCGACCGCTCGCCGTGCGAGCGCGTCGACCGACGAGCGGGGAGCTGACTTCTTCGGGTTCACGGGTGGTTCTCCTGCGTTCTCACTCGGCTCAACGCGCAAGCAGCATTGCGCCGCGCCATGGTAGACGATTCGAATCTGCCGCTTTGCAGCGAGAACCGCCGCTCGTGCCGGCCGCGCCAATGACGGGTTCCGCTGCGTTCCCGGCGACGCCGAGTTGGATGTTCACGCGAGCCCTGGTGCAGGCGCAGGCGTAGCGCAGTGGATGCTTAAACCAGCTGGGAGGCGCCGCGCGCTTGCACGGTCACTCTTGCGCCAAAAGCACGAAACGGCCAAGGCATATACAGGACAGCTCTTAGACCCGTCCTCCGTCACAGGAGCACGCGCCATCGAAGGATCGCTAGCGTTCGTGCCCCCCCTCTTGTGCGACCTTCAATATCGGCGAGAGCAGATATTGCATGACAGTCTGCCGCCCCTGGTTGATCTCGACGATCACCTTCATGCCCGAGACAAGCGGTAGATCCGTGTGGTTCGAATGCAGCGTCTGGTTCGACAGCTCCACGAGCGCCTTGAATCCACCGGCGCTCGCGTCGCCTTCGCGCGCGGACTGGTCGCCAGCCTCTTGCCGTGAGCCGGCGCCATCGGACGCATCCGGCCAGACTTGCGACACGTGACCGTCCAGCATGCCGTACTGCTGGAACGCATACGACGCCACCTTGACCTTTACCGGCTGCTTGGCGCTGACGAAGCCCACGTCCTCGTTTCGAACCGTGACCTCGGCCATCAGCGCCGATTTCTCTGGCACGATGGACAGCAGCACCGTGCCGGCGTTGACCACAGTGCCGATCGAGTGCGTGGCCACGTCCTTGATGGTCCCCGCCTCGGGCGCGCGCAGTTCAAGAAGCCCGGAGTGATGCGTCTGCTTCAAGGACTCCTGCGCCAGCTTGACGCGATCGGCATCGGCCTCGATGCGCTCGTTCTGCAAGTCGGCGCGCGACTTGGCCTTCAACTCCGCGAGTTGCCGCTGCGCCTCCTGGACGCCCGATTCGAGCGCCTCGACACGCGCGACCTGTGATTTGAGTTCCTGGTCGCTCTCGATGAATTCGCGCTGCTTGTCCTCCATCGCCGTACGGGGCACGTAGCCCTGCTTGCCCAGGTCCGAATAGGTCAGCGCCTGGCTGCGGTAGATGGGATTGGTCTGCCTCATCTTCTCGAGCGTCTGCTTGCCCGCGTCGAGATCGTGTTCGCTCCGGCGCACGGCCTCCTCGGCCTGCGCCACGGCTTCGGCATGAGCCTGCTGGTGGACGTCGTATTGCGTCTGGACTTGTCTGAACGCGTCGTCCGGATCCTCCTTGCGCCGGACCAAGGGATGTCCAGCAAGCTCTGCGTCGATCCGTCGGATCTGGAGCTCGCGCGTGCGAAGCGAATTGGCGATCTCCACCGAGTCTGCCTGCGCATCCTGGTTGTCCATCCGCATCAGGACCTGGCCCGCCTGGACGTGCTCGCCCTCGCGGACCAGGATTTCCCGCACGCTACCCGGGCCCGCGGGCTGGACGATTTTCACGTAGCTCTGCGGCACCAGGTGGCCGGGCGCCGTCGCGATGATGTCGAGCTTCCCGAAGCAGGCCCAGACGATCATCACGCCGATTAGACCGCAGAGCGTGAGCAGGATGACCTTGGCGAGCGGCGCCGGTGGCCGCTCCTGGATCGCGAGCAACCCAGGAGCAAAAGCCAGCGCGTCCTCAGACAGCGTCTTCTTGGCGGGTTCCGCCAAGGCATTGGATCGAGTCACGTTTCGCGCCGTCCTTCGTCGATGCACATGTCAGGCCGCCTAGGCATGGTGCAGGGGGGAGGTGGGCAGACTCACCTTGCGATCCGGCGTGGTCAGGTGATCCGCGCCAGCGCCCGAGAGCATGGCCACGACATCCGGCACTAGGTCGAAAGCACGCACCTCGCCACCGACGGCCGCCGAATGGCTGGTGATGGACGCGTCTAGCTGCCGATGCATCGCCGACCACAGCGCGCCGAACTGCGTGCGACTCGCGCTCGCGTCCACCACAGCCCCGATGCTCGCGCTGCCGCCCTCGTCTCGCAACGCCGCTGCCAGCTGCGTCGCGTTGAGGTAGGTCGCCTGTTTGGCGCCGCTGCGAACAACCGGCTCGGCCGTCACCGTGATGGCCTGCGTCGCCGGGGCGGAAGAGCCCCCTGCGACGACCGCCATCGTGCTCGCGCCACCGCTGACGCTCGTCCAGGCATCGACGGCCTGCAGCGCCGTCGCGTACGACGCATTCGTAAGCGTGGACTGCGCCGCCGACACGTTCAAGCCCGTCAGGTTGCCGTTCTTGCCGTAGTAGTACGCCAGGTCCCCGCCGTAGGCCGAGGTGGCGCTGCTGGCGATCGTGTCGGCGCCCTCCTTCTGCGACAACTGCCAACCGGCGGGGTTGCCGGCCGTCGTGAAGTTCGCCACGAGCGTGGTGAAGTTGAACTCCTCGATGGGCTTGTTGCGCAGCACGTCCGTGCCCGCACTGTTGTACGACGCGCTCGCCGACTCGATCACCTGCAAGGTCTTGGTGGTCTGGTTGGCGGTCGCGGCAAACCAGTTCGTGAACGTGATCGAATCGCCCGACACGCCGTCGTTGAGCACCAAGTTGTTGCCGCTCTTGGTGAACGTCAACGACTCGGTGTCGATGCCCGCGCCCAGCGACAGCACGTTGCTTGCGCCCGTGGTCGGCGCGATGACCAGCGCCCCGTCGCCCTTGTTGTAGGCGATGACGTTGGCCGTGGCGCCCGTGGTGACGGCATCGCCGACCTTGCCGGCGGCGAAGAAGTCCTTGTAGGCGCCGCCGGTCAAGGTGTTGGCGGCGCCGCCGCCGATCAGCGCGCCCTGGTTGCTGGCGGCCTTGAGCACCTGCGCGCCCGCCGTTCCGGCCTCCAGCACCGCCAGTCCACTGCCGCCTGCCAGCGTTTGAGCGCCCGTACCGCCGATGAGCAGGCTCGTGGTCCCGTTGCCATTGACGGTGACGGCCGACGAACCGGTCAGCACCAGGGTCTGCACATTGGTGGGCAGCGTGGTGCCGAACGAAGTCTGGAGCGTGTCGGCGCCCGACGCGATTGAATCGTAGACGACCGTCGCGGCGCTGTTGACGATGAACAGGTCGTTGCCCGATCCGCCCACCAGACTGTCGGTGCCGGTGCCCGAGACCAGCGTGTCGGCGCCCGCGCCCGCCACCAGCGTGACCGGCCCGGTCGTGCCCGCGGCCGTCAGCAGGTCGTTGCCCGCGTTGGCCGCGCCCTTGATGCTGCTGGCGGTGAGCACGAGCGTGTTCACGTTGGTCGGCAGCGTGTAGCCCACCGACGACGAGATCGTGTCGTTGCCTGCCGCGCTCTGCACCGAGTCGGCCGTGTTGTTGATCATGAACAGGTCGTTGCCCGCCCCGCCGATCATCGTGGCCGCGCCCGTGCCGGCCACCAGCGTGTCGCCGTAGTCGTTGGCCTTGAGCGTGTCGGCCAGCGTGTTGCCGGTGCCCTTGAGCGCGGTTGTACCCGACAGCACCAGCACCTGCACGTTGGCCGCCAACGTGTCGCTGAACGAGGCCTGGATCGTGTCGACGGCGTGGCTGCTGCCCACGGAGACGACGTCGGCGGCGTTGCTCAGGACGAACAAGTCGGCTCCCGTGCCGCCGACCAGGCTGTCGACGCCCGTGTTGGAGGTCAGCACGTCCGCACCGTTGCCGGCGACCAGCGTCGTGGCGCTCGTGCCCGTCCCCGCGGTCAACGAGATGGCCCCCGTCGTGCCGGCTGCGGTCAGCAGGTCGGCCGCGGCATTGCCCGTGCCAGTGATGCCCGAACCGGTGAGCACGAGCGTTTTGACGTTGGCGGGCAGCGTGTAGTTGGCCGACGAACTGACGGTGTCCGAGTTCGTCGTCGACACGTTGACCACGGCATCGCTCGTGTTGGTCACGAAGAACTTGTCGTTGCCCGATCCACCGACCATGCTGGCGATGCCCGTGCCCGCGACAAGCACGTCCGCGCCCGAGCCAGCGATCAGCGTGTCCGTGCCAATGCCACCGTTGAGCGTCACGGCGTTGGTGGTCCCGGCCGCCGAGATGAAGTCGTTGGCGGCGTTGGCCGTGCCCGAGATGGCGTTGCCACCGGTGAGCAAGAGCGTGTTCACGTTGGTGGGCAGCGTGTAGGTGGCCGACGAACTGATGGTGTCGGCGACGGTGGCACTGGCCAGCGTCACGACGTCGGTCTGGGCATTGACCATGAACAGGTCGTTGCCCGTGCCGCCGATCATCGTCGCCAGTCCCGTGCCTGCCACCAGCGTGTCGTTGCCGGCGTTGGCCGTCAGCGTGTCGGCCAGCGTGTTGCCCGTGCCCACGAGCGCAGCACTGCCGGTCAGCACCAGCACCTGCACATTGGCCGCCAACGTGTCGTTGAACGCGGCCTGGATGGTGTCGATGCCGTGGGTGGCTCCCACCGTCACGACGTCAGCGGAGTTGTTCAGAACGAACAGGTCCGCGCCCGTGCCGCCGACGAGGCTGTCCACGCCCGAGTTGGACGTCAACACGTTGGCGCCATTGCCAGCCACCAGCGTGGTGGCGCCGCTGCCCGCACCGGCGGTCAGGCTGACGGCGCCCGTCGTGCCAGCCGCGGTGAGCATATCGGCCGCGGCATTACCCGTGCCGGCGATGCCCGACGCGGTGAGCACGAGCGTGTTCACATTGGCAGGCAGTGCGTACGTCACCGAGGAACTGACGGTGTCCGAGTTCGTCGTCGACGCGTTGAGCACGCCATCGCTCGTGTTGGTCACGAAGAATTTGTCGTTGCCCGACCCGCCGACCATGCTCGCGATGCCCGTGCCGGCGACAAGCACGTCCGCGCCGCTGCCCGCGACGAGCGTGTCAGCCCCCGCCGCGCCGGTGAGCGTCACGGCGCCGGTAGTGGCCGTCGCCGTGATCAGGTCGTTGCTGGCATTGGCGACGCCGGCAATGGCGCTGGAGCCTGTCAACACGAGGGTGTTCACATTGGCGACCAGCGTGTCGCTGAACGAAGACTGGATCGTGTCCTGGCCATAGGTCGCGCCGACCACCACCACGTCGCTCACGTTGTTGATGATGATGAGATCATTGCTGGTAGCCGTCGTGCCCGCGACGAGGCTGTCGACGCCTGTGCCGGACACGAGCGTGTCGTTGCCGCTTCCCGCGCTCAGCGTCACCTTGCCGCTGGTGGCGGACGCGTCGAGCACATCGGTGCCCGCGTTGCCGAAACCCTTGATGGACGACGAGCCGGTCAGCACCAGGGTGTTGACGTTGGCCGGCAGAGTGAAGGACACCGACGACGAGATCGTGTCGTTGCCCGCGCCGCTCTGCACCGAGTCGGCCGTGTTGTTGAGCATGAACAGGTCGTTGCCCGCGCCGCCGATCAGCGTGGCCGCCCCCGTTCCGGCCACCAGCGTGTCGCCGTAGTCGTTGGCCTTGAGCGTGTCGGCCAGCGTGTTGCCGGTGCCCTTGAGCGCTGTCGTGCCCGACAGCACCAGCACCTGCGCATTCGCCGCCAGCGTATCGTTGAAGGAAGCCTGGATCGTGTCGACGCCGTGGCTGGAGCCAATGGACACGACATCGCCTGCGTTGTTCAGGATGAACAGATCACTGCCAGTTCCGCCGACAAGCGTATCCACGCCTGTGTTGCTAATGAGCGTGTCGGCAGCGCTGTTGGCCGTGCCCTTCAGTGCGGTTGAGCCCGACAGCACCAGGGTGCTCACGCCAGTCGGCAGGACGAAGTTGGCCGATGACGAGACCGTGTCGCTGCCGGCACCCGTCTGGACGTGGACGCTCTCCAACGAATCATTGATGACGAAGAGCACGTTCGCACCCGCGCCGCCCACCAGGACATTCGCACTGGAGCCTGCGACCAGCGTATCGTTGGCGCCGAACCCGTCTAGGGTATCCGCTGCCGCGCCACCCACCACAGATGCGCTGACACCCAGTGCTTCCAGGAGTTGCACGCCCGTACCGCCGATCAGCGTGTCGCCAGCGCCGACTCCGACAAGCGTGTCATTGCCATTGCCGCCCTGGAGTTTGGTCGCAGGTGTGGCATTCAATACCAGATTGGCACTGCCACCGCTGACCGTGGAGTTGGCGACACTGACCTGCGACAGGAACTGCGCCAAGGTCAGGATGCTTCCAGTGCCGTATTGAAACTGGTAGTTGGCCGAGGACAGCGCTCCATCGAGGGTCACCGCAGAGGCCCCATCCGTCAGTTGAAGCGCCGCGGCGCCGCTACCGTCAAGGATTGCACGAGCCGTCAGATTGGCTGCTGAGATGCCGCTGCCAAACTGGATGACGGCTGCTCCAACGATCTGCGTATTGAACTTCACTTCATCGTGAGTAAAACCTGGATTGAAGACGACGGTGTCCGTGCCATACACGGACAACGTGTCCTGTCCCGTGCCAACAAGAATCGTGCTTGCCCCATTCGATTTCAGCAAGTCATTGCCGCTTCCGCCAACGATGGTCGCCGGTGCGAAGGACAAGATGGTGTCAGCTCCAGAATTGGCCGTCAGTACACCCTGAACTGCGGTGGACTGCATCGTAAGCACGTTGTCGGGCATGGTGAAACTGACGCTCGTCTCCACCAGGTTGCTCGCCCCCGCCTGCGCGATGACCGTATCGGCAGAATTGTTGACCACAAATTGCGCGGAGCCTCCGACCGACGCATTCCCGATGAGGAGATCGACGCCGGATCCAGACGTCAGATCGCTGCCGATGAGCGTATCCCTGCCTGAGTTTCCGACGATCGCGACGTAGCCGCCGCTCTCGTCGTCGGCAAGAAGGTCGCCCGTGCCGATCAGGTCCCATTGCAGCGCCCAGTAAGAAGGCTGGAGCTTGTTCTGCAGGACATAGCTGACGGAGGACTGGATCGTGTCGCCGACCTTCAAGGGGCCTTCGATGTCGTCAGCGGAATTGTTGATGACCAGCCGCGTCGAGTAATAGCCCGACGTAAGAACATCGACGCCGGAGCCCGAGATCAACACGTCATCGCCATTGGCGCCCGCCACGAGGACATCGGAGCCCGAACCCCCAATAAGCGTCACGCTGCCCGATGACTTGTTGGTCAGGGTTTCCTGAGCATCATTGTTGCCAGTCAACACAATGCCCGCCGCCGTTGCTGTCACGTCGTCCGCATGCGTTGGCGCCGTATAAGTCTGCGACGTGAAGACCTTGTCGGTACTGTCGAGGCCGACCAGCACGTCACTTGCGTTGTTGACGTAGAAGGCGTCCGCGCCGGCACCGCCGACCAACGTGTCGACGCCGGTTCCGGAATCAAGTTCGTCACCGGCAGCGTTCGCCACGAGCAAGGCGGCGGCGCCAGACGCTGCGTTCGACAGCCGGACCAGTTGCGACCCAATGGCCACGACTTCACCCACATTGGCCGGAACGACGTAGTTCACCGATGAGAACACCGTGTCGTGCAGATAGGTGGGGGCGACTTGCACGGAGGTGCTGGAATCGTTGATGACGAAGCTCTGGCCACTGGCCCCCCCGACCAGCACATCGTTCCCTCCTCCGCCAACCAGCGTTGCCGCACCGGAGCCTGCCCTGATCGTGTCGCCCAAGCCGAACGCGGACAGGCTGTCGGCACCTGCACCGCCCACGATCGACGCGGAGGCACCACCCGCATAGATGATGTCGGAGCCGCCGCCGGCGACCACGGTGTCCGAGTCTCCGTCGGCAATGACCGTGTCACGCCCTGCGCCCGCAACGATGCTGTCGCCGGCGTTCGCGCTGAAGTAAAGGTTCCCCGCTGCGCCGTGAACAGACGTCTTGCCTGAAGGCGCAACCAGTTGCGCCACGGTAAACGACGTGTCGTCCGCAAATGAAACGGCACTTAGTGCACCGGGCACAAGGCCGCCCTGGACCGTCACCGAGCCTGTGGCACCGGTGATCGCGAGCGAGGGGCCACTTGAAGATCCGTCGGCGATCGCAGTGAAGGTCAGAGAACTGCGCGACACGCCCGTGCCGAACTTGAGCACGCCGCCATTCTGCGGCGCGACGATCTGATCATGGCCGAACCCCGCGTTGATGACGAACGTGTCCGTGCCTTTGCCGCCGACGAGGGTGTCGTTGCCGGTTCCGGCCACCAGGGTGTCGTTCTGGTCGCTGGCTGTGATCAGGTCATCGGCGCTGTTGCCAGTCAGGACGACTGCGTACCGTCCTGTCGAATCGTGAGTCAGGATGTTGACGTTCTGAGGCAGCGTGTAGTCGCCGACCGTCACCACCGAACTTCCGGTGTTCGCGGCGCCTTCGAGGATCACTGTATTGGTGCCGTATTGCAGCCAGAATGTGGTACGGCCCGTACCGCCAACAAGCGTGTCGCGGTCAAATCCCGAGACCAGCGTGTCATTACCCACACCACCAAGCAGCGTGCTCCGACCGCCTTCAGACATGAGCATGTCGTCGGCGGCGTTGGCTGTACCAACAACCTGCGATCCAGTCAGAACCAGTGTGTTCGCAAACGACGGCAGTGCGTAACTGAACGGCGTCGTGATGGAGCTTGCGGCGGCGTTGCTCGCACCCGGTCCAGCGACGATGACATCCGACGCAGAAGCCACGATGTAGCTCTCGGCACCGCTCCCACCCACGAGCGTGTCGTTGTCGTAATTGGCTTGAAGCGTGTCCGCTCCCGATCCGCCATAGAGAGAATCGAAAGCGCCATCGGCGATGAGTTCGCCGCCGACCGAATTGCTGTGCGCGACCAGGCCGGTGGTCGTGTAAAGGTCCAAGACTGCCACGTTGGATGGCAAATCCACGCTGATTGTGGACGTGACACGGTTGCCCGCGCCGGTGATGGCCCATGACGTCGGCGCAGCGTAGAGCACCACGTTGTCCGAGCCAGACCCAGTCACGGTGGCGTTTGCGCCGCTGACGAGTGCGTTGCCCCCATACGCCAGGTTGATCGTCGCGTGGTTCCCTAGACTCCATCCAGAATAGTTCAACGTGTCGTAGTCGCCATAGACGTATGCGCTCGGCCCAATCGGTGAACTGGTGACGGTGTCGTGGTCGCCGAATGCGTAGATGGCGCTGCTGGCCATCGTCTCCGTGAGGTTCTGGCTGTCGCCGGTGCTCACCAGTGCCGACATCCCGCCCCACGCGATCGTGTCATTCCTCGGCCCGCTCTTGTTCATGAGCTGAGACAGCGTCAACGCGCCTTCATCAGCGAACGTGATGTTGCCGACGAAGCCCGGCGCCAGCCCGTTCTGGATCTGAACCGAACTCGTGCCGTCGGAAAGGATCAGCGCGAGATCGGTCAACTGCCCCGTTGACTGAGTCGCGACCACCCGCTCTGAGAAACCACTCGATGACAGCCCGGGTCCGAAGTCATAACTGCCGCCCTTGATTGAGGCACCGGTGACCGTGTCCTGACCAAATCCAGCGTTGAACTGGTAGGTCAGGTGATTGCCAGCGCCCCATGCGACCGCCAGAAGGTCGGCGCCGGTACCACTGACAAGGGTGTCGTAGCCCGAACCGGAAAGCGATTCGGCGCCCGCGCCTCCAATCATCAATGTTTGGCCACCCGACACGTCGGACATGAGGGCCCCTGCCGCGCCAACGAGCGTGGAGTGCCCGACTCCAGCCTGAATGGTGGTCGGCCCCGTACCGGCGACGAGCGAATCGGCGCCTCCGCCGCCATAGATGATGGTGGCACCGGTGCCGCCGACGATCGTGGTCGAAGACGACGTACTCTCGGTGTTTGCCAAGACACGGGTCGGAGAGCTCACTGTTCCGCTCGAACCGACGTCCACAAGATTGCTGAGGCCACTTACAACGATCTGCGTCGTCCCGGTGCCACCGATGATGGTGGAGTCGCCCGCCCCGCCATTCAGCACGTTGATGCCGGAATCGCCGTAGATCACATCGCTTCCGGCGCTGCTCGTGGCGCCGTAAACCTGCGTCGGATCGCTCTGGGTGCCACCCGAGCCCGCATGGATGACATTGGAACCAGCGCCGCCGCGAATGATGTCGCGGCCGCTGCCGCCGAGGAGCGTGCTGCCGTCAGCCGTTCCGATCAGCGTGTCGCGACCGCTGTTGGCAGTAATTACGTTGCCGTAGTCCTGGTTGCCAGTCGCGGTCAGATCGGCTGTGCCGGTAAGCGTCAGGTTCTCGATGTAGTCCGGCAGCGTGTAACTAACCGAGGACTGGATCGTGTGCTGTCCGCCGTCCACGGTCTCGGCGACCACGTCGCTCGGATCGTTGATGATGAACAGGTCGTTGCCAGCGCCGCTGAACAATGTTTCGTTGGTGCCTGCGGCGGTGAGCGTGTCATTGCCATCGCCAGCGGCCAAGGTGTCCGAGTAGCCCGAGATGGTGACCGCGCGATTGACAGGCCCCGTCAGGACGAGCGTCACTCCAGCAGCCAGGAGCGGCGTGTATGCAACTGACGACTCAATCGTGTCTCCCGCTCCAAGATTGACAAGCACATCGGCAGCGTTGTTGACGACGAAGACATCGTTGCCCGCACCACCCACGAGCGTGTCGACGCCCGAGTTGGACACCAGCGTATCGCCCGCATTGTTGGCCGTGGCCGTGAGGTTGGCGGTGCCCGTGAGCACCAGCGTGTTCACGTTGGCGGCGGCGGTGAAGTTGGCCGACGACTGGATGGTGTCGAGCGACGTGGTCGACGCCACCTGGACGACGTCGGCCGTGTTGTTGACCACGAACACGTCGTTGCCGATGCCGCCCACCAGCGTGGTGGCCGCGGCCGTGCTGAGCGCCGTCAGCGTGTCGTTGCCGTCGTTGGCCACGAGAACGTCGGCGGCCGCGTTGCCCGAGGCCTGCAGGTCGACCGCGCCGCTCAGCACCAGCGTGT
>OUNM011286801.1_pt1 | contig 15522 bp, 11 predicted proteins | sample 1769961 | NCBI WGS metagenome assembly OUNM01 (sample SAMEA3914820, study PRJEB12502) | metagenome | biome: forest; material: soil | place: USA | collected 2012-03-12 | depth 0.3 m | reverse complement strand
GCTCTGGGCCGCCAGGTTGTAGATCTCGTCCGGCTGGGTCTGCTGCACGATCCGGATCAGGTTCGTGCTGTCGGTCATGTCGCCGTAGTGCAGGACGAAGCGCGGATTATCGACGTGCGGATCCTGATAGATGTGCTCGAGACGGCCGGTGTTGAACGACGACGAGCGCCGCTTCACGCCGTGAACCGTATAGCCCTTCGAGAGCAGCAGCTCCGAAAGATACGCGCCGTCTTGCCCGGTCACGCCCGTGATGAGCGCAACCTTACCTTTATCGCCAGTCACCGTTAACCCCACCTTTAGTGCTTCGCAATCCGCGCAGCTTTTGCCGCGTCTTATCGCAAGCTTTCCTATTGGGCGACACCGTTATTGCGCGCCCAGTCGATATTTAGACTATCCGCTCTATGCGAGGCGCCCCCTTCTCGCCGAGAGATAGACTGCCCCACTTTAGAACCCAACGATGACCTTTTGAAGATTCGTGGTGACCGCCGGACCATACATTTCCGAACCCTAGGTATTTCCGACCAGGGGGCGTCGAAAATTCCACACCCTAGAGATCACCTGTCTAACGACAACGACCTCCTGAGAAACGCTAAACCAATCGGAAGCACCGTACGAGTACTCCCGGTTTACGATCACGAGTATTATGATGAGCGCGGAAGACTGAGCCAAAAGCGCGCTCAGGCCCGCCCCGAAAGCTCCGATTGAAAATACCAGTGGCGGCATTGCGAAAACCATGACGATGAGCGTCACGATCTCGACACCCCCGGCGCTGAGCGGTCGATTGGAGGCCTTGAGCACGCTGGCGACGACCGACTTGAGCGCGGCCATCGCATAGGCCGCACACAAAACCGGCGCCAGAGACATCGCCGGCAAGAACGCCTTGCCGAAAAGGACCGGTATCAAGAATTGAGAGGCAAAGCTCATGAACAGACCGGCGCAAAAAATGACGAGCGCCGAGATCTTCATCAGGGTCATGGCGCCGATCTTCCGATCCTCGAACGAGGCCCTGGCTAGGTTTGGCATGGCGATGATATCGATCGTGACGCCGATGATCGCGATGCTGGACGCCAAGGCGGTCGTGGCGGCGTAGTAGCCCAGCGCCACGTTTGGCAGAAAGATCGCCATCACGATCCGGTCAAGGTGATCGCGCGCATTCTGCCCCACCGAGGTGGCGTGCAGTCGAACCCCGAAACCGAACAACGTCCCGGCCTGGGCGCGATTCCAGCCCGTGAATACGACACCCCGCCGCCTCAGCATGACTATGGAAATGACGAGGAGGACGACGTTCCCCGCGATCTGCGAGACCAGGAAATAGGATATCCCGGCATGCCGGTAGAAGGCGATCGCAACGATACATAGAAATGCGTTCACCGCCTGGGGCGTTGAGCGAAGAACACTCCAGCTGCGCGCGCCCCCGCTCGATTGGGCCGAAGCGACGAAGCAGTTGGTCGCTAGCAATAGTGGAATATTCAACAGGAACAGAAAAGCTTCTGGACGATGATGATCGCCTTTGAAGGCAAACAAGCCGACCGCGGAAGCGGTTATAATACCACCAATCGACAAGACTAGCGCGCAAACCAGTCCGGTGCTCAGAATCTTCGATCGCTCGTCGACGGTTTCAGCTCTTGCCGTAAAGTAGGCGACGGCCTCCGAAATACTGAGGCCGGATATCGCCCCGATAGCCATCGTGACGCTCACAATCCCCGCTAGCGCCCCCCGGCCCTCCGGCCCGAGAATGCGAGCCGCCACCAATCCAGTGACCAGCCCCGCGACCTGTATCAGTCCACTTGCGAGAAATGCCCAGAAAATCCGTGCCATAGCGAGTTTTGCTCAAAAAACAATTTATGAATGTTGCGTTAGACTTATTGAGCGACACTGATGTCGAGATTGCGTCTACCGCATACAGCTGCTACCGGTATAGTGCTATTTGGAAATCTCCTCACACGACAGATTTGCCGTCCTTTGCAAATCCCCCAGATTTGCCCTCCGTAGGTTGACATTTTGGCAACTCGAGCCCCCATAGCTCTCATAGCGTATAGACGCCCAAGGCATCTTGCCGCCACGCTTTCTGCCCTTGAGCGATGCATTGGCTTTGAAGATGCGGAGATCTATGCCTATTGCGATGGCGCCCGATCAGAGCACGACGTTCCAGCGGTAAACGCTGTAAGAGAACTTCTACACTCCAAGAAATATAAGAAGTTCAATATTATTGAACAGCCACACAACATTGGCCTGGCGAATTCGGTTATCGGAGCGGTGAGCTCGCTATGCAATGAGCATGGGAAGGTCGTTGTCGTCGAAGACGACCTGCTGCTGCATCCTCTGACATTGGAATGGTTTAATCTCGGCTTGGACACGTACGAGAACGTCGAACAAGTCATGCAGATCGGCGCCTACCAGTACAACATTCCCGAATACCGCTCACTTAAAAAGGGCGTATTCCAGGAATTCGCAACGACTTGGGGGTGGGCGACCTGGAAAAGGGCGTGGGACAAATTCGACCCTAAAGCCACCGGCTGGGAATCCGTGCGGGAGAATCCAGAGATCGCGGCCCGTTTCAATTCGAATGACGCCTACCCGTTCTCGGAAATGCTGGTCAGGCAGATGCGAGGCGAGATCGACAGTTGGGGCATCCGATGGTCATGGTCAGTCTTTAAGGCCCAGGGTCTCACATTGATGCCGCCGCAAACCTTGTGCATCAACACCGGGCTGGACGTCTCCGGCACTCACAACTCCGTCGGATTCCTCAAGAAATTCGTGTCCGGCCCTCAGCCGACCAGGTGGCGGCATGACTTCCTGCCGGCGCTGCCCGAGCGGGTCGGCGTCTCGGACCCCGAAATCGCGGCTTTTCGCGGCGGCCTGAAGCGAACGAACGCCATGCGTAATCTCAAAATCAAGACCGCCCTCGCCCGCCTTGGTTTTGGAAGGTTCGCGGACTAGGCCGTGCCCCAGCCCCATGTCGTTAGCGTTGTACAGCTCCCGCCCCCCGTTACGGGCCTCTCGGCGGTAAATGAGCGCGTCGTTCGTCATCTCGAGGATGCTGGTCTTCTCGCCCGGAAGATCGACCTAGCGCCGCCCCGTTCTTGGCCAACCCGCCTGAAACCTGTCGGTCGCCTGCTCAAGACAGCGAGCGCCGGCGTCGCCATGCTCGGCGCTCGCCTGGGTGGGGCGCGAGTGCTCTACATGCCGTGCGACGGTGGCGCGGGGCTCGCCTTCAATACCGTCCTGGCGGTTGCGGCCCGTGTGCTCGGCTATGAGTTGGTCACCCACCATCACAGTTTCGCCTATCTCAATGAGCATTCGCGCCTGATGCAGCTCTTTATTGAGGTTTCCCCGCGGAACACGAAGCATTTGATGCTCTGCGAGCGCATGGGGTCGATGCTGGACGAGCGGTATTCGGCGCCCCTGGCCAGGCGACGTCACCACATGAGTGTGCTGCCGAACGCGTTCATGGTCGACAAGGCGACTTCGGACAGCCCCCCGCCCACGGCGCCGTTGACCATCGGCCATCTCTCGAACCTGACCGAGGAGAAGGGCGCACTGAGGTTTCTCAACATCTTCGCGCGCCTCCGACGCCTTGGCGTACCCGTGCGGGCTCTGCTCGCCGGCCCCGCAAAGGCGTCGAGCGTCGAGAAGGCCATCGCGGAGGTCGCCGCGGCCTTTCCCGAGGACTTTTGCTGGGTGGGCTCGGTTTACGGGGCCGAAAAGGAGCGGTTCTACGCGGCCGTGGACGCCTTCATCTTCCCAAGTTTCTACAAGAATGAGGCCCAGCCCCTGGTTCTGCTGGAGGCTATGGCCCACGGCGCCACCCTGGTGTCGACGGGCCGAGGCTGCATGGGCTGCGATCACGAAGACTCGCCCGGCGTCATTCTTCCCGAGAACAATTTCGAAGCCGAGGCGGTCGACTGGCTTCTCAGGTTCGCCGCCGATTTCGATCGCGAGACGAGTAAGTCGGCGGCGCGCGCGCGCTTCGCCGCGATGAAAGAGGAAGCCGACGCCGCGCTGGCGGCGTTTCTGTCCTCACCCAGCGCTTGAGGTAGGACGGTCTCCGATCTTGCGCGCCGGATCCCCGGCGTAGATGCCGTAGGGCTCGGTGTTCGCTCTCACGACTGCGCGAGCACTGACGATCGATCCGCGGGCGATCGTGACGCCCGGATGCACGAAAGCGCCGGTCGCAACCCAGGCCTCGTCGTCGATGCGGATCTCCTTGGCGAAGATGTCGAAGCCGATCTTCCGGAAATCATGAGAGCCGGTACAGAGATAGGCGTACTGCGACACGACCGCGTTTCGGCCGATTTTGATCGACCCCAGGCAGTAGAGTTCCGCAAAGTCGCCAATCCAACTATTGTCGCCGATCGACAGTTTCCATGGGTACACAATTCGGGCCGTCGGCCGAATGATCACCCCCTGCCCGATGCTGGCGCCGAACAGCCTCAGCAGGAAATTGCGCCAGCCATAGAGAAACTGGGGCGAGGCCCGAAACAGCGTAGCCTGGACCAGCCACCAGATCTGAACCAGCCAAGCCGGACGCCCACGGAAATCCGCCGGTTGCCGGAACTTCGAAAGATCCTGGACAAGCTCCTCGCTCATCTCACCCTCTCGGTAAGACCGTCGCCAGGATATTCCGGCACACGACTTCTCGATCAACGGTGGTTTCCGCGTAGTGTCGACCAGCTCGGGCCAGCACCGCACAAGCCTCCGGATCCGCGACTAGGCGCTCGACGGCGTCGGCGAAGGCCTCGGCGTCATGCGGCTCCACGCAGACGCCGGCACGGGCTTGTTCGGTCACTATGGCCAGAGGGGTGCCAGGGCTAGCGGTCGCTACGTAGGCGCGCTCCGCGGCCATGATCGAGAAGATCTTGCTCGGGAGGGCGAAGTTGGCGCCGCCGGGGGTCTGCGGTACGAGATGCAGCGTGGCCGCACCAAGGGCCTCGCTGATTTCCTCGCGCGGAGCTAGGTCCGCAAAGCGCACATTCGTAAGGCCTTCTCGGCTGACCTGGTCCTCCAGGCTCGCCCGCTCCGATCCTTCGCCCCGGATCAGGATATCGATCGCGGCGCCTCGACGGCCCAGGACCTCAGCCAATTCGAGGACCTGATCCAGGCCCTGCTTACGGCCAAGATTGCCCGAATAGACGAGCAGCGCGCCTTCGCCGGTCTTCCGCGTAATGGGGCGGATTTCGCGAACATTGACCTGCGGGGGAATGACCTCGATCGGCGCGCGCACGCCTATGCCGCGCAATTCCTCGGCCATTGCGGGCGAGAGGGCGATCAACGAGTCGCATCGATTAAGCGACCATGCCTCCAGTCGCCGCAACACGCCCGTCAGCAGGCCACTCATCCCGAACTTCAGATTGGACGCTAGGCCGGACTGGATATCGTGGACGATCGCGACCAACCGCCCCCCCTTCTCAACGAAGAGAGGCGCCACCAGCACGACGAAGACCGACGGGCAGACGCAGATCACGCCACGATATCGGCGGCTGCGGGCAAGCACTGCGGCGACGGCGAAACTACCCTCTGAAAGCAGTCGCCCGACGACGCCCCGCGACTTGGCCACAAAGGATGCGACGCGGCGGACGTTCGCCCCACCCATCACCTCGCGATCGCGCTGTCCGGCCTCATACCCGTCGTAGACGGCGTTCCTGGGATAGCTGGGCCTAGCCGCAAGAACGTCCGGGTTCAGACCGTTTTCGCCCAACCACAGGGAAAGATCCGTGATTGGCGGAGCGCTACCTGTCGGCTCCGGGTGGTAGTAGTTGCTGAACACCAAGAGCGATCCAGCGATATCGCCAGCTTCGACCAGCGGCGTCGAAGAGGTCCGTTCGCTCATGCGAAGGTCCCCTTGGTCTCCTGAGACCAGGTGCGAAGCGCCATCTCGACGTCCGTTTGGAAGTGATATCGGTTGGCCAACAACCAGCCCGGCTTGATCCGCGTGGAGCGGACCAACTTCCAGATCCGCTCGCGATGGATCGGTGTCTTGAAGCCGACCTTGGCTAGTATCTCGAAGCCCCAAGCGATCGCCAGGAGCGGTGCGATCGGCAATATCGGGTATGCGACCCGGACATTCGACACCCGCCCGAAGGCCCGCACGATGTCCTCGGTCGTGCTTTCGTTGGGATAGGCGAAATTGAACGTGACCTCCGGCAGGCCCTTGCCGATGGCGAAGTCCAGGGTATTGAGCAATTCGTCGACGAAGCCGCCGCTCTTGATCGTGCTTTTCCGGCCCGGATAGGCGAACACGCCCCGCTTCAGCGCGGCGGCCAAGTTGCTGTAGTTGCCTTTCTCGCCGGGGCCGAACACGACACCCGGGCGCACGACGACCAGTTGCCGCCCCGGCTCCGCCTCGGCCCATCGGCGATGTATGCCCTCGGCCATCAGCTTCGAGCGTCCGTAGTCAGACGAGGGCGCCGGCGCGGTCTCTTCGTCGACTACATCCTCGCGCGGGCCGTAGACAGAGATCGAGCTCGTAAAGACCACAAGCTTCGCGCCCACTTGCTCGGCAAATTTCGTGACATTCAAGGCGCCGAAGACATTGGTGTCATAATATTCGTGGGGCGGATGGCCGGGCGTTCTATGCACCGCAGCGAGGTTGTAGATGCTGCAGTCTCCAGGAGAGATCTCGGCGGGGATCGCGCTACGGACATCGTGCTCGACGTATCGCACGCCCTCGATCCGCTCTCGAGGCGGAAGAATATCGACGGCGACGACCAAGCTGCCTTGTGTCGCAAGGCGTTTAACCAAGCGTGTCCCAATAAAGCCGCTAGCGCCAAATACTACAGCGTTACCCACCAAGTCCCCCTGCACACACGACTTCTCTATCGATACGCCGCCTCGATATCATAGATAATTCAGATCGACACTATGTACGTTTACAACGCGCACATCGATATTTCATCAATAGAAATACAAAATACCTGTCAAAATCACGAAAGCATTCGCCGCGCGATTTGCGGAAAGGAGGCCAAAGCGCACCGCCGCATTGTCAGTCACTAAACTAGATATGAGAGAGAAAGTAGTTACGGGCAAACAGGAAAAATATAGCGACTGCCATAACTCCGGCGAGAACAAGCCCCAAGATCTTGTAGATCTTCTGCTCCCTTTTCGCCTTTTGCCGAGATGACAGGCGGCGTTTTGATCTTTGCCGACGCTTTTCAACCATCACATACTGGCCCCACTCCAAAGAGCCTCCGCCATACCACGAGATTCTCACCAAACGTATCTCGCGGCGTGGAAGAAGCGAGGGCGCCCCTCCGAAGCTTCGACGGTCCTCTCGGTGCGCGACCGCACCGACGCCGCTTCTAGCTGGAAACGGTCTGCAAGATCGAAGCTCAGTAAGCGTTCTCAGCAAGCAGAAGATGAGGCAGGGTCAGCGCCAGAATTCGAACGTCGCTCCAGATCGACCAGCCGTCGATGTAGTCGTTATCGGCGTTCACCCGAGCCGTCATCGCCTCAACAACGCCAGTTCCGCCGCGCAAGCCCTTGATTTGCGCGAGACCAGTCAGACCGGGGCGGGCGCGGAAGCGAAGATGATAGTTGACGACCAGGGCGCCGTACTGATCATCGTGCGCCAAGGCGTGAGGCCGCGGCCCCACGACCGACATGTCGCCCCGCAGGACGTTCAGCAACTGCGGCAACTCGTCGATGCTCGTTTTCCGCAGGATACGACCGAGACCCGTGATCCGATCGTCGTCGCGCTTGGCCTGGACGATCCTTTCGCCGTTTTCCTGGACCCGCATGGAGCGGAACTTGAAGATCGTGAATGGCTGACCATTCAGGCCGCCACGCGCCTGCCGGAACAGAACCGGCCCCGACGATTCAAGCTTTATCAGCATCGCGACAAGCAACAGCAGAGGCGCGAAGAAGAGCAAGGCGCTTCCCGCGACCACGATATCCAGAACTCGCTTCAGCGGATCGTGAGCGACGCGCGGCACGCTCAGCACACCGCTCGGCTGATCCGCCGACGGATTGGAAATGACAAGCACAGGGTCCCCACCAGTCTATGCCTTCGGGTCTGACGCCCGAAATTTACGAAGCCTTTACCCAAAAGCGACTGACCGCACAACCGCACAGCGATGTCATTAACCCTTCTTTCTGGGGAAATGCCATTTCTTGCGCCTCATACAGGTGACACCACGCGTTTTTCTAAGGCGCCGGCGGCGTCTTCTTGGTTGAACTTGACGGAACGCTTGAATTTCACCCGCGAAGGTTGTCGTCAATCGTCAGAAATAGCGACAGGCGCCGCGACGCGCCCTTCCGATCGTCATAAGCGCCGTTTGTGGCGCAGCGCATGGCCGGTGTCATTGCCTGACAATCTACGCTTCGTTGCTCGAAGGTTCGGCGCGGCGCCAGGCTTTACGCCCGAAAGCGTCCCGCCCTCTATAAAGGCGCGCAGGCATTGAGGCTCACCAGCAATCCCACAAGCTGCTGTTGACGTTCGACACCGGTCTTCAGGAACACGCTCTTCAACTGACTACGCACCGTGTGTTGCGTGACCCCCAATGCGTCGGCCGCGGACGCGAGCGTCGCACCCTCGGCTAGCGCGGCCGCCAAGCGGGCCTCGGCTGGGGTCAGGTCGAAAAGCGCCTGGATCAGCGACGGATCGGACGCCTTGAGCTGAGGCTCGGAGACGACCACGAGAGCCAAGCCGTGCGCAAAGACGTCGAGCGCGGAGCGGCGTAGCGGCACGATGTGCAGCACGCGCGCCGGCTCCAGCTCGGCCCCCCGGATCGGAATCGACGAGCCACCCTGCCCTGTCCCGCTCGAGTCCAGCGCGCTTCGAAACAAAAGATCCGCCGAGCTGTCCCGCAAACGCAATCCACTTGGGCCGTCGTCCGCGAGGCTGGGCATCAGGCGCTCAAAACGAAGGTTCGTGGAAATCAGGCGTCGAGACCTGCCGACGACCGCCGCCGGCGCCCCGATCATGCCCAAGGCGTCGACCGACGCGCGGGCGCGCTGCAGGTTCAACTGGCCGCTAAGCATGGCGGCCCGCGCGAGGTGGGGGCGAAGAGCGTCAAGGTCGGGCACGGCGGCCCTGGCCAGGGATTGGTCTTCGAAGCCTTCGATGCTCAACACCAAGCCATCGCCGGTGGCGCCGGTGACAGCCGTGGCGGCGGCGGCGTTCATCCCGTGCGGTCGCAGGAACTCGGCATACATGGGCAGGGACAGCATTTCTTCGTCAGAGTAAAAGTCCCCGTCCGTCAGAAAGCCGGCGTGACGACGCGCGATCAGGCGTGGCACGCGGTCGTTATGCGCCATCCAGCCCTCGCGGAGAAACGCCTCGAAAACGGGGGTCGTAGCTTCCGTGCCGAGCCACGCCACCCCGTTTGGCAGATTGGCCATCAGCAGCGCGCCCTTGGCGTCGTGGCGCGCCACGATGAGGTCGAGCAAGCCAGGCCAACGGTCAGGCAGAACCGCGGCCTCATAGATCTTCTCGACGAGCGTGTCGTCCAATGCGTAGGTCAGTCTGCCCCCCGGTCGACCGCCAAATTCCTAGAACGCCTCTAGCAAGGCGCATCTTCGGTTGCAGGCTTTCACTAGCACACGGGCCGAAAGAATCGAGAGCTTGATTACTGACCGATCGTGACAGCCCGATCAAAGCCCGGTTAATAGGCTCAGGTCGAAATTCACCCAACGGACTCCACGTCGAGAATTCGACTCAGAATATTTCCACGCACTTGCTACAATCCGCCCCACACTGCTGAACTCGATTTGGGTATCGTGATATCCTGCGGGCGAATTCCGTAATGACCACCGCCGACACGCGAATGTCGCGGCCGAAGTCACGAGACCATAGGCCTCGTCGCCGAGAACCGCGTCGTAGATCAGGTCGATGGCCTGATGCGACACAGTCGCCCCCGACCATCGCCTGACACACCCTCAGGAAATCATGCTCCAACCCGAGCGAACGGGCTTCACCAATTTTGGTGATGCAGAACAATCACGGGCAGGCCCTCGGTAAGCCAGATCGCATTGGCCGCCACCGCGGCCAAAACCTGTTGCGGCCGCGAAGCTCCGCCCTCGTCGCCGCCCGCCCCCCCTCAGCGCAGCGTCACCTTCAGGTTTCGCACCGGATCGACAAAGGCGTTGAGCACTTCCACCTCCAAGGCGAACCTGTCGATGTCCGCGATGTTGGCGATCTGGATCATGATCTTGCCGCGCGCCGGGACGGTGAAGACGCCGGGGCTGGTCAGCGGGCTTGCCGACACCGCGCGCAGTTGGAACGGGATCGAGGCGTCATTGCGCAGTTCGAACGCGACGATGTCCTTGGTCAGGAAGCTCTGGGCCCGCGTCTTGCCGGTCAGATGCAGCGCTCCGCCAACGATTTCGGTCAGCTCGCGCTCGCGGCCGTAGAGGGCCTGACGGTAGAGAGCCGCGGTGCGTTTTTGGAGCAGCGCCTCGCGGATCGCCGCCGCCGAGCCGTCCTTGGCGATCACCAGGGTCGAGGTTCGATGCTGCCCCTCGGGGATCTGCTTGTCGGCGTCGACCGCGCCATGGACGTCCGAGGCTCCGACGACAGCCAAGTCGTGCTTCAAGGCCATGTCGAAGGCGACGGCCGAATATTGCGAGCTGTTGGCGATCTCGACGGCGTCGATCAGTCCGTCGGCCAACAGGCCGCGCTGTTCGGCGGGCATCGGATCGGCGGCGGCCGGATCCAGGCCCGGCAGGACCCAGGGATGGTTCCAGATCAGGACGGCGCCCTGGGCGCGGGCGGCCTTGAGCGCCGGTCGCGGATCCAGGCTCATGGTCGCGTCGAGCGGCAGGGTGTTGGCGTCCTTCAGGAACAGCGCGTTGAAGTGACCCCAAGGCGCGCCGCGCGTGATCTCCGCGCCGGCGATGGGCAAGGTCCTGGCCTCGATCCGCCTGGCCTCCGCGATGGCGATCGCGTAGGCGCGGTTGTGGTCGTCGGTGGACATATCGGCCTTGAACGGGTGGGCCTCCAGGTGGTCTGTCACCGCATAGGCGGCCAGATGGTCCTGCTCGGCCTCCCATACCCGGATGATCGGCCAGACAAGGCCGTCGCTGAACAGGGTGTGGGTGTGCGTGTCGACCGCCAGGACCTGCTCGCCCCTGGCCGTGGCGGGGAAGTCGATGCTGCGGGTGTCGACGGCGCGGGTCCAGGTTCGCTCGTCGAGCACTTGGGCCGCGCCGGGCTGGGCGACCATCAGGGCGGCGACGGCGATCGAGGCGGCGAGGTACGCTTTCAGCATGAGCGGCATCCTGGTTGAGTCGGCGCGACGTCTAGCGACCTCATGTGACAGCAGCAATACGAGTGTACGGAATGAAATTCCAAATTTTATGATGGATAATCTAAGCCTAGAAACTATTGTACGATATCTGGGATATCCGAGCGCTTGAATGGACAGCAAAGTCGTCGACCTCCAGCCCACCCTTCGCGCGGCGTTGCGTCTGGTCGCCGCCGATGGCCTGAAGGGCCTCAGCCTGCGCCCCCTGGCCGAGTTGCTGGGCACGACCGCTCCGGCGCTGATCCGCCGCTTCGGCAGCAAGGACGAGCTGGTCAATGTCCTGGTCGAGGCCGCCATCGCCCAGGACGGCGCCTTTCTCGACGGCTGGCTGGCGCGGATCCGGGCGTTGGGCGTGCGCGACGGGGCGCGGATGGTCGAGATCGCCGACGCCATCCTGTCCGACCTGGCCGGACCCGAGGCCGCGCGCACGCGCTTCTATTGCGAGCTGCTGCAGGCCGCCGCCTCGCGACCCGAGCTGGCCGAAAGCGTCGCGACTTGGTCTCGACGTCGCCTCGACTTCTGGCGCGCGGCGACCGAAGGGCTGTCGAGGGCCGAACTGGCCGAGATCCTGCACGGCTTCAGCATCGGCGAGGCCGCCTACAGCCTGGTGCTCCAAGACGTGGCCGCCTATCGCTGGCTGCGCCGGCTGAACCTGCGCCGGCTGTGCTGCGGCCTGATCCCGGCCGACGCGACCCTGGATCTGCGGGAATACGCGGTTTTCCGCGCCGCGCTGGACGACTTGTTCGGCGACCAGACCGCGACCGCCCAGATGTCCGAGTCGCAAGCCGAGGCGGCCGGGCACATCTCGGCGCTGATCATCGCCGAAGGCGCCGACGCGGTGACGCATCGGGCGGTCGCCGCCCGCGCGGGTTTGGCCAACTCGACCCTGGCCTATCACTTCCCCAAGCAGGAGGATCTGCTGCGGGCCGGGCTGGACGACATCGTCATTCGCGTCCGTCGCGCCACCGGCAACGCCGCGTCCGACGCGCCGCCGGACTTCAACCTGACCGCGGTGCAGAGCGGCCGCGCGACCTTCGCCTTGGCGCTGGCCGCCGCTCGCATGCCCAGCCTCAAGGCCGTCGCGGCCGACCTGCGCCGGCAACGCGGCGAGAACTCGGTCTTCTACTACGAGCGGCAGTACGGCGAGCGCGCCTTCGACGTGGTGAGCTGCCAGGCGATCTCGCTGACCGCGATGGGATGGTTCGCGTTGGAGGGCCTTCTCGCCCCGACCGCCGCCGGTGGTTTCGGCTTCACCCTTACCGAGCGGATGCGCGAGGACGCCCTCGCCGCACGGTAAGCGCGAGAATTCGTACACTCGTTATCATTGCTCATAAAATCTAGCCAATAAACTCGTACATCTGTTGCGCAACCGTCATCGAGCGCTGGTACTGACCTCGGCGAGTAAGAATTTTCGGGGATACAGCCAATGTTCACGCCCACCCGCCTTCGCACCCTGCTGCTCGCCAGCGTCGCCCTGAGCGGCGCCACGTCCGCACAAGCGTTCGCAGCCGACACCGCGCCGGCGTCCGACACCGCGCTCGAGCCCATCGTCGTCACCGCCCAGCGCCGCACCGAGCGCCTGCAGGACGTGCCGATCTCGATCACCTCGGTCAGCGCCCAGGCGCTGGAGCAGTCCAACTTCCGCTCGATCACCGACCTGCCCTACCTGGTTCCCGGCGTGCAATTCGAAACCACCAACGGCACGGCCTTCAACATCCGCGGCGTCGGCAGCACCTCGTGGGACTTTTCCAACGAGAAGTCGGTCAGCCTGGTGGTCGACGACGTCGTGATGGACGCCCAGCGCGACAATGGCCTCACCGGCCTGGCCGACATCCAGCAGATCGACGTGCTGATGGGCCCGCAGGGCACGTTGTTCGGCAAGAACGCCACCTCGGGCGTGATCTCGATCACCACCGTCAAGCCGGTGCTGGGCCAGTTCTCGGTCAAGGGCGACGCGGCCTATGGCGAGCGCGCCGACCGCGCGACCAACCTGACGGTCAACATCCCGCTTGGCGAGAAGGTCGCCCTGCGCGTCTCGGGCTTCGCCCAGGGCCAGGACGGCTACGGCCGCTACACCGTGCTGAACCAGTCACTGAACGCCTACAAGGAGCACGGCTACCGCGCCAAGCTGCTGTTCGCGCCGAGCGACCGCGTCGAGCTGATCTATTCCAGCGACTATTCCCGCCATTGGGACAACAACAACCGCACCACGGTCGGCGGCGGCTCGGCCTTCTTTACCAACCTGCAGATCGCCAACGGCGTGACGCCCGGCCTGAAGAACGACAGCAACGCCGACAGCAAGATGGGCTTCGCCAAGGCCACCAGCTGGGGCCAGGCGCTGCGCGGCCAGGTCCAGATCGGGCGCGACACCCTGACCTCGATCACCGCCTATCGCGACACCCGCTTCATCGGCGCCGGCCCCGGCGACTTCGCGCCGACCGACAAGTGGGCCTTCGTGCCGTACAATCAGGGCACGGTGAAAACCTGGAAGTTCAGCCAGGAACTGCGCTGGGCCTCGCCGACCGGCGGCTTCGTCGAATATCTGGCCGGGCTGTTCTACACCCGCCTCAGCCAGGACGCGACGCAGGCCCAATGGGCGACCTTCGGCGCGCCGCTGCCGCTGACCAACATCACCACCACGACCGGCGTGGTCGGCGATCCGGGCAACGCCCAGCGCTTCCGCACCACCAACACCAACGCGGCCGCTTTCGGTCAGCTGAAGTTCAACCTCTCGGGCAAGCTCAGCCTGTCGGTCGGCGGCCGCTACACCAAGGACGAGAACAGCCAGACCGAGACCTTCTTCTATCTGGACCCGATGAAGGCGCTGGGCCTGCCCCTCACCTTCACCCCCAGCGGCAAGGCGCCCCTGCAGCCCTACGGCCAGGTCAAGAGCGACAACGTCTCGTATCGCCTGGCCGCCCAGTACCGGCTGAACGACGACATCATGACCTACGTGTCCTACGCCACCGGCTACAAGCCGGGCGGCACGGCCTTCGTCGGCAACAACTATTCGCCCTACAAGGACGAGACGGTCAAAAGCGTCGAGGCCGGGATCAAGTCCGAACTGTTCGGCCACCGCCTGCGCCTGAACGCCGATGTCTTCAACTCGGAGTTCACCGACTTCCAGACCTCGATCCTGACCTTCGTGCCGGGCAATCCGGTGGCGGTGATCGCGACCGGCAACGCCGGCGGCCTGCGCAGCCGGGGCGTCGAGACCACCTTCGCCTGGCGCGCTACGGAAGGCCTGACCCTGAGCGGCGGCGTCACCTATGCCGACGCGGTGTTCACCGACTTCCAGTACAACGCCACGACCAACTACAAGGGCATGAGCCTGACCAACGCGCCCAAGTGGCAGGGCTCGTTCAGCGCCAACTACGACCGCGAGGTCGGCGCCTATCGCCTGAAGGCTAACCTCGACTACGCCTATCGCACCCGCACCTGGTCGGCGGTCGGTCAGGCCGCCAACACCGAACTGCCCGGCTACGGCGTCGCCAACGGCCGGATCAGCGTCTCGCCGGTGAACAGCAGCGTCGAGGTCGGTCTCTACGGCCGCAACCTGCTCGACAAGTACTTCTCCACCGCCTTCGAACAGTACAGCACCATGAGCCTGACCCACCGCATCTCGCGCGACGCGCACCGCACGGTCGGGGTCTTCGCCAAGTACGCCTTCTGAAGTCCCCGGAAGCGCGAGCGCCCCGTATCGCCGCGCATGACTGTCCCGCCCGGGCGATGGCCCCGGGCGGGACTTTTTCCGCGCCGCCTCTGTTCAGGCTGAAATCCATCCTCGCGAAAAATTCGCCGAGAGCGCGATCACGCGACTGGCGGAAACGATGATCTCGGTCGTCGATCATGTATCGCAGGTCGGCGTCAGGGGATCGCAGCGTCATGAAGTCAGTGCGGATGAGCGCCTTGGGAGCCACGGCCTTGGCCGGGGTTCTGGGGCTGGCGGCGTTCGGGATCGCCCAGGCGGCCAAGACCCCCGGCGGCGACGTGGTGGCGATCATGGGCGCCACCGTGTTCGACGCCACGGGCGCGGCGCCGCACCTGGCCAATGTCGTGATCCGCGACGGCCGCATCGCCGAGGTCGGGCCGACCGTGAAGGCGCCGCGCGGCGCCAAGGTGATCGACGCCAAGGGCGAGGCGCTGCTGCCCGGCTTCTTCGACCTTCACACCCACTGGACGCCGGCCGGTGTCCCGGCCACCACGCCGCAGATCGCCACGGCCTACGTCTCGGCGGGCGTCACCACGGTCAACGACTTCAACGCCGCCCCGGAATCCT
>OUNM010866357.1_pt1 | contig 15523 bp, 10 predicted proteins | sample 1769961 | NCBI WGS metagenome assembly OUNM01 (sample SAMEA3914820, study PRJEB12502) | metagenome | biome: forest; material: soil | place: USA | collected 2012-03-12 | depth 0.3 m | reverse complement strand
CGCTCGACGCGCTGCGCAAGCTCCAGGAAGGCAAACGGGCTGCGATCCGCAGTAACGATCTTACTCGAAGCCACCGCGAACTGCTCCTGAAGCATAGCTTTCTCCGGGAGGTCATGAAAGGCTGGTACATCGCGACAGCGCCTCAGACGGGTCAGGGCGAGAGCACCGATTGGTACACGGCCTACTGGGGCTTCTGCGCCGACTATCTCGACGAGCGCTTCGGTCAGGAATGGTCGCTTTCACCCGAGCTTTCCATCGCCCTGCAAACCGGCAACCGCACCGTCCCGAAGCAGCTTCTGGTCCGCACGCCGAAAGGCGGAAACAAACCAACCAGCCTGCCCCTCGACACATCGTTGTTCGATGTTCGCGCCTCGCTTCCGGCGGCAGAAGATACCGTCGTTCAGGATGGTTTGCGGTTCTTCTCCATTCCGGCGGCCCTCGTCGCTAGCAGTGCCAATCTGTATGAAACGAGCGCGATCGATGCACGAGCCGCACTCGCGACGATCCGGGATGCGTCAGAATTGCTCGGTCGACTACTCGAAGGCGGTCACAGCGCCATTGCCGGCCGACTTGCCGGCGCTTTTCGCAACATAGGCCGCAACCGGATCGCGGACGACATTCTCAGAACGATGCAATCCGCCGGCTATTCGGTGCGCGAAGCGGATCCGTTCGACCGCAAGCTGGAAGCTATCCTGCCGCAACGGGAGCGTTCGCCCTATGCCGGTCGGATTAGGCTGATGTGGGAACAAATGCGCGAGCCGGTGCTCAAGCGCTTCCCCAAGGCGCCAGGCCATCCACATGACGTCGACGCCTACCTCAAACTTGTTCAAGATGCTTACGTCACGGACGCCTACCACTCGCTTTCGATCGAGGGATATCGCGTCAGTCCGGAACTGATCGAACGCGTGCGCACCGGTGCGTGGAACCCAGCGACCAACGCCAAGGATCGCGAGTTCGAGGACGGGCTGGCAGCCAGAGGGTATTGGCTTGCATACCAGGCGGTCCTCGACAGCCTACGCCGCGTCCATGGGGGCGAGAACCCGGGGAAAGTGGCCGACGACGACCACAGTACGTGGTTCCGGCACATGTTCTCGCCAAGCGTTCAGGCCGGTCTCGCGAACACGAGAGATCTCGCCGGCTATCGCAGTGGGCAAGTCTATCTGCGGCACTCAATGCACGTCCCCCTTAATCCGGACGCTGTCCGCGACGCGATGCCCGCATTCTTCGAACTGTTGACGGAGGAAACCGACCCGGCGGTTCGCGTCGTTCTTGGTCATTTCATCTTCGTCTACATCCACCCGTACATGGACGGGAACGGGCGGATGGGCCGATTTCTGATGAACCTGATGCTAGGCGCCGATGGCTACCCGTGGACAATCATCCCGGTCGAACGCAGGGCCGAGTATATGGCGGCGCTCGAGGCTGCGAGTGGTCGCCAGGACATCGTACCTTTCACTGATTTCCTAGCGGACTTGCTCAGAAGCGAGCTCAAGGGTGAGACAGTCGCGCACCTTCCCGGCGGCACCTGAGGGCGCGATGTCGCACTGAAGGGCGGATTCTGGCGCGCGGGATCCGATTTGAGCTGACGCTCCCTTTCGGGCCACCGGCGATCTCGACCTGCTGGGCTTCGGGAGCGACGATGTGAACGTGGCGCGGGCCGCCTGCGCAAATAGCGCAGCATCTCGCCGAACGCGGTTCGGCCACTCTTCCGCGCGGTCTCGACATCTACATGCCGCCTGACGATGTCGATCCCGTTCTGCGTTGGCATAATCCTCCAGCAATTTGATCTGCGCTGGGATCGAATAGCCCTCCTTTTCTTGGTCGGACGTGGAGACGCGGGCGTAGAGAACCGCCTCGCGCATTGGATATCGAATGTCGTTCGGTTTTCGCCTGCCGAACCGGATTGCCGGATTTCTTGGTATTACTAACTCGTTACTTATGTAAGTGTTTTATAACAGGAGGTTCATGACCATGAGATAATTGATATTCCGGAGTCGTCACAATATCTTGAGGGGCTGCGAATAAGCATGTTTGGTGGGCGTAATTTCATTTGGACGCCATATGAATTTCAGATGGACGAATTCCATGTTTCATCGAGTCGAGTAGAGAGCCGCAAACAGCCGTCCTTCGCCGCGGCCCATCTTGGCAGCAGCTCCCCGGTGCCTGCGCCCAAGCGGCGGGCCCCCGCTAAGTCGCGCGCGCTCAACGCTAACTGACAGGCAAAGGGACAAGCGCGCCGACGCCGGAACGGCGCTGTCCGTGCTGATCGTGATGGAAGCGGTACTGAACTGGATGTTCTACTGCTGGCCCTGCAAACTGATTTACCCTTTCTGGTGTTTCCATCATATTCGACAGTACCCGCGGAAAAGAGCATGCCACCCGCACAAGCTCGCATCTATGAGCTGTACCCCGCCATCCTATAAGAATCCTTCGTTATTCCACTCAGCATACGCGGTCTACCAACGCACGACCTCATCCAACGGAGATCGTGATGATCCGCAACTCGCCCCCGCGCCAGATTGCACTGGGTGCCATCCTCGAAGGCGTCGGCATCGATCAGGCAAGCTGGCGAGATCCCGATCTGCCCGGCGACGCCAGCATCAATATCGACTGGTATATCGAGCAGGCGAGACTGGCCGAGGCCGCGAAGTTCGATCTGGTCTTCATCGTCGACTCGCCCTTCATCACGCCGGACACCGCGCCCCATTTCCTCAACCGACTGGAGCCGCTGACCCTGCTCTCGGCGATCGCGGTGTCCACCTCGCGCATCGGCCTCGTCGGCACGCTCACCACTTCCTACTGGGAACCCTATAATGTCGCGCGCCAGTTCGGCTCGCTCGACCATATCAGCAAGGGCCGCGCCGGCTGGAACGTGGTGACGACCGGGCTCGAAGGCGCAGCGCGCAACTACGGACGCGACGAGCATTTCGAGCATGGCCTCCGCTACGCCCGCGCCGCCGAGTTCGTCGAGGTGGTGCAGGGCCTCTGGGACTCTTACGAGGACGACGCCTTCCCACGCGACAAAGCGGCCGGCATCTTCCTCGACAAGGCCAAGCAGCATCCGCTGAACCACAAGGGCGCGCATTTCTCGGTTGCGGGCCCGCTGGCCCTCACCCGCTCGCGGCAGGGCCAGCCCGTGATCTTCCAGGCTGGGGACAGCGACGAGGGTCGCAACCTCGGCGCCCATATCGCGGAGGCTGTTTTCACCAATCCGGACGGCTTCGAGGGGGCCCAAGCCTATTATGCAGATCTCAAGACCCGCGCCGCAGCGCTTGGCCGCGATCCCGATCTGATCGCGGTGATGCCGGGCCTCGCGCCTGTGATCGCCGGGACGGACGAGGAAGCCCAGGCGATCGTCGCCGCTCAGCAGCAGGCGCTCGACACCGGCAAGCTGCTGGTGCAGCTCGGCCGTGCCTTCAACTACCATGATTTCAGCCAATATCCGCTGGACGCCCCCTTCCCCGATCTCAGCGGCGTCACGCTCAACAGCTACAAGGGCCATGCCGAGCGGATCATTCGCACCGCGCGCGAAGAGAAGCTGACACTGCGCGAGGCTGCCTTTCGCTTCGGCACCTGGCACACCACCTTTGTCGGATCACCCGAGACGATCGCGAACGAGATCGAGCGCTGGTTCACAGGCCGCGCGGCCGACGGCTTCAACCTCCGCGTCGCCCGGCCGCGCGATTTCGCGCTGTTCCGCGAGAAGGTGGTGCCGATCCTCCAGGAACGCGGGCTGTTCCGCCGCGACTATGAGCAGGACACGCTGCGCGGCCATCTCGGCCTGCCGGTCCCCGAATATCGCTGGCAGCGGGCGACCGCGCCCGAGCTGGTTGCGGCCGAATAGGCGCAGCCGTTGGGCGAACGGATCGATATCGAGGCCGACGTGCTCGTCGTCGGCGGAGGCATGGCGGCCTGCTGGGCGGCCATCTCCGCCGCGCGCGCGGGTGTGGAGACGGTGCTGGTGGACAAGGGCTTCGTCGGCACCAGCGGCGTGACGGCGACGGGCGGTCCCAATCACTGGTGGGTGCCGCCCGATCCGGCGCTCCGCCGCGAGGCGATCGAGCGCCGCCTGGCGGCCGCCTTCGGGCTCGCCGATCCCGAATGGATGGCCCGCGTGATCGACACGACCTGGCGCCTGCTGCCCGAGCTCGGCCGCCATTATCCCTTCGGGCCGGACGGCAGGGGCGGCACCTTCCATGCCGGTGTGCGCGGGCCGGAATATCTGCGCGCGCTCCGCGCCTTCGCGGCAGAGCATGGCGTGCGCATCCTCGACCACCACCCGGCGTTGGAGCTGCTGCTGCATCCCGACGGATCGGTGGCGGGCGCGGCGGGCCATGCGCGGCTGAACGGTCGTCCCTGGACGGCGCGCGCGGGCGCAGTGATCCTCGCCACGGGCGGCTGCGCCTTCCGCTCGGGCCTGATCGGCAGCCACACCAACACGGGCGACGGACATCTGATGGCTGCGGAAGCCGGCGCCGAACTTTCCGGCATGGAATTCTCCGTCGCCTATTCGCTGTCACCCGCCTGGAACTCGACGCGCACCCTGCCCTATTTCGCCGCCCGCTTCCTCGACGCCGACGGGCGGGAGCTGGACATTCTGCCACCCATGGCCGGCAACGCGCATCTTCAGGCGCTGGCGGCGGCGATGCTGGCGGGGCCGGTCTATGCCGATCTGGTTGATGCGCCAGCACCCCTCAGGACCATCTTGCGTGACATCCAGCCCGCCTCGCTCACCCCGTTCGAGCGGCGCGGGATCAGCCTGTTCGACGAGCGCTTCGAGGTAAAGCTGTTCGGCGAGGGGACGGTCCGGGGCGTGGGCGGCCTGCGCATCGTCGACGAGCATTGCCAGACCACCGTGCACGGCCTGTTCGCGGCCGGCGACACCTCGACACGCGAGGCGGTGGCGGGCGCGACCAGCGGCGGCGGCGCGCAGAACAGCGCCTGGGCGCTGACCTCGGGCCATCATGCCGGCGAAGGCGCCGCCCATCATGTGCGGCGCACCGGCCGCCGCGCCGGGGAAACAGCGCGCGCGGCCGGGCGGGCGGGGCTCCGGCCGCTGTCGGCGGCGCGATCGATCGATAACGGTGCGGTGCTGCGGACCGTCCAGGCGCAGACCATCGCCTATGACAAGGCCCTGTGGCGCAGCGAGACGTCGCTCAGGGGTTCGGCGGACCTGCTCGATGCGGCATGGCGGGAGCTGGCTGATCACGCCCATGCCGAGGGAGCGGGTCAGGTCGGGGCTCGCGAGCTGGTCGCCATGACCGCGACCGCCCGCTGGTGCGTGGCCGCGGCACTCGCCCGCGACGAGAGCCGGGGAATGCACATCCGCACCGACAGGCCCGAAACCGCGCCCGACAAGGCCCATCGCCTGCTGACCGGAGGGCTGGACAGGGTCTGGGCGCGCCCGGAAGCCCCGGCCGCCACCACGAGCATCGCGGCATGATCGCGCATATCTTCGCGGACCGCTGTACCGGCTGCGGCACCTGCGTCTCCGCCTGCCCCACCCATGTCATCGACGCGCACGCCGACGGCGTGCCAGTGATCGCGCGACTGGACCAGTGCCAGACCTGCTTCATGTGCGAGCTCTATTGCGACGCGGACGCCATCTATGTCGCGCCCGACCAGCACGTCCCCGAGCCGGTCGATGTCGCTGCCATCGCGGCATCCGGCGAGCTGGGGAGCCTCCGACGTGGCTATCACTGGCGGAACGGCGCCAGCGAGCCCGGCAGCCTCGACCAGTTCTGGCGGCTCGGGCCCATGCTGCGCGAAGGCGCGGAGATCGCGGCGCGGCGCTATCGCGAACGACATCCCGAGGACGCCGGCGGCTGCCCCTCGCGGAACGGGAACGGGCATGATAGCGAGGCCAGGAAGGAATGGTCACCGGGGCCGAGGACAAGCGATGAACCCGATCTATGCCGGGCTCGGCACGACCATCTTCGAAGAGATGTCGCAACTGGCCCGGCGGCACGGGGCGATCAATCTCGGCCAGGGTTTCCCTGACGGCGACGGGCCGGAGGATGTGCGCCGCGCCGCCGCCGATGCCTTCTTCACCCTCTCCAACCAATATCCGCCGATGGCAGGGCTGCCCGCGCTGCGGCAAGCGGTGGCTGAGCATTATGCCCGCATCCAGCGGCTTTCGATCACCCCCGATCATGTGCTGGTGACATCGGGCGCGACCGAGGCGCTGGCCGCCGCCCTGTTCGCGCTGATCGCGCCAGGCGACGAGGTGCTGCTGATCCAGCCAATGTACGACGCCTATCGCCCGCTGGTCGAGCGAGCGGGCGGCGTGGCGCGCTACCTGACATTGCGCCCGCCGCACTGGCGCCTGACGGCGGACGCCGTGGAGGAGGCCTTTGCCGGCAGCCCGCGCATCCTCGTCTTCAACAATCCGCTCAACCCGGCGGCGCGCGCCTTCGACGCGGCGGAAGTGGCGCTGCTCGCCGGGGCCTGCCGCCGCCACGGCACGATCGCGGTCTGCGACGAGGTGTGGGAGCATCTTGTCTTCGACGGCCGGCGCCACCATCCGCTGTACGCGGAAGGCGGCATGGCGGAGCGCACCGTAAAGATCGGATCGGCCGGCAAGATCTTCTCGATGACCGGCTGGAAGGTCGGCTTCGTGATCGCGGCGCCGGCGCTGCTCCAGCCCATCCTGCGCGCGCACCAGTTCCTCACCTTCACCACGCCGCCCGCGCTCCAGGCCGGCGTCGCTTACGGCCTCGCCAAGGAGGAGCGTTATTTCGAGGAAATGCGACAGGGCTATCAGCGCTCGCGCGACCTGCTGGCCGACAGGCTCCGCGCGGCGGGCTATGTCGTGCTGCCAAGCGAGAGCACCTATTTCCTCTGCGTCGATCTCCCTGCCTCAGGCATTACAGAGGACGATCGCAGCTTCTGCCTGCGCGCGGTCGAGGAGGCCGGCGTCGCAGCGATCCCCGTCTCCGCCTTCTACGCCGAGGGCGCCGAGACGGGTACGGTGCGCTTCTGCTTCGCCAAGGGCGACGCGATGCTGAAAAAGGCGGCCGAGCGACTGGCGGCGTTGAGGCGGAAACCCGCCAGCAACGCCGCTTCGCCTCCCCCAAGGAAAACTCCGCCACAGATTGCCTAGCGATACGCTAGACAATAGCGGGCAGCGATCAGCGCGGAGGGGGAGATGAACGGCCGCGTCAACCGGCGAGAGTGGCTATTGGGCGGCGCGTCGGCCGGATTGCTGGCGATCAGCAGCCCGGCCTCGGGAAGCAACCCGATCCGCTTGTCGCTCAACGAGAATGCTTATGGCCCCTCGCCGTCCGTCGCCCCGGCGATCGCGGGCGAGCTGGGCCATATCCATCGCTATGTCGATCCGGAGGAAGCCGATACGCTGAAGCGTCAGATCGCGGCGCTCGAAGCGGTCCGGCCCGATCAGGTCCTCCTCGGCGAAGTGCTGGAGCCGCTTGGCCTGCATCTTGGCGCCCGCTCGCCGGGCGGCGATGTCGTCTATTCCTCGCCCGGTTACACCGCGCTTCCCGATGCCGGAGCGCCTTATGGACTCAAGGGCAAGCCCGTCCCACTCAACGACCGGCTGGAAAACGACCTGCCGGCGCTCGCGCGGGCGATCGGCGCGCGCACGGTCGCGCTCTCGCTGGTGAATCCGCACAATCCGTCGGGCACGGTGAGCGATCCGGCCGCCTTCGACGCTCTGATCACCGATGCCGCGCGCAAGACACTGGTGATCGTCGATGAAGCCTATCTCGAATATGATCCGGGCTTCGCCGAGCGCACCGCGGCGCGCCATGTCCGGGCGGGGCGCAACGTCCTGCTGTTCCGCACACTCGCCAAGATCTACGGGCTTGCCGGCCTCTCGATCGGCTATGCGATCGGGCCGGCCGACCTGACGGCCCGGCTTGCCGCAACGGGGATCGGCGAGCCGCACACGCTCAATCGCCTGTCGCTCGTGGCCGCACGAGCGGCGCTGCGGGATCAGGATCATGTCGCGCTGGTCCGGTCCCGCACGGCTGAGCAGCGCGAACGCCTTCATGCCGTGCTCGACCGGCGCCGGCTGCGGCGGACCGACAGCCATGCGGATTTCATCTTCTTCCAGCCCCGCAACACGCAGGCGCTGCGCGACACATTCGAGCGAGCCGGCATCGAGATCGCCCGCCCCTTCCCGCCGCTCGACGGCTGGATCCGGATTACGGTGGGCACGGCCCCGGAGACCGACCGCGTGATCGAGATCCTCGAACGAGCCTGAGCAACCGTCACCGCAACGGACACCACAACCCATCTCATAAGGACGAGACATGGCGAATGATCCCGTCGATCTCGAGACGATCGACTTCCCCCGCGAGCTCGATGTCGTCGTGAACAAATTGCGGCAGGCGCGGCTCGACTGGCGCGCGGCGCACGCCCGCCACGCCGAGCAGGGCATCCACTTCCCCTCCCGCCAGGCGCTCGAACGGATCACGCGCGAGCTGGGCGCCGCTCTTTTCCCGCTGCGTCTCGGCCCTCGTGAGCTCCATGCGGGCAACGAGAACGCTTTTGTCGGCGCCACGCTGGAATCGATTTTGTCGCAGCTCGGCGCGCAGATCACGCTCGAAATCCAGCTGCGTGAGCCGGATGGCGATGCCGCTGCCCGGTCCGCCGAGCGGATCATCGGCGCGTTCGCAGCCAGCCTGCCGGCGATCCGGCGGCTGGTCGATAGCGATGTCGAGGCCGGCTACCAGAATGATCCGGCAGCCCTCAGCGTCGACGAAGTGCTGCTCTGCTATCCGTCGATCCTCGCGGTCATCCATCATCGGCTCGCGCATCGGCTGCACCGTCTCGGCGCGCCGATCGTCGCCCGGATCATTTCGGGGATCGCCCACAGCGCAACCGGCATCGACATTCATCCGGGCGCCTCGATCGCGCCCGCTTTCTTCATCGATCATGGCACGGGTGTTGTGATCGGCGAGACAAGCATCATCGGCGCACGCGTCCGGCTCTATCAAGGGGTAACGCTGGGCGGCGAGCCCTTCGCGGAGGGGCAGGCGCATACGGCGGGGCCCGAACAGCGCCGCCATCCCCATGTCGAGGACGATGTGGTGATCTTCGCAGGCGCCGTCATCATCGGCCCAGTGACAATCGGGGCCCGGTCGCGCATCGCGGGCAATGTCTGGCTGAGGAGCGACGTCCCACAGGACAGCCTGGTCGAGCCGCCGCCCCCGAGCATTCGCTCATTGCCCTGAGCGGCTCGCTCCGCGACCACAAACGCAGGGCGACAGACTGCGCAGCGCAGGCGGAGGCATAAAAAAGTGCTTTCAATCGCTAGACCGAAAGAAGGTCGCTATTCCCTAGTCTCTGGATAGGGTATTCAGAGGCGGAGACAGTGTATGGCAACCTCGTCTTTGTATGCATGTGCACCCGCCTTGTGGGAGCGAGGCCGTGAGTGTTGCGAACCGGACTGCTTCCGACGCCGGTCCTACAATGCAGCGGGCTGGGCCCGCTGCCGGGCTGGCGTCGATCCACGCCGCCGGATTCCTGCACACCCGCGACAGGACGCTTGATAGCGCAGGGGACAAGATGCCGATCAACCTTCCAACCAACTTGCTGCGCAGCTTTGTGGCGATCGTGGACGCTGGATCCATGCTGAATGCCGCCGAGCAGGTGTTCGTGACCCAATCCGCGCTGAGCCTTCAGATCAAGCGCCTCGAGGAACTGGTTCAGCAGCCGCTCTTCACGCGTGAGGGGCGGCGGCTTCAGCTCACATCGGCCGGCGACGTGCTGCTCGACTATGCGCGGCGCATGCTCGCCCTCCACGATGAGGCAATCGCGGCGGTAAACCATGGACTGTTTTCCGGGCCTGTTCGCGTCGGCATGGTCCAGGACGTGGCGGAAACCCTGCTGAGCGGCATACTTGCGAGATTTGCCGATCTGCATCCGGATTCACAGATCTATGCAAGGGTATCGGGGACCGTCGAGCTGCTCGAACTTCTCGATCGAAGGCAGCTCGATCTCGTGATCGGCTATGCAGCAGCCGACGACCCTGGCGCCATCAGCACCGCCCAGATGAACTGGTACGGGAAGCCCGATCTGGCTTCCGGAGAGGTTGTTCCACTGGCGGTGCTGGAACGGCCTTGCCGATTTCGCGAAGCCGCGATCGCGGCTCTTGACGCCGCTGGCCGGCCCTGGCGCATCACGGTCGAGACGCCCAATCTGTCGAGCCTCCGGGCAGCCGTTGACGCCGGCATTGGGCTTACATGCCGCACCCATCTTTTTCTTCCGGAGACTTCCCAAGCAATCGGTCCGCTGCTCCCGCCGCTTCCCAAGGTCGCCTTCATCGTCGGCAAGGCCGCTGACACGGACGTGGTGACCGCTCGTCTTGCGGAGCTTGCGACCGAGATCGTTTGCGGCCTCTAGGCGGGTTCGGCTTATAAGCAGCTATCAAGCATAGGCTTTCCACATCTCGTTAGTCGCCGATCGGGCCGCCGCTTATTCTGGGCCAAAACCCGAAGGATATGCGGATGGCGCTGGACGATCCCGATCATTTCACTGCGCTGGCGGCACGATATGCGGACCAGCCCCACCCCCAGAATATCGGCTGGAACGCCACCATCGCGGGGCAGCTCGCGCACCGGTCGGTTCGCGCCTACCTGCCCGATGCCTTGCCCGAGGGCACGATCGAGACGCTGGTGGCGGCAGCGCAATCGGCACCGAGCTCGTCCAACCTTCATCTCTGGAGCGTGGTTGCGGTCACCGATCAGGATCTGCGATCGAGGCTGGCGGTGCTGGCGCGCAACCAGCGCCATATCGAGGAGGCGCCACTCATTCTCCTCTGGGTCGCCGATCTGGCACGCACCCATGAGATCGGCCTCCGCGAGGGGACAGCAACCGAAGCCACCGGCTATATCGAATCCTTTCTGACCGCCGTGCTCGACGCGGGACTCGCGGCGCAGAACGCAGCGGTCGCGGCGGAATCGCTCGGGCTGGGCACGGTCTTCATTGGCGCGCTGCGCAACCAGCCCGAAGCGGTGGCGGAGCTGATTGGCCTGCCCGAGCGCAGCTTCGTCGTGTTCGGTCTCGTCGTCGGCCGGCCTGATCCCGATCGCCTGGCCGCCATCAAGCCACGACCCGCACAAGAGATCGTGCTGCACCGCAACCGTTATATTGGTGCTCCCTCAGCCCGTGCGATCCGGGGCTTCGACGTGGCGAGCCGGTCCTTTCAGGAAAGCCAGGGCCTGCCGCCGACCGGTTGGGTAGCGCCACTGCTAGCGCGCATGGCCGACGGCCAGTCGCTCGGCGGACGCGACCGGCTGCGCGAGGCGCTGGGACGGCTCGGCTTTCCGCTGCTGTGAACACATTGAACCGCCTGGACCAGAGGAGACAAATATGACCGCAAGAACGCCCGACGAGAGCCTGAAAGCGCAGTTCGAAGCCTTGCACGCCGAGCGGGTGCGCACCTGGGACACGGCCCAGCTCGAGCGCAATGTGGAGCAGCGCCGCAAACTGGTCGCAGCCTTCGATCCGGCGAGGGCGGTAAAGGTCGGCGATCGCGTCGCTCCGTTCGAACTTGAGGACTCTCAGGGCGGCCGATTGACGCTCGCCGAACTGATTGGCTCCGGTCCGATGGTGCTGGTCTTCTTTCGCTATGCAGGCTGTCCGGCGTGCAATCTTGCCCTGCCCTATTATGATCGTCAGCTCCGCCCTGCGCTGGATGCACTCGGCGTGCCGCTGGTGGCGGTGAGCCCGCATCTGCCGGAAAAGGGGCTGGACGAAATCCGCGTGCGCCACGGACTTGGCTTCCGGGTGGCCGTTGATCGCGACAATGCGCTCGCCCGCCGCTTCGGGATCAGTTTCGCGCGCGGCGAGGTGCCCGAGGGGCAGCCGACGCCGGGTTGGATCGGTGAATTGACCGGCACCGGCACCGCGGAGCTACCCCAGCCCACGATCATCGTCATCGACGGTGATGCGACCGTTCGGTTCGTGGATGTGAGCCCGGACTGGCTGGACCGCGCGGAAGCAACGGACGTGCTGGCCGTGCTCGATCGGATCAGCGCGAAAGCGGCGGCTTAAGCGTTTCCAATTGGCTGGCGGCGCGCTGATCGACTTCTTCCATCTGTCGCACATAAGCGTGGAGGCGGGAGCGGATCGCGCCGGCTCGGACCGGATCGGCCCAGGGAGCGCCTTCAAAGGGCGGTTCCGGGGCGTATTCGATCTGGAGCTGGATATCGCGGGCGAAGGTATCGCCCGCAAGTTCGGCGACGAAGCGAAGCGCGAAATCGATGCCGGCGGTGACACCGCCGCCGGTCACACGGTCCCGGTCGAACACCACCCTGTCGCCGATGGGCTCGGCGCCGAAGCGCCTGAGACGTCCAAGCGACAACCAATGCGTAGTCGCACGATAGCCCCTCAACAGGCCGGCTGCGGCGAGGATGAGACTGCCCGTGCAGACGGCCGTCACATAGCGGCAGGCTGGTGCCCGTTCGTGCAGAAAAGCGAGCAACTGGTCGTCGAGCATTGCAGAGAGATGGCCCGGCCCACCTGGCACGCACAGGATATCGATCGGCGGGCACTGCCCGAAATCCGTCGTCGGCAGGATCGAAAGCGGGCCTCCAGAGGCCTTCACTGGGTCGAAGCTCCTGGCGATGAGATGCAAGCGGGCGGAGGGGAGCCGGCTCAGAACTTCGAATGGTCCGGTCAGGTCGAGCTGCGTCAGATCCGGATAGAGGATAAAACCAATCGAAACCGGTACGGGCGTGGCGGACATCGGAATCTCCTATCTGCGATGCCCAGGCGCGCGGGCATCCAAATCCGCGTTTCCCGGCGGTCCAACACCTTATCGTCGCCAATAGCGCCGATACATGGAACCATCACGATCGCACCTTTGATTGCGATCTAAATATCCTCCATGAGAATCCGTCATAATTGTCCGATATAATCCAATATCTTTATTTGGATATCTCATATATTCAGCACTACCAATCTGAAAGTCGCAAAGTACTTATCCCATAATTTGCCGATAAATTATTTCTTCATTGTCACAGTTAGTGACGACTGCTCCTAAGACACATCAAATATCTTGGGGGATGGCGATGATTATGGGACGGGGGCCTCTCCGGCTGCGAACTGCTCTTCTGGCAACGGTGATGTTCGCACCCGGAGTGGCGTGGGCGGAGACGTTCGCAACATCATCCCCGCCGCAGGATATGAGCGAGAATGGCGACATCGTCGTAACGGCCACCCGACAGGCTACCAGTCTCCAGAAGACACCGGTGGCCGTCTCGGTGATCGGCGCCCAGCAGATCGCCCAGCAGAATTTCGTCACCGCGCGCGATCTCGCCGGCCAAGTGCCGGGCGTCACCATCCAGCGCTCGGGCATCACGCCGCTCACCCAGATCTTCTTCGTGCGCGGCATCGGCAATTCGGACCCGATCTTCGACCCCAACATCGCCCAATATGTCGACGACGTGTATCTGCCGCGCGCCATCAACAGCATGACCGACCTGACCGACGTCGAGCGGGTGGAGATACTGCGCGGGCCGCAGGGCACGCTGTTCGGCGAGAATGCGGACGCGGGCGCGATCCGTACAATCACCAGGACGCCGACCGAGGAACTCAACGCCAATTTCGACATAGGTGGCGGCAACTACGGTAGCTTCAACGCCCATGGCTATGTAACGGGCGGCATCGCGTCCGGCCTGGCGGGCAGCTTCGCCATCGCGCACGACGAGCATGACGGCTACACCTACGATCCCACGATCAAGCAGCATGTGAACAACCAGCAGACCACGGGTGCGCGCGCCAAGCTGCTTGCGACGATCACGCCGGACCTCACCGTGCTGCTCACCGCCGACGGCACCATCGACCGCTCGGGCTCGGCCTATTACATCCCCCGGCGCCCGATCATCGGCGGCACGCTCAGGAACCCGGTCTACGGGCCGTTCGATCCGCATCTAAGCTATGCCTCCCAGAGGCCCAAGAACCATAGCTGGAGCGGCGGGCTTTCGCTCAAGGTCAGCTACAGCATCGATCCGGCGCTGACGCTCAGTTCGATCACCGCCTATCGCGGCTTCGCGCAGGATCCGGTCAACTACAATAATGACGGCCAGCCGCTCGTCCCCTACAGCGCCAGCTATCAGACGCCCGTCTCAATCTCCGACAACTACATCGTCTACAAGGAGAAAGAGGTCACGCAGGAGCTCCAGCTCCAGGGCAAGTGGAACCGCTTCGATTTCACCAGCGGCCTCTATTTCCTCTACGAGGATTTCTCCAGCAACCGCATCGGCTATGTCGTCTCGCCCGTCGCCGCGACGGCACTTCCGGCCTATCCGGAGGACCAGATCGGCGAGACGAAGACCACCAACTATGCCGCCTATGCCCAGGCCAACTACCGCTTCAACAGCCGGCTGACGCTGACGCTCGGCGGCCGCTACACGATCGAGCATCGCCATTTCGATTTCGCCGGCATCTATGACGATTTCTCAGGCCAGCCCCTGCCGGTGACGCCCGGCGCGCCGATTACGACGCCGGGCGGCTATGCCGCCGCGAACAACTTCACCTATGAGGGCGCCAAGACCTGGCGCTCCTTCACGCCGAAAATCGGCCTCGCCTACCAGTTCGCGCGCGGTGTCTTCGGCTATGCCAGCGTCTCGCGCGGCTTCGGCGCGGGCGGCTTCAACAACCGGGCGAGCTCGCTCGCCACCGCGCTTCCCTATGGCCAGGAAAAGGTCACGACCTACGAGGTTGGCCTCAAGACCGACTGGTTCGACCATCGGCTGCGTTTCAACGCCACGCTCTTCTATAATGACTATCGCGATCTCCAGCAGACGGCGTCCGTCATCAGCCCCGTCACCAACGGGCTGGTGTCGGTGCGCTCCAACGCCGGCAAGGCGCACACCGAGGGCTTCGAGCTGGAAGCCAATACCGAGCCCACCCGGAACCTGACCTTCTCGGGCAGCGCCAGCTATCTCAAGACACGCTACGACCGCTTCGACAATGCCGGCACCACCGTCGTCAACGGCAGGAGCGTGCTGGTCGGGGCCACCGGCAACCAGCTTCCCTTCTCGCCCCACTGGCAGCTCTTCGCCAGGGCGGGCTGGAAGCTGCCGCTCGCCATCCCCGGCGATCTGCGGCTGGGCGCGAACATCTCCTACGAGACATCCTATTTTTCGGATGTGTTCAACTACGCCCAGGGCAAGGTGTCGGCGCAGTCCTTCGTGGACGCCTCGATCAGCTATGCCCCGGCGGGCGGGCACTGGACCTTTTCGCTCACGGCCAAGAACCTCGCCGATCATATCCACTACCAGAGCATCACCTGGGGCGGCACGCCGAACCTGTGGCAGGGGCCGGTCAGCCCGCCCCGCACCATCTTCTTCAAGGTCGCCTACTCGCTCTGAGGCAAACCGGCGGCCGGCTCGACCACCGGCGGCCGACCATTTCACCATCCGTCACGCAGCAAAAAGGCCGGGCCCCATGGACCCGGCCTTTGCCGATACCGCTTCCGGCCTCGCCTCAGAGATCGGCGTAGAGCGGCTCGTCGGCGATCAGGATACGCTCCAGCACGCGCGGGAAATCG
>OUNM010574738.1_pt1 | contig 15534 bp, 18 predicted proteins | sample 1769961 | NCBI WGS metagenome assembly OUNM01 (sample SAMEA3914820, study PRJEB12502) | metagenome | biome: forest; material: soil | place: USA | collected 2012-03-12 | depth 0.3 m | reverse complement strand
GGCCATCGCGATGGATCACGTGATGGGAGAACTGGAATGCGATCGTCTCGTAAGGGCGTCGGCCTTTCGTGAACGGGATCGCGACGCGCGTGGTTTCGAAGTCGATCATATGGAGCGGAAACTTGTGCATGGCGAGCGCGAGACCGAGGCCTTTGAGGTCGAAGACGGGGTTAGGGTCGTTTTCTTTTACGCAGCGGATCTGCTCCCACTGTCGCTGCTTCTGCGTGAAGCCGCCCTTGGCGTGCGGCTCGTTCTCGGGGTCGATGTCGCTCTCTTCGAGGTCGCGCATGAAGAGCTTGCCGTCTTTGATCAGCTCATCCACGCCGCGGAGGGCGGCGACATCCAAGACCAACGGCTCGGCCAATTGTTTGGGCGAGAGGCGAAAGGCATCGGACCAGCAGCGCTCGAAGCCGCTCTGGCTTCCGGGGCCGCTCTGGGGGCGACCATCCAGCGGGATGCGGTACTCGCAGTCGCGGCAGATCCTCCCGGGCGTGGGCGGCAGCATCCGGTCGAGCGCGTAAGCTTCGGCGTATTGGTCGATGATCTCGTCAAAGCTGCCGTCTTCGTATTCGCCTTGAGAAATGGCTTCGACTTCTCTCTGGACTCGGAGCTCGATGAGAAGCGGCTCGCCGAGCTCCGGGTTCTGGGGCGAGACCTCGACTCGCGTTCGGCCCTTTTCGTCTTTGGCGAGAAAGAAGCATTGATTGAGCCCATCCACCGTCGAGACGCGCGAAGTATCGGCCAACATCAGATAAGGCGTGACCTTGAACGCGGGGTGCGCGCGCCGGCAGAGCACGGTCTGAAATGCGACGTCCACGAGGTAAGGCTCCCAGCTTGGCCGAAGCGGCGGATGTTTGGCGCCCTTGGGTGTCTTCTTCTTGAAGAAGGACTGCGTTTCGTCGTCGGGGTCGTAGCTCTTGGCTTTGACTTCGATGAGGCGGATGCGGTCGCCTTCTTTGACGAGGATATCGACGCGCGCAAGCAGGCGGCCGTGCTGGAGCGCCGCCTCGAAGATCACGACGTTCTCGCGCTTCAGGAGCTCGCGGGTCTCGGTGATGGCCTTCTCGGAGTCGAGCGTCTCGACCTCGATTCCGCCCGGGTACATGAGCTGCGCGAGCTTGCCGACCTGGAAGCCCCCGCGCGCGAGCGCTTGCAGAAAGGCGTTGTCGACCTTGGTGTTTCCGTATTCTTTTTTTCCTGTGTAGAAGAGCTTGGTCCGGCATTCCCAGGCTTCTTTGAAGCGGGATTTGGTGAGATATCGGGTCATGTGACTCGCTTCTCAATCCGCTTGTCAGGCACGATCCAGATGACCGCGACCAGGGCGTAGAGCGCGCAGGAGATCGCGGGAACCCAGAAGGCCGCGGCGATCGCGGCTGCATAGAACGCGATGGAGACCCTGCCCTTGAAGTCGTTGCCAACGGCCTTGGCGATGACCGAGTCGCGGCCGTGGTGGTGAATCAGCGTGCGTACGAGGATCGTGTAGGCGATCGCGCACAGGATGAGGTTGGTGCCGTAGAGAGCGACCGGCAGGGAGGCGAAATGGTTCTCGCCCGCCCAGGCGGTCACGAAGGGCGTGAGCGAGAGCCAGAAGAGGAGGTGGATGTTGGCCCAGAGGATACGGCCGTTGACATGGGTGACGGCCTGAAAGAGGTGGTGGTGATTGGTCCAGTAGATGGCCACGTACAGAAAACTCAAAACGTAAGCCAGGTAAGCGGGAAGGAGCGGCCGGAGGTCCGAAAGCTCGGTGCCGTGAGGCGCTTTGAGCTCGAGAACCATGATCGTGATGATGATGGCGATCACGCCATCGCTGAAGGCCTCGAGCCGCCCCTTGTGCATTTCCTCAGTCTAACAGCCCGCGCCTCCGCCGAAAAGCTTGGCGGCGCGTTTTTGGAGTTCTTCGGGGCTGACGTCCTCGACGTGCTGGGAGAGCGTCCAGGTGTAGCCGAAGGGATCCTCGAAGAGGCCGCTGCGGTCGCCGTAGAACTGGGTCTGGACCTCGCGGATCGTCTTCATTCCGGCGGTGATCGCGCGGTCAGCGGCGCCATCGACGTTCTCGGTGTAGATCATGAGGTTGATGGAGCTTCCGCCGAGGGACTTGGGGCTCTTGTTGCCCATCTTCGGGTGCTCGTCGGCCAGCATGAAGATCGAATTGCCGATCTTGAGCTCGGCGTGGCCGATTTCGCCGCTGGGCGCGGCCATGCGGAAAAGCTCCACGGCGCCGAGCGCCTTCTTGTAGAATTCGATCGCCTGCGCGGCGCCTTTGATCGTGAGATAGGGAGTGATCGAATGATAACCGTCCGGAATCGCTTTGACTGAAGTGGCCATGGGGGTCTCCTTTAAGGTAGGATCCCGTTAGCATGCTTCTACAGACAGTTCTATATCTCGCTGCCATGGTCGTCACCGTCCCGATCGCCCGCAAGCTGGGCTTGGGCGCGGTGCTTGGATATTTGATCGCCGGCGCGCTGCTTGGCCCTTTCGGGCTGAAATGGCTCGGAGCGCAAGGCGGTGGTCATGACGGCGCCGTACACGTGGCCGAATTCGGCGTGATCTTCATGCTCTTTCTGATCGGGCTCGAGCTCAGGCCTGCCGTGCTTTGGCGGTTGCGCGGTTCGATTTTCGGGTTGGGCGGATTTCAGGTTTTGGCTACGACGGGAGTGATCGGTGCGACCGCTGTTCTCGCGGGTTATCCAGCGCGCACCGGTACGGCCATCGGCCTGATCCTGGCCATGTCCTCGACGGCGATCGTCCTGCAGAGCTTGCAGGAGCGCGGGCTGTCGAAGCGAACTGGCGGTGAAGCGGCGTTCGCCGTGCTTCTCTTTCAGGACATCTCCGTCGTTCCGGTGCTCGCGGTCCTGCCGTTTCTGGCGGTGTCTCAGTTTGGCGCGGTTTCGACGACCTCGAGTGGGTCGGCGTGGATGCAGCTCCTGAAGATCGTGGGTGCCGTCTGCGTCGTGATCGCAGCCGGCCGCTACTTGCTGCGGCCGATTTTCCGCGCGGTCGCGGCCTCGCGCCTTCGCGAGCTCTTTACGGCGGTGGCGCTCCTTCTTGTGCTCTCGACGACGCTTCTCATGCAGGCGGCGGGGCTTTCGCCCGCGCTCGGCGCGTTTCTGGCGGGCGTGGTCCTCGCCGACAGCGAGTACCGCCATCAGCTCGAAGTCGATATCGAGCCGTTCAAGGGCCTTCTTTTGGGCGTCTTCTTTATTTCAGTCGGCTCGGGCATCGACTTCGCGCAGGTCGCCCGAGATCCGGGACTGACGGCGCTTCTGGTGCTGGGGCTGGTACTTGTCAAAGGGCTCGTGCTACTGGGACTCGGGCGAGTTTTCAAGATCGCGCTTCCGGATCGGCTTCTTTTGGCTTTCGCGCTCGCGCAGGGCGGAGAGTTCGCCTTCGTGCTTCTTGGTGTTTCGCGCGTCGAAGGGGTCCTTCCTGGCGAGATGGCGCAGCTACTGACTGCGGTGGTCGCGATGAGCATGGCGCTCGCGCCGCTACTGATCGGGTTCTACGCGCATCAAGTGGCTCCGAGACTTTGCGATGAGGCTGCCAGGCAGAAGAAGAAGCGGCAGGCCGACCGGATCGAAGGCCAGAACGGGCAAGTCATCATCGCGGGCATCGGGAGATTCGGGCAGACGCTCTCACGAATGCTTCGGGCCTCGGGCTATGAGGTCACGGTGCTGGACTTCGATGCCGATCAGGTCGATCTGATCCGCCGCTTCGGCTCCAAGGCGTTCTTCGGTGACGCTTCCAGCTTGGATCTCCTGCACTCGGCCGGGGCCGAGCGCGCCAAGATCCTGGCCATCGCGATCGACGATTACGAAGCGACGCTTCGGATGGCCGAAGAGGTGCCCAAGCGCTTTCCGAACTTGCGGATCCTGGCGCGCGCCTATGATCGCGTGCATGCCTACAAGCTCATCCATCGCGGCGTGCCCGACGTCTACATCGAGACTTCGGGGAGCGCGCTCACGATGGCGACCGACGCGCTCGTCGCGCTCGGCGTCTCGCCGATCCAGGCCGCGCGCACGGCTACGCTCTTCAAGCAGAACAACGACCATTCGATCCAGGAGCTCGCCCGGGTTTATCACGAGTCGGACGAGGCAGCATTCGTCAATCAGGCGCGAGGGTGGTTGGAGCAGTTCGAGAAGATGCTTCAGGACGATATCAGGTCTTCGGGGCCAGGGCCGTCGAAAACCGGATAAAGTCCGCGCTCAGGCTTTGGATGCGGGATCCGTTCTTGGCGTCGACGAAGTTTCCGTCGGAGGCGAAGGCCTCGTGCGCCTTGGCCAGCCCGAACATCTCGGGGTAGACGTACGCGCCCATCGCCTCGAGCGGAACGCGCGTGTGCCAGAGCCCGCGCACGGCGCTCAAACCGCCGAGCGTCGCGCCGAGCAGGAGGACGGGTTTCTCGTCGAACGGATTGGGCTTCTGGCGCGAGGCCCAATCGATCGCGTTCTTGAGCGCGCCCGAGATGCCGCCGTTGTACTCCGGTGCGGAGATGACGAGGGCATCGGCGGCCTGGATGCGCCGGACGAACTCGCGGGCCCCGGGCGGCAGGCCCGAGGCGTCCTCGAAGTCGCCGTCGTACATGGGCATCTCGAAGTCGCGGAAGTCGGCGTGGTCCACGGTCATCCCTTGCGCCTCGAGCGCGTTCGCGGCTTGGCTGATGAGCTTACGGTTGAACGAGTCTTTGCGGAGCGAAGCCGCGAACGCGAGGATTTTCATTGGAGCACCGCCTGGACTTTGCGGTCGAGCGAGAAGGCGCCCGAGCCGCGGACGAGGACGGCGACCGAGAGGGCTAGCGCGAGCAGGTGATACTCGAATCCTTCGCCTTTCTGAGTGCCCGTCCAGTTCATGAAGAAGCCATTCTGCGCGTGCACCGTCGCGATTGCAACGGCCATGACCGAGGCGATACCGAGCGCCGCTACTCGGCTGAATAGGCCGAAGATCAGGCCGAGGGCGCCCGCGAATTCGGCCGCGATCGCCAGGAAGGCGAAGGGCGCGGGGATGCCCATCGTCCCGGTGAAAAATCCCATCGTGCCCGAGAAGCCGTAGCCGCCAAAGAGGCCGAGTGCTTTCTGGGCGCCGTGCGGGAACATGACCGCTCCGAGGGTGATGCGGAGCAGGGCTTGAGTTCTATCATCTGAAGTCGAAACGAGTTTACGTAGCATGGTCATTCTCCTGTTTGTTTTGTGACGCGACCCTTAACCAAAGGTTGGGGGCCACCTTTTAAAGCCGGCCCATCCGGCCTTCTTGAAAGTCGATCATCGCTTGGCGGATCTCGCCCGGGTAGTTCATGACGAAGGGCCCGTAAGCCGCGATGGGCTCGTGGATCGGCTCGCCGCCCAGGAAGAGCAGGGTGCTGTCTTCCAGCGCTTCGAAGCTGACCCGGTCTCCCGCGCGCTCCAAGACCGCGAGCTCGGCTTCACCTGCCTGCTCGCCGCTCGGAAGCCGGATGCGCCCCTTCAAGACGAAGAGGCTCGCCGTGTGCCCGTCCGGCACGCGCAGCTCGGCTCGGTGCCCGGCGCGGACCTTGAGGTCCCAGAGATTGACCGGCGTGAAAGTCCGCGCCGGGCCGCGCGCGCCTTCGAGCTCGCCCGCGATCACGCGGGCGGTCCCTGCGTCGTCCGCGAGCGCGACGCTCGGGATCTGCGCGGAGCTGATGCTCTGGTAACCGGGCGCGGCCGACTTGTCGCGGGCCGGAAGGTTGACCCAGAGCTGGATCATCTCGAAGCGCCCGCCGTCGCGCGCGAAGTCGGCGCCGTGGAACTCGTCGTGGACGAGGCCCGAGGCCGCGGTCATCCACTGGACGTCGCCCGGGCCGATGACGCCGCCGCCGCCCGAGGAGTCGCGGTGCTCGACCTGGCCATCGTAGACGATCGTCACGGTTTCGAAGCCGCGATGAGGGTGCTCGCCGACGCCGCGGCGGGGCTGGTCTTTGGAGTCGGCAGCGACGGAGCGCGCCGCCGGAAATATCTCCGGTCCTGCGTAATCGAGAAGCAGGAAGGGCGACATCTCCTTGGCGATGTCGTTGTAGGAGAAGACGCTTCGGACCGGAAAGCCGTCGCCGACCCAGTGTCTTTCGTGATTGCGTTGGATGAATTGAAGCTTTTTCATATGGCCTCCCTTTACGTATAAATTAGGGCATCTCCGGCCGTTTGATTAGATGGCAAAATCTGGAATGATTATTCAGTCTAATGTATAATCAGACCCAAGGAGCCGCTCGATGGACTTAAATGAGGTCAGAACGTTCGTGAGGGTGGTACAGGCTGGCAGCTTCTCACGCGCGGCCGGGCAGCTGGGGATGCCCAATTCGACGGTCAGCGCCAAGGTCTCCTCGCTCGAGCGAAGGCTCGGGGTGACGCTGCTTCAGCGGACCACGCGAAAGCTCAGGTTGACGGAAGCGGGCGAGGCGTATTTTCGCGAGTGCGTCCAAGGACTCGAGGCGATCCAGCGCGCGGAGGCGGAGGTGAGCTCCACTCAGCTCGAGCCGCAGGGGCTTCTGCGGGTGACTTGCCCTAAGGACATGAGCGGCGCCGGGCTGGTTTCAATCGTGACTCGGCTCAATAAGAAGTACCCCAAGCTCGCTCTCGAGTTTCTCTTTACGGATCGCTTTGTGGATCTCGTAGCCGAAGGCGTGGACGTCGCGGTCCGGGCGGGGGAGCTCGGTGATTCGGGCCTGATCGCGAGAAAGGCGGGGTCATCGTGCTGGGTCCCGTTCGCGAGCCCGGCCTACCTGAAGCGAGCGGGGACGCCGGCGCATCCTAAGGAACTTCGCGAACACTCCTGCATCCAGTTCAGCCCCTTGGGCGAAGGGGCGTGGCAGCTCTCCAAGGGCAAGCAGACGCTGACCGTTCCGCTCGCTCAACGCATTCTCGGCAATGACATCAATCTCATAAGGGCGCTCGCCGTCGAAGGCATCGGCATCGCGCTCCTGCCGACTTATGTCGCGCAGTCGGAGTTGAGCGCCGGGCGCCTGGTTCGCGTGTTGCCCGAATGGCGAGCGGCCCTCGATCCGATTCATCTGGTGTATCCGGAGCAGAAGCACATGCCGCCCAAGCTTCGCGCATTCTTGGATGAAGCTTTGGCCGTCGGGTTTGGCACGACTTGAGCAATTCAACGGGCGATGGACACCGTGGTCGTCTGCCCTCAGTGTGAAGCGGCCAATCGCGTCGACCTGGCTCACGCGGCGAGCGCCAAGCCGAGCTGCGGGCGCTGCAAGAGCGAACTTCCGATCCACGGCGGGGTCCAGGAGCTGAGCGGAACGACCCTGGGGTTGCTTCTCAAAAAGACCTCTAAGCCCGTGATCGTCGATTTCTGGGCGCAATGGTGCGTGCCTTGCCGCGCGTTCGCGCCGATCTACGAGAAAGTCGCGCGGCTCATGAGCGATCGCTTCGTTTTTACCAAGCTCGATACGGGAACCCATCCCTTGGCTGGGAGCGCGTACCAGGTCCGCGGAGTCCCGACGCTCATCGTATTTCAAAACGGACAGGAGCTCGATCGTCAGACCGGCGCGATGAACGAGCCGATGTTCACGCAATATCTCCAACGCTGGAACCGCGAGGAGGCGGCCTGATATGGAAGACACAAGCCCCAGGCATCATGAGAACGTCGAAGTGCTCGCGCGGCACCTGGAGGGCGTCGAAGTCGCGATGATGAGCACGGTCAGCCCCGAAGGCCGGATTCACAGCCGACCCATGGCCGCGCAGGAACTGCCCTTTGACGGCGAACTTTGGTTTTTCACTTCGCGCGATATGCCCGTGGCCGAAGAAATTCGGCGTAACCCCAAGGTCAATCTCTCTTATGGCGATCGCCGCAGTCATCGCTTCGTTTCGGTCAGCGGGCATGCCGAGCTGGTGGACGACATGCGCAAGGCTTCGGAGCTTTGGAATTCGGTGTACAAGACCTGGTTTCCAAGGGGGCTTGATGATCCGGAGCTGACTCTGATCCGCGTGCGAGTGGAGCATGCCGAGATCTGGGATCCGCCCTCGCGGCCGATGACCCTCATGCTGAGCTTTGCCCGTTCGGTGATGACGGGCAAGCCGTACGAAGGCGAGCCGCCCGAGCATCAATGGATCGATTTGACGGGGTAAAAGTGCTAGGCTGGGCTCATGACTCAACCGAGGAGCCCGCTTCGTCTTTCCGCCATCTTCAAGGCACGCTGCCCCAAATGTGATGTGGGCAAGGTGACCAAAGGTTTCTTTTCGATTCATCGCCGCTGCCAAAGCTGTGGCTATGACTTTCACCCCGAAAACGGCTTTTATCTGGGGGCGATGGCCGTCTCCTATCTCTTGACTGCCATGCTGACGGTTCCGCCGATGATCTTCCTCAAGGTGATGAAAGTGGATCTAGCCGTGCTGATCGCGTTTCCCTTTATCGAGTTCGCGTTTGTCGGCACGTTTCTCATGTACTACTCGCGCATCCTCTGGCTGCATCTCGAGTATCGGATGACCAACCGGTTGGGGTGAACTCGCGATGGCGCAACTCCCGCGCGGGATCGACCCGGCGCTCCTGCTCTCGCAGGTCAAAAACACGATTCCGTATCTCTTTGACGAAGGTCTCGAGCGCGCGCCGCTGGGAAGCTTCGAGCCCGGACGGATCCTTCGGGCCTACGCCTCAGCAGCGCCCGAGCGCCTGAGTCACGTCGAGTACTTCAAGCTCTGCGTCTCGGCTCATTACTCCACCTGCGCGACGCCGGTACCGACCGATGTCGATAACCAGATTCGCCAGAAACTCTGGCCCGCGGCGCTCCCGCTCGGTGACGCGCTTGAGATGGCGGAGTTCGTGCTTGCGAGCCGTAAATGGGATTTCACGCTCGTGACCGCGCGCTTTACCCACGGGGTGGGCGACTGGGCCGGCGAGACTGTGAGCGGCCACTTGGGCGAGTGGTTCACGATTGCCTGTGGGGCCTACTGCGCGCTCAAGCAGTACGAGGAGCCCGAGGCCGCCGCTAAACGCCAAGAGCTCTTCGAAAACATCTTCGACGAAGTCCGCCGCCACTCCGAGCTCTTCGCCTCGCTCTGGCGCGCCAAGGAGGGGCTCGGCTGTCTCAAGGCGTCGGCGAGCCTCGCGCATAATTTTGGCGATCTGGACCGCGTGATGGACATGTGGGAGCTCGATGTGGGCGATCCGCTCAGGCTCCAGTATTACAAGCTCGGCGCCACTCCCTTTGATACCGAGAAGAAGCTCAGGTACCTCGGCCGACTTTGGGTCGCGGGCGAGCTTTACAAGTCGCCGATCGACGGGAGTTCGATGGCGCTTGAGAACCACCGCCACTACGCGCTTCGCAAGCCTCGGAGCCTGCGGCGCGCGCGCTCGCTCCTGATCACGACGGGGCCGTTCTTTGACGAGTGGGGACAGACCGTCGCGCGCGAGCTTCAAGACGACGAAGACGCGCTGGACGTATGGCGGACGCTTCTAGACGGCTGGGACCGCCAGCCCAAGACGCTGGGTTACGCGCGCGCGATGCGCGGGATGCAGGAGATCCGGCCGGAGCTGGAGCTCGCGGGCCTCAAGCGCCTCGATGAGTTCAGGAGGCGCGTGCAGCCTGTCTCGTCGGCCGCGTTTGAGCGGCGCTGGGCGGACGAAGCTCTGCGGCTTATGGATGAGATTCCGTCGCGGGCTTAGCGTTGAACGCCCGAAGTTCCGCCAGAAACGGCTGCGTGCCTTCTTTCGCTACGATTTCCCAAGCGCGCTGATAATCGCCGCCGATGAAAGCATAGAGATGGTTCGTGGCTTCGAGCATCTTGCGCTTGTTGAGTTTTTCGTAGGATGCCTTTTGGATCGCCATCAAGTGCAGGTGCACCAGGACGTTCGGGGCTTCGCTTTTGTATTTTATCAGCAGGGGCGAATCGAAATCAGGCGATAGAAGGTTGTCCACGAGGCTATGGAGGAGCTCGTGATGGGTCATGCTCACGAACGTGTTCATGCTCATGGGCTGGCCTAGGCTGGGGTCAGCCTTCGCAGGGCCGTCCAGATAGGGTCGAACTGAAACGATGAAGGGGTGTCCCATCGGCGTCCATTTGCAGAGGGTCAGGGCGACGGAGTATTGGGATCGACTGAATTTACGGCCTGCGGCCTGTTCGGAGGCAGCAATGAGCGCCTCGGCTTGCTCGTTCCAGTGTTTCTGGAAGAGCGGGGTCTTCTTGAAAAGCTCTGTGTACCACTGCGGGTCGATCTTGAAGCCTGTCCTTTGCCCGCACTCCATATCGAATACAGGGGCGGGCTGGATGAAGAGGCGGGGCGACACCTCTTGGTTTTTCGCGGGCTCGCGCAGAGGCGAAGCGGGGTTGGATGCGCAACTCACGAGGGCCAGGGTCAGAACGATTGCCGGGATCCTCATTTTTTCTCCATCCAAAAGGCCGCCGCTACTCCGAGGCCGTAGGTGACTGCATTGGCGGGCCAGAGGCAGAGCATCGCGCGCTTGAAGGGGCGGTGCCAGATCCTCGAGACGACCCAGGACTCGGCCAGGACCGTGATCACGAACGAAAGTACGAAGAGAAAGACGAAGTAGGCGTTCGCGAACATGTCCACCAGCTTGTAGTCAGCTTTCATCACGAGCGCGTCGAGCGGGGCTAAGGCAAAGACCAAACCCAGGCCGAGTACGACCGTCAATGCATTGGCCGCTAGCGACGCCGGGATGGCGTGCTTCCACGAGAGCTTTGTGTACCGGACGAGGAACCAGGCTTCGATGGCGAGCGAGAGCACGACCACAAACCAAAATCGTTTGACGGCGTTAGCCGAGATCGCGAAGACCATCAGGGCAGGCCAGCCGGCGTCGGCGCGAGCGGTGCTGGACGCCGCCAGGAACAAGAGCGGTGCGAGGCGATTCATCCCTAAAAGGATACCGCTAATTCTTGACTGCGTCGACGATCGTGAACTTGGAGTTCGAGGCCACGATCTCGCTGTTTCCGAAGATCTTTTTGAGGGCGCCCGGGTAGCGTAGATGCGTGTTGCCGATCACGCGGAGCAATCCGCCGGGGTTCAGGGCGTGGCGCGCGTCGGTGAACATCTGCCAGGCCACATGGTCCCCGACGCTCGTGCCTTGATGGAAGGGCGGATTGCAGAGGACGAGGTCCAGGGATTCGGCGGGCTGATCTTCGTAGCAGTTGGTCCAGACGGTCACGGGCTTTTGTCCGAAGCGCCGCTCGTAATTGGCGCTCGCGCTTTCGATGGCCATGGCCGATTCGTCCACGAAAACGACGCCGGAGGCGGGATTGAGTTCTTTTGCCCGGATCCCGACGATGCCGTTGGCGCAGCCCAGATCGAGGATCGTCTCGAAATCGCCTTCGGGGATATGCTCGAGAAAAAAGCGCGTGCCGATATCGAGCTGCTCGCGGCTGAAAAGGTTGGAGGTTTGGACGAAGGGCTCGGCGAAGCCCTCGATCTCGACCTCGCGCGGGTAGGGGGAGCGGATCGGCTCGCGCTTGAGCTCCGCGAAGATCAGGCGCGCCTTCTTGCGGGCGAGACTCGTCGTCGTCGGGCCGATGATGCGGTCGAGCAGGTCGAAGGCGCCCTTGGCCTGGTGCTTGACCATCACGCCAAATGCGACGCGCCCGCCTGGGGAGAGCTGCGCGCTCAGGTGGCAGAGCTCGTCTTCAAAGAATGAGAGGTTCTTGGGGATCCGCCCGAAGACGAAGTCATACGGACCTTGCAAGTCGCTCAGTCTGTGGATGGCACTGATCCGTCCGCCGCTATTGAGCGAGATCGCGCGCGCGGAGATGTACGAGTCCGTGTAGGTGGCGGAGGTCGTCGGAGCGGCGGGAGCCGCCGCCTGGAGCCCGCAGCTCAGCGCCCCGAAGGAATCGTTCAGGATTAGGACGCGCGCTCCATCGAGCGAGAGGCTTTGAGCGTGCTCGAGCAGGAGCTCGTCAGCGGCGTCCCAGGCTTGAAGCGTCGCTTCACGCCCGACGGCTTTGCGAAGGGGGTAGCGTTTGAGATTTTTGTCGGTCGGGCCTGCAGGCATGTCGATAGAAGCCTATCGCGCGAAGCGCTACTTAGATAGCAGGAGAACTTCGTATGAAAAAGAAAATGATCGTCGTGCTGGCTCTGCTTTCCTTCTCGGCAATCGCGCAGGCGGGTGGGATTCATTGCAAGGAAGACCAGCCTCAGGATGACAAGTGCACTCCTCGGTCGCTGCAGCTGTCAGGCGGCGTCCAATGCCAGATGACGAATACTTGCGGCGTGGAAGGTCAAACCTAAGGTGATCAGGTCTTGTCCGAAGAAGTCGTCATCGACTCGAACTTCTGAGGCTCAAGCTGGACGGCGAGTCCGGCCGGCGTTTCGGGTGCCTGAATCAGGCCGTGCACGATTCGCTCCTTGGGCAGTCGGATGCGGACCTGCGCGCTGGTTCCGCTCACGCCGGATGCGGTGATCTCGCCGCCTTGAACGCGGATGATCCGGTTCATGACGCCCAGGAAGAGACCCTTCTCGTTGAGCCAGTGCTTGGTGATGTCGATGCGCGGGCCGCTCGCGACGGAGCCGCGGACATTCTGGCGTTCGGTACCCTGAACGAGGATCTCAGTGCCGCCATCGGGGAGGTCCGTCGCGTCGACGATGGAGACGTTGAGCTTCTCGGTGCTACCGAGCGTGCCGGCGACCTTGAGAATGGCATGGGTCAGCACGCGCTCGAGGCGGCGCGCGTCCGTCTTGGCCCAGACGGGCATGGGCGGAAGCGAGGTGGTGATCCACTTGTTCTCCGAGAACGGCGCCAGTCCGCGCGCGACCGAGAGCACGATCTCCGAGAGATCGACCAGGCGGTCGTCGAGGCGATTGGCGAGATTTCCGAACTCGGCCAGGTCAGCCAGGTCCTCGAGGCTGCCGGAGAGCGACGCGACTCCGCGGCGCACGGCTTCGGCGGCCTGATTCTGCCCGGCTTCGCTCGCGGAAGCGGCGGTTTTGGGATGAATCAGCGCCTGCCCCGAGCGCAGCTGGCTCAGCGGGATCGTGAAGTCGGCGAAGAGGTCGAGCAGGAACTTGTGCCGCTCGCGAGCTTGACGATCCAGCGACGTCGAGAGCGAGCCCAGAACTTGCGCGATCTTGGCGAAGGGGCCGCCCAAATTGCCGTCGTTGCGCGCGGAGGTCTCGGTCAGCTTGCCGTCCTCGGCGCGAAGCGAGAGGTTTTCGAGGGTCTTGAGCGGCTTCTCGAAGGCGAAGTACTCCCGGACGTATACAGCCAGGAGCAGGAGGAGAATCACTCCGCCGCCGATGACGAAGATCCGGATATCGGCCGAAGCGAGGCCCCCGATCGCGCCGACGGCCTTGCGTCCGCGCTCCTGGACGCTCGAGCTCAGCTTGGTGATCTCGCGGCTCACGTCGGCATGGGCCTCGCGCGCTTCGGCGAGGCGGAAGGGGTCAGGTGAGTTGAAGGAAACGATGACCTTCTGGCAGAGCTTGAAAAGCGAATCGATCTTGGCTTGGATTCCGTCGAGCTGTTTGCGCTCGCTCTCCTCGAGATGGGAGCGATTGATGTCGGCGAGGGCTTTGTCGAGGCGTGCCTGGATCTTCTCGATCGCGGCTTTGCCCTCGGCGAGGTTCAGGGACTTGAGCTCGGCGCTCGCGTCGCGGAATTTGTCCATCTCCGTGGCGAGCTGAGCGACGCCTTGACCGCTATCCAGCAAACCGGTGACCTGGGACATCTTCGTTTCGGCCGAGCGGGATTCGAGGCGATTGACCGAATAGATCGAGACGATCGAGACCAGGACACCTGCAAAGATGATGGATCGGAAAAACGTCATTAATTTCGATTACCTTTCTTTTGGGTTCAATGGTTGTAGCGACGAACTTTTTAAAGGTCTAGGCGCAGCGCGCATAGCAAACGTCTGTTACGATGGACTCATGCCGCTTTTTCTTCTTGTTTTGCTTCTCCTGGCGCCGGCCGCTTGGGCAGACACGTCCGGTCCGCGCTCGCTTTTCACGTTCTCGAGCGAGCCGCCCGAGGGCTTCGCGAGCGAATCCGAGGCGGGCCTCGCCCTTCAGGCGGGCAATACCAAGTCCAATCGCGTCTCGCTGAGGCATCAGGACTCCTATCGCTGGCCCGAGCAGACGGTTTTCGGGCAGGTTCGGTATCTCAACGCCAACGCGGCCGGCGTGACCAACGCGAGCAGCTGGCTCGCGGGCGCCCGCTACGAACGCAAGCTCGCTCCGAAAACGGGGGCCTTCGTCGGTCAGACGGTCGAGGCGGACCGTTTCGCCGGTTACTTCCAGCGATACTCTTCGGACCTCGGCTTGCGCCGCACGCTTTGGAAATCGGACGTCACCAAGGGCGCAGCAGAGCTGGGCTACCGCTATCAGGTCGACAACCGGATCACGGGCGAGCTGACGTACAATAATCTGGTTCGCGCTTACCTCGAGGGCATTTACTACTTCAACGCCAAGGTTTCGCTGGTTGCGTCTGTCGAAGGATTGCCCAATGTGAGTGACTCGGCCAACTGGATGGTCAACGGCGATCTGGGCCTGATCGCCGAGTTGACGAGCATCCTCTCGCTCAAGTCGACCTACGGGGTTCGCTACGATCACGTGCCCAATGCGCCTGGGCTCGTGACGACTGATCAGGCCTTTACGACGGCCTTGCTCGCGCGATTCTAGGCCTTCTTCAAGAAGCAGGTCTTGAGCACGAGCGTGCTGCCGTCGACGCGGCACTCGATGTTGTCCGGATCCCCGATGAGGTGGATCTTCTTGATCAGCGTCCCACGCTTCAGATCGCTCGAGCCGCCCTTGACCTTGAGGTCTTTGATGACGGTGACTGAGTCGCCCTCGGAGAGGGGCGTGCCGTTGCTGTCCTTGACCGTGTCGTTTCCGCCCGACGAGTCGGACTGCGCGCCTTCGAGGGTCTCGATGATTGTCTTCAGCCAGGCCTGCGCCTCTTCGGCATCGCCGAACCAACGGTTGGCTTCGCTTCCAAGCTCATCGAGCGGAAGCTCGCGGCCGGCAAGTAGACTTCGGGCTTGCTCGAGGACCTGGCGCTGCCTAGGAGCGGGTGAAGCGGAAAGAAAGGCTCGCGTCGCTTGCGGATCGGAGCCGAGCTCCGCTTCGGCGATGTAGGTGGAAAGGAAGGCGAGGAGTTCGGGATATCGTTTTAGAAGGCTCATAAAGTGAAGAGCCGCGAGCATAATGCCCGCGGCTCTTCAGTGCAATCCCGGACTATACGACTTAAGCGGTCTTGCGGGCCTTGGCTGCGTTCTCGTTCGATTTATCGAAGAGATTGACGACTTCGGCCGTCTTGGCCTGGTTCTCCTCCGCGCGCTGGGCGGCGTTGGCCGTGCCGCGCACGACTTCCGCCAGCGAGTTCACGACCTGGAAGAGCGAGTTGGCTTGGCCCGTCAGCTCGCCGGCCAGGCCGGACGCCTGCTGCGAGGTCGCCGCGTTGTTCTGCGTGGCGACGTCGAGCTCGTTCATCGCTTTGCTGATCTCACTGACGCCCAAAGTCTGCTCCTGAGAGGCCGTGGAGATCTCGCCGACCATCACGTTGACCTCGGAGACGTTCTGGACGATCTCCTCGAGGACATCGCCGCACTGGCGGGCGAGGGCGGGGGCCTGGGCGGC
>OUNM011148680.1_pt1 | contig 15537 bp, 13 predicted proteins | sample 1769961 | NCBI WGS metagenome assembly OUNM01 (sample SAMEA3914820, study PRJEB12502) | metagenome | biome: forest; material: soil | place: USA | collected 2012-03-12 | depth 0.3 m | reverse complement strand
GCGCTGTTCAGCCGCTTCCAGATCGAGCACCAGATCGAGACCGCGTTCTCGCGCACGGTCAACCTGCCGGCCGGCGGCGCCATCGTCATCGACCACACCGAGGCGCTCGTCTCCATCGACGTCAATTCGGCCCGCGCCACGCGCGGCGGCGACATCGAGGAGACCGCCACGCGCACCAACATCGAGGCCGCCGACGAGATCGCGCGCCAGATGCGCCTGCGCGACCTGGGCGGCCTGATCGTGGTGGACTTCATCGACATGGAGGAGTCCAAGAACCGCCGCGAGGTGGAGCAACGCCTGCGCGACGCGCTGCGCACCGACCGCGCCCGCGTGCAGTTCAGCTCCATCAGCAAGTTCGGCCTGCTGGAGCTCTCGCGCCAGCGCCTGCGCCCGGCCCTGAGCGAAGGCAGCCACATCACCTGCCCGCGCTGCAACGGCACGGGCCACATCCGCGACACCGAATCCTCCGCCCTGCAGATCCTGCGGATCATCCAGGAGGAGTCGATGAAGGAGAACACCGCCGCCGTGCACGTGCAGGTGCCGGTGGAGGTCACGTCCTTCCTGCTGAACGAGAAGCGCACCGAGATCACCAAGATCGAGCTGAAGCAGCGCACCACCGTGCTGCTGGTGCCCAACAAGCATCTCGAGACGCCCAACTACAAGCTCGAGCGCCTGCGCCACGACGACCCGCGCCTGGAGAACCTGCAGGCCTCGTACACGATGATCGAGGAGCCGGACGACGAGGTGGGCATCACGCGCCGCGAGAAGGCCAAGGCCAAGCAGGAGCCGGTGATCAAGGGCGTGCTGCCCGACCAGCCGGCCCCGCCGGCCCCGGCCCCGGCGCCCGTGCCGGCGCCCGCCCCGGTGGCGGCCGCGCCCGCGCCCGCGCCCTTGCGCGCGCCCGTGGCCGCGCCGGCGCCCGCGCCCGCTGGCGGTGGGTTCTTCGGGTGGGTCAAGAAGCTGTTCGGCGCGCCCGCGCCGGCGCCCGCCCCCGTGGCGGTGCGAGCGCCCGTGGCCACGCCGGCCGCAGGTGCCGCCGGCAAGGACGGCAAGCCGGCCGAGGGCGGTGCCCGGGGTGAACGTGGCGAGCGCGGAGACCGGGGCTCGCGCGGCGACAAGCGTCGCGATGGGCGCGGCGACCGGGGTGACCGAGGCGACCGCGGCTCGCGGGGCGGCGACGCCCGCAAGGCCGGTGAATCGCGCGGCGACCGCAACGACCGCGGCAGCCGCCGCGACGAGCCGCGTCGCGACGCAGCGGCGGCACCGGTCGAGGGCGCCGAAGGGCGCCGCGACGGTGGCCGCCGGGACCGTGGGGATCGAGGCGATCGAGGCGATCGCCAGGACAGCCGCCGTGAGGGCCGCCCGCCGCGCGAGGACCGCAACGCGGTGACCCCGCCGGCGGAAGGCCTGGCCGCGGGAGGCATCGGCGGCATCGTCGGTGGCGCGCCTGCGGAAGGCGCCCAGCCCCCGCGCGAGCGTGGCGAACGGGGCCCGCGCCGCGGCACCCCGGAAGCCGGCGTGCCCGTGGGCGCGGATGGCGAATTCGCCGACACCACCCCCAACGCCGAAGCGCTGGCGGGCGACGGCACCCCGTCCACCGAAGGCGAACGCGGTGAAGGCAAGCGCCGCCGTCGCCGCCGTGGTGGCCGCGGCCGCGACGAGGCCGGAGTCGAAGGCGCGATGGGCGCCGAGGGCGATGCTGGTGCCGACAGCGGCGCCGACGCCACGGAAGGCACGGAGGCCGCCGCGCCGCGCGCCGAGGGCGGTGATCGCGCCGAGGCCGGTGATCGCGCCGAACGCGCGGATCGCGGCGAACGCGCCGAGCGCGCGGAGGGCGATGCGCCGGCAGACGGCGAAGCGCGCGAGGATCGCGAAGGCGGTTCGCGCCGCCGTCGTGGCGGCCGTGGCCGCGGCCGTCGCGAGGAGGGCGAGACCGTCGCCGCCGAAGGTGCCCGCGAGGACGCCGGCGAGCGCGTGATGGCGCCTGCGGCCGAGCGTGGCGACGAGCGCGCCGCGGCGGCCGTCGGCGAGGCCCAGGACGGCGCCTCGGGTGCCGCCGCTGCGCGCGAGGCGGCGGGTGTCGATCACCTGCCCGCCCACATGCCGCCCGCCCAGGCCCCGGCCCCCCGGCTCGACACGGCCCCGTCGGTGAACGAACGCGTGGCGCACGCGATGGCCGCCGCCCCCGCGCCGACCCCGGTGCCCGCCGCGGCGGCTCCCGCGCCGGCGCCCGCCCCGGTGGTCGTGCCCAAGTTCGACCTGCCGTTGACCGACCTGGAATCGTTGGCCGGCGCCGCGGGCCTGGAGTGGGTGCACTCGGACGCCGACCGCGTCGCCAGCGTGCAGCAGGCCATCGCCGCGATGCCGCAACCGGTGCACGTGCCGCGCGAGCGGCCGGCGGCGACCGTCGTGGACGAAGGCCCGCTGGTGCTGGTCGAGACCCGCAAGGACCTCAGCCAGCTGAAGCTGCCGTTCGACCCCAACGGCGCGCCCGGCGGCTCGTCCACGGCAGCCGGCACGCCGCGCTGAAGGCCCGGGGGGCCGGCAGGCCCCCTGCGTGCCAACCCTGCTTTCAGGAGGCCGCCCATGCCACGTTTCCGGCAACGCTCGTCCACGCTCGCCATCACCCTGGCCGCGCTCCTCGCCTTCGCGGCGTGCGCGGCGCCCGCGGACCCCGCCACCGCACTCCCGGTCCCCACCGCGCAGGCCGCCCCACAGGCCACCCCACGCGCCACCCCGGCGGACCACGACGCCGCCCGCGCCCGCGTGGACGCGCTCGTGGGCGCGCGCACGTGCACGGCCGACGCGCAATGCCACACGGTGGCGGAGGGCGCGCGCGCCTGCGGCGGCCCCACGGGCTACCGCGCGTGGTCGGACACGCTCACCGACGGCTCGGCCATCGAGGCCGCGGCCGCGCAGGAGCGCAAACTGGCGCTGGAGATCGAACGCCAGTCGGGCCGCGCGTCCATCTGCCTGTTCGCCGCAGACCCGGGCGCGCAATGCGTGAAGGGCCGATGCGAGACCAACACGGGCGCCATGCCCGCGCCGCGTCCTGCCGCCCAGCGGTGATGTGAGCCCGCGCGACAGGCGCTACAGCCGCTCCAACGCCTGCACGTACTGCGCGTCGTGCACCAGGTCGTCCCAGGCCATCGGCTCGGTCTGCGGCAGCAGGGCCAGGCGGCGACGCTCGCTGTCGCCGTCCGGCGTCCACGCGCCGCGCGCCTGCGCGTCGGCCAGGCCGTCCAGCAGCTCGTCCAGGGGCTTGCCCTCCCCCACGCTCTGGTTGCACAGCAGCACCAGGTCGCAGCCGGCACCCAGCGCCACCCCCGCCGCCTCGGCGTAGCCCAGCTGACGGCCCTCGAGCACGCGCGCGCCGGCCATGCTGAGGTCGTCGGAAAAGATGGCGCCGGTGAACTTCAGGCGCCCGCGCAGGATCTCCTGCAGCCAGCGTGGCGAGTAGCCCGCGGGCCGCGCATCCACCTTCGGGTAGATCACGTGGGCCGGCATCACGCTGGCGAGCGACGTGGCGAGCCACTCGTAGGGCCGCGCGTCGTCGGCCAGGATGGCGGCCAGCGAGCGCTTGTCCACGGGCACGTCCACATGGCTGTCGGCGGCCACGAAGCCATGGCCGGGGAAGTGCTTGCCGCAGTGGGCCATGCCGGCCAGGCGCATGCCTTCGGCCACGCAGCGCGCCAGCATCGTGACGACGCGCGGGTCGCGGTGGAAGGCGCGGTCGCCGATGATCACGCTGGGGCCGTGCGACAGGTCCAGCACGGGCGCGAAGCTGAGGTCGATGCCGCAGGCGCGCAGCTCGGCGGCCATCACGTAGCCGGCCGCGGTGGCGGCGTCCATCGCACGCATCGCGCTGGCGCCTTCGCCGTCGCGGGCGGTGTCGGCCGCCATCCAGCGCGCGCCGTAGTCGCCCATCGGCGGCAGGTGCGTGAACCCGTCGGTGCGGAAGCGCTGCACGCGGCCGCCCTCGTGGTCCACGCACACCAGCAGGTCCGGGCGCTCGGCCTTGATGTCGGCCACCAGTTGCGTCACCTGCTGGCGGTTCTCCCAGTTGCGGCCGAACAGGATGACGCCGCCGGCCAGCGGGTGCGCCAGGCGGCGACGGTCGGCGGGCGTGAGCGTCTTGCCGGCCACGTCCAGGATGATCGGGGCGTGGGCCACGACGGCATCGGGCGATGCGGCGGCAGCGGTGCGGTCAGGTGGTGTCATATCTCGGTCGGGAAAGCGTCTCGGGACGTCGGGGCGAGCGATTCCACCACGACGAAGGCGGCCACCACGTCCGACTCGTCGGACAGGCTCAAGTGCGCCACCAGCTCGCGCGCGGCGCACCACTCGGCCAGGGCGCCGTGCAACGCGAAGACGGGCTTGCCGGAAGGCTCGCTCACGACCTCGCAGTCGTGCCACGTCATCGGCGGGCGCACGCCCAGGCCGATGGCCTTGGAGAACGCCTCCTTGGCCGCGAAGCGCGTGGCGAGGAACTGCAGCCCGCGCCGCGCGTGGCCGGCCTGGCGGGCACGGTAAGTGGCCAGCTCGCGCTCGGCCAGCACCTTCTGCGCGAAGCGCTCGCCGCGCCGGGCCAGCACGTCCGCCAGGCGGCGGACGTCGCACAGGTCGGTGCCGATGCCGTGGATCATGGGGGGCCGGGGCGGGCGCTGGCGCGGCGCCTCATGCCAGGGACGGCGGGGACGCCGCGGCGTCGATCTCGTGCTGGTACAGCCGCACGGTCTCGGCCAGGCCGAATTCCAGCGCATCGGCCACCAGCGCATGGCCGATCGACACCTCGGCCACGCCGGGCACGGCGTGCAGGAAGTCGGCCAGGTTGTGTCGGTTCAGGTCATGGCCCGCGTTCACCCCCAACCCGGCGGCCAGCGCGGCGCGCGCGGCCCCCGCGAACCGCGCCAGCACCTCGGCCTGCTGCGGCGTGCCATGCGCGCGGGCGTAGCTCTCGGTGTAGAGCTCCACGCGGTCGGCGCCGGCGGCGCGCGCCAGCGCCATCGCGTCAGCATCAGGATCCATGAACAGGCTGACGCGCACGCCCAGCGCGTGGCATTCGTCGATCAGCGGCCGCAGGCGCTCGGCGTCGGCCGGCAGCGACCAGCCATGGTCCGACGTGAACTGCCCTTCGGCATCCGGCACGAACGTGGCCTGGTGCGGTCGCAGCAGGCGGACGTGGTCCATCAGGTTGTGGAACGGGTTGCCCTCGATGTTGAACTCCACCTCGGGCCAGTCCTGCAGCAGGTCGTGCAGGTCGCCCACGTCCCCGGCGCGGATGTGGCGCTCGTCGGGGCGGGGATGGACGGTGATGCCGCGCGCGCCGGCCTGCAGCACCAGCGTGGCGGCGTGCGTGACGCTGGGCACGCCCAAGTGGCGCGTGTTGCGCAGCAGCGCGACCTTGTTCAGGTTCACCGACAGCGCGGTGCCGTGCGGCTGCGTGCCGGCGTCGGGGGCGACGAGGGGGTTCATGGCGCTCGCGAGGGGTCGGAGGTGGCGGGATCGGTTGCGGCGGGGATGCCCAGCAATTGGCGGGCCTCGCGCATCACGTCGCGCGTGCGCAGCACGGGCGAGCCGAGATGATAGTGAACGAGGCCGCGAAGCGCGGGCCGCAGGGCCTCGAGCCGCGGCCGGCAGGCGGCCCGCAGCGCCTCCAGCGCCGTGCCCGGGCTCGCGCTCGCGCGCTCACCCGCGTGAAGCGCCAAGTCCACCGCGCTCAGGTCCGCACCCGTCAGCGGCGCCGCGGCCAGCGCGTCGTCGAGCGGCACCACGCCCCGCGCGCCGTGCAGCTGGTACAGCGCGTCGGCCTGCAGGGGCTGCTGCGTGGCCGTCACGCGGTCCAGCTCGGGCAGCAGGCCGATCGCCTGCAGCAGGCGCAGCTCGAAGGCGCGAAGCGCGGCCTGCTCGGCGGCGTCGTCGCCTGCGCGGGCCAGCGCCGCCAGCGTGGCGGCGTAGTCGTCGAACAGCGCGGGCGCGGCATCGGCACGCGGCACCAGCTTCATCAGCAGCTCGTTCAGGTAGAAGCCCGCGAACAGGCGCCCGGGCGGCAACACGGGCGTGGCGGCATCGCCGGCCCATTCGGCGCTGCGCAGCGTCAGCACGTCGGCCTGGGATTCCTCGGCCTGGCGGCCGACGGTGGCGTGGATGCGCTGGAACGGCAGCAGCACGCTCTTCAGCTGCGAATAGGGTCGCTTGGCACCCTTGGCCGCCACGGCCAGGCGGCCCCGGCTGCGCGTGAACAGGTCCAGGATCAGGCTGGTCTCGCTCCAGTCGTAGCGATGGAGGACGAAGCCGTCGAGCGGGGTGGTGGTGCGCCGGGCGGTGGCCACGCCTCAGGTCGCCGTCATTCGTAGCCGTAGGAACGCAGGTGTTCCTCGCTGTCGGCCCAGCCGCCGCGCACCTTCACCCACATCTCCAGGAAGACCTTGGCCTCCAGCAGCCGCTCCAGCTCCTGGCGCGATTCGCTGGCGATGCGCTTCAGGTGCTCGCCCTTGTGGCCGATGACCATGCCCTTGTGGGCTTCGCGCTCGACGATGACCGTGGCCGCGATGCGGCGCAGCGCGCCCTCCTCGACGAAGCTGTCGATCACCACCGTGGCGCTGTAGGGCAGTTCGTCGCCGGTCAGGCGGAACAGCTTCTCGCGGATGATCTCGCTCACGAGGAAGCGCTCGCTGCGGTCCGTGAGCATCTCGGCGTCGTAGAACCACTGCTGCTCGGGCAGGTACTTGCCCACGATCGGCAGCAGGCGCCCGACGTCGGGCATCGAGTACGAGGACATCGGCACGAACTCGGCGAACGGATGGCGCTCCTGCATCGACTTCAGCCAGGGCAGCAGGTCGGCGCGGCGCTGCACCGTGTCGAGCTTGTTCGCGACGAGGATGGCCGGCTTGCCCTCGGGCAGCAGCGCGAGCGCCTTGGCGTCGTCCAGGCCGAAGCGGCCGGCCTCCACCATGAAGATCACCAGGTCGACGTCGCCCAGAACGGCCAGCACCGTGCGGTTCAGGTTGCGGTTGAGCGCGGCCGTGTGGCGCACCTGGAAGCCGGGGGTGTCCACGAACACGAACTGCGAGTCGCCTTCCGTGCGCACGCCCACGATGCGGTGCCGCGTGGTCTGGGCCTTGCGAGAGGTGATGCTGATCTTCTGACCGACCAGTGCGTTCAGCAGCGTGGACTTGCCGACGTTGGGCCGGCCGACGATGGCGACCAGGCCGCAGTGGCGACCGGCGGCGTCGCTGGGGGGCGCTTCGCCGCCGGGCAGGCCGCCCTCGGGCAGGTCGCCGTCGGCTTCGTGGTCGTGCGAGGGATCAACGTCGGGGTCGGGGTGCGATTCGGTGGACATGTCAGGTCTGGGGCATGCCCCGTCGGGTGGGCGCGTCGAGCTCGCCGGCGCGGATGCGATCGAGCAGTTGCTGGGCGGCGGCCTGCTCGGCCAGCCGGCGCGAGCGGCCGGTGCCGGCGCCGAGCCAGCCCAGCGACGGCACCTCGCAGGCCACGTCGAAGGTCTGCGCGTGCGCCTGCCCCCGGGTGGCGACGATCCGGTAGGTGGGCACGGGCACGTGCCGCGCCTGCAGCCATTCCTGCAGCTCGGTCTTCGGGTCCTTGCGCCAGCGGTCGGTGGTGGCGCCTGCCAGCTGCTCGCCGAACAGGCGGTTGACCAGTTGCTGCGCCGCCTCGAACCCGGCGTCGACGCAGACGGCGCCGATCAGCGCCTCCACCGCATCGGCCAGGATGGAGGGCCGGGTGGCGCCGCCGCCCCGGGCCTCGCCCTCGGAGAGGCGCAGCTCGGCCGGCAACCCCAGCGCCAGGGCCACCTGGTGCAGGCTCTCCTCGCGCACCAGGTGCGCGCGCACACGGGTGAGGTCGCCCTCGTCCGAGCCGGTGAAGCGCTCGAACAGCAGCCGCGAGACGGCCAGGCTCAGCACCGCGTCGCCCAGGAACTCCAGCCGCTCGTTGTGGTCCGCGCCGAAGCTGCGGTGCGTCAGCGCACGCGCCAGCAGGTCGCGGCGCTCGAAGACGTGGCCGAGGCGCTGTTCCAGGGCCATGTCGGATCAGGTGCCGCTGGCGGCACCGGTGCCCGGAGACGCCGCCGAGCCCTCGAACTTGAACAACAGGAACACGGGATCGACGATCTCGATCTCCTTGTTGTACTTGAAGTGCACCTTGAACTTGTCGTTCACCTGGGTGACCTCCAGGTCCTTGCCATCCAGGCTGGAGATGGAATATTCCACCGCCTTCTGGCTCTCGAAGGCCTTGCGGATGTCGGACGCGCTGGCGGGCCCGTCCCGCATGATCTTGTTGACCGCCTTCTTGATCGTGAAGTATTCGTTCAGGGCGGGAAACACGCGCGCGCCCATCAGCGCGACGAATCCGACCACCACGGCGATGACGAAGAGGCCGAAGACCGAGGTGCCGCGTTGACGATGGAGGCGCCGGAAGGTGGGCATGACGTAGGACCTGGTTGCAGGGACGTGGAACGCCGCGGCGAGCTCAATGGAAGCTGCCGATGCGACTGAGATCGCCGAAGTTCATCCAGACGAAGAAGGCGCGGCCGACGATGTTCTCGTCCGGCACGAAGCCCCAGTAGCGCGAATCCTGCGAGTCGTCGCGGTGGTCGCCCATCATGAAGTACTGGCCCGGCGGCACCTTGCACGTGACGCCTTCCGACGTGTAGCGGCAGGCGTCCGAGTGCGGGAAGTCGACGATCGGCACCACCGCCGCGGGACGCGACGGGTTGATCAGGATCGCGTGATCGACGTTGCCCAGCGTCTCCTTGAACGCCTTCTCGTAGGCGACGCTTTCCTTGACGTAGTAGTCGGTATCGGGCGCCTCGGGCACCAGCTGGCCGTTGATGCGCAGCTGCTTGTTCAGGTACGACACCTCGTCGCCCGGCAGGCCCACCACGCGCTTGATGTAGTCGACCCGCGGGTCCACGGGGTAGTGGAACACCATCACGTCGCCACGCTGCGGGTCGTGGTTGGCCAGGAACTTCTTGTTGAAAACCGGCAGCCGCAGGCCGTAGTGGTACTTGTTCACCAGGATCAGGTCGCCCACCTGCAACGTGGGGATCATCGAGCCCGACGGGATCTTGAACGGCTCGAACAGGAAGCTGCGCAGCACGAAGACGACCGCGATGACCGGGAACAGGCCTGCCGTCCAATCGAGCCACCAGGGCTGGGCGAGGATGCGGGCGCGCGCCTCGGCGACGTCGCCGTCCACCTTGTCGATGCCCATGCGCTTCAGCTCGGCGCGGCGGGCGGCATCGCTGGCCTCCAGCGCGGCGGCCGCGCGGCGGCGACGCGGCAGGAACCACAGCCGCTCGGCCAGCCAGTACAGGAAGGTGATGGTGGTGAGCAGCAGCAGCAGCAACGCGAAGTTGCCGATCCACTTGTCCATCAACCAGCCACCGAGATAGACCACGAGGGCGGCATACAGCGCGCCGGTCAATGCACTCATCGAGTTGTTCATCCGCGGATCAGTCTTCCACTTGAAGGATGGCGAGGAACGCTTCCTGAGGCACTTCGACCGAGCCGATCTGCTTCATGCGCTTCTTGCCCGCCTTCTGTTTCTCGAGCAACTTCTTCTTGCGGCTGACGTCGCCGCCGTAGCATTTTGCCAGCACGTTCTTGCGCAGCGCCTTGATGTTCTCGCGGGCGATGATGTTGGCCCCGATGGCGGCCTGGATCGCCACGTCGTACATCTGGCGCGGGATCTGCTCGCGCATCTTGGCCGCCACGGCCCGGCCGCGGAACTGGCTCTGCACGCGGTGCACGATGATGGACAGGGCGTCGATGCGATCGCCGTTGATCAGCAGGTCCACCTTCACGACGTCGGCCGCGCGGTATTCCTTGAACTCGTAGTCCATCGACGCGTAGCCGCGCGAGATGCTCTTCAGCTTGTCGAAGAAGTCCAGCACGATCTCGGCCAGCGGCAGCTCGTACGTGAGCATCACCTGGCGGCCGTGGTAGGCCATGTTCAGCTGCACGCCGCGCTTCTGGTTGCACAGCGTCATCACCGGGCCCACGTAGTCCTGCGGCATGTACAGGTGCACGGTGACGATGGGCTCGCGGATCTCGCGGATGCGGCCCTGGTCGGGCATCTTGGACGGGTTCTCGACCTGCAGCACGGTGCCGTCGTTCAGCTCGACCTCGTAGACGACGCTGGGCGCGGTGGTGATCAGGTCCTGGTCGAACTCGCGCTCCAGGCGCTCCTGCACGATCTCCATGTGCAGCAGGCCGAGGAAGCCGCAGCGGAAGCCGAAGCCCAGCGCCTGGCTCACCTCGGGCTCGTAGCGCAGCGACGAGTCGTTGAGCTTGAGCTTCTCCAGCGCGTCTCGCAGCTGGTCGTACTCGCTGGCCTCGGTGGGATACAGGCCCGCGAACACCTGCGGCTGGATCTCCTTGAAGCCGGGCAGCGCCTCGGCCGCGGGGCCGGCGTTGTTGGGCAGCTTCTTCTCGAGCGTGATGGTGTCGCCCACCTTGGCCGCCTGCAGCTCCTTGATGCCGGCGATGAGGAAGCCCACCTCGCCCGCCCGCAGCTCCTCGCGCGGCTCCGACTTGGGCGTGAACACGCCCAGCTGGTCCAGCGGGTAGACGGCGTTGGTGGCCATCATGCGGATTCGGTCGTTGCGGCGCAGCACGCCGTCCACCACGCGCACCAGCATCACGACGCCGACGTAGTTGTCGAACCAGCTGTCGATGATCATCGCGCGCGGCGGGCCGTCCGCCTGGCCCTTGGGCGGCGGCATGCGCTCGATCACCGCCTCGAGGATCTCGTCGATGCCCATGCCGGTCTTGGCAGAGCACGGGATGGCGCGGGTGGCGTCGATGCCGATGACGTCCTCGATCTCGGACTTGGCGTTCTCGGGGTCGGCCGAGGGCAGGTCCATCTTGTTCAGGACCGGCACCACCTCGACGTGCAGGTCGAGCGCCGTGTAGCAGTTGGCCACCGTCTGCGCTTCCACGCCCTGGCTGGCGTCCACCACCAGCAGCGCGCCCTCGCACGCCGACAGCGAGCGGCTGACCTCGTACGAGAAGTCGACGTGGCCCGGCGTGTCGATCAGGTTCAGGTTGTACACACGGCCGTCGGCCGCCTTGTACTGCAGCGCGGCGGTCTGCGCCTTGATGGTGATGCCGCGTTCGCGCTCGATGTCCATCGAGTCGAGCACCTGCGCCTCCATCTCGCGGTCCTGCAGGCCGCCGCAGCGCTGGATCAACCGGTCGGCGAGCGTGCTCTTGCCGTGGTCGATGTGGGCAATGATGGAGAAGTTTCTGATGTGGTCCATGGAGCGGGCGCCGGCGTGGGGCCGGCGTCGGGGGCGAGGGGCGCTTCGAGGGCGCCGCGGGCTCGCGGGCCCACTTTCGAAGAGCTAAAAAAAAGGCACGTCCAACGTGGAGACGCGCCTTCCAACAAAATGTTTGGCAACTGCTTGTTGGGCCTTCATTGTAGCCAAAAGGCCCGCGCTGGAAACCGCCAAAAGCCCGGTTCCGGGGCTCGTTGCGGTCCGCCAACAGGAAATTATCCACACATCATCCACAGGGCTGCGCGAGGTGGTGTGGATAACATCCTGGCGAGTGGTGCGGAGCAGACGCAAGCGCGATCCGGCACCACCAAAGGTCGCATTTCCAGGCCGGATTGTAGCGCCTGGCGTCACCAATCCCGGTCGGCCCGGGGCCCGGGCGACCCGCGGTCCGCGCCGCGCCCCTGCCGGCGCATCTTGACTGGACAACCGTTCCGTTCGATCCGCGAACACCGTTCCCGGATGCCGGAAAGACCCGCCGTGGCACTCGCCCGCTGATACCATGACGCCCCTTCGCCCTCCTCCCCGTAGCACAACGGATAGTGCACCCGCCTCCTAAGCGGGCGATTCAGGTTCGAGTCCTGACGGGGGGACCACGGAACTTACCGTCGCGCCAGGCCTCCAAAAGGCTCTCTTTTCACCGGTACGCGGCACCCCATTTGCCGGGTGTGCGACCTATACTTCTGCGCGTGCGCGCCTGCAGGTGCGCAGTCTTCCGGAACAGGGTTGAATCAATGGGTGCGAAATTCAAGGTGGTGGGCCTGGTGGCCGCGGGCGCGATCGTCGGGGCGTTGACCACGATGCAGATCCAGGCCATCGCGCGCAGCGCGCTGGCGCCCCTGCCGCTGGAGGAGATCCAGCGCCTCACCGAGGTGTTCGAGAACATCAAGCTCGGCTACGTCGAGCCGGTGGACGAGAAGAAGCTGATCTCCGATGCCATCTCCGGCATGGTGTCGGGCCTCGACCCGCACTCGCAATATTTCGACAAGAAGTCGTACAAGGAATTCCGCGAAGGCACCTCCGGGCGCTTCGTCGGCGTGGGCATCGAGATCGGCATGGAGGACGGCCTCGTCAAGGTCGTCTCGCCGATCGAGGGCTCCCCCGCCTACCGAGCGGGCATCCGCTCCGGCGACCTGATCACGCGCATCGACGACGTGCAGGTCAAGGGCCTCACGATGGACCAGGCCGTCAAGAAGATGCGCGGCGAGCCCAACACCAAGGTCGTGCTCACGCTGTTCCGCAAGGACGAGAGCCGCACGTTCCCGGTCTCCATCGTGCGCGAGGAGATCCACGTGCAGAGCGTGCGCGCCAAGGAGATCGAGCCCGGCTACGCCTGGGTGCGCGTCACCCAGTTCCAGGACCGCACGGTCGAGGATTTCGTGCGCAAGGTGGACGAGCTGTACAAGGCCGATCCGAAGATCAAGGGCTTCGTGCTCGACCTGCGCAACGACCCGGGCGGCCTGCTCGAGGGCGCCGTGGGCATCGCGTCGGCGTTCCTGCCCACCGATTCGGTGGTGGTCAAGACCAAGGGCCAGATCCCCGAATCGCGCAAGACGTTCAAGGCCACGCCTGAGGACTACCTGCACCGGGGCGGTCCCGATCCCCTCAAGAAGCTGCCGGCGGCGCTGAAGAACGTGCCGCTGGTGGTGCTGATCAACGAAGGCTCCGCCTCCGCCAGCGAGATCGTGGCCGGCGCCCTGCAGGACTATCACCGCGGCACGCTGATGGGCGCGCAGTCGTTCGGCAAGGGCTCGGTGCAGACCGTGCTGCCGCTGCCGGCCGACACGGCGCTGAAGATCACCACGGCGCGCTACTACACGCCCAGCGATCGCTCGATCCAGGCCAAGGGCATCGTGCCCGAGGTGTTCCTGGACGAGACGGCGGAAGGCAACGTCTACGCCGCCCTGCGCACGCGCGAGGCCGACCTCGAGAAGCACCTGGTGAACGGCGAGGAGAAGTCCGACCCCGCCCGCGAGAAGGCCCGTGACGAAGCGCGCCAGAAGCTCGAGGACGAGCTGGCCAAGAACAAGAACCAGCCGCTGAAGCCCCTGCCCGAGTTCGGCAGCAAGGACGACTTCCAGCTGGCGCAGGCCATCAACCGCCTGAAGGGCCAGCCCGTGATGGTCAGCAAGACCGCCACCGAGCGCAAGCCCGAGACCGCGACGGAATGAGCGGCCGGCGGCCCGCCGCTCCCGCACCACCCACAAGGCCCGCCCCGTGCGGGCCTTTGCACATCCGGACACCGTGACCGACGACGACCTGCTGCGCTACTCCCGCCACCTGCTGCTGGACGAGATCGGCATCGAGGGCCAGCAACGCATCCGCGACGCGCGGGCGCTGGTGATCGGCGCCGGCGGCCTGGGCTCGCCGGTGGCGCTGTACCTGGGCAGCGCCGGCATCGGCCGGCTCACGGTGGTGGACCACGACGTGGTGGACCTGACCAACCTGCAGCGCCAGGTCGCGCATACCCAGGACCGTATCGGGCAGCCGAAGGTCGAGTCGATCCGGCAGGCGGTGCTCGCGCTCAACCCGCAGGCGCAGGTCGTGACGCACGCGGTGCGCGCGGACGCCGCGCTGCTGGCCACGCTGGTGGCCGACGCCGACGTGGTGGTGGACTGCACCGACACCTTCGCCACGCGCCACGCGATCAATGCGGCGTGCGTGGCGGCGGGCGTGCCGCTGGTGGCGGGGGCGGCCATCGGCTTCGATGCACAGGTGTCCGTGTACGACCCGCGCCGGCCCGGGGCGCCCTGCTACGCCTGCCTGTTCCCGCCCGAGGCCACGCTGGAGGAGACGCGCTGCGCCACGATGGGCGTGTTCGCGCCGCTGGTGGGCATCATCGGCAGCCTGCAGGCGGCCGAGGCGCTGAAGCTGGTGGCGGGCGTGGGCACGTCGCTCGCCGGACGGCTGCTGATGCTGGATGCCCGCACGATGACCTGGTCCGAGCTCGCGCTGGCACGCGCGCCCGGTTGCGCCGTGTGCGGCGGCACGTCGTTGGAGTAACCTTCCTGCGCATGAAGAAGCCGCCCAAGCCGCCGCGCAACCCGCTCACCGCCCGCAACTTCCCCAGCGCGGGGCAGGACGCGGCCACCCACCGGCCCACCTCGCGCTACGCGGGGCCCGAGAGCGCGTACCGGCTGGCGTTCACCGACCTGGATTTCCTGGTGCGCGACGAGCTGCGGCCCGTGCGCCTGCAGCTGGAGCTCCTCAAGCCCGACCTGGTGCAGCAGGAGCAGGGCATCGAGGCCACGATCGTGCTGTTCGGCAGCGCGCGCATCCACAGTCCCGACACCGCCACCGAGCTGCTGGCCAAGGCGCACGCCAGCGGCGATCCCGCGTCCGTGCGCCGCGCCGAGACGGGCGTGGCGATGAGCCGCTACTACGCCGAGGCCCGCAAGTTCGCGGCGCTGGTCACCGCGCGCTCCAGCCGCTGGGCCACGCCCATCCACGTCGTCACCGGCGGCGGCCCCGGCATCATGGAGGCGGGCAATCGCGGCGCGTTCGACGTCGACGGCAAGAGCATCGGCCTGAACATCGTGCTGCCGCACGAGCAGGAGCCCAACCCGTACATCACGCCCGAGCTCTGCTTCCAGTTCCACTATTTCGCGCTGCGCAAGATGCACTTCCTGATGCGGTCGGTGGCGCTGGCGTGCTTTCCCGGCGGCTTCGGCACGCTGGACGAGCTGTTCGAGGTGCTCACGCTCATCCAGACCGGCAAGAGCCGGCCGCGCCCCATCCTGCTGTTCGGCCAGGATTTCTGGCGTCGTCTGATCGACTTCGACTGGCTGATCGAGTGCGGGATGATCAGCGCGGCCGACGTCGAGTTGTTCCGCTTCGTCGAGACCGCCGAGGAGGCGTGGAACGCGCTGCGCGGCGCCTATGGCTTCGACGAGCTGGCCACGCCGCCGCTGGTGCCGGGCACGGGCGGCGAGCTTTGATCGGCGCCGCGGGCGATTCGGCGAACATTTCGCGCCACGCTGCATCGCACAATCGCGCCATCCCGTGAACTTGACCCGCCCAGGAAGGACGCCCCCACCATGACCCGACAGATCTCCCTCATCGGCGCGCCCACCGACGTCGGCGCCGGCGCGCGCGGCGCCAGCATGGGCCCCGAGGCGATGCGCGTCGCGCAGCTCGGCCCCACGCTCGAGACCCATGGCCTGGCGGTGGTGGACCGCGGCAACCTGATGGGCCCCCGCAACCCGTGGCAACCGCCGGTGGAGGGCTTCCGCCACCTG
>OUNM011064906.1_pt1 | contig 15538 bp, 10 predicted proteins | sample 1769961 | NCBI WGS metagenome assembly OUNM01 (sample SAMEA3914820, study PRJEB12502) | metagenome | biome: forest; material: soil | place: USA | collected 2012-03-12 | depth 0.3 m | reverse complement strand
TTGCTCCAGTGCGAGGCCACCGGTTTTCCCTGCTCGTCCAGCAGTGGTGAAAATCGCGCACGCGCCATCAACAAAGTGCATGTCGTTTCATCGAGCATCGCCGACCCGCTACTCTTTGTAATCCCGCATCCTGTCGGGGCGCCCTTGTTATCGACATCGAGCGTGAAGTTGGCGATGCCGGATTCGTGCGCACGTATCGCCGAAGCCGGATAGTCTTTGTTGGTGACCCAGCTTCCCGGGGTTCCAATGGGCTCTGGGACATCGGACGCCTCCGACCCAGGTGCGGGAACGTCGTCAAAACTAATGACGCAGACGGAGCTCTTACAGTTTCCCACCGCCTCGATCACTGCCGCGATCCGCGTTAGGTCGCCGCATGCGACGCCGCGAGCGTATAGCGTGATCGCCGGCCGCGGTTGCTGCGACATGACGCGCCTGACATGGTCGTGCAGCGTCTTGTCATTGATCGGGTGCCCGTTCCATGTCGGCTTGCCGTCGACAACACTCACGAAATTACGACCGCGCGACGCGTCCAGCGCGCCAGTGCCCCATCTCCCCGATAGCGGGCAGCCTTGCTGCAGTCCGCCCTGCCCCACCGCCGCAAGCCCCAATACCGCCGCGAATATCACCACGCCTGCTCCCTTTCCCGCGCCGCGCGCTTCACTCCGCCAGCGCCGATAGTCCCGTCGCCCCCGCCGCCACGGCCGGATCGCCGTCGGTGAAGAAGCTCAGCGTCGTCGTCACCCGCCGTTCGGTCTCCTGCCGCTCATAGGTCGAATAGCTCAGGCAGCTGACGATCGGCATCGGCGCGTCGAACGTGTCGATCTGGCCCTCGCAACCGACTCTCCCTCCGAACCGGTTGACCGTGTAATGCCCGTCCCACGATGCGATCGGCTTGAACTTCGCCGCCAGCGCCGGAACCCGCGGCATCGCCATGCCCTCGACCAGATGATCGAAACGCACGACGATCGTCACCGGGCCCTTCGATCGCCCGCGCAATTTGCGCAGCTTCAGGGCCGGCGTCTCCGAAATCGCGACGCAGGGGGAGCGTTCCGTCAGGTCGGGCGCTTCATAGCCCTGGTAGCTGCACGAGCTCAGCTGGCTGTCCGCTCCGATCGTGAAGCGCAGCACCGCCGCCCACGACGTCAGCGGCACCCGCGGCTCCTCGGGGATTTCCCAGCGCAGGCGGTTCGAATAGCTCGAGATCACTGGATTCCCGGCCTCGTCGCGCGCGGGCCAGAAACGCCCGCGCCGCTGGAACAGGGCGCAGGTCGTGCCGTCGAGGATCTGCGACCCCGAGGATGACGTGACCTCGCACGCGCTCACCTTCCCCGTCTCGTCGATCGTCAGCCGAAACCCTACCGTGCCCGATTCCTCCGCGCGCAACGCGGCTGACGGATAGTCGTCGTTGGTCACCCAGTCCGTCGGCGAACCGTGCGGCCGCGCCGGCGCGACGGGTCGCGCGCTCTCCGAAGGCGCCGGGGGCAATGGCGATGGCCGCGGCGGGGGTTGTACGGCGGGATAGGGAACCGGGGGATTATATGCCTGCGTGGGCGGGCCCGGCACCTGGATCGGGGGCGGCGGCACCCGGCGCTGCGCCCGCCGCTTCGCATGCGGCGCGGGCGTGGGCGTGGCCATCGGCACCGCGGCATATTCGGGCGGCACCGGCACCAGCTCGAACAGCGGCGCCTCGGCCGCCACCGCAAGCGACAGCATCGTCAAGAGCATTGCTATTTCCCCCCCGCTGCCCGATTCGGGCGCAGCCTATCGAGGAAAGCTGCTCCGTGTCCACTGCCCGCTCCCCGCTCGCGCCTGGCCAATTCCCTGATTTGCCGGAGATTTCAGGCGTTTCGCTCCACGTCGCCCGCGCGCGCTACAAGACGTGGGACCGTTGCGACCTGACCTTCGTCACGCTCGATCCCGGCACCAGCGTCGCGGGCGTGCTCACCCAGAGCCGCTGCCCTTCGCCCGAAGTCGAGTGGTGCCGCGATGCGCTGGTGCTCGGCCGCGCGCGCGCGCTGGTGGTCAATGCCGGGAACAGCAATGCCTTCACCGGCAACCGGGGCCGCGCCGCGGTCGAGGCGATCGCCGCGCGGGTGGCGGGGCATCTCGGCTGCGACCCCTCCGACGTGTTCATCGCCTCGACCGGGGTGATCGGCGTTCCACTGCCGGTGGACAAGGCCGAGGCGGGCCTCGACGCCGCTTTCGCCGCCGCACCCTGCGATTGGGAAGACGCCGCCGCGACGATCATGACGACCGACACTTTCCCCAAGGCCGCGGTGACCAGCGCCGTTATCGGCGGTCGCACGGTCAAGCTGGTCGGCATCATCAAGGGTTCGGGGATGATCGCGCCCGACATGGCGACGATGCTCGGTTTCATCTTCACCGATGCCGCTATGGATCCTGTGTTCCTGCGCGATGCCCTGCGCGCCGCGAACGAAGGCAGCTTCAACTGCATCACCGTCGACGGCGACACCTCGACCAGCGACACCATCCTCGCCTTCGCCACCGGCAAGGCGGGCAATGCCGCCCTGAAGGACCATGAATCCCCCGGCGCCGACGCCTTCCGCGCCGCGCTCGCCGATCTCTGCCGCCAGCTCGCCCATCTCGTCGTCCGCGACGGCGAAGGCGCGAGCAAGTTCATCGCCGTCGAAGTCGAAGGCGCCGAGAACGACGCGAGCGCGCGCCGAATCGGCTTGTCGATCGCCAATTCGCCGCTGGTGAAGACCGCGATCGCCGGCGAGGATGCCAATTGGGGCCGGGTGGTGATGGCCGTGGGCAAGGCCGGCGAACCCGCCGAGCGCGACCGCCTCTCGATCCGCTTCGGCGCCACGCAGGTCGCGATCAACGGGCTGGCGGTAGAGGGCTATGACGAAGCGCCGGTCGCGGCACATCTCAAGGGCAAGGAAATCGAGATCGGCGTCGATCTCGGCCTCGGATCGGGTCGCGCGACGGTTTGGACGTGCGACCTGACTCATGGCTATATCGCGATCAACGCCGATTATCGGAGCTGACTTGCAATGTGGGATTTCGCCTGCTGGAATCGGCGGGCCGGCTGACTCTCGTCCGCCGGCCGCTCTTTGGGATCCGCATCGGGCACGCGCGCCGCAAAAAAACGCGTTTGCCCTAAACTTAATTAAACTTCCGATTTGGAGCGATCGCTCAGAGCGCGCTTTCGATCCACTGCTTGAGCTCGCTCTTGCGCATCGCGCCCATCTTGCTGGCGGCGACTTCGCCGTTCTTGAAAAGCAGCATCGTCGGGAAGCCGCGGATGCCGTACTTGGTCGGGGCCTCGGGGCTCTCCTCGGCGTCGATCTTCACGATCGTCACCTGATCGGCCATTTCCTCGGCCAGCTCGTCGAGCGCCGGTGCCATCTGCTTGCACGGGCCGCACCATTCGGCGAAGAAATCCACCAGCACCGGCTTTTCCGAGCTGATCACGTCGGCGTGGAAGCTGTCGTCGGTGACAATCTGAGTCATCATGATCTCCTGTGTTGGCGCATATCTATGGTGCGCCGCGTCCCGGCTCAAGCGCGCGAGGCCAAGCTTTGCTCCGGGGGGGACAAGCCGGGCTTGTGCGCGGCGAGCAATTCGCTCGGCAGGACATGGAATGTCGGGCCCGCGGTGTAGAGCAACGCCGCCTCGACCGGCCGATCCGGGAAGATCACGCCGAGCGCCGCGGCATAGGCCGCCATCTGGCGCAGGTGATAGGCCGGGATCGCCTCGATCGATGCGGGCGCGCGTCGCCCGGTCTTGAAGTCCACCACCCGTATGAGCTCGGGCGTGACCACCAGCCGATCGACCGTACCCGCGACGACGAGTCCCTCCGCCACTGCGGCGATCGGCGCTTCCGCCAGCGCGTCCGGGCCGAACAGCGCAGCGAAGCGCGGGTCCTCGGTCACTGCCAGCGCCGAACGGGCCAGCGCCGCCCGCACCTCGCCGTCGCTGACGCCGCCAGAGCCCGCCAACCACCGCTCCGCAGCCTCGGCGCGCTGGTCGGCCGGGATCGCGGGCAGCCGTTCGAACAAGGCATGCAGCAACCGCCCCCGCTCGGCAGCGGCCCGCATCGCCGGATCGGGTGGCGGATCGGCGACCAGGTCCTCGCCCAGCGACGAGGGCGCCAGCGGCCGCGGCGGCCGTGCCTCGACCGGCGCGGAGCGAGCGACCCATTCGGGCAGCGGCGCCGCTTCCGCTACGCGATCGGCGTTCCGCCCCCGCGCCGCCACTGCGCGTTCCGGCACCAGCCCGTGAAACTCGCCGGCGGCGCCCAGCACGTCGAACGCGCGTGCCGAAGCCGCGTACCAGCTCGCCGCCGGCGGCTCGCCCTTCGCCTGAGGCCCGAGCGCGCCCGCGATCACCAGCCGCTCCTCCGCCCGCGTCGCCGCGACATAGAAGAGCCGCCAATGCCACTGCAGCTCGCGCGCATCCGCCGCCGCGATCGCCTCGTCGAGCGGCCCGCCACGCTCCGAAGCGCGCGGGCGGAAGATCGGGAACTTGCCGCCCGCATGACCCTCGGGCTCCCACAGCAGGAAATCGCGCGGGCTCTTGCCCGGATCGGCGGTCGCGTCGGCCAGGATCACGACCGGCGCTTGCAGCCCCTTGGCGCCATGCACCGTCATCACCCGCACAGCCCCCTGCGGCTGGGCGGCATCGCGGACGATCTCGACATCGCCGCGGTCGAACCAGTCGAGGAAGCGCTGGAGCGAGGGCGTCGCGACATTCTCGAAATTGAGCGCGGCGTTGAGCAGTTCCTCGATCGGATCGCGCGCCTCCTTGCCCAGCCGCAGCAACAGCTTGCGCCGTCCCTGCAGCGGGCCGGAGAGGACTTCCTCCAGGAACCGATACGGCGTCGCGAAATCGGCCCGCGCCAGCAGCGCGTAGAGCGGCGCCAGGCGATCCTCACTCTGGGTGGCCCGCAGATGTCGCCACAGCGAACCCCGCCCGCGCACCGCCGCGTGCATCAGCTCGTCCTGGCTCCACCCGATCAGCGGCGACACCAGCAGCGAGGCCAGCGACAGATCGTCCTCGGGCTGCAGCACGAACCGGATCGCCGCGAGCAGGTCCTGCACCGCCAGCGGCGCATTGAGCCTGAGGCGATCCACTCCGGCGACCGGCACCCCCTCGGCATAGAGCCGCGCGACCAGCAGCGACGCCAACTCGCCGCGCCGCTTGACCAGGATCATCACATCCTCGGGCTGGAGCGGCCGGCCCTTGCTCTCCAGCATCAGCCCCGAATCGAGCCAGCCCCGGATCTCGCGCGCGATCCTGCCCGCCAGCGCGCGCGTGGCATCGCTGACCCATTCCTCTTCCTCGGCCTCGGTCCCGCCCTCGACGACCGGCGGCCAGAGCGTCACGGTCCCGGGTCCGGCCACTTCGCTGGCATGCGGTTCGACATCGTCGAGCCCGATCCCCGGCGCGGGCAAGGCGCCCAGCGCCGCATCGACGAATTCGAGCACCGGCTTGGTCGAGCGGAAGCTGTGCGTCAGCGACAGCGTCTCCAGCTCGCGGACATCGGCGTCGAACTCGGGCTCGACCCGCGACTTCGCCAGGAAATATTCATGCGCGGCGCGGAAGAAGACCGGATCGGTGCCCTGGAAGCCGAAGATCGCCTGCTTGTAATCCCCCACCGTGAACAGCGTCCGCACGCCTTCGGGCCGCGTCCCGGCACCGGCGAAGAACTCGTCCGCCACCGCGCGCACGATCGTCCATTGCTTGAGGTTGGTATCCTGCGCCTCGTCGATCAACACATGCTCGGTCGCCTGATCGAGCTTGAAGCGCACCCATTCGCCCATTCCCGGCTGGCCGAGCAGTTCCACCGTCGCGCGGATCAGATCATCGAAATCGACTGCCCCCGCGCGCCGCTTCGCCCGGCCATAGGCATCGGCATAGGCCCGCCCCGCCTCCAGCGCGCGCGCGAGCAGGTCGGCATAGTCGGCTTGCGCCTTCATCCGGAGCAGCTCGCCGCAGCGCCCGTGCAGCCGCATCGCCAGCTCGGCATAGGCCGCATCCTGCGGCGCCTGACCCTTGCCGAACGAGCGCGGCTCGCCGTCGGCGCGCGCCCAGACGAGGTGCAGCTCGGCGAGCCCCGAAGCACGCCCGGCGGGCGGCAGCGTCAGCCATGCGGCGACTCGGTCGGCGCGCTCCAGGCCCTTGCCCGTCGCCCATCCGGCATTCATCGCGGCAATCGATTTCAGTGCGCCGTGGTCGAAGGCATCGCCACAGCATTGCGCGATCGCCGCGTCGATATCCCCGCCGGGAAGATCGAGCGCTCGCCGCAGGAAGGGCTGGATCCCGCTCGGCAGCCCCGCCATCGCCTCCGCCTCATGCGCGCATTCGCGCAGGAACCGCTCCGCCCCGCCTTCGCCCAGCCGCAAGCTCAGCGCGCCGATCGCCTCGGTCAGCGCGCGCCGCCCCTCGCGCTCGGCATCGACCAGCATCTCGGCCAGCGCCTCGCGTGCCAGCACGAACTCCTCGCGCGCATCGAGCGGCCGGAACCCCGGTACCAGCCCAGCCTCTACCGGGAACGCCGCGAGCAGGCTCTGGCAGAAGCTGTGGATCGTCTGGATGCGCAGTCCCCCGCCCGGCGCGTCGAGCACCTTGGCGAACAGCGTCCGCGCGCGCCCCTGGATATCCTCGTCGAGGTGCAGCTCCCCCAACGCGAACAGGTCCTTCTTGAGGTCTTCCAGCGGCATCCGCACCCATTGCGCGAGCCGCCCGGTGATCCGCGCCGCCATCTCCGCCGCGCCCGCCTTGGTGAAGGTCAGGCACAGGATCGCCCCGGGTTCGGTGCCGCGCAGCAACAGGCGAAACACGCGCGCCGCCAGCACCTGCGTCTTGCCCGTCCCCGCCGAGGCCGAGAGCCAGATGTTGCGCGAGGGATCGCTCGCCGGGTCCTGGTTCCCCTTGAGCGGCGGAAGCGGGCGGAGATCAGTCACGACCGTACCATTCGTCGAGCCGCATCAGCTGGTCATACTCGGCATAGGGCGCGAACTCCGGGTGGAGCTTGGCCGTGAAGGCGCGTCCGCCGGTCAGCCAGTCCTGCACCGCCTCGTGGAAATTGCCGCCTGCGATCGAGACGAACTCGTCGGTCGGGATCCGGTCGCGCTTGCCTGCGGGATCGACCGGGGTGGCGACGAAGCCGAAACTGTCGCCCTTCTTCGCCAGCGACCAATATTCGAAGGCACTCGCCTTGCCTTCCACGCCGGCAAACCCGCCCTCCTCGGCGATCAGCCCGAGCAGGCCGAGCTGCAGGCTGTACCCGGCGCGCACCGCCTTGGCCGAGGGCGGCTGGCCGGTCTTGTAGTCGACAATCGCAAGGCTGCCGTCGGCCAGCCGATCGACGCGGTCGAACGTGCCGCTCAGCGCCACCCCCGCGAAGGGGATCTCGCCGCGCTGCTCGACCGCCAGGACCGTGCGCCCTTCGGCAGCGTTCGCGGCGATCTCGCTCGCGATCCAGTCGATCGCCTCCATCAGCCGCGGCTGCCACAGCGCGCGCATCATCGGATGCGTGCGCTCGTCGGCGAGCATCGCCTCGGCCCGGGCGCGCAGCTTCGCCGGATCGCAGCCGTCGCGCTCGAACCATTGCTGCAGCACCGCGTGCACCGCCGTCCCCCGCCACGCCGCGCTGGGATCGGCATCGACTGGATCGAGCGCGCCCAGCTTGAGCATCTTGCGCGCGTAGAAGGCGTAAGGGTCCGCCTTGAGCCGATCGACTTCGGTCACCGAGATCGCCTTGGGCCGCGCCTCGACCGGCGGCGAAGGCTCTGGCCGTTCGGCAGGTTCATGCGCACCGGGATCGTCGATCGCGCCCAGCCAGGCCGCGAGGTCGTCCGCGCGCTCCAGTCCGCCCGAAAGCGCTTCCAGCCGCAGCCAGAAGCGCGAAGCGATCGTCGGCGCCGAAGCATCGCGCCGTGCCCGCGTCAGCAGCACCTCGGGCGCGCCCAGCGCGCCCGCGAGATCGTGCGCGGAAAGGCCGATTCGCCGCTCCAGCCCCGGCAATCCCAGCTCCGCCCGGATACGCGGCGCCAGCCAGGGATCGGGCGCGGGCAACCCCGGCCACACACCTTCGTTGAGCCCGCCGAGGATCATCAGGTCCGCGGTCTGCAGCCGCGCCTCGATCAGCCCGAGGATCGCCAATCGCGGATGCCCGCCCTGAGGCGGCCGCACCGCGACTTCGTCCATCAGGGTGCGCAGCATCGGCGCGAGGCTGCCGGGCTCGGCGACCGCCGGCCCCTCCCCTGCTTCGCGCTCCAGTCCGTCGAGCAGGTCCGCCGCCGCGCGCCCATCGGCCCGGCCCCACATCGCATCGCCGCCGAGCGCCTGCGCCGCCTCGCGCAGCGCCGCGAGCAGCACCGGCACCGGCTGCGCGCCGCCCGCGAACAAGGCCTCTAGCGGCGCCAGCAAGTCACGCGCGACGGGCCACCATGCCTGGGCTTCGCGCCGCAAATGCCCGTCGCGTCCCTCCTGCTCGGCGAGATGGCGGTCCATCCCCGCCAGCCCCGGTCCTGGTCGCGGCCCGCGCAGCGCGCGGTCGAGCAGGCGGACGCCCTCCAGCCATGCCAGCCGTTCGCCGGTCATCACCAGCGGATGCTTGAGCAGCGTGAGCAACGGCAACGGCGCGAAATCCTGGGCGGCGGCTTCGGCGAGCGCGAGCAGCAGCGTCCCCGGCGGCAGCACCGCCAGCGCCTGCCCGGCCGAGTCATCGACCTCGATCCCCCAGCGCGCACAATGCGCCGCCACCCGCCGCGCCAGCGTACGGTCGGGCGTCACCAGCGCCGCGGTCCGCTCCGGCGTCTCAAGCACCTCGCGCAGCGCCAGCGCGACGGCCTGCGCCTCGTCCGCCGGCGTCGCCACTTCCAGCACCCGCACGCCTGAGAGCCGCCGTTCCGCCGCGGGCAGTACCGTCCAGCCGCGGGTCAGCTCAGCCGGCTGCATTGCCGAGGCGATCGCCTTGCTCCGCGCCGGTGCCGCGTCGTGCTCGCTGCTCCCGCGCCATTGCTCGAACTCGCTGCGATGCACGCCCATCCGATCGAGCAGCAGTTTCAACTGGAACTGCGGATGCGTCTCGATCGATCGCCTGCGCCGCCCGCTGTCGTCGGGCGCATGCGGGCCTAGCGACTCCCACTCGGCATCGCTGATGCCCGTCGCCAGTCCGGGCAGCACCACCATCCCCTGCGGCATCTCCGCTACCACGCGCAGCAGCTTCGCAATCGCCGGTGCCGAAGTCGTGATACCCGCGGCGCAGACGAAACCCTCGGGCGGCGCCTCGGCCCAACGCCGCGCGACCTTGTCGATCAGCCTGTTCCGCCGCTCGGCCAAGTCGATCAGCCCCAGCCGCTTCAACTCGCGCGGCCAGCGCTGGAGGATGATCGCGAACAGCACCAGCGAGTTCTGCCAATGGTCCGAGAGTTCGCCGGCGTCATAGGTCAGCAACCGCGATGGCTCGACTTCCTCGACCAGCAGTTGATCGAGCGTGGCGGCCAGATCGCCCGCGAGCCTCACCGCTTCCGCGGCATTGATCTCGGGCCGGGTCTCGCCGATCAGCCGCGCCAGGACCATCCGCCGCCGCAGCGGATCGATTGCGGGCGGCACCGGCTCTGCGTCGTCGGCGAAATCGAACACTGCCTCGTCGAGCTCGGGATCGCCCACCGCCACCAGCCGCGGCAACAGCAGCCCACCGCTGCTCGCGCGCACGAAGGCGTCGGAGATCGCTCGCTTGGCGCGGTTGTTCGGCACCAGCACGGTGCCACGCGCCAGTCGCATCGGGTCGGAGCCGAAGCGCCGGATCAGCCCCGCCGCCAGCGCGTCGGCGAAGGCGCGGTGGGGGGGGATGGTGTAGAGGTGGAGGCGCTCGACCATCGTTTCTTTCTCCCCTCCCTGCAAGGGAAGGGTTGGGGGTGGATAGCGAGCGTAGCGAGCCTGAAGACGGTCCGGCAAGGGCGCCGTCCGGGGCATCGAGCCCCGGTCGCCGCAACCCACCCTAGCCCCTCCCTATTAGGGAGGGGAACAGATTAGGCATCGGCCAGCACCGCTTCGGTCATCCCGATCGCCTGCGGGGTGCCCACATCGAACCACAGCCCCTGATGCACCACTGCCCAGGCCCGCCCGGCTTCGATCGCGCGGTTCCAGAACAAATTGGTCGAGAACGGCCCCTCGGGCCAATCCACGATCACCCGGGGCGAGAGAATCTGCACCCCGGTATAGACGAACGGCGCCAGCCGCCCCGGCTTGCGCCGCCCAATGATCTTGCCGCGGCCGTCGATATGGAAATCGCCCATGCCGGCATGCCCGTTGGCGCGCGCGAGCGGCACCAGCAGCAGCAGCGCATCCATCTTCGCGTCGTCCCACTGCGCCGCCATCGCCCGGATCGCGTCGATCGGTCCGTCGATCCACAGATTATCGCTGTTGACGCAAAGGAACGGCTGGTCGCCGAGCAATTCACGCGCCTGCACCAGCCCGCCGCCGGTCTCCATCAGCAGCTTGCGCTCGTTGGAGACGACGACGTCCATGTCCTTCACCTTGGCCCTGAGATAGGCCTCCATCGCATCGGCGAGGTAATGGACATTGACCACGGCGCGCTTCACCCCAGCCGCGCGCAACCGGTCGAAGACATGGCCGATCAACGGCTTGCCGGCGACTTCTACCAGAGGCTTGGGGCGCGTCGCGGTCAGCGGGCGCATGCGCTTGCCCAGCCCCGCCGCCATCACCATCGCCGTCTCGGGCACCGCCGCGCTGGGATTCGGACGGATCGAGAAGCGGCTCATTCGCCGGCGATCGCCATCGGATCGCCGCGCATATCGGCGGGGATATTGGCGTCGAACCAGTCCGCCACGGGCTTGAGCGCCGGATGCGCGAGGTCGCGCTCGAGATAGCGCCATACGCGCGGGCAGAGCCCCGGATATCGCGGCTTGCCGTCGCGCTTCCACAGCCGCGTGAAGATGCCGACGATCTTGGCGTTCCGTTGCGCGCCGAGGACATGATAGGCGACGTCGAACTCGTCGCCCACGCCGGTGGTGCGCTTGTACCGGTCGAGCATCGCGGTCTCGAGCTCGGCGGGCACGTCCCGCCGCGCGTCCTGCAGCAGCGAGACGAGGTCATAGGCGGGATGCCCCGCCAGCGCGTCCTGGAAATCGAGCAGGCCCAAGCTCTCGCTGCCTTCGATCAGCATGATGTTCTCGGCATGATAGTCGCGAAGCACCGTCACGGGCGTGTGCCCCTCCAGCACGAAGTCGAGCACCGCGTTCCAGGCGTCGTTATACCCCTCATGGTCGACATCGAGGCCGACCGCGTCGCAATACCATTCGGGCAGCAGCTTGGCTTCGCGGTGGTACTGCGAGGGGCTGTACGGCCCGATATCCTCGGCCGCGGGATGATCGCGCAGGCGGATCAGCAGGTCGACCGCTTCCTCGTAGAGCCTGAGTTCGCTCTCCGGTGCCGCATCCACGGTCTCGCGCATCCGCGCGTCGCCGAAATCCTCGATCAGGACGAGGCCCTGGACAAGGTCCTGGTGCAGGATCCTGGGCGCCGCGAAGCCCCGCTCGGTCAGCCAGCTCGCCACGCCGATGAAGGGGCGCGGATCCTCACCCTTGTCGGGCGGCGAATCCATCAGGATCGCGGTGCGGTCATGCTCCACTACCCGGAAATAGCGGCGGAACGATGCGTCGCCGGCAAGCGGACGAATCTCCGCGCCGCCCCAGCCCGCCGAAACGAGGAAGGCGGGCGCGGCGGCGGGCGGGTTCATGTCCGCTATTGGAGTATCTGGGGCCATCGGTCCCTCCATGCCGCCGGGACTTTCGCTGTCAAGGCACGCGCGCCATCCTCGGTCATATCGAGGGTCAGCCACAGCGCATCGGCCCAGGCTTCGCTGCCCAGCCGCTCGGGCCATTCGACCAGAAGCAGCGAATCGGCACGGGCCTCGTCGAGCCCCAGTTCCTCGGCTTCCGCGGGGTCTTCGATCCGGTAGAGATCGACATGCAGCACCGGAAACCGCACTTCGGGCGGGTCATAGGGCTGGACGATCGCGAAGCTCGGGCTCGGCGCCTCTTCCTCCAGCCCCAGCGCCGCGAGCAGCCCGCGCGCTATGCTGGTCTTGCCGGCACCGAGCGGCCCGGAAAGCGCGATCGTGTCGCCCGGCCGCGCAACCGCGGCCAGTCCCGCGCCCAGCGCCAGCGTAGCGTCGAGATCGGCAAGCAGGATCACGCCCGCGAGTCGCTGAGCATCGCCACCACGCCCAGCGTCCCGCAAACCGCCGCCAGCGCGAGCAGAGGAGTCGCCGCCGCCGCCAGCCATCCGCTCAGCAGGATCAGCCCCGCCGCGAGCGACAGCCCGCCCCAAAGCAGATTGCTGCGCAAGCGGCGCCGCGACCATCGCCGAATCCATGCCTCATAGAACAGGGCCGCCGCCGCGAGCAGCAGCAACACACCAAAGAGTCCGTCGAGTCCTTGCGGAAACCAGGCAAGCACCGCCAGCACGCTCGCGAAGATCGCGACCCGGAACGCGATTTTCGACGAAGAGAGGTCGCCCAATCCCTCGCTCATTCGCGGGGTAGTTCGATGGTCACCAGCGTGCCCTCGCCCGGCTCGGAGATCATCCGGATCGTTCCGCGATGCGCCTCGACGAACTGCTTGGCGAGCGGCAGCCCGAGCCCCAGCGCGCGCTCGCCGCTGCGCGAGATGCCGTGCTGCGCGAACCGGTCGAACGCGGTCGCCACGGCTTCGGGCGCCATGCCCGGCCCGTCGTCCGAGACGATGATGCGCGCGATGTTGCGATTGCCGTCGAGGTGGAGCAGCACCCGGCCCTGATCGGGCGTCCCCGCCACCGCATGGCGCAGCAGATGCTCGATGACTTCGCGCAGGCGCTTGGGATCGCCGGTCACGCTTCCCGCGGTCCCGGCTAGCTCGACCGCGAGATCGATGCCCTTGGCCTTGGCCAGCGGCGCCACCGTCTCCGCCGCCGCGTGCGCCGCCAGCTCCAGATCGACGCTCTCGCGCTCGAGCGGCGTGCCTTCGTTGCGCGTCAGGTCGAGCACATCGTCGATCAGTGCGCCAAGTCGTTCCACGGAAACGAGAATTGCCTCGGAATAGCCTTCGCCGTCCTCGCTAAGCTTGCCCGCATACCCGCCGTGCAGCATCTCGGCGAAGCCCTTGATCGATGTCAGCGGGGTGCGCAGCTCGTAGCTCATGTTCGCCACGAACGTGGTCTTGACTCGGTCGGCCGCCTCCAGCGCTTCGTTGCGGTCACGCAGCGCGCGCTCGACGCGATGCTGGTCGGTCGTGTCGAGCATCGTCAGCAGCGCGTTGCCGTCCGGCAGCGGCACCCCCGTCGCCTCGTAGATGCGACCATCGGCAAAACCAATCGTCGCACCCCGCTGGTGACGGTCCTTGGCGGCCGATCGGATCAGTTCGCCGATCACGTCGGCCTGGGTCTTGCGGGCGAGCCTCGGCTTGGCCGCCTCGGTCAGCGCGACGATCTGCGGATGCCCATCGAGGAAGCCGTCGTCGAAGCCCCACACCGCACTGAACTTGCGGTTCCAAAGCTGCACGCGCCCCTTGCCGAACACTGCCACTGCTTCGGAGAGGCTCTCGAGCATGGCCGCGCGTACCTGCTGCATCTCGCCATGCTCGCGTTGCAGCTCCAATTGCTGCGTGCGGTCCTCGAAGATCAGCAGCAGGCCGCCATCGGGCAGCGGCTGGGCGACGACGCGCAGATGCGTGCCGCCAACGGCCCAGGTCTCTTCAACCGCCTCGGGCGCGGCGAACCATTCGCGCCGCTCCGCCTTCCACGCCGGAAAATCGCGTACGTCGGGTAGCCGGTTGGCTTCGCGCATCCGTTCGAGCACCCGGTCGAACTCGGGCCGATCGGCCAGCCACTCGTTCTTCATCGCGAACATGCGGCGGAACGGCTGGTTGCAGAAGCTGAGCGCATGGTCGGGCCCAAACTGCGCGACGCCCGCGCTCATCCGGTCGAGCATCGCGCGCTGCGCCTCGGCGAAGCGCTTCATGCCGCCGCGCAGCTGCTCCAGTTCCTCGATATCGACCGCAAACCCGGCCACCCCGCCGGTCGGCAGCGGCACGTCGTGGAGCCGCAGCATCCGCCGGTCGCCGCCGATCGTCGCGGGCATCGCCGCGATCTGCGGCTCCTGCGTATCGCGTGCGATCGCGGCATTGGCGAGTGGTCCGCCCAGCCCGGCGCCTTCGACCAGCTCGAGCCCGCGCGCGACCACGTCCTCGGCATTCTTGCCCTCGACCGCGCGGACATAGGCGGTGTTGACCATCAGCAGCCTGAGGTCGGGCCCGCGATACCACATCGGCATCGGCGCCGCTTCGATCAGCGCAGTCAGGGCATCGAACGCCGTGCGCAGCCGCCCGGTCTCGCGCTTGAGCCGATTAATCTCGTCCTGGCTCTCGGTCGCGTCGAGGAACCACAGCACCACGCCGCCCGGCGCGCGCACCGCCTCCTGCGCACGGTCGCCGACCACGAGCAGCGCCCGCTCCGAGCCCTTGGCCCGCACTGACAAGGCGAAGGGCCGCGCCGCCTTCTGCGCGGCGGTAACTTCCGCCGCCAGCGCTTCGGCATCCTCGGGGACCAACCCTTCTCCGAGCTCGCTCATGTCGCGCGGCGTATCGGTGAGGCCCAGCCAGTCCGAGAGACGCCGCGGTACCTCGACGCGCCCGTCGTTCCGCACCACCATCGCCTGCGCCGGCGATCCGCCGACCATCGCCTGCAGCCGCGCGTTGAGGTCGAGCGTCGCGCGCGCGCCGGCCTGGGCGCGCAGGCCCGCGAACAGCGCCCAGGTCGCGCCGACGATCAGCAGCGCCATCACGGCACCGGCGATCGCCGCCGCGGAAGGGGTAATCTCGATCAACGCGCGTTCCGGAGGATCATGCGCAGACCCTTAGGACAATCGCGGGGGAAACGGGAAGGGGCGCGCCTTCAAACGAAGACGCGCCCCTTCGATTTCTTCGCGGATCCGAAGATCAGTAGCGGTAGTGATCCGGCTTGAACGGCCCTTCGACCGGCACGCCGATATAGCCGGCCTGCTTCGTCGTCAGCTTGGAAAGCTTCACGCCCAGCTTCTCGAGGTGCAGCGCGGCGACCTTCTCGTCGAGATGCTTGGGAAGGACATAGACGCGATTCTCATACTGCTCGCCCTTGGTCCACAGCTCGATCTGGGCCAGCGTCTGGTTGGTGAAGCTGGCCGACATCACGAACGACGGATGGCCGGTCGCGCAACCCAGATTCACCAGGCGGCCCTTGGCGAGGATGATGATCTGCTTGCCGTCGGGGAACTTCACCAGGTCGGTGCCCGGCTTCACTTCGTCCCACTCATAATTGCTGAGCGCGGCGATCTGGATCTCCGAGTCGAAGTGACCGATGTTGCAGACGATCGACATCGGCTTCATCGCCTTCATGTGATCGGCGGTGATGACGTCGGCATTGCCGGTCGCGGTGCAGAAGATGTCGGCGCGCTTGACCGCCTCTTCCATCGTCACGACCTCGAAGCCCTCCATCGCCGCCTGCAGCGCGCAGATCGGATCGACTT
>OUNM010232916.1_pt1 | contig 15544 bp, 12 predicted proteins | sample 1769961 | NCBI WGS metagenome assembly OUNM01 (sample SAMEA3914820, study PRJEB12502) | metagenome | biome: forest; material: soil | place: USA | collected 2012-03-12 | depth 0.3 m | reverse complement strand
TCCTCGACGGCTCCGAGATGCTCATGAAAATCCCCCAAGACTCGACGCGGATTTACCTGCAGAGGGAGCCGTGAGTGGCGGCTGCAAGCGAACAGCAATTTCTCTCGTGTTGGTGCAGGGAATAACGGCGCTGTCCTGGTTCTTTATTTTTCCCGAGCTCCCATTTGTCAGCGCTCCCTCGCTCCACCATGAAAAGGGCGCGGAAATTGACATTTTCTGTGTCACCCGCTCCACTCAACGACGACTGCCGGCCAGATGGAACCAACCAGGCGAGCTCCGCTCGTCGGCGCCCCTGTGGACGACGCTATCACGTTAGCGCCGGCCAGGGCCCAAAGTCAACACCAAGAAAGCAGGAGAGCGGATCTGAGAGCTTCTGATGACTCTATTCCCGGTCCCCACACGCTTTGGCGGTGGGAGGGTCCACAATTGACGTTTTTCTCCTTCATGTTTGGCTCCTCATGCATGGTGTTTTCTTGGTTCCATTCGGGTTTCTTTTCTGTATCCGTCCGTCTGTACCCCTTCTGGCAGGATTTCTCCGTTTAGTCACACGCCTTTCCCCCTCGGTCCAACAAAATCTATCGCGAACGCCGAGACGCGGCCCCGGCTTTAGCTAAGCTAGCGCCCGCTGGGAGTGATTCATCGTTCTTCCATACCGTTTTGCACACCACGAAATTTTGTTCATCAGCTGTTCGTGGCTGTATGGCGTAGTGCTACTCATCAGTTTTGTGTTTATATTACCAATACTATCGACGTTTTGGCTTTCTCTGTTCAACTCAGTGTCGAATCCAGCGATCTACGATTCCTGTTCTTTGTTGAACTGGATTACTGGAAACTGAACGGGTTTTCTTGGATGCTCACCAGCACGGCGGCAGCGTGACTCGTCTTGACCGAGGATATCTTCTCCCGGGACGAGAGCGGACAGGATTTTCTCAACCAGACTGTCCGGGCCTTCATCATGGGCGAAGCCGGGATACCACCACCACGCGACGTGGAAAGCGGACTCGCTTGGGAACGGACGGACTCGGACCTGTCGTCGCTACCGGAGGCGGTGGATCCCGAGAAGCGGAGTGCTGAGGATATGGGGCGGACGTCGACTGATACTAGCGATGCGGAGGCCGAAAGGCATCCAGATCCGCTGTCACACCAACGAACGAGGGATGATGAGCCCGCTGGCAACAATGGGGTGCTCTCCCGCGTTTTGAGCAAGGTCATCACTCGTGCGAGCACCAAATCCAACCTTGGCCCTCCCCCTGATGGAGGGTTACAAGCCTGGACGGCTGGTGAGTTCGATAACCCCCACCCCACCTCTCACAACATTCTCAGGGGCAATTGACGATGCTAACTCGCCTCCACAAGTCGCCTGCACCCATCTGGTTGTCATGAACACCTGGGGCGTCGTCAGCTCCTTCGGCCTCTTCCAAACCCACTACGTCACCACCCTAGGCCGCACCCCCTCCGACATTTCCTGGATCGGCTCGTTGCAGGTCTTCCTGCTCTTCTTTGTTGGCGCCCTTACCGGCCGGCTCAGCGACGCGGGCTACTTCCGCCACGTCTTTGCCGTGGGCGTGGCTTTCCAGCTCGTGGGCATCTTCACCGTTTCGGTGGCGACACAGTACTGGCAGGTGCTCCTCGCGCTGGGGGTGTGCATGGGGTTGGGCAACGGGTGTCTGTTTTGCCCCTGCATCTCGACGCTGTCGACGTACTTCACCACGAAGCGGGCCTTGGCCCTCGGCATGGCCGCGTGCGGGACGGCCACGGGCGGGTTGGTGTTTCCGAGCATGGTGCGGCAGCTGTTGCCTGCGCAGGGGTTCCCGGCCACGATGAGGGCCATTGGGTACGTCCAGATTGCCACGTTGGCGGTCGCGCTGGTGGGGTTGAAGCAGAGGATTCCGCCGAGGAAGAGCGGACCGCTGGTGGAGTGGGCGGCGTTTCGCGAGGGCGAGTATACGTTGTACGCAATGGGGGCGTTTTGCGTGAGTCCCACTTGATCTGGCTGCTGTAATGTGGACTGACGGTGATCCAGATGTTCCTTGGGCTGTATTTTGCCTTCTACTACATTGTGTCCTTCAGCAGAGACATCATCGGCATGAGCTACACCGAGAGCCTGAACTTGCTACTCGTCATCAACGGCGTTGGCATTCCTGGACGACTCATACCCAATCACCTTGCTGACCGGTTCGGGACTTTCAACGCCTTCGTCCCGGTGTCGGGCATTGCTGGGATATGCGTGTTGTGCTGGATGGCAGTGAAGAATACGACGGGGTTGTATGTGTGGTGTGCCTTCTATGGTATGACGGCGGGGGGGATCCAGAGTCTGTTCCCCGCCGGCCTGAGCTCTCTGACAACGGACCTTCGGAAGGCCGGCGTCAGGATGGGCATGGTATTTACCATTGTCAGCTTTGCAACACTGGCAGGACCCCCCATCGCAGGTGCCATCATTACGGCCTCAGGAGGCAGCTATTATGGGGCTCAGGCGTTTGCTGGAGCTTCGTTATTGCTGGGGATGGTCTTGATGGCCGCTGCTCGGTCGGTCAAGCTGAGGAGGCTGAACCCTGAAGGCAAGCTGACAGATTTGGGCTTACACACAAAGGTGTAACTTTTCCAAACAAGGGGTTTCGGTAGGCGGGAAAAACCTAGAAGTTAGAGGCATCATGCATGTGCATCATGTCATCATGAACATAATTAGTAGACAGAGCCCAGCCAGGGCTGAGGGCAGACGAGATATTGATGCCGATAATTGCAAGCGACTTACCTATTTTGATCAATCTTCATTTCTAAGAATAAAAGAACTGCAAGACAACAACCCAAGCGTCCGGGAAGTTCAAAAACGCAACACCGACCAAAATCTCTCAAAACGAGACACTCGACAAAAAGTGTGACGTATATGCCCAATAACAGGATTGAACTGTTGACCTTCGCATACCATATACAGGTGACCCAGTATTAGTACGACGCTCTAACCAGCTGAGCTAATCGGGCTGTGGACATATCGAGTGCTGCGTACTCCGCTTTCTCTATGGCTGAACCGTCGTCACTTCGATCGTGTTTCAGGAGGCTCGCTGAGACAAGATTCACCACATGCGCGGTTCCAAACCGGTTGTGATTGTTTCTGTGTCACTATCTCCATCTCACGATGTTCAAGCGAGATCAAGCCAAGACATGGGAGACAGGAATTAAATGGGATTGAAATGGGGCTGTCTGACGGATCATCGCAACCATTCTTCACAACCTTCATGCAGACTTGGCCGAGAAACCTTTACCATCAATTGTCCTTTCCAAAACGCGACGTGCTTGAAGAGAACTCTAATCATCGTCATCACAAAGGATCCTCGGATGGCGCTGGCGTCGGTGGCTTTCCCGCGCTTCTGTCCCTCGAGTCTGTACCCGGGAGTACTTCTCCCGAGCGGTGTCTAGGGTACGGTCCTCATCTTGATCCCAACCTTGATCCCGTTCCATTCTTGGACGTTGTGTCAACGAGCTGCCCCCTTGACTTGAACCTGAAAAAGAGACATCCACTGGGGCTGGCACATCTTGGGGGCGGACAACACCATGTTGAAGAAAAAGCTCCTTGATCTGCTCCCACTTGGATCCGGATAACCCCCGGTTGCGATCCACTGTCTTGCACTTGAAGGTCCCAGTCTGCATCTCATTGAAAGTGGATTTCAAGGTCAAAAAGAACTCTTCACACGGTTGGAGAACGGCCTCCCAAGTGTCCTTTTTGGAACCATTGGTCTGGTCAGGAACACTCAGGGACGGATCAGCCCCGGCTTCGAGCAGAATTCTGACCATCTCCGGCAGTAGCGAGTACGCCGCCACGGCAAGGATCGTCCTGCCGGGCGTGCACACGGCATTGACGTTGGCGCCGGCCATGATGAGCGCGCGGACGATCTCGACGTCGTCTTTGCTTCTCTGGCCGAACTGCACGCAGGCAGCCAGCAGCGGCGGGCCGAACTCTCCGCCAAGCCTGTTGACGTTTGCGCCAGCCTTTATCAACGCCTGCGCAACCTCGACCTTTCCGGTGAGACATGCCAGTTCGAGGGGAGCGCTTTTGATCAACCGTCGGCCTTCTCCGGGAATGTCATCGGCGGTGAGGTCGGGATCGGCGCCCGCACTGAGCAGCATCAGTGGCAGCTTGTCGCTGTACCCTGGAAGCGTTTCTCGGTCGGGTATTGGAGGTCTCTTATAGCAGAACTCGGAGCGCGAGCACGCGATCTGCAGGGGAGTGGCCTTCCGCTCGGCGGAATCGAGGTTCGCGTCGCATCCGGCACCGAGCATCATTTGTAGCATATTTTCCTGCTCGGCGGCCGACCCATCCCAGAAATCGTTATCCAACAGTGTCTGGAGCGGCGTCCCATAGCCCTCCAAGGTGGTGTTCTTTGATTTGCTTTTTTTCAGCAACAGGTCAATGGTGTCCTGGGGTGACCCTAAGCGCACGGCGCGGTGGAGGTCTCCTGGCTGGACGGGCACCCCAAGCTCGAGGAGGAGCCAGACGAGAAAATCGGCGCGGCCTTCCTTGTAGGGCTGGTTTGAGAATGTTGGGACCATTTCCTCCTTTGCTACAAGAGCTGCGTCGAGCACTGTCTGGAGTGTGTCTCTCCCTCTTAGCCAACCGACGACATCGTGGCCCCGGCGGTGGAGCTGCCCTATCCATTCCGGAACCACCCTGTTGACAGCCATGCGAAGGACATCGTCCAGGAGGTTTCCCACCTTTGCTCCGTACTCGATCAACAAGGAAACAACCATAACATCGCCTCCCACACGGGTGAGAAGCTGCCTCATCGCTGCAGACAACAATGTCTCACCCTCCTCGTCCACATCGTCGAGGTTGACGCCATTTCGGAGCAGCAGTTCTATAAATTGTCGCTGGTGAAGGTCCAGCGCTACCGATAGCGCGTGTCGGAGGTATCCGACAGGTGGGGTAACCTGCGCATGGCATTCTTGAAGAATCCTCTCGGCGACGGAGGCGTGCCCGCGCGTAATGGCCCTAGACAGGGCTGTCTCGTTACCGTAGGTCCGAACCTGGAAATCGGCGCCGTATTGGAGCAAGATGTTGACAAGCTCGATGTTCCCTGAGCCAGCGGCGTATATAAGGGGTGTGTCGTCATTCCCGCTGGTTGTGGAAACCCAGTCCAGCATCACTGTCAAGATCTCTTCGGCAACACCCGGCGCACGCCCCTCATTCTGTAGCTGGCTTGCGGCCCAAGCGGTAGCAAGATGGCCAATATTAGCCCCTGGGCGAGTGTGCCCACTCATCTCTTCGCGGGGCTCAAGTTCATCGCCGATGCTGAACTTGGTCCTGATGAACGTAGTCAAGGGCTCCAGACCGTTGGTCGCTTTGCCTTGCCTATTAACTGCCGATGATGGCACGTCGAGGATTAGCTTGGGAATCAGAACGCTGAGGTCTTCAAGGACCTCAACGTAGCCGAGTTCGATGGCGATAAACAACAGCTCATGGAGGATGGCAGGGATGTAGCGGGGTCCGAAGTCGTACATCTCCAACATAATCAAGATCTGGGATCGGGAGCGCTGCTGTCTGATCCAACTCAAGTCTTTAGGCAGTCGTGATTCATCGCGTCTGAGATCAAAATTTCTGAGCTCCCTGGGCTTCAGGACGCCGTTTGTCGAAGTGTATCCAGCCAGAGACATGGCGAGAGTTCCATAGTCGTCGAGTGCCACGATCGCCTGTTTCGATAGTGCCTCCCCCACCAGGAGGACCAGACTCTTCCGGAGTGACCCCATTGTGCGGAGGCCAAACTCGCGATGCAGCTCGTTTGGGGAGCGACATGCGTGACGGCACAACTCGCCCAAAGCTCGCACCACCTTCTCGTGGTGCTGCGCCGAGCAGATCCTGAGCAGGCTCTTCAGATGTTCCACTCCAGCCTCATACTGCCGGTCGGTCCTCATCTTCTTTGCGTCATCCACCATCCACCGGACACAGTCATCGAGGGAGGGCAGCTTGGACTGGTGAAACACGGCAGGGATGATGCACATCAGGGCATCCTGCTCGGTAGCTAGCCGGGCCTCGCACAAAACCCGGGCCAGTGCGTCAATGTGCGGGTTGCTGAGGTCGCTCGACGAGGCGGTGGAATTGCGCAGGCTTGTGTTGTCGAGCGGTTGGCGAACAGAAACGTCGGTGAGCTTGTCCATGATGGAAACTGCCTCAAACATGAATGTTGTGAAGATATCTTGGGCCATCATCTCGAGCATGTTCGCCGCACTTGGCAGAGATATCACCGAGACGCGGTCAGTGCCAGAAAGTTCTGGGTCATCGGCGTCCCTTGCGTACTGTTCCCACTCCCTTGACCCCCGCGTGTTGAACCACGGACTGAATGATTCCTCCGCTGACAGCCGGAACGGCACCAAGTTTTCTGTGTTTGAGTTCGGCAGGTACCGAAATTTGTGCTCAAACGCACCGTCCTTTGCGACCCAGAGTTTCATGACTGCTGTCGCTCGTTCTCGGCCGCCCACGGCTTGCATAATCTTTCGTGCTGGATCCAGCCTAGAAGACGCCGGATATGTGGCACTCAACAAGTCCTGCCGTCGCATCTCTACCATGTGCTGTCTCCACAGGCCCAAGGCCGCTGCCAGTTGATATTCGTTTATGTCCCATTGGTGTCCCCTCCGACGCATCACAAAGTGGATGGGGAAAGCTAAGATCGACTCGCGAGGATGCGAGGCAGACACATGATACTCGCAGACGGTGGACCACGCCAGCGCCGTCACCCCTTTCCATCCGTCCTGCACCGGGACTTTGTCGAGCAGGTATCCAGCGGCGTCCTGTAGGGCCCTTTGCAACCGTCTCGCCACGTCTTGCAACTCGGGATCCCATTGCGTGCTCGGTGGGTGGAAAGCGTCTCCAGTGAGGTGGGCCAGGCGTGCTCTGATATTCAAAGCTCGAGCAGCAGGATTCAAGTCAAAATTAGGGACCGCGTCCCGCTCCCCGTAAATCGCCAAACGTTTGACGACGAAGCCGGGGTCAGGAATGTCGCCTTCCACCATCCGGAGAAAATGATCAACATGCATGGCGCAGATTGCCCTGCCCTGAGGGTGTTCAGGTGCCCCTGGCGAATCATCGCTGAGCCGGAAGCCGACGATTCCGCTTCCCACGTGCCCCTTTGACACCAGTACCTCAACTTTGCGTTCCGCCAATAGTACACATTCTTCATGGAGATGTGCCGGAAAAACGCTTCCTGCGGAGAGCAGCTTCTCTGCGCTGGGTGACGCGAACACGGCCTGTGCTGCTTTGGACGCGGCATCCGCCAACCCGGTGTTGAGACACGTGTCCATCAAGCCCCATGAATCCGTGCGTCGAACAGGCGAGCTTGGGTCTGAAAATATGGCGAGACGGCTGTTAGGAACTGGGCTGACTGTCTTGGCTCGACGCTGACTTACCGCGGATCGGATACTCGTCACTCAGGATCGCCAACGCTTGCCAGTCGAGCTCTGCACTCTCAGACAACCGATCAAAGTTCTCCAGGAGATTTTGATCCCGGTCAAGTCTTCTGCTGCGAAGCAATGCGCGGATGATGGACATGACTAGAGTGCAGGCAAGCTGGTAGAGAGTGATGGACCCGTGAAGGCCGCGGAAGCCCACGAACTGGCAGGCAAAGCCCAGAAGAGATGAAACAACGGCAACCCATAGGATGGTGCTATATTGCAAGCCAAGGACGAAGTACCGGTCCAGTTGATTGATATAGGATGTCGTGTACTCCTGTTTCTCCTCGGCGTAGGCGAAGGAGCGGAACTGCTGATCGCCAACTCTTTGGTCACCGCACTGGACCCAGAAAACGCGCGGCTTTGGCTTCGCCCCTACGCGTCGCTCGACAGTGCGAAACTGTCTTTCGCTTGAGCGGCGCTCGATGAGAGCGGCGCAAAGGGTCATGCCGCACATCAGAACGAGGGTGCCAGCCATTCCGAGGACAAAGGACCACGGGTGGGGAGCATCTTCCTCTGTGTAGAATTCAGGGTTGTAGAAGGTCGCCCAGGTCGCATACACAAAAAAGCTTGTCTCGAGGAGCAATCCAGCAGCAGCTGCGCTCGCCAATAGTCTCTTGCTGGTCCGTCGGGTCCCAACGTTCAGGGACAGATTCGGGAATGGTGCGAAGCCAGGGTAGGCGGACGAGGGAGTTTCGTCAACCTCGATCCATTGATCGGAACAGCCGTCAGGGGCCTTCGAGATGTCGTTCAGAACGTCCTTGGGCCGGTAGATTCCGCAATGGGGGGGGCTGTTCTCCTCCTCGCTGCCTTCCATAGGGTAGAAGTTCTGTCCCTTGGTGTAGATGAATTCCAGGATTTTGGGCCGGCCAAATACGCGACAGATGCCTCCGTTGGACCACATCTCGCAAACGTCTTGGCTGGTCGAGGAGCACAGCTCGGCTTCAGCGACGCCGTGGGCCTCCTGAGCGCGCCCGATAAAGGATTTGAGCGAGGCCTTGCCGTAGAGCCTGATCACCGACACCACCGCCGTGAGGATCCCGAGCGGCCCCAGGCCAAATATGACATTGTCAAGGAAACTGACGCTCTCACTGAGAAATTGCTTGGTAACTTGCTCGCCGAAGAGCGTGATCAGGGGCGCAAGGTCCGTTGCGAAGTTATCGGCAAAGTCGGACCACTCCTCGGCGCTCGAGAGGGCCGCCGCCCGAGGAAGAAATAGGGCCAGGCCGAGCGGCAGTAACACCATAATTGAACACCTTGGTGAACAAAATCGTGTCTTGGGCAAATGGGCAAGATTTCGAGACCCGGGGGCATGGCTGCGGGGGCGCGGTTCGGGATGAGTTGTCCAGCATGGGGGTTGTTTTCAGCTGAGGGCCAACAGGGTCAAGTCTCAAGAAGCCTTGCAGGACCGCCCGCCCATGCCCACAAGGGGGTTGGCTGGCGCTCGCCCTCCCCGCATATAAATCTGGCACAACGAAGTGAGCCTACTGGCCGACAGGCGTCTCCATGCAGGCGTCTACATGCATGCGAGCAGGGGTTTTATAGGTCCTCCTGCTGCACATCCCCCTCACCCGCATCCCTGCTGTACATAACATGGAAGTTCGCGATTTATTCTGTACGGCTCCTGATTCGCCCAGGCCGTGCTTTGTTTTGCGGTCGTCCCGCGCCTTGCTGTCTGCAGCGGGTCGCACACACCGGATCAAGCACAGCTGGCGCAGACCGCCCGGACTGGAATGCCATCGCTTTTTCTTTTATTACGGGGCGCGCAGAGAAAGGGCGAGAACGGACAAGTATGCGTGCTCCAGTACACACGTTGTAGCATGAAGAGACCCTGCACAGAGGTAGAACGTGAGGGGCGAACCCTTTCTCGTCTCGCGTATACTAGGACAGGGCAAGAGTGGATGTGAAGGAATATCGCTTGGGAGGACTTAAGATGATAGATAAACGTGATGACCTCATCTGGGCGGTTGTGCCCGCCACCCCTCGCCTTACCGGACACTTGTGCCTGGGTGGGGGGACTCGGGGAGAAGTGTGACGCAAGTGAAATGATCGGTCGGCTGCAAGAGAGTTTTCGCGCACTTCTTGGGCAAGAACATCGAGAACTTTCCTCTTTCACGTATGTCAGAGCCAACCCCCCCAACACTCTCCTTTCCTTGATACGGTCAAAGTTAGCAGCGTTAAGGGCCAGCGGCCAGATGTCATATTGTCACCCACGGAGCACTTGGGGCACCCTCGAGCGTGTTCGCGACCATACCGAACCTTGTAATACCAACCCAAACGACGTCCCTTTGCACCCGTGACTACAGCGGCCATCATGGCGGATACCATCTCAGCAGGCACCGCGACGACGGAAGCTGTCTCGAGATCTACGCACTGCGAGCCCGTCTACGGTTGTTCAACCAGCGACTCAGCAACTGAGGTATCGAGCACAACTGTGGCCGCCTGCACCTCAACCGCGACTGGGGCAACTTCAGACAACGGGAACGCAGCCAATGCCTACGTCTACCCACAGAATTGCGACGACGTAGGATCCATCCCGGAGCTACTGGCGGACTACGCGCACGTTTACAAAAGTGTCCAGGCCACCTCGACTGGCTACACGGTGTATTATTGGGTCCCAAAGCTCGACAGAGACACGATGGAAAAGCTGCAGGAATCCCCGGATGTTGCATGGGCTTACTACTACGAGCAGTACTATATCGATGATTCCTTCCCAGCAAGAGGGATGGACGACGACTTTGAGGTCCATGGGCCGTATCATGCCATGTTCAAACCCCCATATTCCTTTCTCGTCTTTGCTATTGCGAAGCTGAGCGGCCAGTATCGACAGTTGGCTGTAGCTCAATATGAAGCTTCTTCCAACTGCTTTCCTTCTCAACGGATGACCATAGTACGGTCCTGTCGACGCGTCATCACTACCTTGTCAGACCCAGCCAACCGCACTGCTATCCAGGGCGAGTTGGCACTCGCTGATGCAGCGTATGCCAACCGCAGCCTGGCCCCGCCACCGTCAAAGCTTCGAAGTATCGATCGGAGCCGAATAATGCCGGAGTGGGAGAGGGAGCGAGTTACTAGATGGTGGAACCGGGACGTGGCCGAGTTTCCATTCATCGCGACGTGTCTTGTTGTCAGCGTTGGACAAGAATGTAACGCTCGAGACTCCCAAGTCACGGCGGGCCCACTCGGGCTGATGTACACCGGCGATACCCTGCAGTACGGCATGGCAGTCGTGGATATTTCCGATCTCGACCGTGTCAAGTACGGGATCGTGGCGTTTGGGACTACCCACCTGCTCACGCCGTGGGGCCTGATTGCTGATGAGGCGGTTCTCGAGCCCATGAGACCAAGGCGGCCGCTGTCGGCAAAGGCATATCTGAGCAAGTTCACTCCGATCAACGAAAGAGACAGAAATTGGTCGCCGACCGCCACGGCAATGAGAATGGATACGTTGCAGATGGAAAAATACCAGTTGGTTGGTCTTGACGCTTTGGAAGGTAGGAACTGACTTTCTTCCCCCTTCCTTGGGCGAGTTGAAGCGTTGCTAAATTTGCGGGACACAGCGGTGTGGCCTGACAGTGACCAACGGGGACAACAACGTTCAGGTATCAGCTCGCCGAGCCAGGTTATCCACTGTGGCCCGCGCCCTCTTGGTGAGCAGGCCCTTGCGACTTTAGTACGCCAGATGGTCGAGGCGACGGACGGCAGCGATGGAAACCTGTTGAGCGAAGTCCAAAACTTCATCAACTTTCCAGGGATGCTACGGACTCAGCTACACCAGCACGCCCACAAACTCCATCAGTCCCCTTTCGCTGTAGATTTGCTCCGCATCGCATACGCTAAGCAGACGCACCTTGACTGGGTTACTTTTAGCCACCTATCTCCTCAGGTGATCGGCTCTGCTCTGGGGAGCGAGTCGTTACAAGACGCCCGCTCCATCAGCCTGTGTATCGGCCAGATCAATGGCACCCCGGCAGAGCTTGTCTCAGGCCTAGCTACTCATACCCCTCCGTTCGACTCGCTCTACCTCCACCAAAATCCGACCCGCCAAACCGACCAGCCTACCGCAGACCTCCTCGCCCAGCTCATCACTTACCCCCAGCTCGCCCGCACCCCCAACCTTTTCCTAACAGGCATCTTCTCCACTTCCCTCCGACGCACCATTCTCCTTCCCCCGCACACCTTCACTCCTAAAGCCCCCCCCTTCCCCATTCAACACCTCTTCATCCGGCACACCGCCGACACCGACGACGATGAAGACGACACTGACGACTCCGCCCGACCAAGAAAAAAGAAAAACACCTGGCCGGAGTACTACTACCTCGGCGACACGCCATACCGCCCAGAGCGCTTCGCGACAGGCTTCCTCCGCCTGCTCCACGACCTGGCCAGAGGACGCAGCTTTACTTCGAACATGGAAAACGCCAGCGACCAGCTGCGAGACACGTTGTGCTGGGCCCCGCCGTCGCTGCGGGACGAACTCTTCTTCTCCGACACGGACGAGGAGGCGGTGGCGAGCCGGGTGCAGATCATGCCGCTGCCGTGCGAGAACCGGAGTATCCCTTACCTGGCGGTGCGGTGCGGCGTGCCAAGCGAGGTGCTGTTTCGCGCGGAGTGCTGGCCGTTGGTGAGAGAGCCGGATCCCGAAGCTGGGTGGAGCATCGTTGTGGACGTCGTTGACGTGGATCCACTGCCGGTCAAGGTGAGATATGCATTTGTGAAGGGCGTTGAGGGGGAAGAGAAGGTCCGGGTGGTGGGTGGGCTGCGGGAGTTCCTTGGCGAAGCCGCGCCCGAACTCGAACGGGGTTTACTGGATCGACGGGTGAAGGAACTGGAGAAGTTGCTCACAGAGTGGAATATACAGCAAAATCATTGGAGAGAACTACCAGAGGAAACTGGGGGGGTGGATGTGTTGGGTGGCGGTGAAGCGAGGGAGATGCTGGACGAGCTCCTGTTTGATGCGAACACCTTTGGCAAGAACATGTTGAGGGTTGCAATGCTTGCGCGGCCAGAGGGTAAGTTCAGTGATGTTCGTCACTGACGTACGAACGTGGACCGTTTTGGGTGCCGCGCTCCAGACCAACGATGGTACCCGCAACTGCTCGAGAACGAGGGCGCTGCCGAGGAGGCAAGAAATTTTGTGAAGGACGGGCTCCCAAGGTAGGTTGTGATTGACGTTCTTGGTTCCTAGACTTGCGCTAAAACGTTTGTGGCATCACAGGGCGAGCAAAACCCTCAGGGGCGTGTGGGATGACCACCCTGATGCCCGATGACATTCTCAACTGAGTCATGAAGATGATGAGGATGATGAGGATGATGAGGATGATGATATGATAGAAAATTATCCTTTTTAGCTCATGTGGTTCTTGTGGTACCTAGGGTGGTTGTAATATTAGAGTATTGCTAAAGGGAAGCTGTGGGATTGTGAATGAAGCTCTCGACGTTCACTACCTACTCGGACGCACTGGGGGCAGCGCTGGCGGAGACATCAGCTGCCACAACAAGCACAGCAAAGATTAATTTTACCTGTGGCGGGACTCTTGAGGCGAATCTGCTTCCAGCTGCCCGAGATCTCCCGCCGGCCAGCATCGGCAGCGCGCCGTTGTTGACGAGGCGGCCAGCGGACGGAACGTAATGCGGCGGGTGGGTGGACCCAGGGTGGGCACTCGCCCTGCTTCTTCTGGCTGACACCAGCTGTGCCCTCAGGCCGGGATACCCATTCGCCAGCGAGCTCCACACTGTCACGAGAGAACTGGAGGCTATGTTTGTGGAACGCGCTGACCAACGGCCCAACGGGTACGAGTAAGGAAGGTGAAACAAAAACGGATTAAACGCCCAATGGGCTGGGATCATGGCCCGGGAGCGATAAGCCGTGCCGCGTAACAAGGTCCAGTCGTGAGAAATGGTGGTGGTTGAACTTCCAACAGTTGATGCAATGGTACGTGAGGAATCACTTCCACGCTCAGAGTGGCTTTGGCGGGAAACGAAGTCGAGAATCACAGCAGATTGCTAGGCAGAAACGGAGCTGGAGGTTATAGATCTGACGTACGGGATGTGTATGTATCAATGTTGCAACATGCGCCGAAGGCAAAAGACCTGCCAACAACAATCCTGCGTCCTGAACTGCCTGAGGTTGTCGAGAAGGAGGTGGTGGGGGCATGAGCGGTCTGGCCCGATCAACGGTCACTGGTGCAACCGCGGGGTCTTTGTCCCGCAACAATATACTTCCAACACAGTAGGTATGCAAAGGAGATCGCAACACACTGCCTCCCAACAGCGATTGCGCGATGAGAGACGCCGCAAGGCTGCCTAGCCAGGTGTTGTAGAAGCAGTTCGCTCGATCCAAGTACTACGTGCATTGTGCATTGGGCCCATGATCATTCGTTCTGTCTTCCTCCACAACGTCCCGTCTTTGTTTGCTTGCCCCAAGCACAGAGTTACCAACCTCTCGGGGGTGGCCACAAGCTTCTCTCACCTGTTTTGTGGCAGTTGGGCTCAAGTCACACATCAAGTTACCTATGGATACTCAACAAGATGCCGCCGCCCAAGCTGCGATCGAAGCCTTGGCTCGACGGAGGCTTCAGAACCGCATTGCACAGAGGAACCGCCGTATGCAATCACAGTATCCATGTGCCACCACCTACATTGCCACTGAGTGTCTGACAACGCAGCTCCCAGGTAAACGACGCGCAGAGCTCGAGCAGAAACAACAAGAAGAGAACGGCACTTGCGGCTCTCTGTTGGTCCCTTCTGACTTTCTTCATGCGACACAACTCGGCACACCCGGGCACCTGAACATGGAGGAGACGAGGCCAGCACTACGTACGCCGAAGACAACACCATCCGTGCTCGAGTCCATCCAAGTCCAAAACGACACCGTCACAATGACTGCGCCAGAGCACGATTATGAAAGCGAACTCATGCTGCCTTTGAATCTGGATCCCAGACACTGGGACACAATGCCTCGCATTATGCCGGACTCAGAGCTGCAGTCGTTGTGTCGGCATGGCTCCAGAACGGCCGATCTGAACCTGCAATCTCTCAAACGGAACCCTGTACTCGCGTCCCCGAAGAGCCGGACCAACTTTGACAAAGATTCGACTCCGGGGCCAGTCGCAACGTCGCATGAGGAGCAACAACATTGCGCAAGCCAGCAGCAGCTGGCCATGCCATTGTCGCACCCAACCTGGACCACCAGCAGCTCAGGAGCGCACCGAGGCAGGACAGCGCTGCACATCGCCGCCGAGCGGGGCAATCTGCAGATTGTGCGGCTTCTGATTGAGCACGAGGTTGATGTCGACTTGGCGGACGCGTTGGGTTGCACGGCGCTACACCACGCGGCGCGCGGGGCACACGTCGAGGTTGTGGCGCTGCTGCTCGCCGGGGGCGCCGATTCCGAGGCCCGCGACGGCGAGGGCCGCAGTCCGCTTCACGTTGCCGCTGATGCCGAGTGCGAGAGCGTCATCAAGCTTCTAGCCAGGGACGGCGCCGACCTAAACGCGGTCATTGGATGCGTCACTGCCGGCCGAGCTGCGACCAGCCTGGGTGTCTTGAGTGGCAGAGGCGAAGGCGGGGAGGTGGCCGACGGCCTCTAATCAACGTTTATTCACTATTTACGTCTCCCCCCCCCCGAGAAGACTGTCATGGCCGGTTCTTCTTACTTTCACACTTCCAAAAAGAGATGTTTCTAGATAATGTCGCCCGTGTCAAAGTCTCCGTCGTCCTCGTGCGTCGAGAACCAACCATGAATCTCCTTAAACTCGTGCGTCGTCACACGGTAAGGGTATCCATCCGGCCGCCTCAACTCTACAAAAGCCTTCTCGTCTAGCGCATTGCGCTGCTGCCAGTCCAGAATCGCCTCGTAGTTCTTGCACTGGTGCTCAATCTTGAAGTCCGGGAACGGGTGTCCGACTGCGTCCGTCCACATGTGCGTATACACATCGGTGGTCGCCGCACACATGATGTTTTGCGCCAGCATCCACGCGCAATGTGTTAGGTGCAGCTGGTGCAACCTGCTCGTCGTGTTGAACCCACCCGGGTATCGCGGCGCGTAATAATGGTCGAAGCGAGCTTCGCGTCGCAGCGCGTCCAGGCAGTGCAGCTGATGGAACAC
>OUNM010324287.1_pt1 | contig 15561 bp, 9 predicted proteins | sample 1769961 | NCBI WGS metagenome assembly OUNM01 (sample SAMEA3914820, study PRJEB12502) | metagenome | biome: forest; material: soil | place: USA | collected 2012-03-12 | depth 0.3 m | reverse complement strand
GAACATGATCATCAACCAGGGCGACAGTGTCAGCGGTGCGGTGTATAAGAAGGCGAAGGACCTGCCGGTGATGAACTATGAGCTGACGGCCGAGGCCATGCGCACGGACGGCTCGGATTTCTTCTGTGGCCTGACGTTTCCAGCCGGCAGCTTGAAGACCTGCCTCACGCTCGTGCTGGGCGGCTGGGGCGGCAGCGTGACGGGCATCAGCAGCATCGACAACCTGGATGCGAGCGAGAACAACACCTCCAGCTTTCAGCAATATAAGGACAACCAGTGGTACAAGGTGAAGCTCCATATCACGCCCAAGGAGATCAAGGTGTGGGTGGATGACAAGGAGGTGATCAACACGGACATCGAAGGCAAAAAGCTGGGCCTGCGCCCGGGCCCGATTGAGAGTTATGCGCCGCTTTCCTTCACCACTTATCAAACCACGGCCGCCATTCGTAACGTGAAGGTGACGCCCCTTCCCGCTGCCAAGTAACCCACTGCCGATGTCCAGCATCGCTAACAACCTCGCCGCCATCCAGGACCGCCTTGTCGAGGCCGTGAAGCGTGCGGGTCGCAAGGCTGGTGAGGTCGAGTTGCTGGCAGTCTCGAAGACCTTTCCTGTCGAGACCATTCAGGAGGCGGTCGAGGCAGGGCAGTCGCTCTTTGGCGAGAACAAGGTGCAGGAGCTGCTTGCAAAACAGCCCGCCCTGCCCTCGCGCCTGCGCTGGCATATCATCGGTCATCTTCAGGCCAACAAGGTGCGCAAGGTGCTGCCGGTGGTGGAGGCCGTGCACAGTGTGGATTCCCTCGACCTGGCGCGGGACATCAACCGCATCGGCGGCGAGCTGGGGCTGTTCCCCAAGGTGTACCTGGAGGTGAATGTCGCGGCCGAGTCCACCAAGTTTGGCTTCACGCCAATGAGCCTGCGCGAGCAGCTTGACAGCCTCTACGGGCTGGACCGCCTGGAGGTGCAGGGGCTGATGTGCATCCCGCCCTTCAGCGCCAATCCGGAGGACAGCCGCAAGTACTTCGTGGCGCTGCGCACCCTGCGCGATGAGCTGGAAAAGCTCGGCGGCGCGCCCTTGCCGAAGCTAAGCATGGGCATGAGCCATGACTTTGAGGTGGCCGTGGAGGAGGGCGCGACCATTGTGCGGGTGGGCAGTGCGATTTTCGGGGGAAGGTAAATCTTCCTCTTCCTCCTACTCCTACTCTGCGGGTGGCGCTTGGAAATGCCTTCAGCCCTCTATTCTCCGCCACCCGCAGAGGAGGAGTAAGAGTAGGAGCAGGAGGAAGAAAGGGGCTTCAGCCAATCTTGATCACACCCACCGTCACATTGTCCTGCCTCTCGGCATTCACGCGGCGGATGGCAAAGATGATGGCATCGGTGATCTTGTCGGCCGTGGTGTGGCGGCCGAAGCTGAGCAAGTCCTCCAACTGACGTTCGCCGAGGGTAAAGATGCCGTCGGAGGCGGCGATGATGATGTCGCCCTTCTGCAGCGCTTCGGGCTCGGCCATGCTGTCCACCAACGTGAGCGGATGCCCCAGCAGCGCGGATTGCAGGACATGGCGTTCCGGATGGCAGGCGGCTTCTTCCTCCGTGAGCTCCCCCATGCGCACGCGCTCCTCAATGAGAGGGGTCAACGAATGGTCCGCATTCATGCGCCGCAGCTTGCCATCACGATAAAGGAAGAGCGGCGAATCGCCCACGCTGATCCAATGCAATTCCGTGCGGGTGACCAGGATCGCCACCAGGGTGGTGCCCATGGTCTGGCCCATCACCGGCAGCCGGCTGGACATGATGCCCAGCGTGTCATTGGCGGATTCGAGGGCCGAGCGCAGCCGCCAGGAGACGGGCAGCTCCGTGTCATGATAGCTCTTGATGAAGGAGCCGACCGCCAGGTAGCTGGCCACGTTGCCGCCCGAGTGCGCACCGAGGCCGTCGCCCACGACGAAGAGCAGTCGGGAGAGCGCTTCCTCATCCGCATTGGCCGCATCGGCGAAGGCGTTGTAATCTTCCTGGTGATCGCGCCGGCCGCGGTACTGGCGGGCGGCAAAATCCTGCTCCTGGACAAACGGAGCCGTGGGCTGAGGCTGCGAGGAATCGGTGACGGGGGCGGTCGTAGCTGTTTCAGCCATGAGAGGTTAGTGGGCGGAGAATCGAAAGGTGGTCTGGGTATGATAGGTTTCTCCGGGCCGCAAAGTTACGCTCGGGAAAGCAGGATGGTTCGGGCTGTCGGGATAGTGCTGGGTCTCCAGGCACAGGCCGTCGCGCTTCTGGTAGTGGTGGCCGTTCTTGCCCGCCACGTTGTCCAGGTGGTTGCCAGTGTAGAGCTGCACGGCGGGCTGGTCGGTGAGGACCTCCATCGTGCGGCCGCTCTTCGGATCATGCACGCTCGCCGCCGGGCGCAGGCCGGTGCCTTCCACGATGTAGTTGTGATCGTAGCCGATGCCCTGCTTCAGCGGGTGGTAGTCCGCCTCGATCCGGTCGCCGATCCGGTGCGGCTGGCTGAAATCCAGCGGCGTGCCGGCCAGCTTGTCAATTTCGCCGGTAGGAATCTGATCGTCATCCGTGGCCGTGGTGGTGCTGGCGAAGATGGTGAGCTCGTGATCCAGCGCCGTACCGCTGCCCTCGCCTGCGAGGTTGAAGTAGCAGTGGTTGGTCAGGTTCACGATGGTGGGCTTGTCCGTGGTGGCCTCGTAGATCAGCTTCAGCTCGTTGGCGTTGGTAAGAAGGTAGGTCACGTGAGCATCCAGCGTGCCGGGGTAGCCCTCTTCGCCATCCGGGCTCACGTAGTGCAGCTTTACGCCGGCCGCATCGGGCTGCTCCACCTTCGTGCCCTGCCACACTTTCTTGTCGAAGCCCACCACCCCGCCGTGCAGGTGATGCTTGGTGCCCGGCTTCAGGCCCACCTGGTAGTCCTTGCCATACAGGGTGAATTTCCCGTGCCCGATGCGGTTGGCGAAGCGGCCGGTGATGCAGCCAAAGAAGGGGTGCCCGGCCTCGTATTCGGCCAGGGAGTTCTTGCCCAGCACCACATCCGCCATGCGCCCCTCCCGGTCCGGCGCAGTGAGGGAAACAAGCGTGCCGCCGTAGGTGGTGATGCGCGCCTCCATGCCGCTGGTGTTGCGCAGGGTGTACAGCTCCACGGGCTGGCCGCCCTGGGTGTGGCCCCAGGGCTCGGAGGTGACGCTCAAGGATGATGCGGACATGACATTCGCGGCGAATCCCAGGGCCAGCCCCGCTGCAAGCAGGCCGATGGAGAGGAATGAGGGTTTCATGGCAAGAAAGCTAAGGGGGGCAGGTGCGGGCCGGAAGGCTAGTTTGTTCGCGGGTGCCTATCAACGCGGAAGTTTCGCCATCGGCACACACTTCTTCATCGAAATAGACAAGGCAGGCAACCCTGCTAGTCTCACCAGTCCCATGACATCCACCGCCGACTCCCCCTCCATTGTCAGCCGCCTTTGGTCTGCCTTGGTCACGGTCGTGCTCGCCCTCACCGGCATCCTGCTGGTGCAGTACCTCATCCGCCGGCTGCGCATCTTTGACCGCTACATCTGGGGGCAGGTCTGGTCTGGCATGTTTACCGGCGTGCTGGTGCTCAGCGGCGTGATGGTGCTTGGCAACGTGTACAAGAAGATGGACCAGCTTCTGGGCGACACCAAGCTGCCGTTCACCTTCGTGCTCAAGTTCATCGGGCTGATCATCCCCTACTCCCTGGTCTTCACCATTCCCTGGGCCTTCCTCACCTCCATCCTGCTGGTGTACGGCCGCATGTCGGCCGACAATGAAATGGTCTCCATCCGCATGACCGGCCTGCCCATGTGGCGCATCTGCATGCCCGTCTTCCTCATGGCCATCATGCTCAGCGGCCTGTGCTTTTATGTGAATGTGGACCTTGCGCCCAGCTCGAAGAACCAGATGAAGCATCTGTTCTACGACGTGGCCACGGACAACCCCATCACCCTCTTCCAGGAGGGCCGCGTGCTGGACAAGATGCCCGGCTACCGCATCTACACCGGCCACCACCGGGGCGAGGACGAGCTGGAAAATCTGCAGCTCATCAAGCTCGACGGCGACAAGGAGGAGCGCTACATCCGCGCCAACACCGCCAAGCTTGTGCGCATCCCCGGCAAGCTGGATTTCAACCTGGAGCTGCACGATGCCACCATCGAGCAGATCGTCCCCGGCAACGACGGCAACTTCGTGAAGCCCAACAGCCCTCACCTGGGCGACACCGCCATTGTCTTCCCGCTCTCTGAACTGAAGGGCAAGACCGAGCGCATCAATGCCAGCATGAAGGACACCAACGCCCTGTGGCAGGAGGTGAAAACCCGTGTGGACAGCATCACCGGCCTGCCCATGGACAAGAAGCAGCATTCCGTCTCCCTGACTGAGCTGAACAAGCGCTACAGCTTCTCCCTGGCCTGCTTCACGCTGGCCCTCGTGGGCATTCCGCTGGGCATCACCGCCCAACGCCGCGAGACGACGATGGGCTTCGTGCTCAGCCTCATCACCGCCGTGGCCTACCTGTTCTTCATCTTCCTGGCGGATGGGCAGAATGACAAGCCTCATATGCATCCCCATATCCTGATGTGGCTGCCGAATGTGGTGTTCATGGGCCTTGGCGGCACCTTGTTTTACCGGCTGAGCAAGCGCTAGGAGCTCAGGCTCGTCACTGCCTTCACCACGTCGCTGCCGGGCTGCACCCAGCCAGCCATGGCGGCGGGCAGCTCGTCAAATGGCGCGCGGTGGCTGATCCAGGCATGGGTGTTAATTTTGCCCGCCTCAATCAGGGCCAGGATCCGGTGGAAATCGCCTGCCACCGCATTGCGCGAGGCCAGCAAGGTCAGCTCGCGGCGATGGAACAAAGGATCGTCCAGCACCACGGGCTCCTTGGTGATGCCTACGTACACCACTTTCCCGGTGAACCGCGCATGGCGGAACGCGCCGCCCATCGATCCGGGGTGGCCCGTGGCATCGAACACCACCTGGGCGCAGGCTTCCGGCGGCGCGGCCTCCAGCACCGTCACGCCTTCATAGGTGCGCCGCACAAAGTCGCGCCGCGCCTCGCTCAGCTCGTAGACGCTCACCTTCGCCCCTGCCAGCCGGGCAAATTCCAGCACGGTGAGCCCGATGGGGCCCGCGCCGATGATCAGCACGTCATCGCCTTCCTGCACCTGGGCACGGTTCACCGCGTGGCAGCCGATGCCCAGCATCTCCACCAGCGCCAGTTGTTCAAAGCTGAGCGCATTGCGCGGGTGCAGCTTCGCCGTCGGCAGCACCATGCGCTCGCGCATGCCGCCATCGCAATGCACGCCCAGCACTTTCAGGGACTCACAGCAGTTCGTGCGGCCCTGAAGGCAGGAGTGGCAGGCACCGCAGTTCAGGTAGGGCTCCACGCTGCATCGGTCACCGGGCTGCACGTTAGTCACGCCCTCGCCTGTAGCCAGAACCTCCACGCCCAGTTCATGGCCCAGGATCAGCGGGTACTCCATGAACGGCATCTTGCCCAGGTAGCCGCTCACATCCGTGCCGCAGATGCCGATGGCGTGAATGCGCACCAAGGCCTCGCCCGGGCCGGGATCGCGTGCTTCGGGAAGTTCTACCGGGGTGAACTGCTGCGGAGTGGTGAGCTGCAAGGCCTTCATGCTGCCCCTCCCCTGCCACAGGACAGCGCATTCCGCCACTTCCAGCTTGTGCCGTGGGGGGGGTGAAAAAGGGTGCATGTTCGGTGGTTTCATGAGCGAGAGTGCGGGGTTTTTCACTTTGATCTACCTTGATTGGGTCGGATTGGGTCGGATTGGGTCGGATTGGAGGCGAATAGGAGTGACTGCTGCCCTGTGTTGAATTCATGAGGTGGAACGGTGTTTTCATGGCAGAGTGGAAGACCGTACTTCTCTGGGAATCTCGGATTGGATTGTCCAGTGAAAATGAGACGAGGGTCGCGGTTTTAGCAGAAGAACGCGCTACGAGGTGTGGGACTATTGAGGCTTGCGTAGCAGACTGATATTCGATGACATTGAACCGCAGAGCGGTTCTCCTTGAGTAGGAGCCCGGGGTCCTCGTGACCCCGGGGTAATATGACAGCATGCGGCTCAACCACAGCGTGGTTGCCCAATGCGGGGCAGGCTCTATCAAGCACAAGGCGCATTGGCCAACCCTTCCAGGGTTGAATGCTCATGCATCATACCCGGGGTCGCAAGGACCCCGGGCTACTCATGGGGAACCGCTCCGCGGTTCAAGGCAATGTACGTCAGTCTATTTCGCAAGCCTCAATACCCGTGGTGCCGGCAGGGCCGCGCGGCGAAGCTTGCTCGTTGTGCGTCGCTTTAGCGCGTGGGGTTGGACTGGGTTCAACGCGTGAAGCTCCGCCACCTCACGCGCTAAAGCGACGCACAACGAACCCTGAGGCGCTGGGCTGGGCGGGGTTGTAAGCACCTAAACTCTCCATGTTAGCAGGAGGCATGACACGCCTTTGCGCCGCGCTATTTTGGCCGGCCTAGCGCGACCTGTCCTGAGATGACGTGGACGACCCTGCGTGTGTTTTTACTGACGCTATAGGATATTAAATAGATTTGTGGCCTGGCCTTGGAACATGAAAGGTTCCTGGAACCAAGCCCAGGGATGAGGGAGCTTCTAGCGACCGATTCCCTGGGTTCGCGCGAAGCGTTCAGTGGGCAACGGCGCGGGGACGATCGAAGCCGGGCACCAGCCAGCAGCGGCAGCGTTAAACGCTGCGATGGACCACGGCAGTCGAATTTGTTGTGGGTTGGCGCTCCATCTGATCACTGGTCTGCCCCAGGGAATCGCTCGTTCCTCGCTCATCCCTGGGCTTGGTTCCGGAAGCCTTTCAGGCTTCAAACAGGGTCACAAAATAATTTAAACCCGCGTTTGAACGGGGCTATCTTCGCCAACGGCCCGGCCTGATGCGGTCTGGCGGCGGTGGGCTCAGTATTTTTCAATACAGGCCCACCGCCGCCAGACCGCCTGAGACTCGGGCCGTTGACGAAGCTATCTCCCGTTGAAACGCGGGATCCGGGTTAAAATGCTATAACGAATTTTACTTCACCCGGATCCACTCGATCACATCGGCCACATCCTGCGGTTTGAGGAGGTTTTCCAGCCCGTCGGGCATCAGGGACTTGTTCGTGCTGGCGCGCTTGCGAATGTCCTTCACCAGGATCAGCTCCGTGGCCGTGCCGGAGCGCAGGGTGATGTTGTTGCCGTTTTCTTCGATGATCAGGCCGGTGTGGTCCTTGCCGTCCTGGGTGGTGACGGTCTGCACGGTGTAGCGCTGCTCCACCGCCTTGCTGGGGTCCAGGATGGATTCGATGAGCTGGTCCACCGGCTTGCCGGCAATAGTGCCCAGGTCCGGCCCGATCTCGTTGCCTTCGCCCTTCAGCTTGTGGCACACGGAGCAGATCACGGTGTAGAACTGATGGCCGCGTTTCGCATCGCCTTTCAGCGTGGCCACGCTGGCGTATTGCTGCACCACCTTCTGGCGGTCGGGATTGTTGTTGATGATCACCGGCAGCGCCTGGGCATGGGTGGCGGGCTGTGAGGACTGCTTCACCTTGGCGGCGATGAGCTTGCGTGTTTCTTCAGGGAGTTCGTTCTCAATTCCCGCCATGGAGGAGCGGATGGCGGTGAGCATGCGCGGATCGCCAGCATCGGATTTCACCAGCGCCGTGAGCACCTTCAGCCGCTCCGGCTTCGGGAAGCCTCCGGCGGCCAGGGCCAGGGCGAAGCGCACGGGCGGCGAGGGAAAGGCAACGCGCAAGGGATCCCCAGTGAGCTTGATCCCTTTAAAAGGCGCCAGACCTAGAGGATCGGCGATGCGTTTGTCCAGGCCGAAGGGCACCAAGCCCGCTGCCTCCGCACATCTCAGCGCGTTTGTCTGCACAAATGGGTTCGGATCATCAACTGCCATGCCAAGGACTGTGCTCTCCGCGCCGTCCTGCAACAACATTGGAAAAGAGGAACCTCTGAGGGCATCGCGTACGACCCTGTCTTCAAGGCCGCCCAGCAGTGTCAGCGCCCACAGCGCCTGAACCTGGGTTGCAGACGAAGGGTTATCGCCAGCCTGCGGCACGAGTGTCGAAAAGCTGCAGCAAGCCATCGGTATGAGTGCCTGGATTGCCCCCTTGTCCTGCTTCTCAATGATCATGCGCATGGCCTTGTCACGCACCCATCCGTTTGGCGACCGCAAGGCTGCCACCGGGTTCGAAAAATCCGGCCAGGGCTGCTTCTTCGCGTCCTTCCTGGCAATGCGGTAGATGCGCCCCTTGTCCTCGCCGGCGCGCAGGTCCAGGCCTTTGCTAATCTGGGCGGGAATCCACTCGGGGTGTTCCAGCACCAGGCGGTACATGTCCACCACGTACAGCGCGCCGTCGGGCCCGGTGCGGGCCATGGTAGGGCGGAACCAGTTGTCCTGGCTTGCGATGAACTCGCTGTCCTTGTCGCCCGGGTGGCGGGTGCTGGAGACGGTGATGTCGCCGTACTTCAGCAGCTCCCGATGCACGAGATTGTTAGCCGGCTCGCAGATGAACATGACGTCCTTGCCGTCATCGCCCAGCTCGATGGACCGGTAGGGCATGGGGCTGCAGCCGCTGGTCAGCGTGTTGATGGCATCGCCCTGGTTGAACCTCCGCACCGGCGGGCTGGCGGGGAAGACGGCCTTCTCGTTGTTGATCACCTCGCGCACGGACTTCACCGCCAGGCCAGGGTTGCGCATCAGGTTATGCATCGGCAGGTAGTAGTGCCAGCCCATCACGCTGTTGTTGTTGCCAAAGAGATTGCCCCAGTCGTCGCGCCACTTGCCGTACTGGCTGCGGCCAGCGTCGATTTCAAAGTCCTGCGTCAGCGGATTGAAGCGGAAGTCATTGGCGCCCAGGGCCACCTTCCTGCCGCTCTTGATGCAGGTGATGTCGCCGCCGCTCTCGCCATTGGCGCCGTAAAACCAGCCGTCCAGCCCCCACTCGAAGCCGTTCACCAGGTGCTGCGGATTGCCGGCGGTGAAGCCGGTGAACCACACCTCCTTTTTATCGCAATGGCCGTCGCCATCTGTGTCCTCGGCATAGAAGATGTCCGGGATGCTGGCCACGATCACGCCATTCTTCCAGAAGGCGAGGCTGGTTGGATGGGTGAGGCCGTCGAGGAACGTGGTGGCTTTGTCATACACGCCGTCGCCATTGGTATCCTCCAGGATCTTGATGCGGCCGGTTTGCAGCGGGCTCACCTTGCCCTGGCCGGTCTTGCCGTCCTTGGTGGTTTCGCCGGGGGCAAAGGGATAGTCGCCCATCTCCACCACCCACATGCGGCCGCGCGCATCCCAGTCCACAAACACCGGGGATTGCACCAGCGGCTCGCAGGCAACCAGTTCGGCGGTGAAGCCGGGCTTCAGGTGCAGGCGAGCCAGTGACTGTGCCGGTGCCAGCGGCGGCGGTCCCGGCACCTTGAGGAGCTCGCTGAACGGAATGCGCTTCACCCCGCCTGGCTCCAAAAGGGTGTCCTGGTTGCGCACCCACATGGCGCCATCGTGAAAGGTCACGCCGTTGTCGGCGCCGTTTTCCGCCACGATCATGGGCAGGCTGTTGGCATCGCCGGGCTTCCCCTCGCGCAGCACCTGGGTCCAGCCCAGGTACCATTGCAGGCGCGGCTTGTCCTCCGGGTTGTAGAGGTACACGCCGTAACCTTCGGCATTGGAGACGACGATGTCATCGTAGCCATCGCCATTGAGGTCCACGAAGCGTGTGCCGGGTTTCTTCGCGGCCTTTGGCAGTGCCACACCTTTCTCATTGGCTCCCGGGCCCTCATGATCCAGCCGGGGGCCATCAGCGGCCGCGGCCATGGCGAGAGGGAAAAGCAGGAGGCAGGCGCACAGCTTGGTGATCATGATGGCTGCTGGGTACGCGGGGGAAGGCGGCGCACTTGCAGTGCCTTGCGGCGCGCGCGGCCTTGCGTTATACCATGGCTGCCCGTATGCGCTGCCCCTCCTGCCAGCAAGCCGTTACCGAAAGCCTCACTGCCTGCCCGCAGTGCGGCCTGTCCCTGCCGGCGCTGGAGCAGATGATCGGCATCGCCCCGACGCTGAAGCCGTATGTGACCGACATGGCCGGCGTGCTGCGTGGCAGTGAGCTGCGCGGCCTGCGCCGCCGCCTGGCCCGGCTGGAGCACCGTTTCCCCCAGGTGCGCTGCGCCGTGGTGATTGGCTCGCCGCCCGGGCAGATTTCGCTGCCGCTGTTCGCCTTCTGGCTGTTTAACAAAGGCGGCCTCACCAGCGCCGTGGAGCGCGGTGGTTCGAACCGGCTGGTGATGATCGTGCTTGATCCCGATGCCGGGAAGCTCGCCTGCATGATCGGCTACGGGCTGGAACCCTTTGTCGGCGAAGGCCGGCTGACCGCCTGCCTGCAGGCCGCCCTGGCCGGCATCGCCTCCGGGCAGACGGGCAAGGGGCTGGAGGCCTGCATCGCGGAGCTCGACACCCATCTCACGGAGGTGGCCGCCTCGCTCAACCAGGGCTTTGGCCTCGGCGTGGAATACGAGAGCATGCAGCAGCTTGCCGAAGAGGCCGATGCGCCGGCGTTCTCCTATTGAGCAAGCGCTGCACCGCAGCGGAACATAGGTTTCTTTCGCCCATGTTTTCGCTGTTTTTTGCTTGTCTCACCTGCCTGCCCTGCCTACAACCAGCGCCGCGCTGCTCTGCAGGCCTGTCCCACAGGTTTGCAGAGGCGTGTCAACATCCACTCCAACCACCCACCACCGACAACCTCTGGATCTGCTCCACCCCGTGTGGCCTGTCCTCCCCAACCACATCACGCACCTCTATGAACGAAACCAATCGAATGCGACTCCTCTGGGCCGGCTTTATGGCGATTCTCGCCGCCGGCGTAGGCTATTCTGTGCGCGGGGGCATCCTGGGGCAATGGGCCGATCAGTTTGGTTTCACCATGACGGAGCTGGGCGCCATCACGGGCGGCGGCCTCACCGGCTTCGGCATCGTGATCATCATCAGCTCGCTGATTGCTGACAAGGTGGGATACGGCAAGCTGATGTTCCTGGCCTTCTTCCTTCACTTCATTTCGGCGGTGATCACCCTTGCGGCCCCGTACGCCTTTGCCTCCGGTGGCAAGGATGCCGCTTACAACTGCCTGTTCTGGGGCATGTTCATCTTCGCGGTGGGCAACGGCCTGTGCGAGGCGGTGGTCAACCCGCTCACCGCCACCCTGTTCCCCAAGGACAAAGCGAAGTACCTCAACATCCTGCATGCCGGCTGGCCGGCGGGCCTGGTGCTGGGCGGCCTCGCCTCCACCTTCATGGCTGCCAAGACCAATGAAGCCGGCGCGGTCATCGCTCCTGCCATTGACTGGAAGATCCAGATGTCCCTCTTCCTCGTCCCCGTGGTGCTGTACGGCCTCATGCTGCTGGGCCAGAAGTTCCCGAAATCGGAGGCTTCCGATGCCGGCATCTCCATGGGCCAGATGATTGGCACCCTGTTTGCCCCGCTTATGCTGGTGCTGCTGTTCACCCACGCCCTCGTCGGCTATGTCGAGCTGGGCACGGACTCCTGGATCAGCAAGATCACTGGTTCCATCATGGCCAGCCCGCAGAAGGGCCTGCTGCTCTTCGTCTATACCTCCTCGCTGATGTTCGCCCTGCGCTTTGTCGCGGGTCCCATCGTGCACAAGATTTCGCCGCTGGGCCTGCTGCTCGTCAGCGCCATTCTCGGCGCCACCGGCCTGACCCTGCTCGGCAGCGCGCAGACGGTGATGCTCTGCGTCATCGCCGCCACCGTCTATGCCTGCGGCAAGACCTTCCTCTGGCCCACCATGCTGGCCGTGGTTTCCGAGCGCTTCCCCAAGGGCGGTGCCATCACCATCGGCATGATGGGCGGCGTGGGCATGCTTTCAGCAGGCCTTCTGGGCGGCCCGGCGATCGGCTTCAAGCAGGATTACAATGCCTCCAAGCACCTGCAGGAAGTCTCCTCCGCCACCTATGAACGCTACAAGGCGGATCATGCGAACTCCATGTTTGGCTTCACCGCCGTGGGTCTCGACGGCGCCAAGGTGGGCGTGCTCGACGATGATGGCAAGGACCTGAAGCGCACCGGCGACATCCTGGCCAAGGAAGGCAAGAAGGACGACAACCAGGCCGCCCTCGCCAAGTGGTGGGAAAGCGCCAAGGCCTCCGCCGCCACCGACAAGCAGCCCATCAAGGATGCGGGCGTATATGGCGGCCAGACGGCCCTCAAGCTCACGGCCTACGTGCCGATGGCGATGGCCTGCATCTTCCTGCTTATCCTGCTCTACTTCAAAGCCACCGGCGGCTACCACGCCCTCTCGGTGGCAGAGGAGAAGGCCGAGGAGAACGCCGCCTAAGCGCGCACTCGTTGGTGATTCCTCCCTGGCGGCCCGTCCTGATGGACGGGCCGCTTTTTTGTGGTCTGAATTTGCGCATCGAACTCCTTTTCTGAAGCCGGAGGTTTCACAGGTTGTAGCCGGTGGTTGAGCGAGCTTGCGAGCGACACCACCGGACCTGATCCCGAGGGCCCCGATCCCGGCAGGGATCGTAGCCTCGTGGATTTTGCCCTGCGGCTGGCATCACTCCGGGATGCAGGGGCATGGCACCGGAGGTGGCGCCCGCCATTTTCCACCGCCCCGGGCACAAGATTCGTACCCCTCGCAACGATAATGTCCTGCCATGATGACCCTTGACCCCACCGCCTCGGAAGCCGCCACGCGGCGGGCTTTTTTAAAGTCGCTTAGCGCCTCCACGCTGGCGGCCTTGATGGCCAATGAACCCAAGGCCCTGGCGCTCAGTAAGAGCGATGCGCCCCGGCCCCGGGCGGACTGCTGCATTGTGCTGTGGATGGCCGGCGGCATGGCCGCACCGGACACGTGGGACCCAAAGCGCTACCTGCCTTTCGAGGTGGGGCTGCCGGTGGAGAAGATCCTGAGCACCTTCCCCGCCATCGATACGGTGGTGGACAACATCAAGCTCACGCAGGGCCTGGAGCACGTGGCGAAGGTGATGGACCGCGCCACCCTCATCCGCAGCGCCGTGCAGCCCGATCTGGGCAGCATCCTGCACAGCCGCCACCAGTACCACTGGCACACCGGCTATGTGCCGCCGCAGACCGTGGCCGCCCCGCACATCGGCGCCTGGATGGCGAAGGTGCTGGGCCCGCGCAACCCGGTCATCCCACCCTTCATCAACATCGGCCAGCGCCTGGAAGGCGTGGGCGAGCAGGAGGAGCTGAAGGCCTTCACCACCGGCGGCTTCTTCGGCAGCGAGTTCGGCCCCTTCAACCTCCCCTACCCCGACGATGCGGCCCATTCCGTGAAGCCGCCGGAAGGCATGGATGCGGGCCGTTTCGGCAACCGCTACAAGGCCTACCGCAAGCTCATCGATGCCAGCCCGCAGCGCGACTTTCTCAGCGACTATCAGCAGCAGTCCATGCTGCGCAGCATGGACAATGCCCAACGCCTGCTCAGCAGCAAGGACAAGGATGCGTTTGATGTCTCGCTGGAAAAGAAGGAGGTGCTCGATGCCTATGGCGACACGCGTTTTGGTCGCGGCTGCCTGTTAGCCAGGCGGCTTGTGGAATCTGGTGCACGCTACATCGAAGTGACCACCGAGTACGTGCCCTTCCTGCACTGGGACACCCATGAAAACGGCCACACCACGGCGGAGCAGATGAAGGCCGAGATCGACCGCCCCATTGCGCGCCTGGTGCTGGAACTGGAGGAGCGCGGCCTGCTGGACCGCACGCTCATTGTCATCGCAAGCGAGTTCAGCCGCGACATGATGATCGAAGGCGTGCCCGGCAGCGAAGCCCGTGACCAGAGCCGCGCGAAGACCGACAAGCTCGCCGAGATGAAGCACTACGGCCTGCACCGCCACTTCACCGGCGGCACCAGCGTGGTGATGTTCGGCGGCGGCACGAAGAAGGCTTACATCCACGGCGCCACCGCCGATGAGCGCCCGCTCGTTGCCATCAAGGACCCGGTGAGCATCACCGATCTGCACGCCACGATTTTCACCGCCATGGGCATGAGCCCGAAGACTGCTTTTGATGTGGAGAAACGTCCTTTCTACGCCACCGTGGACGGCAAGGGCAGGGCGGTGATGGATTTGTTTGCCTAGCAAGCGCGGACCATGCTATTGGGGCTTGCGTGACAGACTGACGAACCATCAGCGCAGCACGGGAGCTCTTGTAGCTGGCCTCTTTGAGGCCGGACCTGAAGAGCCAGGTTAACTTCCACCGCCAAGTTGGAAACCGCCTGGGACAGACCGGTGGGCTGCGGACCTCTGCCACGCCTCCGGGCTCACAGAGCCCATATCTACAGAAGCTTCCCCGCCTGCTTTGCACCGTTGGAAACACTGGTTATTGAGCCCCCTAGGTCAGCCCCGGCCTATGAAGCCTGAGGCTTCGCAGGTTGTAGCCGGTGGTTGAGCGAGCTCGCGAGCGACACCACCGGATGTGATACACCATAGGACAGCATCCCGGAGGGATGCAAGCCACGGGGCAGCAACCATGGCGCTTCGATCCCTGCCGGGATCGGGTCTCCTCGGGCATCGGGTCCGGTGGTGTCGCTCGCAAGCTCGCTCAACCACCGGCTACAACCTGCGATTCCTCCGGAATCGTTGATATGAAACGTCTCCGTCCCCCCTACCCCACCGTCTCCACCCACGCTGAAGCCGGGTAGCTGCCGAGCACTTTCACTGTCGTGCCCTGCCCGCGCAGATCAGCCAGCGCGGCGGTGAGGCTCGCATCATCAGGATGGCCGCTGACTTCCAAAAAGAAGCGCGCGGCTCCTCCCGGGGCGTGCACGATGTCGCGGTTCTGGATCTGGCGCACGTTCACGGCCTGGTCGGCAAAGGCTTGCAGGATGTGCAGCAGCGCGCCCACCTGGTCGGGGGCTTCGAGCATGAGCATGGTGCAGTCATCGCCCGTGGCGGGGCTGGCGCGGCGGCCGAGCACAATGTAGCGGGAGTGGGCGCTGCCTTCGCCGGAGCCGGTCATGATCTGCGCGCAAATCTGCAGCGGGGATTCGACAAACTGGTCGAGCGTGTGATGCACCACGCCTTCGGCGGACTGCTCGATGGGCAGCACGCCGTAGTCCGCCTCCTGGCCGTTCACGCAGGCGAAGACGCCGTCTGTGGTGCCGCGCGCGGTGTAGGCCACGCCGTGGCCGAACTTGCCCACCGCCACCTGATGCGACCAGGAACCGGGCGGGCCGAGGTAGGCGATTTTGAGCTGCCGCTCCAGCGCCAGAGCGGCGGACATGATTTCGCGGTAGATGGCGCGGATGGACTTCTCCGGCAGCTTGCCCTTTTGATCGGTGTTCAGCGCCACCAGCTTGCGCAGCAGTTTTTCCTCACGCTCCGGGGCATAGATTTCCAGGCCGGCGGCGTGCTTGATCTGGCCCACGATATTGACCAGGTCGGCACGCTCATTGAGCAGGCGTACGAGCTCCCGGTCAATGGCGTCGATCTTGATGCGGACTTCTTCGAGCGTCATGGGTGGGTCAGGAAGCAGCGGGAGGTGGCTCATCGGCGGCGAAGGT
>OUNM010307030.1_pt1 | contig 15567 bp, 16 predicted proteins | sample 1769961 | NCBI WGS metagenome assembly OUNM01 (sample SAMEA3914820, study PRJEB12502) | metagenome | biome: forest; material: soil | place: USA | collected 2012-03-12 | depth 0.3 m | reverse complement strand
GCTCAACGACGGCGCGTCCGCCATCATCGTCGCGTCCGAGGCTGCCATCGAAAAGTTCGGCCTCACGCCGCGGGCCCGCATCATCGACGGCGGCTCGGCGGGCTGTGAACCGGAAATCATGGGCATTGGCCCGGTTCCGGCCACCCAGAAGATCCTGGGCCGTTCCGGACTCACGGTCGGCGACCTTGGCGCCGTCGAACTCAATGAAGCCTTCGCGACACAATCGCTCGCGAGCATGCGGCGTCTGGGCCTGGATCCGGACATCGTGAACCTCGACGGCGGTGCGATCTCCCTGGGGCATCCGCTCGGTTCCAGCGGCTCGCGTATCGCGATCACCTTGCTGGGCCGCATGGAACGCGAGCTGGGCACCGCCGACCGGAAGATCGGCCTCGCGACGATGTGCATCGGCGTCGGGCAGGGCGCCGCCATTCTCCTGGAAGGCATGTAATGGCCTTAAACTCCGGGGAATTCGCAACGTTGCTCGTCGAGGAACGCGAGGACCGCGTCATTGTCCTCCTGAACCGGCCCGAGGTCCGCAACGCGATCGACCAGAAGATGGTGGACGAACTCCATCAGGTGTGCGATTACCTTGAACGCGAGCCGAAAATCCTGATCATTGCCGGCGTCGAAGGCGTCTTTGCGTCGGGTGCAGATATCGGCCAGTTGAGGGAACGTCGCCGCGACGATGCCTTGCGCGGCATCAACTCCACCATCTTCGTGCGGATCGCGAAGCTGCCCATGCCCGTCATCGCGGCCCTGGACGGCTATTGCCTGGGCGGCGGGGCGGAACTCGCCTACGCCGCGGACTTCCGCATCGGTACGCCCGGCCTGCGCATCGGCAACCCCGAAACCGGACTGGGCATCATGGCCGCGGCCGGTGCAACGTGGCGCCTCAAGGAACTCGTGGGGGAGCCGATTGCCAAGGAAATCCTCTTGGCCGGCGCCGTCCTCCGCGCCGAGGAAGCCCTGCGCATCAACCTCATCACCCAGATCCATGAAGCCCCCGTGCTGATGGAAGCGGCCCACAACCTTGCCGACCGGATCGGTCGGCAGGATCCCTTGGCCGTGCGGATCACCAAATCCGTGTTCCACGCTCCGGCCGAGGCGCACCCCGTGATCGACACCGTGGCCCAGGGCATGCTTTTCGAATCGCAGGCCAAGTTCGACCGGATGCAGGCGTTCCTGGACAAGAAGAGTGCCAAGCAATCCAGCGACAAACCAGACAGGACCCGAAAATGACAGCAACGCCCGCCATCCCGCATGTTGTCGGTGTCCTCGGCGGCGGCCGCATGGGCGCCGGGATCGCCCATGCTTTCCTGATCAAGGGCGCTACGGTGATCGTCGTCGAGCGCGATCACGAATCCGCCGCCGGCGCGCAGGGTCGCGTTGCCGAGGCTGTGGCCAAGTCCGCCGCACGAGGCACGCTGACGGAGACCGCCGAAGAGGCATTGTCCCGGTTCAGCACCTCCACCGACTACGACTCCTTCGTCCACTGCGGGCTCGTCGTCGAAGCCGTGCCCGAGGACTACGAACTCAAGGTTGCGGCCCTCAAGGCCGTGGAGGAGCACCTTTCTGCCGACGCGTTCCTGGCCTCCAACACTTCGTCGCTCTCCGTGACCGGCCTCGCGTCGCAGCTCCGGAGGCCTGCCAATTTCGTGGGCCTGCACTTCTTCAACCCGGTCCCGGCTTCCACGCTCATCGAGGTGGTCCTGGCCAAGGAGACGTCGCCGGAGCTCGCCGCCACGGCGAAAAGCTGGACCGAGGCACTCGGCAAGACCGCCGTCGTCGTCAATGACGCGCCCGGCTTCGCCTCGTCGCGGCTGGGTGTTGCGATCGCACTCGAGGCGATGCGCATGGTCGAAGAAGGCGTGGCCTCCGCGGAGGACATCGACGCGGCAATGGTGCTCGGCTACAAGCACCCGACGGGACCGCTCAAGACCACGGACATCGTGGGCCTGGACGTGCGCCTGGGCATCGCCGAGTACCTGCATTCGACGTTGGGAGAACGTTTCGCCCCTCCGCAGATCCTGCGCGACAAGGTTGCCCGCGGCGAGCTGGGACGCAAGACGGGCAAGGGATTCTTCGACTGGACTGAGTAGCGCCTCGTGTCCCCCAACTAGCTCGCATTTGTTGTCGTTTTCAGGCCCCATAACGACAACAAATGCGAGCTACTTGGGGGTCCAGCCTCGGTCCAAAAGCACGGCACGGACTTTCGCCACAGCGGACCGTGCTTCGTTCGCCATGTGGCGTTTGGAGATTCTCACCAAGTGCCAGCCCGCACGGGCGAAGTCCTCTTCGCGGGCGATGTCCCGGACTATCTGGGCAGGCTCCGAATGCGGCTCGCCGTCGTATTCGACCGCCACACGGTGTTCCGGATAGGCCAGATCCGGTTGACGTACGACGCCGGCACCTAGCTCAGTGGCTACGTTCAGTTGGGGTTCCGGCAGTCCGGCGTTTTCGAGGGCCAGCCGGAGCCGCGTTTCGGGGGCCGAATCTGAGCCGATCCGCGCCTGTTCGAGGGCCAGCCGCGCCTTGCGGATCCCGGGAGTTCCTTTGTGCCGGTCCAGCATGTCGGCCAGTTGTTCCAATGTTGCGTACGGCTCTGTCCGGCCTTCAAACTCCGGCCGGGGGATCCGCACCAGATGATCGGCCACGACGGTCAGTTCGTCAACACCCATCTTCCTGGACACATCAAGCCAGGTCCGGGTGCGCGTGGTGACCAGAAGACCGTCAAGACTGGTGATTTCGTCGTCGAAGAACTGCCCCACATGCCCAACCACTCCGGTTCGTCGAGGAATGGCCATGGTGTCCGGACGCGAAATGTGGATGCGCGTGTCATTGGTGCCTGGCAGGAAACCCCGGGAATGACCACAGAGCGAAGGCCGTGGCGTGGGACGCAGCCGAGAACTCGGTCACCGCCGTGAAAGGCCGGACGAAACCGACGTCCGTCGGCTGCCCTTGGATCAATGCCTGGTCTGGAATCCTGATGCCCCGGCTTGGCGCGGGAAGCGATCGGTGCCGCAACCGCCGGAGGCTCACACCGGCGTCGACCGCTTCTTGAAAGGTGAACGGGGCACACGCCATCAGCGCGGGCAGCGGTCGCGGAGTCCTCATGGCCTTATCGTTGCAAATCCTGGAACGCCTTTTTGAGTTATCCACAGGTAATCGCCCTCGAACCCCAACTGACTCGCAGTTGTTGTCGTTTACAGCCGCCAAAACGACAACAAATGCGAGTCAGTTGGGTCGGTTAGGCTGGCTGGGTGACTCTCATTGCACCCGTGACCCTGGAGGGTCGCTTCGTAACCTTGGAACCCCTCAGCCCCGAGCACCACGACGGCCTTGTGGATGCCGCAAAAGACGGCGAGTTGTGGAAACTCTGGTACACCTCGGTCCCGACGCCGGAGGGAATGGCCGCGGAGATCGACCGCCGGCTCGGGCTGCAGGAGCAAGGATCCATGTTGCCGTTCGCGACCCGGTTGAAGGCGACCGGCAAGTTGATCGGCATGACCACCTACATGAACATCGACGCCGGCACTCCGCGCGTCGAGATCGGCTCAACTTGGAACGCCGCCTCGGCACACGGCAGCGGGAGCAACCCCGATTCCAAGCTGCTGCTGCTTCAGCAGGCTTTCGAAACCCTTGGCTGCCCCGCCGTCGAATTCCGTACACACTGGCTCAACCACCAGTCCCGGGAGGCCATCGCCCGTTTGGGCGCCAAGCAGGACGGCGTGCTCCGGAACCATTCGCGAACAGCGGACGGAGTGCTGCGCGACACGGTGGTGTTCTCCATCCTCGAACACGAGTGGCCCGCGGTCCGCACCGGCCTCGAGTTCAGACTCGCGTCGCGCCTCCCCAAGTAGCTCGCAGTTGATGTCGTTTTGAGCCCTGATAACGACATTAAGTGCGAGTCAGTTGGGTTAGCGGGCGGGAACGGGGGTGCCCGCACGTCCGGCTACACTCTTGAAGGCAACTAGTGTCGAAGATCCATTCCCCCGGAAGCAGTCCCCCCATGGTCGAACAACTGATGGCGTTCGCGCTGACCTGCGTCGTCGTGGTCCTCGTTCCCGGCCCTGATTTTGCGCTTGTGCTGAAAAACGCACCCCGCGGACCCGGATCAGCGGCAACCACCGCCATCGGAATCATGGTCGGCAACACGATCCTTGCCCTTCTCGCCGTGCTTGGCGTCACCGCGCTCTTGGGTGCGTCGGAAGTCCTAGGCAACGCCATCAGGATCGCCGGTGCTGCGTACTTGCTCTATCTGGGAGCCCGCGCCCTGCTGGAGGCTTTCGGTCGCCCCCGCAGTCAAGCTATTACGGTTCCGCAACCCAGGCTTGGGTTCCGAGGGAGCTCGCCGTTCTTGCAGGGAATGGTCAGCAATCTGCTCAACCCGAAGGTCGCAGTCTTCTATCTCTCCCTTTTCCCCCAATTCAACCTCGCGCCGCTTCCCCCTCTGGGCCAGCACGCGTTGATGGCGAGCATCTTTCTGCTCACCGCGCTGGTTTGGTACGTCCTGCTGGTGCATGCGCTCAAGAGAATCTCCACGGCACTCGCCCGACCGCGGGTGAAGCGGATCATCACTGGCGGATCCGGCACGGTCCTGATCGGCGTCGGCGGGACGATCCTGACGAAGTCCCTCGCCTCAAGCTAAGGTCCACGGGCATGCCAGCCTTTCCTCCGACGCTCGCTCACCTATGTCGCCTTTTCCTTGGACGCTCGCTCACCTATGTCCGCTTGTGGTTAGCTGTCCGGTATGGATGGGATCTCAACCGCCGCCAAGCAGCGGGGCGTCCATTGGGACGGCGCGGTGAACGCCTGGCACATCGCCGGAAGCGTGTATCGGATGGGCCGGCGGGAATGGCTCACCGAGGATGGTTGGCAGCAAATGTACGACGCCGGCATCCGCACCGTGATCGATCTGCGGACCCTTCGCGAGCAGCAGCCAAGGGAGGTCGATCCCAAGGTTTCAGCGGAGGCGACCGCGCGATTCGACGTAATCCATTGCCCCACCGAGGACCCGGAGAACAAAGAGTTCACCGAGCTCTTTGGCCCGTACCTGAAAGATCCCGCGCACTACGCTGGCTACCTGCGGCTCTTCCCGGACAAGCTCACCGCGGTCTTCAAGGCCATAGCCGCAGCGCGTGGCGGGGTGGTGGTGCACTGCGCGGCCGGGCGCGACCGCGCTGGGATCATCGCCGTGATGCTGCAGAACCTGGCAGGAACGAGTGACGAGGAAATCGTGCGGGGGTACCAGCAGGGAATGCGTGGAATCAACGAGCGCCACCGCCACCACCGCGCCCCGCACGCCCATGATCCGTTTCTCGAGGAAGACGCCCTTGAAGCGATGTTGGCATCACGCAGCGTGAGCCTGTTGGAATTCGCGCATTCCTTGGACACGGTTGCGTTCCTGGGAGCGAACGGCGTCTCCGAGGCGGAAGTCGCCGCCGTCCGTGCCAAGCTCAACACTCCAGCGCGGTAGAAGCGGTAGAAGCGGCAGAAGCGGCAGCCGGCCACGCGCCGTCGTGACCTCCTTTGGTTTCGGAAGGCGCTTGCGACACGGCGAGTCGCAACTTCCGGGCGTCAAAACGCGTCAAAGAAGGTCGGGAAGGACGCAATCCCAGTGGGCATCTAGTGTGCAGATCGGGGCTCTCATGTATTCTGGGGATATTACCGAACGGCCGGTCAGTAATTTGCGGCCGTTCAGTCCATTTCGTGCCCGTGCCTTGGAAGGACCCGTCGACGATGACCAGTACCGCAGTCGCTCCGGAAGCCACAACCGTTGAAACCGTGCCCAGTTTCGTCCAGGGCGAGTGGTGGACCCCGCGCGCCGATGCCTCCGCGGGCGTCCCCGTCCGCGACGCCAGCACAGGCGAGATCCTCGCAACGGTCAACACCGACGGACTGGACCTTGCCGGCGTCGTGAACTACGGCCGGACTGTGGGCCAGCGCGAGCTCGGCAAGCTCACCTTCCACCAGCGCGCCCTCAAACTCAAGGAACTGGCCCAGTACCTCAACGGCCGCCGCGAGGAGTTCTATACGTCCTCCTTCAAGACCGGCGCCACCAAGATCGACTCGATGGTGGACATCGACGGCGGCATCGGCGTGCTCTTCACCTTCGGTTCCAAGGGCCGCCGCGAACTGCCGAACTCGCAGGTTGTGGTGGACGGTCCCATGGAAGTCCTGTCCAAGGACGGCTCCTTCGCCGGCGAGCATATCTATACCCGCATCCCGGGCGTCGCGGCGCAGATCAACGCCTTCAACTTCCCCGTGTGGGGCATGCTCGAGAAGTTCGCGCCCGCATTCATCGCCGGCGTCCCCACCATCGTCAAGCCGGCCACCCCCACCGGTTACGTTGCCGCCGTCGTGGTCAAGGCCATCGTCGAGTCGGGAATCCTGCCGGAAGGCTCGCTGCAGCTCATCTCGGGATCCGCCCGCACCCTGCTGGACCACCTCGACTACCGCGACCTTCTCGCGTTCACGGGCTCTGCCTCCACCGCAAACTCGCTGAAGTCCCACGTCAACGTGGTCCAGGGCGGCGTCCGGTTCACCTCCGAAACCGACTCGCTCAACGCCGCGATCCTCGGACCCGACGCCGTGCCCGGCACCCCCGAGTTCGACGCTTTCATCAAGTCGGTGGTCACCGAAATGACGGTCAAAGCCGGCCAGAAGTGCACCTCTATCCGCCGCACCATCGTGCCCCAGGCCCTGGTGTCCGACGTCGTCTCCGCCATCGGCGCGCGCGTCGACGAGCGCGTTGTGGTCGGCGACCCCCGCGCAGAGGGCGTCACGATGGGCGCCCTCGCGTCGCTCGAGCAGCTTGCCGACGTTCGCGCCGCAGTGCAGTCAATGCTCGACGCCGGTGGCGAGCTTGCGTACGGAACGCTCGATTCGCCGTCGGTCACTTCGCTCGACGGAACCGTGGGCGTCGTGGAGGGCGGCGCGTTCATGTCGCCTGTCGTCCTGAGCTGGGCTGACGTGGATTCGGAAGCAGTCCACTCGCTCGAGGCCTTCGGTCCGGTGTCGTCCGTGATCGGGTACGCGGACCTCGACGACGCCGTCCGCCTCGCCGCCCGTGGTGGCGGCTCCCTCGTGGCCTCCGTATGCACCAACGATCCTGCTGTCGCCCGGGAGCTGGTGACCGGGATCGCGGCGCACCACGGCCGTGTCCTGATGCTCAACCGCGAGGACGCCCGCTCGTCAACCGGGCATGGTTCGCCTGTCCCGCACCTGGTCCACGGGGGACCCGGCCGCGCCGGTGGCGGCGAGGAACTCGGTGGTATCCGGTCCGTCATGCACCACATGCAGCGCACGGCCATCCAGGGCTCGCCGAACATGCTCACGGCTGTGACCGGCGTCTGGCACGCGGGGGCGGACCGCAACTTCACGGTGGAGACGGAAGGAACGCACCCGTTCCGGAAGTCGCTTGCGACTCTGCGGATCGGCGACGCCGTGCGCTCCGAACTGCGGCAGGTCACCCTGGAAGACATCACCGCCTTCGCCAACTCCACCGGCGACACCTTCTACGCCCACACCAACCAGGAAGCGGCCGAAGCCAACCCGTTCTTCCCGGGAATCGTGGCGCACGGGTACCTACTGCTCAGCTGGGCCGCGGGGCTGTTCGTGGAACCTGCGCCGGGCCCCGTCCTGGCCAACTATGGCCTGGAGAACCTGCGCTTCATCACTCCCGTGGCCGCAGGGGATTCGATCCGGGTCACGCTCACGGCCAAGAAGATCACGCCGCGCGAGACCGACGAATACGGCGAGGTAGCCTGGGACGCCGTGCTGACCAACCAGAACGACGAAATCGTCGCCACCTACGACGTCCTGACCCTCGTGGAGAAGTAAACCTCCCCTACCGACGCTCGCTCGCTTATGTGGGTGTTTGGCCGGACGCTCGCTCACCTATGTGGGTGTTTGGCCGGACGCTCGCTCGCTTATGTGCCGCGTGCACGGAACGCTCCCCACCGATGGGGAGCGTTCCGTGTCTGGGCTGGAGTGAATCCTTCCGGCCCGCTGCTATTGCCCCGGGGCGCGGTATGCCGGGGTCTTCTTGGCAGCTTCGTCCAGATCCTCAATCGTCATGAGCGGCTTCAAATGCAGGCGCACTGCACCCGTCGCATTGATCATGAGTGAGAGGGCGGCAGCGCTAGCGGCGTCCGGGATTTCGAAGACCCCGACGACGTCGGTCTCGCCGAAAGCGTAGTAGAAACACTCGAGCGATCCGTCGACGGATCTGAGTGCATCGACCACAGCATCACGGCGCTTGGTGCCGCCCTCGCGCAACAGACCCTTGATTCCGTCGCCTACGTAGTTTGCTTCGAATAGATATTTGGTCATTGTCTTCCCGTCCGGTGATGTCCAGGACTCGGGCCTCCTAAGGTGCTCCCATCACCCGTTGAGGGAAGGTCCCGGAGTTGTTCCCCCGCGAGGGGGCTGTGCACATCGTAGGCCGAGGTCGTCGCCCTGACAACGGTCTACGCTGACGCTCGCTCAGAAGGTCTTTCCGTTCCCGCCCGGCGTAAGATTTTTTGCGTAGGAGGTGGCGAAATGAACCTAGCACTCAGGACAGCCACAACCGTCTTGCCCGTCGACGACGTAGCCCGAGCCCACAGCTTTTACGCAGAGAAACTCGGCCTCCCTCATCGCGGCATGACCTGGGATGGAAATGATTTGTTTGGCATCGACGGCGGTCCCATGCTGCAGTTGATGCCCATCAAGGACGGCATGCACTCATCGCACACTGCCCTTTCCTTTGAAGTCAGTGACATCGAGCGGACAGTCGAAGAAATGGAGGCGAGCGGCGTCGAATTCCGGGATTACGACCTCCCGGATCTCAAGACAGAACACCACATTTGTACCACCGATGCCGACCGGTGTGCCTGGTTCATGGACACGGAAAACAACATCCTCTGCGTCCATGAAAGCCTGGGGATCCAGGCCGAATACCAGCTCTGATCGGCTGAAAAGCACTCACGAACACCACGCAGAACGCTCTCTCACTTTTTAGTGAGAGAGCGTTCTGTCAATTGGCCGTATATGTGAGCCGGCGTTGGGGGAAAGGCGCTCATATGTGAGCCGGCGTTGGGGGAAAGGCGCTCATATGTGAGCCGGCGTTGGGGGAAACGACCCGTATAGGTGAGCGGGGGTTGGAGGAGGAGGGGGAGAACGGTCCTACGCCGACGCGTGGAGGCCGTCGAACGCCATGGTGATGACGTCGTCGGCCAGGCGCTGCGGCGAGAGTGAGCCCCCAGGCTTGTACCACTCCACGATCGAGTTGATGGTGCCGAACAGGAGCCGGGTCACGGTGCGGGGGTCGATGTCCTGGCGCAGGGTGCCTTCTTCGCGGGCGGCCGAGATCAGCGTGGCCACCTTGTGGTCGAAGGCACGACGCCGTTCCAGCGCATCACGCTCGATGTCGGTATTGCCGCGGAGCCGCAGGAGAAGCGTGACGAACGGCAGCCGTTCCACCAGCACGGCGATGGTCTGACGCAGGACAAATTCAAGCCGGGAATCAGCAGGACCAGACAGCGCCTCGGGCTGCTCGAGGATGGCTTCGAGCCCACCGAGTGCGTGCTCAAGGGCGAGCTTCAGGAGGTCGCCCTTGGACGGCACATGGTGGTAGATGGCCGACTTTGAGATCCCGAGGTTTTCGGCCAGAATGCCCATGGACGTGGCGTCGTAACCGTGGCGGTTGAAGACGTCGACGGCGATGAGCAGCACTGATTGCTGGTCGTATCCGGGGCGTCCCCGCTTGGTTGCTGTTTCACTAGGCATGCTGGCCATTTTCTCATGAACGGTCGGTTGATTCGTGCACGCGCCCGGCCACGTTACCTCTTGGGTCGCATGTCGTAGACACGCCGCAGCTTGCCGTTGGAGCGCTCAAGCGAACCCGGCTCCACAACGGCCACGACGCACGAAGAACCCACGTGGATCTTGATCTGCTCGCGCAAGGCGTGTGCCGCCGTCGTGCCCGCCTCCACGGAAACGTTCTCGCGCCGCTCAATCTTGACCGTCAGCGAATCCATGCGCTTGCCCTCAGGCCGGGTGAGTTCGAGCTGGAAGTGCGGGCTGAGCTCGGGGATGCGAAGGGCGATTTCCTCGATCTGCGAGGGGAAGAGGTTCACGCCGCGCAGGATGATCATGTCGTCGCTGCGCCCGGTGATGCGGCCCATGCGGCGGTGCGCCGGGCGGGCGGTTCCGGGCAGCAGGCGGGTGAGGTCCTTGGTGCGGTACCGGATGATCGGCAGCGCTTCCTTGGTGAGCGAGGTGAAGACGAGTTCGCCCGGCTCGCCGTCGCCCAGCACGGCACTTTCCCCGCGGGAGGGATCGAACGGATCGATGATCTCAGGGCGGAAGTGGTCTTCCCAGATATGGCACCCGTCCTGGGTCTCCACGGCCTCGCCAGCGACGCCCGGGCCCATGACCTCGGAGAGCCCGTAGATGTCGCAGGCCTTGATGTTCATGGTGGTTTCGAGCTCGTGCCGCATTTCCTCGGTCCACGGTTCGGCGCCGAGCACCGCGTACTTGAGCGAGGTCGACGCCGGATCGACACCCATGTGGGCCATCGCGTCGGCGATGGTGAGCAGGTAAGTGGGGGTCGCCAGGATGGCATCCGGCTTGAAGTCCTGGATCAGCTGGATCTGGCGTTCGGTCTGGCCGCCGGACATCGGGATGACGGTGCAGCCGAGCGCTTCGGCCCCCGCGTGGGCGCCGAGGCCACCTGTGAACAGGCCGTAGCCGTAGGCGTTGTGGACCTTCATGCCGGGGCGGACTCCGGACGCGCGGAGCGAGCGGGCCACCAGGGTGGCCCAGTTGGCGAGGTCGTTTTTGGTGTATCCGACGACGGTCGGCCGGCCTGTGGTGCCTGAGCTCGCGTGGATGCGGGCTACTTCGTCCTGCGGCACGGCGAACATGCCGAAAGGGTACTCCTGGCGGAGGTCTTCCTTGGTGGTGTACGGGAACTTGCCGAGATCGGACAGTTCGCGCAGGTCAGAGGGGTGGACGCCGGCGTCGTCGAATTTGCGCTTGTACAGCGGCACGCGATCGTAGGCGTAGGCCACGGTGTGTTGGAGGCGGCTGAGCTGCAGGGCCTCGAGCTCGTCGCGGGAGATGGTTTCTTCGCGGTCCAGCTGTGCGGTGTTAAGCGGTGCGTCGGGAGCGGCGACGGTGTTCTGTGTCATGGTCTTCCTACTTCTTGGAGATGGTGCGGCTGCGGCCACGGAACTCGGCGATGAGCTCGCCGTAGCTGCCCGGATCCTCGGGCGAGCCGACGGCGGCAGGTTCGCTCGGGTCGGCCGCGAAGATCTGGATGTCGTACAGGCCGCTGCGGCCGTTGTTGGCGCGACGGTTCGCGACGGCGGTAATCACCTGGCCTTGATAGGCCGGCTTGAGGAAGTTGATGTCGACGCCGGCGGCGACGGTTATGGTGTCAGCTTCCGACGGCGAGGGGTTGGCCGGGTTGCACGCCAGGGCGAACGCTGAGTCCGCGAAGGCGAAGATCATTCCGCCGTGGGCCATTCCGAAGCCGTTGAGCATTTCCTGCCGGAGCTTCATGCGGACGGTGGCGTGGCCGTCGTCGACCTTGAGGACCTCTAGGCCCATCCACTCGGAGGCGTAGTCGTTCTTGAGGATCTGGTGCTGCGCTGCGCCAGAAAGGGTGGTCTCAACCATGCGTCGTTGCCTCCAGCTTTATTTACCGAATGTTCATTAGGTAATCCCAGTTTGCTTGAACTGTCAAGAGGGGACCGTCCGGCGGGACGGATCCGGACCGCCAAAAACCCCGACGTAGTAGCCTCGAGGAATGCCGCTTATCGAACTTCCCATCCGGACTCCGAGGCTTGTCCTGCGCAGATTCGAGGCCACCGACCTGGAGCGATTCCACGCCTATCAGTCATTGCCCGAGACTGCGCGATTCCTGCTCCGGCAGGAATTGACCCTCACCCAGTCCATGGAAGCGTTGGGCCGCTACGCCAACTTCACCTTCGAGCAAGAGGGCGACTGGGTGTGCCTCGCCATCGAGCGGGCGGACTCGCCGGGGTTGCTCGGCGAAGTAGTCCTGAAGTGGCTGCCGGGCACGGGGCAGGCCGAAATCGGCTGGATCCTGGCGCCGGAAAGCCGGGGCCAGGGCTACGCCGCCGAGGCAGCCGAGGCCGTGCTCCGCCTGGGTTTTGAGACCCTCATGTTCCACCGGATCGACGCGAAGCTGGATGCCCTGAACACGTCGTCGTCGGGATTGTGCGAGCGGCTTGGGATGCGCCGGGAAGCCGAGCTCGTGGACAACTGGCACTACAAGGGCCAATGGTCCACCGAAGTCATCTACGCCATGCTCGACTCCGAGTGGCGCGCCCGGAAGTAATGCCCGGAGATAGCCCGGAACCTCAGAGAGCGCGTAGGACCTCCGCAAGCTGCTCGGCGTAAGTCTCAGCGCGCCGCACCGACGGCTCCGAGTACGCGCCTGCGACGGCCAGCAGATTGAGGCAGCCGAGGAATCGACCGTTGTCGACGATCACCGCGTTGATAGCTGCGCCGAGATTGAGGGCGCCAAGGACATCCTGGTGCTCGAAAGCATCCGAGTCGATGGCTTCCTGCTCCGAAGCGAGGAATGATTCCTGGTGTACGACGCAGTGTTGGAGCCAGTCTTCACCCAGTTCGCTTGAGATCCCGCCCACCCGGTAGAGCTCCGGCATGGTCGTAAACACCCGGACCAGGTCCCTGGTCTCAGGGCGCCAGAGGGAGATGGTTGTCAGCAATGCGCCCACGTCCGCTGTGACGGAGGCGGCGATGTCGGCGAGCTTGGCGGACGCGGCCGCAGAGAGGGGAATTTCGACGTATTCCTCCTCGAATTGGGGGACGGTCATGGTGCGGGCTCCAGTTCTTTCTGGGGTGCGATTGATGCGGTTGCCCGGGAGAGCAAGATGACGCCGGCCAGGGCTGCCGTGCCGCCGAGGAGGGACGCGATACTGGGGACTTCGCCCAGCAAAATCCACCCGAGCAGCAGGGAGAGCACTGGCACAACGTACAGGAGCGAACCGCCCTCTGCCACGCTGGTCCGCGACAGCGAGACATTCCAGAAACCGTAAGCCACCACTGTGCAGACCACCACGAGCACGGCCAACGCCAACCAAGCGGTCCACGTGAACTCCGCTGGCGCCACTGCGAATCGGGCGGTCGGCAGCGTGGCCGCTCCGCCGATAAGGGATCCCCAGAAGACCACTTCGAGCGGAGGGACGCGTGCCAACAGAGGCTGTTGGACGATGAGGAATGCGGACAAGAGAAGAGCCGCCGCCACGATGTACAAGGCGTCGCCGTTGAAGCCGACAGCCACGGAATCGCCCAGCGTAATGACTACGACGCCTGCCACCGCAAGGAGCATGCCCCAGTAGCCCAGGCTGGACGTTCTCTCCCGCAACATGAGATGGCCGAGGATGAACGCGAAAACGGGCGAGATGTTTAGTAGGAGGCTTGTTGTTCCAGCTGGAACGGTGGTCTGCCCCAGGTTCAGGAGTAGGCCGAAGCTCGCATACCCTAGTAGTCCCGCCACCAGCATCCTCGGAATGTCACGACCCCGCAGTGTAAGTCGCTGCCGCCGGACCAGCAAGGCCACGCCGAGCACGACGGCGGCACCCAAGTAGCGCAGCGGCGTCAGGTCCTGAGGGTCTACAACTTTCAGGGCCTCGCGGGTCGCCACGTATGTGGGCGCGGAAGACAGCACCATCAGCACATCTGGTCTTCGGTACCATCCGGTCACAATCGGGGCCTTTCCGGTGAAATGGCCCTTTGTTTCAGGGCGGTTAAATTATTCCGAGAACTATTGCTCTCTCAGACGATTTATTCGTACAGTACATGAATTAGATCGTTCGCGGAAGAAATAAAGATAAGGATTCGGCACCATGGATTCACGGATCGAAGCACCAACAGGGTGGCTGTCCCGGCGCACCCTTCTCGCCGGTTCAGCCCTGTTGCTGGCCCCCGCGGTCCTCGCAGCCTGCGGGGTCAGTCCGTCCTCGTCGACCACGGGTGCAGCGAGCGGCGCTGCTCGACAGGGCGGGACGTTGCGCATCGCCCGGCCGCCGGCGTCGAAGGCCGAAACGTTGGACCCTGCCAGTTCCTTGTCCGCTTATGAATATCTGGGTGCCCTTTACAACCGCTTGGTCAAGCTTTCGGCCAAGGGTGAGCTCGTTCCGGACCTGGCCGAGTCGTGGACTTTGTCAGCAGACGCGATGACCTGGACTTTCGTCCTGCGCAAGGGTGTGACTTGGCACGACGGGAAGCCGTTCACCGCCCAGGACGTCATTTTCTCGATTCAGCACATCCTGGATCCGGCCACCAAGTCTCCGCAGGCCGGCGTGCTTTCCCCCTTTGTCGATGGCAACTCCATCAAGGCTCCGGATGCCACAACCGTGGTTTTTGCCCTGAAGTCTCCGAACGCCGAATTCGCCAGTTTGCTGACCGGGTACAACTGCTACATCATTCCGGCCGGTTCCGCGGCCACCATCGGTGCCAGCGGCATCGGCACCGGTCCGTTCAAACTGAAGAGTTTCACGGCAGCAGGGCCCGGTTCCATCGTGCGTAATCCCAACTACTTCGGCGACAAACCAGCATTGGACGGAATTGAGTTCTCCTCCATTGCCGACACCCAGGCCCGGGTGAACGCCTTGCTGGCAGGGCAGGTTGACCTCGTGGCCCAGACCAACCTCGACTTCGCCACTGCCAAGACGGTTTCGGCCTCTTCGGTCGCAACGGTCTCCAGTGTGAAGAACGCCCAGTGGTATCCGGTACCCATGCTCAACACCAGCCCGGAATTCAAAGACCCGGATATACGCCGCGCTTTCGCTCATGCCTACAACCCGGACGAGGTGTTCAAACTGGCGGTGCAGGGCAACGGAACCGTCGCGCACAACAACCCCGTGCCGCCCTCCGAGGCCTACTACCTCGACTATGGCCTGGGCTACGACCCGGATAAGTCGAAGGCCCTGCTGAAGGCAAAGGGCTTTGACCACTTCGATGTGCCCATCTACACCTCCAGCTACGATCCGGTGCTGTCGCCCCTCGCGTTGGCCCTGCAGAGTTCCATGAAGGCCGCCAATATCAACCTGGCCGTGACCAACTCTCCCGCGGATTCCTACTTCACCGACGTCTGGATGAAGAAGCCATTGATGACCACTTACTGGTACACGGGCCGCCCCATCGACCAGTTGCTGAACCAGATCTTCCGCACCGGATCCTCGTACAACGAGACCGCGTACTCGAATGCCACGTTTGACCAGACTTTGGATGCGGCCCGCGCCACCGTGGATGCGGCAAAACGGAAGACGCTCTACCAGGACGCCCAGAAGATCCTGATCGACGACGGCGGATCCCTGACTCCCTTCTTCTCCGACCGGATCACGGGGCTGAGCAAGCAGGTAGTCAATTACAGCGAGCACGGCTTCGAGTTCGACTACATCAACATCGGGCTGCGTGCATAATGGTCACGTTTTTCGCCAAGCGATTGGGCTGGTCCGTCTTCACGGTGCTGCTGGCTACGGTACTGGTCTTCAGTGCCATCCAGTCTCTGCCGGGAGACGCGGC
>OUNM010165916.1_pt1 | contig 15567 bp, 12 predicted proteins | sample 1769961 | NCBI WGS metagenome assembly OUNM01 (sample SAMEA3914820, study PRJEB12502) | metagenome | biome: forest; material: soil | place: USA | collected 2012-03-12 | depth 0.3 m | reverse complement strand
GATCCACCAGGCGATCCACGTGTGCGGTGCGCATCGCATCGGCCACGGCTGCCGGCTGCGCGAGGACGGCGACCTCCTCCACTACGTGAACGACCATCGCATCGCCCTCGAGTGCTGCCCGTCGTCCAACGTGCAGACCGGCGCGATTCGCGATCTCGCGAGCCACCCGATCAAGCTCTACAAGAACCTCGGCTTGCGCACGACGGTCAACACCGACAACCGCCTCGTCACGAACACCACGGTCTCGAAGGAGCTGTGGCTCTGTCACACGGAGATGGGCTTCACGTTCGACGACCTGAAGCAGGTGATCCTGAGCGGGTTCAAGAGCGCCTTCTTGCCGTTCCACGTGAAGCAGCAGTACCTGCGCCGTGTGAGCGAGGAGCTGAACGCGTTCGTCGTCGCGCAGGCCGAGGAGTCGTCGCGCAGCCTCGGTCACGGCGCGGTCGCCACGTCGCCGATCGCGCCGAGCAGCTCGCCGTCCCAGCCGCCGATGCAGATGATGTCGAAGGGCAAGCCCGGACAGGCTTGAATTACGGCTGCGAGGTCGCCTACGGGCAGCAGTAGATGCTGTTGTTGATTCCGCTCACGGGCGCCGCGACGCACTGCGTGCTCGGCGGGCCGCCGGGACAGTCCTCGGCGAACGTCCGTCCCGCCTCTTGCGCGCAGACGGATTGATCGGTCGCGGTAGTGCACGTCGACGTGCTGCCGCTGCTGCCGCTCGTGCCGCCGCTCGTCGAGCCCGAGCTCCCGCCGCATACAGCGCCGCAGAACTGCTCCTCGCAGTTGATGAACGCGTTCAGCGTGCTCTGCGCCGCAGGGTGAGCCGCAACGCAGTTGTTCGTGCACTGCTGCGTGCTGCACGTCGCCGCGCAGCTGAACACGGCGTTGCACTCCGTCTCGTGCGAGCACTGGAGCCCCTGCGAACAACACGATGACTTGAGGCACGACGAGCACGCCGTGTCGGACGCGCTGGCGCTGCACGTCGTGGGGACGACGCCCATGCCGCCGCTCGCTCCGCTGGTGCCGCCGCTCGTCGTGGTCGAGCCGCTCGAGCCACTCGTGCCGCTCGTGCCGCTCGTGCCGCTGGTACCGCCGCTCGTTCCGCCGAGCGGACCACCGCTCGTCCCGTTGCCGGTCGTCGTTCCGCTGCACGCAGCCGACGCGACGACAGCCGCGATCCCGGCGACTGCGGTGATGCGCAACGCGACGCCGGATACGACGGAGCGGGAGCGCGGGACGGAAATCGGCGTGCAGTACGGCATGGAGTCTCTTTTTCTAGAGCAAGGTGCGCCGCTTTCGCCAGTGTTTCGTATGCTGGAAGCGCGTCATGTCGAAGATCCATCCCAGCGTCAGCGACGTCGCCCAGTCGCGCGTCGGCACGCGGATCAAAGGCAAGTGGCGGGTCGACAAGCTGCTCGGCGTCGGCGGAATGGGCGCCGTATACGCGGCAACGCATCGCAACGGCAGCCGCGTGGCGCTCAAGATCCTGCATCCGCAGCTCTCGATGCTGGGCGACATCCGCGCACGATTCGCGCGAGAGGGTTACGTCGCCAACGCCGTAAACCACCCTGGTGTCGTTCGCGTGCTCGACGACGACGAGACCGAGGACGGAGCGGCGTTCCTCGTGATGGAGCTGCTCGAAGGCGAGACTGCCGACGCACGCGCCCGTCGCCTCGGCGGAAAGCTCTCGCTCGACGACGCGCTCATCGTCGCCGACGGTCTCCTCGACGTGCTCGCGGCAGCGCATGCGAGCGGGATCGTCCATCGCGACATCAAGCCGGAGAACGTCTTCCTCACGAAGGACAACACCGCCAAGGTGCTCGACTTCGGGATCGCGCGGCTCCGCGCAGTCACGCTCGGCGAAGAGCTCGACGACGGCGTCGCGAGCGGCGATTCCGATGCGGGCGGTGGTGCGCAACAGGTCCCGCATCTCCGCACGCGCACCGGCGTGACCATCGGAACGCCCGCGTTCATGCCGCCGGAGCAGGCGCTCGGACGCACCGAGGACGTCGACGCGCTCAGCGATCTCTGGGCGGTCGGCGCGACGCTCTTCGCCCTGCTTTCCGGGCGGATCGTGCACGACGCGAAGACGCACATGGAGGTGGTGATCGCCGCCGCGACCGCGCAAGCGAAGTCGCTCGGCGCGGTCGCGCCCGATGCGCCGAAGTCGCTGGTGGAAGTCGTCGATCGCGCGCTGTCGTTCGACAAGGCGGAGCGCTGGCCCAGCGCGCGAGCGATGCACCAAGCGCTGCGCGCAGCGTTTCCGGATCGGCAGCGGCTGCGCAGCGCTCCGGTTGCGCTCGCATCGGTCCACGACCGCGCATCCCCGGCGATGCACGGATCGGAGCCGCCCGTGAGCCTCGGTCTCGGCTCGCAGCCGCCGGCGTCGGCGATCGGCAGCGGCCGCTGGGCCGAAGAGCGAAAGCTCGCCACCGTGCTCTTCGCGGACATCGTCGGCTTCAGCGCGCTTTCGAACGATCTCGAGCCCGACGCCGTGCGTGAGCTCGCCAACGCGTTCTTCGAGCCACTCTCGCGCGAGGTCGAGCGCGAGGGCGGCACCGTGATGAAGTACATCGGCGACGGCTTCATGGCCGTCTTCGGCGTCCCCACCGCGCACGAGGACGACGCGTCACGCGCCGCCCGCGCGGCGCTCGCGATGACGACGCGCGTCCGCGAGATCGCGCGCGAGCGGAATCACGAGCTCGCGCTGCGTGTGGGCATCAACACCGGCCTCGTCATGGTCGGCACCGTGGGCGCTGGAAGCCGAGCCAGCGCCGACATCATGGGCGCGACGGTCAACGTCGCCGGCCGCATCCAGAGCGCAGCATCGCCGGGTGACGTGCTCGTCGCGGCCGCGACCGAGCGCCTCGTTCACGATCGGTTCGACGTCGAGAGCGTGCCTCCCGTCCACGTGAAGGGCGTCGCCGATCCCGTCGTCATGTTCCGGGTCACGCGCGAACGCGAAGACGACGCCGCGAGCTCGGTGCGCCTCCGCAGCGCGTCCGGCACGCCGTTCTTCGCGCGCCACAAGGAGCTCGAGCTGTTGCTCCGGCTCTACGAGGCCTCGGCATCGCCTTCAGCGGCGGCGTCGAGCGGGATTTCTGGCCAGGGCACGATGCGCGTCGCCGAGATCGTCGGCGAAATGGGCCTCGGCAAGGGTCATCTCCTCAAGCAGCTGCGCATCGCGCTCGGCGCGCGAGATCCGGCGCCTCACGTACTGCACGCCACGCGCCTCGTCGCCGGCGCGCCGCTCGGCTTCGTCGGCAAGATGCTGCGCGCTCGCTTCAACGTGCGCGTCGACGAATCACCGGAGGCGGTGCGCGGGCGTGTCGTCGACGCCGTGGCCCTCGCGTGGACCGGCAACGAGGTCGAGGACGGTCGCGAGGCGGGACGTCTCCTCGCCGATCTCGTCGCGCCCACGCCCGTGGCGCCGCTGCTCGAGACGGAGATCTCGACCGATGCGACGCGCACGGTCTCCGCCTTCAGCGACTGGATCCGCCGTCTCGCGCGGCAGAAGCCGGTGGTGATGCTCGTCGAGCAGGTGCAGTGGACCGATCAAGGCTCGCTCGATCTGCTCCAGTACTTGATCCGCTCGCTCCGCCGCGAGCGCGTGTTCCTGGTCATCTCGGCTCGCCCGGAGACGACCGAGCACGTACCGCCGTGGATGACCGGCTCCGACATCCGCACGAAGATCGAGCTGATGCCCTTCAGCGAGGAGGTCATGGAGCGCTTCCTCGACGATCTCTTCCGCCAGGTCCCGAGCTTTCCGCGCGACGTGAAGCGCGAGATCATCAGGCGCTCCGAGGGAAATCCGGATCTCTGCAAGGAGCTCGTGCGCCTCCTCGTCGACCGCGGCGCGCTCACCGTCGACGCGCATCATGTGCCCACGAAATGGGACAAGAACCGCTCCGCGAAGCTCGATCTCCCGGACACGGTTCGCGGCGTCCTCCAGGCGCGCATCGACGGGCTCCAGCCGTTGCACAAGGAGATCTTGAAGATGGCGTCCGTCATCGGACGCGTCTTCTGGGTCGGCGCGTTGCGTGAGGTGCTGCCGCCGGGCGTCTCGACCGACGAGCTCGCGGCCAGCCTCGACACGCTACGCGCGCGAGAGCTCGTGAAGCCGCAGCCGTCGTCGAGCGTGTCCGGCGAACGCGAGCTGTCGTTCGCGACGCAGGCGCTTTGTGATGCGTCGTACGAGCTCGTGCCGCGCGCGCAGTCCATCGCCGCGCATCGCAAGGTCGCCGAGTGGCTGAGCGCGCGCGGCGAGCTCTGGGAGGGCGGGCACGCCAACCTCGCCGCGCACCTCGAGGCGGCGGGAGAGAAGTCGCGCGCGCGCCGGCTCTACCTCAATGCGGCACGCCACGCCGTGAGCGTATGCGCCTATCCCGAGGCGGTCGGGTTCTTCGAGCGCGTCACGAATCTTTGGAGTCCCGCGAGTCCCGCGAGCGGCGCGACCGCCGAGAGCTCGAACGACGATCGCATCGCGCGCGCCGGTGTCCTTCGTGAGCGCGCGGTCGCCGAGTGCCGCACGGGGCGATTCGAAGAGGCGCTGCGCTCGCTCGACGGCGCGGAGGCGGATTTCCGTGCCGCGGGCGTCGCCGACGACGACGCTGTGCATGCGTGGGTGCTCCTCGAGCGCGGCTCGGTGCTCAAGGAATACGGCCGCATCGTCGAGTCGATCGAGACGCTCACGCGCGCGATCGAGATGTGTCGCCTCCAACCTGCGCCGAGCGTGCTCCAGATGCGCGTGTATGGTGCACGTGCTTTCCAGCTCGCCACCAAAGGCGATCGCGACCTCGCGAAGAAGGACGTCGCCGAGGGCCTGCGCATCGGCACGCTGCTCCACATGCGCGACGCGGCCTGGTACGTCGCGATGGCGCGCCTCAAGGACGCCGAGGGCTCGATCTTCTTCTTCGGCGGCGACCTTGCCGGCGCAGAGGAGGCGTTCAAGGCGTCGCTCGAGCTGAGCGAGCTCGCCGGCGACGCGCACGGCATGCCGGACGGTCTCGTGAACCTCGGCGGAGTGGCGTATACGCGCGGCGATCACGCCGCCGCCGCCGTCTATTACGAGCGCGCGCTCGCAGCGGCGAAGAAGGCGCGCTGGACGGCGCGCGAGGCGGTCGGACATTCGAACCTCGGGCAGGTGAAGCTCGCTCTCGGTGAGCACGAGGTCGCCGCGCAGCATCTCGAGATCGCGTGTCGCCTCGGCGAAGAGGGCGGCTACCTGGACGTCCTCGCCGACGCCGCGCGGGCGCTCGCGGAGGTCGAGCTGGCGCGCGGCGCGGTCGACGTCGCGATCGAGCGCGCCGCCGCCGCCATCGCTCACGCCGAGCGTTCGAAGACGCCGTCCTTCCTCGCGATGGCGCACGGAGCGGCGATGGACGTGTGGCTCGCCAAGATGCATCGCGATCGCGACCGGAACGCCTTCGAGAAGGCGCGCCAGCACAAGGAACGAGCGTGTGTCATCCTGCGCCAGATTGGCCAGGAGCACACCGCCGAGGCGGTGACGCGCCGCTTCGGTCAAGGAAGCAACGCCACGATCGACGCGTAGGATGGGCCTGCCATGATTCGGTTTTCTTCCTTCGGTCGCGCATCGCTCGGTTCCGTCGTGCTTGCCGGCCTCGCCGCCGTCGCCGGCAGCGGCAGCGCGGGGTGCAAGAGCAGCGACTCGGCTTCTTCGGGGGCCGCGGGCGTCGGCATCACGTGCACGACCAGCACGAACGCCGGCGATGCCGCCTCGATCCGCTCGGCCCTCGCGGGCGCCTCGGCGGGAGCGTGCGTCGTCCTTCCGGCGGGAAGCTTCGCCGGGCCGTTCACCGTGCCAGCCGGTGTCGCCGTCGTGGCACAAAACGGCGCGCGTGCCACGATCACCGGTGGCACGGCACAGGAGCCGGCCATCACGCTCGGTGAGGGCGCGAAGCTCGCGCTGGTCGACGTGGTCGACGCCGGTGGCGTGGGCGTCGCGGTTCGCGGAGCGAACGCCGTCGTCACCAACGTCACCGTCACCGGCGCGAAGAGCGCGGCGCTCGCCGTCCTCTGTCACGACGCGAGCTGCGCCACGGGTACCGTCACCGTCACCGACGTCACGCTCGGCAAGAGCACGATCGGCGCCTGGTTCTCGGGCGCTCACGTCGCGTGGACGGGCGGCGCCAGCTCGAGCAACGCGGGCACCGGGCTCGCGTCCGCCGCCGGCATCATGGCCGTGGACGGCGCGCGCCTCGAGCTCCAGAACGTCACGGTCGAGAAGAACGAAGGCGTCGGCATCGTCATCGACGGAGCCGCCACGACTGCCGCCATCACCAACGCCACCGTGAACGAGAACGGCGAGCGCGGGATCTGGGCCCAGCGCGTGAACGGCACGCTCGACGCTCCGGCGGTCAAGATCGAGGGCTCGCAGGTCACGAAGAACAAGCTGGTCGGCGTCGGGGCCGTCGAGTCGCACGGCATCATCATCGTGAGCGGCCGCATCGCCGACACGGTCGCCGCACCTGCCGTCACCGATCTGAGCACCACGGTCCCCGTCGGCGACGGCTTCGGCGTGTTCACCGGCTCCGGCGACTTCAAGGTGGACGGCACGACCGTCGAGACGAACGCGCGCGCCGCCGGCGTCGTCGACAACAGCGATCGCGGCATCATCATCGTGAGCGGCGTGGTGGGGGCGAGCGCCTCGGGCCTCAAGATCGTGGTCCAGAACAACAAGGGCGCGAACGTGCAGATCGCCGACAGCGACCGCTCGATGCCTGCCGCCCCGCTCGCGGTCAGCGCCCCGAAGCTGAGTCTTCCGGCCGTCCTCTGAACGGCCGCCCGCCCGTCTCCGCCCGCGCTTTGCGCCCTGGTTGACAGCGAAATCGGCGGAATTAGGATGCGCCCCGAAGCGAGCCGAACCTCGCGTTTGCGCGGGTTTCAGCCTGCTTCGCGCCTACCTGACGCATCGCAGACGGCGCGGGACTTGGGCCACGGGAAGAAATCCGGTAGGTAGCTCGTTCCGCGCGGCGAGGAACCCCACCTCGCTCGCTCGTTTCGTTCGCTTTCGCCCGCTCTTTTCGGAGGTTGGATGTCCACCGACGTGATGATTTACGCGAACGGCCTTACCAAGCGGTATGGCTCGTTCCGCGCCCTCGACGACGTGAGCTTCGAGGTTCGCCGCGGCGAAGTCGTCGGCTTCCTCGGCCCGAACGGCGCCGGCAAGTCGACCACGATGCGCATCCTGACGTGCTTCATCGCGCCGACCTCCGGCACGGCGAAGGTGCGCGGCCAGGACGTCTTCGACGACACCCTCGCGGTGCGCTCGAGCCTCGGCTACCTCCCGCAGCGCGCTCCTCTCTATCTGGAGATGACGGTCTACGAGTACCTCCGCTTCGCGGCGCAGGTCCGGAACATCGACCCGAGCACCTTCAAGATGCGCGCGCGCAACGTCGTCGAGGTCTGCGGCCTCGCGCAGTCGCTGTCGAAGGAGATCCGGCACCTCTCGCACGGCTATCGCCAGCGCGTCGGGCTCGCCCAGGCGCTCATCCACGATCCGCCCATCCTCATTCTCGACGAGCCCACGAGCGACCTCGACCCGAACGAGAAGTCGGAGTTCCTCAACTACCTGAAGCAGATCGGGAAAGACCGCACGGTCCTCCTCTCGACGCACAACCTCAAAGAGGTCGAGAGCGCCTGCGCGCGCGCCATCATCGTCTCGCGCGGCCGCGTCGTCGCCGACGGCGCGCTCGACGAGATCCGCGCCAAGAGCGGTCGCGTCCGTTACGTCGTATCCGTCTAGGAGTCGGTCGGAACGTCGCCGTATCGCGGCAGCGGCCCGCTTCCGAAGCAGTCCGAGGTCGAAGCGGCGCTCGGCAATCTGCGCGGCGTGAAGAAGGTCTCCGAGCTGCCCACCGACGACCGCGCGCACGCGTACGCGATCGACGGCGAGGACAACCAGGACATCCGCGCCGACATCTTCCGCCTCATCGCGGACAAGGGCTGGGTCCTCCTCGAGCTCCATCGCGATACGCAGACCCTCGAAGACGTGTTCCGTCAGCTCACCATCGGCGACGAGCGCCGGAATCGCCAGATCGGCCCCGCCTCCGAGACGCGCAGCCGCGCGTCCGAAGAGGAAGAGGACGACGAGGACGAGGACGAGGACGAAGACGAAGACGAGTCGGACGACGACGAGTCGGACGACGAAGAAGAGAGCGCGACCGCGAAACGGGGCAAGCGATGAGCAGCGAGACCATCGAGAAGGACAGCAAGAAGAAGCTTCTCGCCTCCGAGGAAGCCGCGGAGAAGAACCGCGCCGCCGATCATGACGAGGACGACAGCGACGACGACGAGGAAGAAGAAGAGGAGTCGAACGGCTCCGGCTCTCATCCCGGTGCGAAGTCGTTCGATGCGAGCGCCACTCCGCGCGAGAAGGTGGTCGTCAACCGTCCGAGCTCCGCGAAGATGGTCTGGACGCTCGCCAAGCGCGAGATCGGCGCGAACCTCAACTCGCCGATCACGTACATCGTCATCGCGGCGAGCCTCGTGCTCTTCGGGCTCTGGTTCTTCTTCTACAAGGGCGGCTTCTGGCAGATCGACCGCGCCTCGATGCAGCGCGTGTTCGACACCGTGCCGGGCGGCCTCTGCTTCCTGACCATCCCGCTCTTCACGATGCGCACGCTCTCCGACGAGAAGCGCGTCGGCACCATCGAGCTCCTCATCACGATGCCGGTGAAGGACAGCGAGGTCATCCTCGGCAAGTTCTTCGGCGCGCTCGCGATGGTCACGCTCCAGATCGCGCTCATCGCGGCGTTCCCGCTCGTGATGTTCACTCGCGCTCCGTTCTGGCACCTCGGCGAGCTCGACTGGAGCCCGTTCTGGGTCGGAATGCTCGGTCTCTTCCTGCTGTCCGCAGCGGGCACCGCCATCGGCGTCATGTGGTCGTCGTTCACCGAGAGCCAGATCCTCTCGTTCTTCGCGACCATGCTCACGCTGATCATCCTCTACGCCCTCGGCTCGGTCACCATCGTCGAGTTCCTCCAGGGCTGGCCCGGCGACGCGATCTCCTTCATCAGCCTGCAGAGCCGCTTCGAGCCGTTCGCGCGCGGGCTGATCGATTCGCGCGCCATCATCTACTTCCTCTCGCTGACGGTCCTCGGACTCGTCGTCGCTTTCCGCTCTCTCGAGAGCCGGAAGTGGAGCTGAAAAATGGCTATGGAACGTAAGAAGAAGGCAGCGACCGAGAGCGGCGCGCTCGTCCTCGTCATCGCGCTCATCCTCGTGGGCGTGAACGCGCTCAGCTACTTCATGTACTTCCGCAAGGACACGACCAACGCGCAGCGCTACACGCTGTCGGCCGGGTCGGGTCGCCTGCTCCAGTCGATGAAGGGCGACATGAAGGTCGAGGCCTATGTCACCAAGGGCCTCCCCAAGCTCGACGCGTTCGTACGCGACCTGCGCGATCTCCTCCAGCAGTACAAGGAGTCGAGCAAGGGCAAGTTCGACTACGTCATCATCGAGGCGAAGGACGAGGAGCAGAAGAAGAAGGCCAAGGAGGCCGGGCTCCAGGAAATCCAGTTCGGTGAAGGCTCCGACACCGAGGACAAGGCGGAGTTCGCCAAGGGCTACATGGGCCTCGTCCTCAACTACGGCGCCGAGCGCGACACGATCAAGGTGCTCTCGCCCGACAACAACACGGGCATGGAGTTCTGGATCACGAACAAGATTCGTGAGGTCCGCGACAAGGGCGACAACGTGAAGCACAAGATCGGTCTCTTGACCGGTCACGACGAGATGAAGCTCTCCGAGCCGAACCTCGTGCCCTCGAACTCCGGCCAGAAGCCCACGCTCCAGGCCATCGTCACCCAGTACTTCCCGTTCTATCAGTTCGTCGACGTCGACCTGAAGAACGGCGACAGCGAGGTCGACGACTCGCTCGACGGCATGATCATCACGCAGCCGGCGAAGGACATCTCCGAGAAGGAGCTGCGCCGCATCGACCAGTTCGTGATGAAGGGCAAGAGCCTCGCGGTCATCGCCAGCGCGGTGAACGTGAAGGCGAGCGACGCCACGATGAACGGCTCGCTCTCCACGCACGGCCTCGACAAGCTGCTCGACGGCTACGGCATCGAGATGCGCAAGGACGCGCTCCTCGAGTTCGGTCGCCCGTTCCGCGTCAACGTCTTCACGCAGGGCGGACCGCAGACGATGCGCTTCCCGCCGCTGCTCGACGTCCGCGACGACTTCCGCTTCACCGGTGACGAGGCGCTCCTCGACACGGGCTTCGCGGCGTTCTTCCGGATCACGCAGGTTCCGTTTCCGTTCTCGTCCTCGCTGCTCCTCCATCGCGACAAGCAGCCGGAGGTCACCGACCCCGCGAAGTTCAAGGTCCTCGCGCGCACCACGCCGAAGACGCTCCGCGAGACCGGCGACACCATCGACATGAAGCCGATGCGCCAGTGGCGTCCGAAGGGCGAGTTCAGCCAGTTCAACATCGCCGCCGAGATCGAGGGCAAGCTCCACACGGCGTTCCCCGCGGGCGACAAGATGGGCGTCGACGCTCCGGCGGCCGCTGCCGGAACGGCGCGCGTCCTCGTGATCTCGTCGTCGCAGTTCTTCGCGAACCCCTTCGCCCGCGCCGGCAACGGCCCGGACATGGGACAGATGGCTCAGATGATGCCGGGCGCCGGCGGCGACGAGATGCTCCAGCAGCTCGCCATGCCCTACGCGCAGCAGATCCTGACCAACACGATCCTCGTCTTCAAGAACATGCTGGACTGGGTCACCGGCGACGTGGACCTCCTCGCCGTCTCGGCGAAGATCCTCCAGGAGCCCGGTCTCGCCTACGGCGACGTCTCGAAGCCCAACTTCGACGACATGACCGAGGACCAGCTCAAGAATCAGGACGTCGCGATGAAGAAGGAGCGCACGCACACGCAGCACTGGGTCGAGGGAACCCTCATCCTCGGTCTGCCTGCGCTGTTCGCCCTCTTCGGCGTGCTCCTGTGGCGCCGCCGGATCGCTTCGCGCGAGAACGTGGCTCTCGCCTGATCATCTTCACGTAAGGCACACGAAAAAAATGGAACGCTCGACCCAGCTCTGGATTGGTGTGGTGGTGCTCGCCGCGCTCGGCGGTGCCGTTTACAAGGTGTCGAAGGACGACGCGACGAAGGGCATGGCGACGACGACGTCGGCGGATCTGCCTGAAATCAAGGCCACCGACGACATCGACAAGATCAGCATCACGAACGCCGACAAGGGCGAGACCGTCCTCGAGAAGAAGGGCGACAAGTGGGAGGTCACGAAGCCTGTCCAGGCGCCGGCCAACCAGGCGAACGTGAAGCAGCTCCTCGACAACATGAAGGAGCTCAAGGCCAAGGAAGTCATCGCGGCCGCTCCTTCCGAGGAACAGAAGAAGGAGTTCCAGTTCGAGAAGGACAAGGACGTCCACGTCGTCGCCTATAAGGGCGCCGAGAAGAAGGTCGACGCGACGTTCGGCAAGCAGGGCGCGCGCGGCCAGATGATGATGGTCGAAGGCAAGCCGGCCATCTACGCGGCGAGCGGCTACTCGAGCTACCTCTACGCGCGCGAAGTGAAGGGCTGGCGCGACACGGAGATCTTCAAGTTCGACGACGCGAACGCGAACCAGCTCACCATCGTCGACAAGGCCGGCACGCTCTCGTTCACGAAGGGCGACAAGTGGTCGGGCACGTTCAACAACAAGCCCATCGCCGACCTCGACGAGGAGAAGGTCAAGGACGCGGTCCGCGCGTTCAAGGCCCTCAACGCCGAGGACTTCGGTGACGGCAAGTCGCCGTCGGACACCGGCCTCGACAACCCCGAGGGCACGGTCACGATCAGCCTGAAGGACAACGCCGGCAAGTACGTGCTCAAGGTCGGCAAGACGTCGACCGGCACCTCGCGCTACGTGCAGAAGGAAGGCGACGCGACGGTCTTCACGATCCCGCAGTACGCCGCTGACTGGGCGCTCTCCGAGCAGGTGAAGTTCCAGAAGGCGAAGGACGCAGGCGCCGCCGACGCAGGCAAGGCGAGCGGCGGTCCCACGCCCATGCAGATGCCCGCCGGCATGATGCCCCACGGCATGCCGCACGGAATGCCCGACCCGCACGGGCACTGAGGTCCGGCGCAGCCGGCCGACAGCCCGAAGGGCGCACGGGCACTGAGGTCCGGCGCAGCCGGCCGACAGCCCGAAGGGCGGACGATGATACGCTGCGAGCGTGTCGGCATCCTCGATCGATACGCTCGCGGATTGGCTGGTCGATGGCGCGCCCGGCGCCACCGACTCGGCGAGCGTCCTCGCGCGCATCGGTGAGGACCTCTACGCGGCGGGCGTGCCGGTCCATCGCATCTCGGCGTTCGTTCGCACGCTGCATCCCACCGTCGTCGGTCGGGCCTTTCGCTGGTCGATCGGTAAGCAGACAGAGGTGTTCGAGCCTTCGCACGACGCGTTCGTCAATTCGTCGGTCTTCGCGGACAGCCCGGTGCGCGTCGTCGTCGACACGCAGCGCGAGCTGCACATGAACATCGGGCCGAAGGACACGCCGCAGAAGTACCCCGTGCTCGACGACCTCGCGGCGGAGGGCTTCGTGGACTACTTCGCGGCGCCGCTCGTCTTCCTGTCGGGCGAGACCCACGCGATCACGTTCGCGACCAAGGCGGAGGCGGGCTTCTCGGACACGGACCTCCACTCGATCCGCCGCATCGTGCGCCCGCTCGCCCGCATCGCGGAGATCCTCGCGCTGCGCCGCACGGCCGGCACGCTCCTCAGCACGTACGTGGGTCGAAACTGCGGTGACCGGATCCTCGCCGGCCGTATCCAGAAGGGCGATTTCGAAACGCTGCGCGCGGTGATCTGGTTCTCCGATCTGCGCAGTTTCACCGAGCTCACCGCGCGCGCATCGACGCGCGAGGTGATCGCCGCGCTGAACTCGATCTTCGAGTGTCAGGTCCCGTCGATCGAGAAGCACGGCGGCGAGGTGCTGAAATTCATGGGCGACGGCATGCTCGCGATCTTTCCGTTCGCGGAAGGTGACGACGCGGCGAAGGTCGCCGACCGCGCGCTCGACGCGGCGCACGAGACGCTCCGCGCGATCGCTGCGCTCGCACCGCTGCGCATCGGTCTCGCGCTGCACGTCGGCGAGCTCGCCTATGGCAACATTGGCGGCTCGCAGCGCCTCGACTTCACGGCGATCGGACCGGCCGTGAATCTCACGTCGCGTCTCGAAGGCCTGACGAGCAAGCTGGCGCGCCCGATCGTGCTCTCCGAGGAGCTGGCGAAGCTGACGACGCGGCCGGCCGACGATCTCGGCACGTTCGAGCTGAAGGGCGTCGCCGCGCCAGTGCGAGTGTTCGCGCCGCGCCCGCCGGCGACGTGATCGTGAGCATGCGCACGGGCGAAGAGTTTCGCATTCCAGCGGCGCGCGACGCCGTCGGCAAGCTGGTCTCGCCCGGGTCCGCGTCGCGTCGCGGTGCCTATCGATGCCCGGCCTGCGACGGACCGGTCGACTTGCACGCGGGCGAGAAGAAGCGTCGCCACTTCCATCATCGAGCGTCTGCGTGCAGCGCGGAGAGCGTCACGCATCTCACGGCGAAGCTGTTCATCGCCGAGGCGGTGAACGAATGGCTCGGCGGCGGCCGGCCGGTCCTCTTCGTGCGCCGCTGCTCGCACGACAGTTGCGACGCGCAGTGCCGTCAGGCGATCCCCGCGAAGGTCGGCGGCGTCGGGCTCGAGCACATGCTTCCGTCCGGGCACGTCGTCGACGTGGCGCTCCTCTCCAAGCTGCCCAAGCTGTCGGGCTCGTCGCCATTGCCGGTACTGCCGGTCGCGGCGATCGAGGTCCACCATACGCATGCTGTCGATGACGAAAAGGCCATGGAAATGGGCATTCCGTGGATCGAGGTCGACGCGCGCCAGGCGTGCGAAACGGAGGGCCGCGAGCTCGTCGTCACGACCGATCGATTTCTCCCGTGGCTCTGCGCGGACCATCAGGGCGAACGCGGCCATGCGCACCGTGCGGCGCGCACCGAACGCTCCAGCGCGGCCGCGCTCGCCAAGAAGCTGCCGTTCCGCATCAAGGACTTTCCGGGCTTTCGCGTCGCGCACGTCGCCACGTGTCCGAAAGGCCACGCTGCGCTCGTGTTCGAGTGGGACGGCAAGGACCCGCCGTGGCCGCGGCCGCCGCTCGTCGTCGCGGTCGAGAAGGACGCGGGCTGGAGCTTCGGACGCGTCCCCGGCAAGCCGAGCAAGACGCTTCCGTGGCGCCGCGCATACACGAGCGTGTGTGCCGTGTGCGCGGCGCCCCTCGACGCGACCCGGTCCCACGAGTAGTCGTCACCACCGATGGGCGCGACCCCGGAAGAGAGCGACGGCCAGGCAGTCATCGAGCGCGCGATCCTCGACGCGTATCCGGGCTGCGATGTCGTCGCGTTCGAATCCGCCGAGGATCGCCCCACGAAATTCCCGCTCGCGGGCTGCTTTGCCGTGCGCTTCGAGGAGCCCGCGCCCCACTGGCTGCTCGTCAGCCGCGGCTTCACGGAGCTCGACGACAAGGTGGAGGGTGACCCCGACGTGTCCGGCTGGGGCTTCGAGCTGACGTGCCGCGTCCGGCGCGTACCGACGAGCCCGACTTCGGTTGGGTGCTCGACTGGATGCAAGGGATCGCCGACTACCTAGCGCAGAGCGGAGCGTTCCTCGAGCCGGGTCACAACATGCCGATGGGAGAGCCGCGCAGCCAAGACGACCTCTGCGCGCTGGTCTTCGTGGAGGACATCGCGCTCCGGCCGACGCGTTCCGCGAACGGCAGCTTGGCGTTCTTGCAGATGCTCGGTCTCACGAGAGGCGAGCACGAGGCGCTCAAGCGCTGGGACTCCCGCAGCGTCGTCGGCCTGATCCGCGAGCGCGATCCGCTCCTCCTGACCGACGCCAAGCGGAAGACGTACGCGAACGATCCAGACTTCGTCCGCGCGGTCTCCGAGGGCCACGAGCGCGACGGGTCTTCGATGGGCGTGCTCCCGGGCGTCTCGGTCCTCTGGTTCCAGGAACCGAACGAGCTGCAGATCCACCTGCGCACCGACGTGGTCGCGATCGTGAAAACCGCGATGGCAGATCGCCTCCGCCACGGCAACCGCCTCCTCCTCCTCGGCGATCGGCGCGCGAAGGACAACGAAGACGGCTCGCGGACGCTCCACACCCAGGTGAACGTGGTGCTGTCCCCGGAGTCCGGCGAGTCGGTGGTGGAAGAGAAGGACGGCATCAAGGCGGCGCTCCTCCGTTTCGACGCCGAAGCGATGGTCCAGGTCGTCGAGATGCTCTCCGACGCGCCCGGCTCGTACGTGCTTCCAGCTCTGCCGCGCGTTCGGTTCGTCGTCGCTGCGCGCGAACGGTTCGCCGACCCACACTATCCTTGGTGACGCAGCGCGCTGAGGCGTGCGTCGTACCTCTTGCGTGCGTCACGCGACGGGCGGCGCGCGTTTCTCGCTTGCCGTGCGCCGCGGCTCCCGTGGTACGAAGCGCGCGCGATGGATCTTTTCGGACATCTCAAGGCGTACGACTACGGCGAGGTTCACTTCAGCCACGACAAGGCG
>OUNM010962737.1_pt1 | contig 15571 bp, 11 predicted proteins | sample 1769961 | NCBI WGS metagenome assembly OUNM01 (sample SAMEA3914820, study PRJEB12502) | metagenome | biome: forest; material: soil | place: USA | collected 2012-03-12 | depth 0.3 m | reverse complement strand
GGCCTCCACTTCAATGGCGCAAACCGTAACAAACCGAAAAAGGTCCGGAGGCGTTCAGCTTCCGAACCTCAGTCGGGGCGAGAGGATTCGAACCTCCGACCCCTAGACCCCCAGTCTAGTGCGCTAACCAGGCTGCGCTACGCCCCGGGCCTGTCTCGTCTTAGGGACTCGACGACCGCGACCCTACTCCGAGGCTCGCGGTGGAGCAAGAGCCTTTGCCGGTGGCAATTCGCCGAAGGCTCGGTTGGCGTCATGCGAAAGGACGAGGTGCGTTCTGCGCGAGATCAGGAGCCCAGCCGCGCATTATCGCCACGCTGAGCGGCGGCATGCGACGTGCGTAGGCCGCCGCCGATGGCCTCGCGCCATCGAACACTGGGGGAACAATGACTACGAACGCGAGCCGTCGCTGCGCCGTCTCCACACCGATCTCGTCTGCGCGTCGCGTGGGGAACGCATGACACTCCAACGGCTGACGAGAGAGCACGCAAGCTCCTCTCATGCACCTCTGCGCGCGAAAGCGCTCTCGCACGATCGCCTCAGCATCGTCGGTCGCCGCGCTCGTCCGTTCGATCGTCACGACCTGCGCTTCGACGCCCCGCCTTCTGCACGCAGCACGACGCACGATTCGCTCGTTGCAGAGGTCGCGCGCCTTCTCGCGTCTTCGCTCGAGTACGAATGCATTCTGCCCGTCGTGGTTCGCACGATTGCGGAACGCCTGGACTGCGGCTGCATCATCGACCTGCTCGGCTCCGAGAACCCGACGCAGTTCGCGCACGTCAACTCGCGCAGCGGCCAAGCGCGCGCGGCCTCCGACGATACGCTGGCTCCGCTCGTCGCCGACGTCGTCGCGCGACGCCGGATCGCCGCCGCGGCGGCCGACGAGCGCAGCCTCGATGGTCGCAGACCTCGACTCGCCGCGGAGCGCTTGCGCGAGCAAACGGCCGCGCCGTGGCTCGTGTGCGCTCCGATCGCTGCCGCTGCGAGCGAGCCGCTCGGTGCGCTCACGATCTTCGGCGGGACCGTGACGAGCGACGTGCCGCAGGAGCTCGCTCGCGATCTCGCAGAGCGCATCGCGTTCGCCGTCCGCAGCGGCCGCCTCTATCGTGCTGCTCTCGATGCGTCGCGCGAACGTCAACGCGTCCTGTCGCTCGTCGCGCACGAGCTGAAGAACCCGCTCGGCGTCATCCTCATGGGCGCGGTCCAGTCGATGGAAGACAACGACCAGCTGAACGCGCGCGCGTCCAGGCGCCGCGAGCTCGACGCCATCTATCGGTCCGCGAAGCGGATGAAGAAGCTCGTCGGCGATCTGCTCGACCTCTCCGCGATCGATGCCGGCAAGCTGTCGGTCAAGCCGGCCGCGTGCGACGTGGCGCCGATCATCTCGAACGCGATCCGCGACGCGGCTCCCGCCGCCAAGGCGGCCGGCGTCGAGCTCGTGGACATCGAGCCCCCGTCCCTGCCCACCGCCTGGGTCGATCCGGATCGTCTCGGGCAGGTGCTCGTCAATCTGATCACGAACGCGACGAAGTTCACGCCGCGCGGCGGGCGCGTTCGCATTCGCTGCGCGGCCGTCGACAGCACCGAGCTCGTCGTCGCCGTCGAGGACACCGGACGCGGCATCGCCCCGGGAGATCTCGAGCGCATCTTCGAGCACTTCTGGCAGGCTGCGGACACCGTCCAGCTCGGGTCCGGCCTCGGTCTCGCCATCTGCCGGTCGATCGTCGAGCTCTCGGGCGGTCGCATCTGGGCCCAGAGCACCGTCGGCGTCGGCACGACCGTGTACTTCACGGTCCCGACCACGGCTGTTCGTCCCGTGTGACGTCGCGTTCGCGCCTGAGACCATCGGGTGCGCACCCGCCTCGAGCGACGCGCAGCCGATGATCTCATGCTGCGGCTGCGACCGACGGCGCGTCCACGACGCGGCCGCGCGCCGTCGCGCCGAGCTGCTGTGGATTTTACGAGCACCGATCGCACGAGCACCGTACCAAGTACGGTGAACGCGACTGGACACCTGCCGTCCAAAAGAGTGGACAAGCGTCGGCCACTTTTCTACGAAATGCCGCATAGCGGCAGTTGCACAATGCACCGACGAGTCGGATTTTTGCGGGTACGCATTTCGCAAACCGAAGTGCCATGACCCGCGATAAGCTAGGACCCGCCCGGGGGGGATGAGAGACATGCAGGATCGATTCATTCTCGTGGTCGACGACGACCCCGAGATGGCGCGGTGCATTGCCGACGCGTTGACGGCTGACCACTGCCGCTGCGAGCTGGCGGCGAACGGTGAAGCGGCGCTTGCGGCGTGTCGTCAATACGAGTTCGACGCGGTGGTCAGCGACATCCGCATGGCAGGGATGGACGGCGTCGAGCTGATGTCGAGGCTTCGGCGCGTCCAGTCGGATTTGCCGGTCATCCTCATGACCGCCGAGGGCTCGATCGGAGCGGCGGTCGAGGCCGTGAAGCGCGGCGCGTTCCAGTACATCACAAAGCCCTGCGATTCTGGCGAGCTGCGCCGGATCGTCGAGCAGGCCGTGACCTCGCGCGCACGGGCCGAGCGCGTCCCCGCCTCGCGGCGAGCGCTTCCGACGGGGACCGAGGAGCTGATCGGAGACAGCCCGGCGATGCGCGAGCTGCGCGCGCGCATCGAGCTGGTCGGCGCGGCCTCTTCGCCGGTGCTCGTCATCGGTGAGACCGGGACCGGCAAAGAGCTCGTCGCACGCGCCATCCACGCGTGCAGCCCGCGCCGCTCGCGCCCGTTCGTCACGGTCAACGCCGCGGCGATCCCGGAGACGCTCCTCGAGAGCGAGATGTTCGGTCACGTTCGCGGCGCTTTCACGGGCGCAACACAGGCTCATCGTGGGCTCCTCACCGAGGCCGACGGCGGTACGCTCCTCCTCGACGAGATCGGCGACATGCCGATCGGGCTGCAGTCGAAGCTGCTCCGCGTGCTGCAAGCCGGCGAGATTCGCGCGGTCGGCGGCGACCGCATCCAGCGCGTCGACGTTCGCATCGTCGCGGCGACGCACCGGCGCCTGCCCGATCTCGTCCGCGAGGGTCGCTTCCGCGACGACCTGTACTACAGGCTCAACGTCATCACGATCACCGTCCCTCCGCTCCGCTCGCGCGCGCAGGACATTCCGCAGCTCGCGGAGAGCTTCCTGGAGCGAGCCAAGGAGCGCGCTCCGCAATCACCGGTGCGCACGATCAGTCCGGAGCTCCTCGAGCTGCTCAGTCACGGCAGCTGGCCCGGAAACGTGCGCGAGCTCCAGAGCACGATCGAGCGGCTCGTCGTTCTCGCGGTGTCGGAGCGCCTCGAGCCGCGACATCTCGCGCTCATCGACGACGAGCTCACTCCCTCGAATGACGCACGACCGACCGAGCGAGGTCCGGAGGACCTCTGCTGCATCGACGACCTCGTGCACCGGCACGTTGACGCGGTTCTTTCCCATACTGAGGGCAACAAGGCTAAGGCTGCGAAGATCCTGGGTATCGATCTGTCCACGCTGTATCGCTGGCAGCAGAAGTGGCAAACCTGAGATCTATCCCCAACTTGCGATTCGCGAATCGGGTTGCGAGATGAGCTTTAGAATTGCACCCGAGAGAACGCGAGTCGACGGGGCCGCACCACTGCGTTTTGCAAATTGCCAATTAGCGATAGGCAAATTGCCCAGGATTCTTTCCCGACATTGACGCACCCGTAGGCGGGCGCTACTCCGTTTACGACGCGGTGCGAAATGGTTTGCGACGCTAGGCCCGGGGGGGCTTTCAGAGATGATCGACGATAGAACAGTGCACGAGCGATGCGTCAGCGCATGGCTCGAAGCGCGCGGGGCACGCCAGGCGGACACGACACGAACCACGGAGCTCCTTCTCGCAGGCGTGAATGCCATCTCGCATCGCGCGCGACCGAGCCTTGGTGACATCACGCTCGCCGCGATGATTCAGCGCGCGATCCACACCGCGGAGCGCAGGCACCGCGAGCTGGAACAGCTCGGGTTGCGCGTGACGGATACCGGAACGATCACCGTCGCGAGCTCGCTCGCGCCGCGCGCCGATCTCGCGCCGGCGATGTCGTTCCTGTTCATCGAGATCTTGCACGTGCTCGGCGGGCTCACGGCCGGCGCGCTCACGCCTGCGCTGCACGCCGCGCTCGCCTCTGCCGCGGATGAGACGCCGGCCCTCGCTTTGCTTCGCTCGTCGGCGAGTCGTCGCGACGGTCGCGACGGTGAACGGGGGACGACATGAGCACGGCAGATCACCGCGTCGCGAGCTTGATCGCGAACGACGCGAACGACGCACGTGACGGCAAGGCGCCGCCGCGCAAGCGCGAGTCGGGCATGCATCCTCGATTCGTCTTCCCCGTCAAACATCTCACGCGCGTGCCCGAGGCGCAGCCACGTCGAGAGGTCGCCGCCATGAACGAGGTTGGCGAGCTGCTACGCAGCGCAAGCACACCGCGCGACGCATTCTCCCGCCTCGTCGAGGTCATCGAGAGCGTCGTTCCGGTCGAAGCGATCGCGATCGCATCGGTCAAGGGCGGCGACCAGTCGCTCGTCTGGACCAGCGCGAAATCTGCGCTCCAGAAGACCAACGTCGCGGCAGCCGCAGACGCGATCCTCGGTTACTTCCAGACCGACGTGGAGCTCGATGCGACGCTGCACGAAGGCGCGCTTCGCGATCGACGCTGGGTATCGCTGCCGGTCACGGACGACGACGGGGCCATCCTCGGTCTCTTCGCGATGGCGCCCGCCGCCGACGTCGACGAGGGCACCGTCGCACTCGCCGCGACGATCGCGCGACACCTCGCGGGTGTCCTGGCGCGCGCGGAGCAGATGCGTCACGTCTTCGTGGCGCGCGAGCACGCCGAGCTCTTCGCCCGCACGTCGGACCGACGCGTCGTCGAAGAACGACGCGCTCGCATCGCCGCGGAGAACACCGCGCGATCGCTTCGCGCCGCCTCCGACGCCACCGCCGTCCTCCTCTCGACGTTCGACTACCGCGCAGCCCTGCGGCACGTCGCGCGCATCGTCGCCGATCAGCTGGGAACCGGCTGCGTCATCGACGTGGAAGAGGAGCTCGGTCTCGAGCGACTCGCGCACGTACCGACCATCCACGAGGGCGTCGTGGCGACGGCGCTCGCGCCGCTCGTCGCCGACGTCATGCGCTACCGCAGCGCGGTCGCGACGGCGAAGGTATCGCCGAACGTGCCCGAGGGAGATGCGCGCTCACGCGTCGTCGCCTCGCAGGCTCGCCGCTCGCTCGGCGCCGACTGGATCGTATCCGTTCCGATCTCGAGCAACGGAACATCGGTGCTCGGCGTGCTCACGGTCTTCGGAACCGCTCCCGCGCACGCGCCGGTGCCGATCGCCGTCGTCGAAGAGCTCGCGCGGCGCGTGGCAACCGCGATCGAGAACGGTCGGATGTACCTCGCGGCCGTGGAAGCATCGCAACAGCGCGAGCAAGTGCTCTCGATGGTCTCGCACGACCTCAAGAACTCGTTCTGCGTGATCCTCATGAGCGTCGCTCGCGTCCTCGAGGGCATGCCCGCCGTCGAACGACGACAGCGCGGGCGGTCGCAGCTCGAGCTCATCGAACGCTCGGCTCGCCGCATGTTGAAGCTCGTCGCCGACCTGCTCGACGTCGCGGCAATCGACGCGGGCCGGATCTCCGTCACGCCGCGGCTCTGTCCTCTCGGTCCGACGATCCAGGAGGTCTTCGAGGACCTCTCACCGCAAGCGACCGACGCCGGCGTTGCGCTCGTCTGCGAGGTGCCCGACGACCTGCCTCCCGCCCAGGCCGATGCCCACCGGCTCGCGCAGATCCTCACCAACCTCATCGGCAATGCGATCAAGTTCACGCCCGAAGGCGGCACGGTCACCGCCACTGCCGAGGTCACGGGCGCGAACGAGCTCACGATTGCGATCGCGGATACCGGAGTCGGCATCGCCGCGGCTCACCTCGAGCACGTCTTCGATCGCTTCTGGCAAGGTCCCACCGGCAAGGCCGGCTCGGGGCTCGGCCTGGCGATCTGCCGCGGTCTCGTCGAGCGCTCGGGCGGACGCATCTGGGCGGAGAGCAAGCCGGCCGAAGGCACGACGATGCGCTTCACGCTCCCGCTGAACAGCGCGCCCGCAGCGACGGGAACGAAGGCGCTCGCGGCCGAGGCGCCGCGGATGGCGACCTGAATCAGGGCTTCGTCGGAGACGGTGCTCCGCCGTCCTTCGTCGAGGGCGCGGCCGCGCCAGCTCCGGCGCCGGCTCCGCCGCCCGGCGGAGGCGCGACGACGCCGCCGCGCGAGATCTCGACCTTGTCGATCGTGACGTCGGTCACCGGCTTGTCGCCCGCCTCGGTCGGCACGTTGGCGATCGCGTGCACCACGCTTACGGGCGCGCACTCACCGAAGATCGTGTACGAGCGATCGAGGTGCGGAGCCGACGCGTCGGTGATGAAGAACTGCATGCCGTTGGTGTCGGGGCCGCGATTCGCCATGCACAACAGGCCGGGCCGATCGTGCTTGCTGCCGTTGCCGCTCCACAGCTCGTCCTTGAAGACGTAGCCGGGCTCGCCTCGACCGGTGCCCTGCGGATCGCCGCCTTGCACCATGAAGCCCTTGATCACGCGATGGAACGTGGTGCCGTCATAGGCCGCGCGCGTGACCCACTGGTTCCGGTCCTTGAAGGGCCGCGTTCCGCGCGCGAGCCCGACGAAGTTGGCGACCGCGATCGGCGCCTTGTCCTCGAGCAGCTTGCAACGCAGCTCGCCCTTGCTCGTCTTGATGGTCGCGACGAGGGCGCCGCTTGCCGGAAGTCCCGCCGTCGCCTGCGCGAGCGTGAACGTGCCGTTCATCGGGTCGGGCCCGGGATCGCCCGTCGGCATCGGGGTGTCGTCGTCGAGAGGTCGCTTCGGCTCCGCCGCGACGGCCGATCGAGGACGCGAGGGGCTCGACGGCTCCTTGGCCGCCATCGAGGTCGTCAGCCCGGCATCGCCGAGCACGCCGCCGACGACGAGCTTGTCGTCCGGCGCCTTCGGACCGTCGGTGGGGCCGGAGCCGCACGCACCGAGCGTCGCGACCGTGACCAGAGCAAACGAAGAGAGCGCGTAGACCGGACGAGAGAGCGACATCGCGCGCATCCTACACGTCACGCCAACGTGGATCTGCCGGGGACGTCCGCCGGTGGGCAGCGATCCTGATCATGGTCGCGTTCGCGCGCTCCGAAGTGCGCTCCGGAGCCTTGATTCCAGGCACTTCATCGCTGGGTGGGACAGAAAACCACACAGGCACCTTTCGTGCTGAGAGCATGGTCGAGGTTCCTCATGCACGTCCGACGGCCGCTCCTGCTCGCTCCCCTCGTCGCCGCGCTCGGGATCGGTTCCGCGGCATGCAGCGCGCCGCCCGCGGACGATGGGAGCACCGCCGCGGGCTCCGCGATCGTCGAGGACTCGCTCGACGTCGGAAGCGTGAACGCCACCATCGCGAAGCTCGATGCGCTCCGCACCGGCGATCCGATCGGTCCGTACTACGAGGACGGAGCCCGCATGGAGGGCTGCTGGCGCACCCCCGCCGGCAACAAGCTGTCGGACCTGAGGAAGGCGTTCTACTGCTCGATGCCGCTCGAGTTCCGGCTCTGCAACACCATCGTGCTCCTCTCGACCGATGAGCCGGACGTCGACAAGCGCTATCAGGGCTACCTCGCTTGCCAGGCGAAGGTCGACGCGGTCTTCGGAAACGCGGGCCTCTTCCGGTTCGATGCCGACGTCAACACGATGTACCAGAAGCTCTTTCTCGAGAGCAGGACGCTCTCCGCCGAGGACACGGCAAGCGTGGTCGCCGCGCACAAGCCCACGCTCACCAGTCGCTCGTTCACGCTGATCCTCCTCGCGATCGGACGCAGCCTCGCGTCGGAGGCCGCAGACCTGGCGCTCCGCGGGCTCACGTCGATGGCGGACGACGTCAAGACCCAGTCGGGCGCCGACCCGCGCTGATCGGCGCCAGCGCCATCAGCGCGATCAACGCCCGAGCGACTTGCCGTCGCCGTTCGCGTCGATCCAGATCGCGCCGGTCATGGCCCACGGAAGGAGCTCGCGGTCCTCGCCGGAGAACATCGGCTTCATGGGGGCGGTGCCGCTCACGATGACGACGAACGCGTCGTCCGCGGAAGCGCGCACCCTGAACGTGGCGTCGGCCTCCAGCGCTCCGGAGGCGCTCTTCGTCGGAACGAGCGCGACCACCGCCTTCGATTCGACCTTCGCACCGCCCGCGAGGCGCAGCTCGGCGCGATCGACCCGAGCGAACGGCGCGGTCGTGACATGGACCTTCACCTCGACGAGACCGCCCGATTTCGCGGCCGCGGCGATGCCACCGATGCCGGCGCCGTTCGCGGTGACCCGCAAAAATGGGCCGTTCGTGAGCACCACGTCGCGCCTCTCACGGACGCCGCGGACGAGGTCGTCCGTGCGCGTCGCGTCCCACGTGTCGAGCGTGTCCTCCTTCGCGACGCGGACGTACGTGCGCGGGAAGCCCGCCTCCTCGCCGACGATGCCGTGCGTGTCCGTGTCCGCGACGGGGGTGACGGGGTGGCTCGTGCGCAACAGCGCGAGGAAGTCCTCGAGCACCTTCGTGCGCGCGTCGACGTTGCGGCCGTTCCAGATCTCGAGCGCGTCGAAGTCGGCGTCGTATCCCGCGCCGGTGCCGGTGCCGGTCTTGGGATCGAAGCCGAGCTGATCGAAGTAGCCATTCGTGCCGGAGCGCGGGTGGTTCACCTGGAGCACGCGACGCGGCCCGGGGCGCGCCCTCATCTCGTCGAACACGTCGTGAGCGAGACGATCGCGGACGGCCGGCGCCCCGCCGCGCGGCTTGCTCGGATCGACGGTGAGCGGAAAGACGTTGGCGTGGCCCCACGGCTTCTTGCTCGCGTCGGTGGTGAGCTCGTCGCCGGGGATCGAGACGAGGTAGCGCGACATCCCCAGCTCGCGGACGAGCGGCCCGAGATCGGCGACCACGTTGTGCTCGCTCGCGACGGCGACCTCCACCGCCTCGGCGGCGTTGGCGAGGACGCGATCGCGCATGCCGACGGGCGCGTCGGCGCTGAGGATCGTGTGCTGGTGGAAGTCGGTCGACACGTAGCCGCTCGTGTCGACGATGCGATGCAGCGCCGCGCTCACGCTCTTCGTCGCGCCCGGCGCGACCACCACCTCGGACACCTCTGCGCCGTACTCCGGACCGCGCGTGAAGGTGAGGCGGTACTTGCCGGGGGCCACGGCCACCTCGCCGGTGTTCGCGATGAGCTGGTTCCTCGCCGGACCAGCGACGTGCGCCGGTCCGAGATCCGGCATGGCCGTCCCGTCGATGCCCTCGAGCGTGACCTTGCACGGCACGGAGGCCGCATTCTCGGCCCCGGATGCGTCTTTTTCCGTGCAGCTTGCATCGATCTTGCCGACGTCAGTGACGGCGAGCGTCGCCTTCGCGACCGCCCCCTTCTTCACCTCCACGGCCACGCGCGCCGCGTGACCCGCAGCGACCGCGCGCCGACCTGCGCTCGCCGCGTACGAGACGAGCCACTTGCCGGGCGGCAGCTCACCGCCGAACGCAGCGTCTGCCGCGGGAGCAACGAACGACATCACGTCGTCCCCGGCGGCCGTTGCCACGACGGCCTTCGCGCCGGCCGGCACCTTCACGGGCTTGCCGGCCGCATCGACGAGCGAGAGCTCGAGGCCGCCCGTCGGACCGCCCGACGCCTTCGTGAGCTCGGTGACGATGCTCGCGACGTCGGCGCGTTCGCCGACCGCGAAGACGCGCTGGTACGTCTCGCTCGCGCCCGCCGCGATGGTGACGTTCTTCTTCTCCTCGGTGTCGGTCCACGCTCCGCCGCTGACCGCGTCGATGGCGCCCTCGGGCGTCGTGATCGCATAGCTCGCGAAGCGCCCTACCCCGCCGATGAACGGCCCGCTCGACGATCCCTTGAAGCCGACCGCCTTTCCGGGAGCGAGCTTCTCGGCGCCGCCCCACTGGATCGCGTCGCCGAGCGCAGGCAGCACGACGTCGGTCTTGCTCGTGTTCGTCACCGTCGTGCTGATGAGGAGCGCACGATCGGACCCCGCGAGGCGGTACTCGGTCTCGACCTCGAGCGCCGCGTCGTAGAGCTCGTGTCCGCGCGCCACCACCACCGCTTCGCCGGTCGGCAGATCGGTGGCTTCGATCTTCGTGTACACGCCCTGCCGCGGAAACGTCCCGAAGTACGTGCAGAGCTGGCCCAGCTCGTCCTTCCGCTGCTTCGCGTCCGCTGCGTCGATCAGGTTTCCGCCCGACTCTGCGAATCCGACCCCGCCGCCGCCGCCGAGCGCATCGACGACGAACACGACCTCGTCGTTCTCGAGCACCCAGTCGCCGGGCCTGCCCGTCGCGTTGGGTCCGCCGAGCTCCGCGCCGGCCTGGAGCGGATGCGCGTGCGAGCGAGCGCTCTCGGTTTTCGTCCTGCGCGCTGCGGGCTCGCCGTGGCCGTGCATCAGATTGAGCCGCTCTTGCACGTTGGGCGAGATCGCGATCTGCGGGTCGCCGTCGGTGGGCTTCGGACAAGCAACGAGCCCCAGGCCGAGCGCGGCGCCGGCGACCAGCACGAACGCGGGGAGCGGACGACCCATCTCGCTCATGGACCGACGTACGGCTCCGAGCTTGGGCCAAATGCGCGGCAGGCGCGTCGTCGAGGGCTTCATCGACGCGGAATCGTCACGCACGCAGCGCGGCCAGGAAGCGCGCGAGCGCCTGGGCCTTCTGCACGAGCGTCCGGATCTCGATCTGCTCGTCCTTCGTGTGGAACCCGATCCCGCGCGGGCCGAGCCCGTCGATCGCGGCGATGCCCATCGCGTGCGCGGTGCTCGCGTCGGAGCCGCCGCCGATGAGCCCAGCCTCGCCGCTTCCGAGACCGGACGCGACCGCCGCTGCGCCGTAGCTCTCCATCAACCGAACGCTCGCGTCGGTGCGCTCGAGCGGGAGGCGTGCGATGCCGCCCTCGATCTCGATGCGTGTACCTTGCACGGATGCCGCGCATTCGTCGGCGGCCTTGCGCAGCGCCTCGACGAGCGCCTCGCCGTCGGCGCGCGTCTCGAAGCGTAGATCGATGAGCGCCTCGGCGCGGTCCGGCACGGTGTTCTTGCTGGTGCCGCCGGTGACCTTGCCGACGTTGACCGTGACGCCGCGTGCGTAGTCCGTGAGGCCCTGCGCGCGATCGACGAGCTTGGCGAGCGCCCAGAGCGCGTTCGCGCCGTCCTTGTGCGCGTTGCCGGCGTGCGCCGCCTTGCCGTGCGCGACGACCGTGACCGCGCCGGTGCCCTTGCGGCGCGTGATGACGAGGTCGTTCTTGCGACCCGCCTCGAAGACGAGCGCGCCGCGCGCGCCCTGGATCTGCGAGGCGATGACGCCCTGACCCTCCGGCGAGCCGACCTCCTCGTCGGCGACGATCACGAGGCGCAAGCCCGGAAGCGACTGAAGCGTGCCGGCCTCGGCGAGCGCCTTGAGCGCCCACGCGACGACGACGAGGCCGCCCTTCATGTCGAGGACTCCGGGACCGCGCGCGAGATCTCCGTCACGCTTGAAGCCTTCGAACGTGCCCGGCGGGAACACGGTGTCGAGGTGACCGACGAGCGCGATCGGCGCCTGACCGCGGTTCGTCCACGCCGAGCCGACGACGAGATGGTCCGCGAACTTCGTGCTCGGGATGCGGCGCGTCTCGAGCCCGTCGATGTCGTAGAGCTCCGCGAGCAGGTCCGCGACCTTGCGACCGCCTTCGACGTTCTCGGTGAACGAGTTGATCTCGACGAGCTCGGCGAGCGCCTGCTCCATCGCCTTTGCCTGCTCGCCGAGCCAGGTCGCGGCGTCATCGGCGCGGGGGGAAGCCAGATCGCTGTTCGACATGGCGGCAGTTTACGCCGGAGGGCCGCGGAGCTTTGCCGCGACGCGCAATTACACGTGCGTTCTGTAAAAACAGAACGTATAGTATCGGTAACAACGGAGCGAAACCCATGGCCGCGCTACCGCAGAACCCGATCGCCGCAGGAACGAGCTCGAAGGCAAGCCGCGCCGACGTCCGAGCCGAGGAGAAGCTCCTCGTCAAAGAGGCGAGCGCAGGCCGGTTGACGGAAGAGCGCCGCGAGCGGGTCCGCCAGAAGATCACGGCTGACATTCCGTGGTGGTACAGCCCGTGGGGTCACCTCGCCGCGACGACCGGGATCGGGCTCACCGTCCTCGGCGTGAGCAGCGTCCAGCTCGGACGTCTCGCCTCCACGCACTCCGCGCATCCGACGCGCGCGACCGACTGGCTGATCGTGCCGATGGTGTTCCTGCTCGCGAACTTCTTCGAGTGGCGCGTCCACAAGAAGGTGCTCCATCGGCGCAACAAGTACATCCCGCCGATGCAGACCATCTACGACAAGCACACGCCCATGCATCACATGGTCTACGTCGAAGAGGACATGGCGCTGCGCTCCACGAAGGAGTTCCGCCTCGTGCTCATCCCCGCCGCAGGCGTGCTCGGAATCGTGCTCACCGCGAGCCCGATCGCGATCGCGATCGGTCGCCTCTGGTCGGCATCGGCGGGCTGGCTCTTTCTCGTCACGGCCAGCCTGTACATGGTGACCTACGAGGTCCTCCACCTCTGCTACCACGCACCGAGCGACAGCTTCATCGGGCGCCTCGCGTTCATCAAGGTGATGCGCGCGCACCACGCGAAGCATCACGATCCGCGCTTCATGCAGAAGTGGAACTTCAACGTCACGGTGCCGCTGTTCGACTGGGTCATGGGCACGATCGCGCCGAAGACGAAGCGCGGATGATCGGCTAACCTGCCCCGCCATGGGCAAGCGGTTCAAGGCAGCGGTCATTGGCGGCAGCGGATACGGCGGCGGAGAGCTCATCCGCCGGCTCCTTCTTCATCCTCACGTCGAGCTGGCGCGGGTGGCTTCCGTCGACTTCGTCGGCGAGCCGCTCTCGGCGGCGCATCCGAACCTCGAGGGGCTCACCGACCTGAAGTTCGAGGGGATCACGCCCGCGGAGGCGGCCGCCGGCATGGACGTCGTGCTGCTCGGCCTGCCTCACAAGGTCAGCGCGACGAAGATGCCGGAGCTCATGGCCTCGGGCGCGCGCGTCGTCGATCTCTCCGGCGACTTCCGCCTTCGTGATGCCGCGCTCTACAAGAAGTACTACCACGCCGATCACCCCTGCCCCGAGCACCTCGCGGACGGCTCGTTCGTCTACGGGCTCCCCGAGCTGAATCGCGACGCCATCAAGCACGCCAAGTACGTGGCCTCGCCCGGTTGCTTCGCGACGACCATCGAGCTCGCGCTCATGCCGCTCGCCAGGGCCGGTCTCCTGCAAGGCGCCGTCGAGGTGGTGGGCATCACCGGCTCGTCGGGCAGCGGCGTCGTCCCCAGCGCCGGTACGCATCATCCGGTCCGCGCCGTGAACCTCCGCACGTACAAGCCGCTCGATCACCAGCACATCCCGGAGATCACGCAGACGCTGTCGGACGCCGGCGGCAAGGACGTGGTCATCCGCTTCGTGCCGGTCAGCGCGCCGCTCTCCCGCGGCATCTTCGCGACGTGCTTCGCGCACATCCCGGAGAGCACCACCGCCGACGAAGTGCGTGTACTCTACAATAACATGTACAAGAACGAGCCGTTCGTGCGCGTTCCGCAGAAGCGGCTGCCCGAGGTGGCGGCGGTCAGCGGCACGAACTTCGCCGAGATCGGCGTCCAGGTCGGCTCCGACGGCGCCGAGGCCGGCAAGCGCGTCGTCGCGTGCTTCTCGGTCACGGACAACCTGATCAAGGGCGGCGCCGGGCAGGCGATCCAGTCGATGAACATCATGCTCGGTGTCGACGAGCGCACGTCGCTCGAAGACCCGGGTGGCTGGCCGTGAGCGCGGCGACGAGCGAGAAGGGGCCCGTCGTCATCAAGCTGGGCGGTGAGGTCGTCCAGGGCCCGCACATGGCGGCGATCGCGGCGGACGTCGCGGAGATGCGCGCGGCCGGAACGCCGATCGTCCTCGTCCACGGCGGCGGCCCGCAGGCGACCGACCTCCAGAAGCGCCTCGGCCAGACGCCGAAGATCGTCGGCGGCAGGCGCATCACGGACGAGGAGACCCTCGAGGTGATGAAGATGACGGTCGCCGGCAAGGTGAACGTCGATCTGTGCGCGGCGCTCTTCGCCGGCGGCGCCAAGCCGGTCGGCCTCCACGGCGCGAGCGCTGGCGCGGTCCTCGCGACGCGCCGCCCGCCCAAGGTGGTGAGCGGCGGCGGCCCGGATCCGGTCGACTTCGGCTACGTGGGCGACGTGATCGGCGTGAACGCCGAGCTCATCTCGCTGCTCATCGGGGACGGCTTCGTCCCAGTGCTCGCGTGTCTCGGCGCCGACGAAAAGGGCGGCGTCTACAACATCAACGCCGACGCCGTCGCCAACCAGGTCGCCATCCGTCTCGACGCGCGCGCGCTCGTCCTCGTCACCGACGTGCCCGGCGTCATGCGGGACATCAACGATCCAGCGTCGCGCATCTCGCGGATGACGCTCGCCGACGGAAAGCGCGCCATCGACGAGGGCGTGGTCACGAAGGGCATGATCCCGAAGCTCGAGGAGTCGTTCGCGGCCATCGCGCAGGGCGTCCGCGCCGTCCACATCGTCGGGCGGCTCGTTCGCGGCGACCTCACGCGCGCGGTCACCTCGCCCGGCGAGGTCGGCACCGTCCTCGTTGCATGATGCAACGACTATGATCTGACTACGCTCTCATCCCGGGGCGGGCCCTGATCGGACCATCCGTGCCAATGTAGGTATTCGCGCGGAACCTTCGATTTTCAGCGTCAACACGCGCTCTTCTCTTTTTCCGCTCGCACGGCACAGCCGTCGCAATGGCTACGAGCGGAGGTAGGGAGATGACGAGCTACAAGCCCCTGATCTGGATCGCGTTCGGTGTCGTGGCAGTTTCGAGCGCAGAGGCTTGCACCCTCGACAGCCCGACGTACATCGCGTCCCAGGACGCGCCGGTCAACGAGGGGGACGCAGGTCCGTCCCCGTCGAAGAGCTCGGGCGGCAGCGCCACGGGCACCGCGAGCTCCGCGGACTCGACCGCCGCCTGCAACACCAACGACTTCGTGAAGGCCGATCTCTCGAAGCTCACCGCGTGCGGCGACGGCAAGGGCCACTGCTACGCGAAGGACAAGACGTCGCTCGCCTCGACGCTCACCGCGTGCCCGAACGCCGCGGAGGTCTGCGTTCCCGACGAGATCCTCGAGGCCAACGGTCAGCCGCTGAAGAGCTGCACGTCGATCATCGGACCGGGCGGCTGCGTGACGGCCAGCCTGTTCCCGGACATCATCGCGATGGGCGGCAGCGCGCTCAAGCAGGACGTCTGCAGCGCCAGCCAGCTGTGTGTACCTTGCACGGATCCGACGCATGGCAACGCGCCGACGCCGTTCTGCCAGCCGATCGGCGTGCACCAGAGCTCGTGCTCGGCGACGGCAGGCGGCGCTGCCACGGACGCGGCGGCCCCTCCGCCGTCGCAGCCTTGCTGCACCACGAACGGCAAGAG
>OUNM010034691.1_pt1 | contig 15571 bp, 11 predicted proteins | sample 1769961 | NCBI WGS metagenome assembly OUNM01 (sample SAMEA3914820, study PRJEB12502) | metagenome | biome: forest; material: soil | place: USA | collected 2012-03-12 | depth 0.3 m | reverse complement strand
GCCAGCCGCATCGCGCTCGATGCCGCGGCGCAACGCGGCCGCGTCGCGCACGATATCGACCTGCTGGTGCGGCCGCGGGACATGCAGCCGGCTTTCGACGTGCTGCGCGACCGCGACTGGCAGATCGCCACCGGCGTCAGTCCGCAATATCTGCGCACACGACTAGCGTCGCTGCGCTCGATGAATTTCTTCAAGGGCAATTACGGCGACATCGACCTGCACCAGCTTGCCTATGACGGCTCGCAGCAGAGCGCCGAGGACGATATTGCGATTTGGCAGCGCGCGGTGACCGCCGAATTCAGTGGCGTCAGAGTTCTGGTGCCCTCGCCCGCCGACCGCATCGCCTTGGCCATCGCGCATGGCGGCCTCGACGCGCATACGCATAGCGACTGGCTGGTCGATTGCGCCGTGGCCATGGAAAGCGGCGACGTCGCTTGGGACATATTCCTCGATGTCACCGCCAAACGCCGCCTCGCTGTCGCCGCGGCGGTGGCGCTCTCGTATCTCGGGCTGGAAATCGGCGTCGCGGTGCCGGACGTCGTCCTTTCGCGGGTGGTGGAAATGGCCGACCGTCGCGGCGCATCGCGCCTGTCGTCCGTCCTGCAGGCCAAGCCGCGCACCGATTTCGGCGCGCTGACATGGCTGTCGCGCGGATTTGCCAAGCAGCTCAGGCTGCAGCGCAAGCAAGGCCGGCTGAAACAGGCCGATCGGGATGTCGTCTGGCGCGGCAGATCGGTGGCGGCGAAGGCAGCCGATCAGAACGCGCCGCCCGCGCTTTCGCACCGCATAGATCAGCCGCAGGGCGATAGCAGCGATATGATCCTCAGCGTCACCGTGCGCATCGCGGTGCCGCCGGTCAGGCGCCGCATCGAACTTGAGATCAACGCGGGAGACCGGCATGTCGCCCGGCTACGCTCCATGGTGCTTAGCCGGGGCGGTGGCGAACAGACGCTGCGCTTTCGTGGCAAAGTAAGACTCGGCGGCGCCGGGCAACCCCTGGTGCTCGAAGCGCGGCCGTCACGCCAGTTCCGGGTCTGGGACAATGAACAGGCCGTCGCGACCTATGGCGCGCTGCCCTTCCAGCTTGTTTCGGCGACGTTCTCGCCGACCGACTGAGGTCCGCGGGGATCGCTTCAAACCCCATAGCGCTCGGTGCGGATGAGCCCGGCGGCGACGCCGGCATCGATCAGCGCTTCGGCAGCGGCCGATACGAAAGCATTGGAGCCGCAAATATAGGCGAGCCTGGGCGGCTTCGGCAGCCGTTCGATCGCTTGCGCCATCATCCGGGTGTCGATGCGCCGGGAATAGTCGGACGGGCGCCGGGCCTGCTCGCGCGTCAGTGTCAGCACGAGATCGAAACCGTCGCGCCGATCGTCGAGGCCGATCAATTCGTCGCGGAAGATGACCTCGTCCCAGATCCGCGCCGAAAACACCAGCGCGATCGGCGTGGCCGACTTCTGCAAGGTGCGATGGCGCACCATCGCCATCAGCGGCACGACGCCGGAGCCGCCGCCGACCAGAAGGATCGGCCCGCCGTCGTCCGCCTCCCAGATGAAATGCCCGCCCAGCGGGCCGCGCAGTTCGATCTCGTCGCCGACTGCCGCCACGTCGTGGAAGAAGGGCGAAACCTCGCCATCGTCGAGCCGCTCGATCGCCAGCTCGACACCCGCTTCCGGCGCCGAGGCGATGGAATAGGAACGGCGCGCCTGGTAGCCGTCCGGCGCTGTCAGCCTAATATCGACATGCTGTCCCGCCAGATGGACGAACGATCGCGACAGCTGGAACCAGAAGCTGGTGACGCGCGGCGTGCGTTTTTCGATGCGCGTGATCGTGGCCGTCTGCCACGGCGACTGCGGCAGCGGTTCCGCGCTCATCGATCGCTCCTCACGGGTTGCTGTTCATGGATCGCCGCTTACGGGTCGCTTGAATAGCGCTGCTCGCGCCAGGGGTCGCCATACATGTGATAGCCGCGCAGTTCCCAGAAACCCGGCTCGTCGCGCTCGGTGAACTGCAGGCCGTTGACCCACTTGGCCGATTTCCAGAAATAGAGATGCGGCACCAGAAGCCGCGCCGGACCGCCATGGTCAGCGGAGATCGGCTTGCCCTCGTAAAGCAGCGCCACCATCGCCTTGCCGGTGACGAGATCCTTGGCCGGCACATTGGTGGAATAGCCGTCGAAGGACAGCGCCAGCGTATAGGCGGTCGGCGGCTCGATGCCGGCGTCGGCAAGGATGTCGTCGATCATCACCCCCTGCCAGGGTGTGTTGAACTTGGTCCATGCCGTCACGCAATGGATGTCGCGGGTCATCTTGCTTTGCGGCAGGGCATTGAATTCGGTCCAGTTCCACTTCTTGATCGGCCGCGGCCCATGCTTGAGCGTGAACGACCAATCCTCGGTGCGCACGCGCGGCGTCGGTCCTGCCGAAAGCACCGGGAAACCTTGCTCCAGATACTGTCCCGGCGGAATGCGGGCATCGGTGTCGGAAGGAGGACGCCGTCCGGAAAAGAAGCCGCGGGTCACCATCGAGACGCCTCCTGCACAGCAGAACAATGCGGGCAGTGTTCTCGAAGAAGCTGGCGCGAGCAACAGGAATTTGGCAAGGGCCCGTCGGATATCCGACAGGCCCTTGTGCTTGTCAGCCGGCGGCAAACGGCACGGCGACGAAAATCTGCGCGTCGCCGCGGTCGATCAGCAACAGCACCGACTTCTTGCCGGACTTGCCCGCCTGGGCGATCGCCTGGTTGGCCTGCCTGGCGGTCTTCACCGGCACCTGATCGACGCCGACGATGACATCGCCGGGCTGGATACCGGCGGCCGAGGCCGCCTTGTCCGGATTGACGCGCTCGACCACGGCGCCGCGCTGGTTGTCGGCAAGGTTGAGCTGGTCGCGGATGTCGGGGGTAAGATCGGTCAGGCCAAGACCGAGAGACGGCACGCGCAGGCCCTGTTCGGCCGACGGATTGCCGCCTTCATTGCCGTTCGAGGCGGTCTTCTGGTCGTCGGTGTTGCGGCCGACATCGGCGGAAATCTGCATCACCTTGCCCTTGCGCCAGACATCGAGCGTCTCCTTGACGCCGGGCGAAACATCGGCAACGGCGCGCGACAGGTCCTTCGGATCCTTGACCTCCTGGCCGGCAAAGCCGGTGATGACGTCGCCGGTCTCGATGCCGGCCTTGGCGGCGGGCGAGCCTTGCGTGACCGCCGAAACCAGCGCTCCCCCCGGATGATCGAGGCCGATGGCGCTGGCGACATCCTGGGTGACCGGCTGGATCTGGACGCCAAGATAGCCGTATTCGATGTCGCCGCCTTTCATCAGCTTGGCGACGACCTTTTCGGCCTGGTCGGACGGGATGGCGAAGCCGACGCCGACGCTGCCGCCATTGGGCGAATAAATCGCGGTGTTGATGCCGATGACATTGCCGTTGACGTCGACCAGCGGGCCGCCGGAATTGCCGTGGTTGATCGGCGCATCGATCTGGATGAAATCGTCGAACGGCCCGCTATGCAAGTCGCGGCCGCGCGCCGAGACGATGCCGGCGGTGACCGTGGTGCCGATACCGAACGGGTTGCCGATCGCCAGCACCTGGTCGCCGGTCATCAGTTTGTTGGAATCGCCCCATTTGACGGTCGGCAACGGCTTGTCGGCCTTGATCTTGAGCACCGCCAGATCGTTCTTGGCGTCGTGGCCGACGAGCTTGGCCGGAAGCTCCGTGCCGTCGTCGAGCGTGACCTTGATCGAACTCGCGCCGTCGATGACGTGGTTGTTGGTGACGATGGTGCCGTCCGCGCCGACGATGAAGCCGGAGCCGAGCGCCTCGGCGCGCTGACCCTGCTGCTGCGGCGGCGCCTTCGGCATCGGCATACCCTGGTCGCCAAAGAACTGCTGGAAGAACTGGTCGAAAGGCGCGTTGCCGCCGAGCGGCGAACCGTCATCCCCTGTTTGGGGCTGCGCCTTCATGACCGAGGTGATGGTGACGACCGCCGGCTTGGTGACGGCGATGATCGGCGCGAAGGAACCGTTCGGGGCCGTGATGCCGGCGACCGGCGTCTGGGTTGTCGCGGCCACGGTGCTCAGGCCGGCATTGCCGTTGCTTTGAGCGAAGGAGACGACGACGGGCGAAATGATCAGCGCGGCGCCCAGCAGGGCGGCGACGCGATGTCTGCGAAGAATGCTTGATGGTGACATGGTCGTTCTGTCCGGGCGAGTGTTGATCCGGCGCCCCAGGGTGGCTTCTCCAGCAAAGCACCCGTCGGCGTGTCGACGACCGAACCTGCCTGCCTCGCCATGCATGGCAGCCGGCCGGATCGACAGACAAGCATTTAGGACGCGGAATTGCCCGAATTAGGGTTTTGGGCCGACCTTACGAAGATTTAATTCGTAGAGCGAGCAAATCAGTCAGGCCGCAGTCAATGGATCCCAGCCAGGGCGGCTGTCGAAGTTCAAAACCAACGACAAATGGCCCGCGAAAACAACAGGAGGCAGTCCTGCTGTCCATATGTCGGATCGCAGCGATCTCCAGAGGGTCCGAAGATTATTTTTATTTAATGACCGCCGGCGGCGGCACCGACCTAGATTGCCCTGGCAGGCTGAGAACTGCCGGCGATGGAATCCTATCGCGACTCGACGGAACTGGACAGCCTGATGTCTGGAGGACGGCTCACCGTCCCCCTCCACATGACAGGACGCGCAAATGCACTCTTTCATCTTCAGATCGGCCATCTTCAGCTCGGCGCTCGCCGCACTGCTTGTCTCTGTACCCCTGGCAACGGCTTCCGCCGCATCGCACGGCCATGGCGGAAACGGACCGCATGCGTCGGGCAGGGCCTTCGACGGCAGCCTTGACGAGGGTTTTCCCGATAACCCGGCCTATATGCAGGACTTCTATGGCTATTCGGCTCCTTCGACGCCGGTCTACATACAGACCGGCCGGGTCGACACCGTGCTTGGCGATCTTCGCGCCGCCGACGGTCGCGTCGCGGCTGACCGGGACCACAGGCGTCTAAGCGCCGCGGAGGCGCACGCCCTCGATGTGCAAATCGATGCGATCCGCAACGAAGCGGTCAGGGCGGCCGACCGCGACGGCGGCAGCCTGCCGGCCACGCAATATGACGCCCTCATGCGCCGGATCCACGGTCTCGACCGGGCCATCGACCGGGATGCGGCCTGATCCTCCCACCAAGACCAACCCATGACGTCACGACAAGCGTCAAGATAACGAGTGCCGCCCAAACCGCGTGTCGGCCCTGGGCGGCACGGATCGATTTTCCGGTGCCTTAACTCGAGATACCGCCGTTGCGCCTGAGATAGCCGGTCGCGATCTCGCGCATGCGTCTGGCGTCGAAGCTCGGCCCATGGCCGCCATGGCCGACGCGGATCGGCAAGTCGAGCAGCCGCTGCATGGTGCGGCGATAGTCGGCTTTGCTGGAGTCCGCCAGGTCGTCGATCAGCCAGCCGTCATAGATGGCGTCGCCGGCGAAGAACAGGCCGTCCGCCTCGTCGAACAGCGCGATCGAATCCGGCGAATGGCCCGGCAGGTGCAGCACGCGGAATTTCCTGTCGCCGAGATCGACGACGTCGCCCTCGTCGAGCGAGCGCGTCAACGGCGCCGGCGGAATGCGGTAACTAGCCGACGTCCAATCTTTCGCCGGCAGTTTGGAAACGGCGCCGTCGAGATTGTGGAACATGTAGGCGTAGGTGACGGCGTCATCCATGGTTTCGAAGCGTGCCGCGCTCATCCTCGGCCCCATGCGCAACGGGAACTCATGCAGCGAGCCGACATGGTCGAGGTGGATGTGGGTGGCGACGACGATCAGCGGCTTGCCGGCCGGCATCTCGATCTGAGGCGCCAGCGCACAGATGCCCATGCCGGTGTCGACCAGGAGATCGGCGTCGCGGCCCTCGAGATGCCACATATTGGCGCGCACGAAATCATGCACGAACGGCTCGGTCAGCATCGTCATGCCGGCATCGACTTTCGCCTTGCCGAACCAGTCGCCGACCTCAAGCTCGGGCATCGGGCCGCCGCCCATCAGACGAACGGCTTCCCGACCTTGTATTTTTCCGGCACCAGCCGCTTCAGATAAGCCATGCCGGCCTCGGACAGCTGGTTGACGTCCGGCTTCATGAAATCGTCCGGCATGTGGCGCGTCTTGCCGGCGACGGCCTTCAGCGGCACTTTCTTCAGCACGGTCTTCGACCCGTCATACTGGATCGCGACAGAGCCGCCGCCCTCACCAGCGACGCCGACAGCGAAGGCGCCGGCATCGAAAGCCTCTTTAGCGTCAACGGCGCTGATCGCGCCAATATAGCCGCGCGGCATGTAACCCAGCGCGTCGACTCGCGCGCGCTTGCCAGGCAAGCCTTCGGCCAGCGCGCGTTCGAGCGCGGCCGGCAGATCGCTGCCCGAGAGCTTGACGTTGCCGTGCTGGTCGCGCTCGAGCTTCTCCGGCGGCACCAGGCTTTCGACCAGCGCCTTGCCGTCGGCGGTGCTGACACCTTCCGAGACGGCAACGATGCAGCGCTTGTGGCGATCAAGCGTTTCGCGCACCTCGTCGATGAAGCGCTTGGCCGAGAAGGCGCGCTCCGGCACATAGATCAGATGCGGGCCGCTGTCGGGATCGAGCTGCCAGGCGGCCGCGGCGGCGGTCAGGAAGCCGGCGTGCCGGCCCATGACGATGCCGACATAGATGCCCGGCAGCGCGCGGAAATCGAGGTCGACGGAGAGGAAGGCGCCGGCGACGAATTCTGCCGCCGAGATGAAGCCCGGCGTGTGGTCGTTCTCCTCGAGGTCGTTGTCGATGGTTTTCGGGGCATGGACGAAGGCTATGCTGCCACCGGCCGCATCGGTCAGGATCTGCTGGGTGCCCGACGTGTCGTTGCCGCCGATATAGATGAAGGCGTCGGCGCCGGCCTTTTTCAGGCCGTTGAGGATGACCTCGCAATAGGCGGCGTCCGGCTTGTCGCGGGTCGAGCCGAGCGCGGCGCTCGGCGTGCCGGCGATCAGCCGCAGCCGGTCCTCGGGGATGGCGGAGAGGTCGACGTAATTGCCGTCGCGAATGCCGCGCACGCCATGGATCGAGCCCAGCACCCTGGCGCCGGGATGGCGCTTGCGTATCTCCAGCGTGGCGCCGACGACCGTCTGGTTGATGACGGCGGTCGGGCCGCCGCCCTGCGCGATAACGAAGGTTCCAGCCATGCTTTTTCTCTCCCGGGATGAAGGTTTTCAGGGCACCTTCGCCTGTCTTGCGGCATCACGCAACGGGGGAATGGGCTGGAGGAAAGATCAGAGGACGACGACCGGGTTCTTCTTCGAGACCCGGCTGTAGAGGTCGATGATGTCCTGGTTGATCAGGCGCACGCAGCCCGACGACATCGCCTGGCCGATGCTCCACCATTCCGGCGAGCCGTGGATGCGGTAGCCGGTGTCCTTGCCGTCCTGGTAGATGTAGAGCGCCCGCGCCCCGAGCGGGTTGGTCAGGCCGCCGGGCTGGCCGCCCTGCCACTTCACCAGTTCCGGTTTGCGCTGGATCATTTCCGGCGGCGGCGTCCAGACCGGCCATTCGCGGCCATACTGGATGTTGGCGCGGCCGGACCAGCGGAAGCCGTCCTTGCCGATGCCGACGCCGTAGCGGATGGCGTCGCCGCCCGGCTGGACCAGATAGAGCATGCGCTCCTGCAGATGCACGACGATCGTGCCGGGCGCCTCGCCGGTCTTGTCGACGACGATCTGGCGGCGGAACTGCGGCTTGACTTTCTGCCAGGGCACCGCCGGCACGTTGAAGCCGCCATCGGTGAGCGAAGCGTACATGATGTCGGGGCCGGTGATGTTCTTGTCGACGCTGATCGCCGGGCGCATCGGCGGCACGGAACCGGTGACGGTGTTGTCGAGCTGCATCTGCGGCAGGTCGAGCGTCTCGGTGGTGCTGCAGCCGGCCAAGCCGAGCAGCGCCATGGCGCCGGCGCCCGAAAGCACGGCGCGGCGGGAAAGCTGAATTTCGGTATCGATTGCGGCGCCGTTGGAAGGCGGCGTCAGACTTTGCGGCAACTCGCGCATACACCAAACCCTACGCTGCCGGCGGGAAGCACGGTCCGGCCGGATCGCAGGCATTTTCGCCATTCATGGTTGAAAAAGGGTGAAAGCCTGCGGATCGGTCTTAACCAGTTCCCAGGCAAGGCAAGCTGCTCAGCGAGCGCCAAACAAAAAATCCGCCGGATGGAGCCGACGGACTTCTTGATGTTCCTGACTTCGTATCAGGCTTGCTGTGACAGCGGAATTCCTGCAGTCACAACGCTCAGCCGGTCGCGCTTGCGAAGGACTGGTTTCTCATAGGTTTTTTTCATGGAGATTGCCCCGTTTATCGATCTCTTGACCCAGCAGCAGTGCCTTGCGGTGCCGCTAGCTGTCAAGGTCACGCTGCCAAGTCGACCAATGAATGTTCGGGCTTTAGGCGGATAGCGGTTTGCCGCGAGGCGTTGCGGACGGCGCGCAAAGATTTTCCGGGCAGCCTCTTTACAATCGCGACGACCCCAGGATTTATCCTGTTCTTTGCGCTCAAGGAGTAGGGAAATGTCCTTCGAAAACTGGGCTGCCTTTGCCGCCGCCTCTTCCATTCTGCTCGTCATTCCGGGTCCGACGATCCTGCTGGTCGTTTCCTATGCGCTGGGCCAGGGCTGGCGCACGGCGCTGCCGATGGCGTTCGGCGTCGCGCTCGGCGACTTCACCGCCATGACGCTGTCGATGCTGGGCATCGGCGCGTTGCTCGCGGCTTCGGCCACGGTGTTCACCATCCTGAAGGTGATCGGCGCCGGCTATCTGATCTATCTCGGCATCAAACTGTTCCGCGCCGGCGGCGCGCTGAAGGCCGAGCCGCGCACCGACGCGGTGTCGGCCGCAAGGATGACGGCGCATGCCTGGCTGGTCACCGCGCTCAACCCGAAGAGCATCACCTTCTTCGTCGCCTTCCTGCCGCAGTTCCTTGATCGGCATGCCGATTTCTGGACGCAGATGCTGATCTTCGAGACGACCTTCCTGACCTTGGCCTTCGCCAACGCCTTCGGCTATGCGCTGGTCGCCTCGCGCGCCCGCGCCATCGTGCGCAATCCCAAAGCGATCCGCATCTTCAACCGCACCGGCGGGACCTTACTGGTCGGCGCCGGCATCGCTACAGTGGCGATGCGCTCGGGGAATTGACGTCCACAAGTAGGTCCTCATTCCGCCCTTCGGGCACCTTCTCCGCGTGAACGGGGCGAAGGATCTCCTCACCATTTGACGCTGAGGCCGAGATTACCTTCGACGATACGCCGCTTGTCGCCGCCGAGATTGGTGGTGTAGTCGGCGGTGGCGAAGACACTGACCTTGTCGGTGACCTTGGCGACCACGCCGCCGCCGAATTCGAAGGACGTGGATTTGCCGTCTGTCGTTATGCCGGTACCTTCGAAATCGACACGGTCGGTGCCGCCGAAATCATGCCAGAGATTGGCCTTGAGGTAGGGTTGCAGCGCGATGCCGTTCATCGCCGTTTCGCCCTGCAGCCTGAGGCCGACCCTGCCGTCGACGCTGTCATCGAGGTCGAAGGAGACGGACGAGAACCTGTCCTCGATATCGTCGAGCGAGACATGCTGCCAGACGAGTTGCGCCTGCGGCTCCAGCGTCCAGCCCTGCCCGAGCGCGATCGGATAGCCGCCTTCCAGCGATGCGGTGACGCCGGTGCCCTTGACGTCGATGCCGATGTCGCGCGACGAAGTGGCCGAGCCGCTGTAGAAGGTCGCCATCAGCACGCCATCGAGATACCAGCCGCCCTTGCCGATACGGGTCCAGTAACCACCGACGCTGGTGCCGCCGAGGTCGATGCTGCCGACGGCGAGGTTATCCTGCCCGAGCGCCTGGCCGCGCACATCGCCATTCATGTTGGCATAAGCGATGAACAGGCCGGCGCGGTCGACGTCGCCTGAAGCGGTCTCGCGGCCGAAGGCGTCGAAGCCGGCCTGGAAGCCGAACAGCGTGCCGTCGAAGGACGGCGAGACGGTTCCCGACCAGTCCATCCTGGCATCCTGGCCGAAAACGCGGCCCCAGACCGGCTGCAAATCGGTGTCGGAGGACAACAGGCTCTGCTCGCCGCGCCGCTCGTGGAACGTGCCGAGCGTCGTCATTGCAAGGTGCTGTGCCACCGGCGGCACGGCCGAATAGACCGGCACCTCGATGCGGTAGAGCACGATCTGTTCGCCGGCCGCGGGCGTCGGCAGATCGGGCGCGTCGGTCGGCACCGGTGGCGGCGGCGGTGGCGGATCGGCCGGCGGCGCCTCAACCGGTGCCGGCGGCGCCTCGGGTTCCGGGTCGCTGGCCTGCACCGGCGGTGTCGGATCGACCGGCGGATTGTTGATGTCGCCGTCGGTCGGCACCGGCACCGGCGGCAGTTCGGACGGCGGTGGCGGCGGCTCGGTCGCCGGCGGTATCGGCTCGGGCTCGGGCGCCGGCTCGTTTGTCGGCGGCGCCGCGGCCGGCGTTGCCGGCGTCGTCAGCGTCGAGCGCAGATACCAATTCTCCTCGCTGCCGGCGCCGACGCCGCCCTTGAACAAGTAGTATTCGAAGGCGCCGGCCGCGACCGGCGCGCTGAGCGCAAAAGTGTTGGCGCTGGAGGTAGCGCCGTTGACCGCTTGGACGACCATGATGCCATCCGCCGTGGTCTGCGCGCCTTCGCCGCCGACATTGACCACCGCGATGCCGGTCGAGCCGGAGGCAGTACCGCCCGAGAGCACCAGCCTGTCGGAAGCGGAATTGTCGTCGCCAAGCTCGGTCTGGAGCAGCAGCAGGCCTCCCACCCCGGTGTAGTTGCCGTCGATCGTCAGCCGGTCGGTGGCGCCGGTAGTGCCATTGGTCAGGTCGATGCGGCCGGCATTGACGACGTTCGCCAGTTGGCTGACGGTGAAGGCCTGGATCGAGGCATTGAAGCCTCCGCCGTAAAGCGTGCTTGACTGATCGATGGTGAGCGATCCGGTGCCCGTGCCCGAGTCGCCCAACGCGAGATTGCCGTCCAAGGTCAATTCGGTGTCGTTGGTGGCGTCGATCGTCTCCCAGTTCTGGACCCTTGCGATGCCGTCGAGCTTGACGTTGTCCAGGGTCAGCGCGTCGGTGCCGAGACCGCCGTTCAACGCATCGGCGCCGCCGATATTGGCGTTGGTCAGGTTGGCGAGCCTGGCGGTGTCGTTGTCGGCGCCGAGGTCGACGCTGCCATAGATGATGCCGCCGCCGTCCCAGACGAAATTGTCGGCGCCGAAGCTCATCAGCACGTCGCCGCCGATGGTGCCACCGGTCACGGTTACGCTGTCATTGCCGCCGCTGACGCTGATGTTGCCGCCGATCGTGCCGCCGGAGAGAATGATCGTGTCCTGGTCGAAACCGGTGACGAGGTTGCGGTCGATGACGCCCCCCGACATGTTGAAATAGTTCTTGTCGAGCTTCATGTTGACGCGACCGATGCGGCCGCCTGTCATCACCGCATGGTCGCCATCGTCGAAGAAATCGATGATGCGACCGCCGCTCATGGTAAAGGTGTCGAGCCCGTCGCCCTGGTTGAGCGAGCCGATCTGGCCGCCGCTCATGTTGAAATCGTCGATGCCGGCGCCCTGCTGGACGTTACCGGTGACGGTGCCGGACTGGATGTTGACCCGGTCGGCGCCGGGACCGAAGGTGACATTGCCGCTGATCTGGCCGGTGCCGCCGGCGGGGAAGGTCAGCGTGTTGTCGCCGCCGGTGTCGGTCAGGCTGCCGCCTGAATCACCACTGTCGCAAATGAAGGTATCGTTTCCGGGCGTGGGTGCAAATATGCAGGCCGCGAAGGCTTCGGAGCCGGGCAGCAACGTGAGAGCGGTTGACGCGAGAAGGCCGATCATCCAAGTATGATTTGAGCTTCTCGCTTGTATATCAGAGTCCGCTGATATGATGTCGGCTTCCGAGTGTGATCCCGGAAGCACATTTTCAAAGCACCGCATCGCGTTCCTCATATCCGCGATTTCAGCCGACCCGCCCCGTGCCGCAATCAAGCCACAGTTCCCCCGGTTTTTCAAAGCCTAATCTGCAAACTACGGTTGATGAACTGCAATTTCGTCCAAATAAGCCTGAGTATTGATTGGTCCAGGCTGGCATTGGCGCGGCCCGCGCCGATGCTCTAGGATCGGGTTCCGAGCAGCGAATTGCGATCAGCGAAGGGCGCGAAATGACGGTGAAGGACGCATTCGGCCTGAGCTATTCGGGTGCGACGGAAACCGGTTTCTCGTCCTACGCCAGAGCCGCGCGCGAGCTGCAGTGCTTCATCGGCGACCCGGTGGGTTCCATCAACCGCGCCATTGCCGATGATCCGGCCTTCGTCATGGCGCATGTATTCAAGGGCTATCTGTTCGGCCTTGCCACCGAGCGCGACGCGTCGGCGATTGCGCGCTCGTGCCACGAGGCGGCGCTGCCGCTGGCGGCCGGAACGCGCGAATTGGCGCATGTCGCGGCGCTCGGGCATCTCGCCAGCGGCCGCTGGCACCAAGCCGCCGGCATTCTGGAAGACATCACGATCGACAACCCGCTCGACGCTCTGGCGCTGCAGGTCGGGCATCAGATCGACTTCTTCACCGGCAATGCGCGCATGCTGCGCGACCGTATCGGCCGGGCGTTGCCCGCCTGGCAAAAGGATATGCCCGGCTATCACGCCATTCTCGGCATGCAGGCCTTCGGGCTGGAGGAGATGGGCGACTATGGCCGCGCCGAGAGCTTCGGCCGGCAGGCCATTGAGATCGAGCCGCGCGATGGCTGGGCGCAGCATGCGGTCGCGCATGTCATGGAGATGCAAAGCCGGCAAATGGACGGTATTGCCTGGATGCGCGCCAACCCGGAAGCCTGGACGAAAGAGAGCTTTCTCCAGGTCCACAATTGGTGGCATCTGGCCCTGTTTCACTACGACCTCGGCGAAACCGACGAGGTGCTGAGGCTCTATGACGGGCCGATCTTCGGCGCGCGCTCGACGCTGGCGCTCAATATGGTCGATGCCTCGGCGATCCTGTGGCGGCTTCGTCTCGGCGGGATCGATGTCGGGGACCGCTGGCAGGCGCTCGCGGCGAACTGGGCGCCGAAGGCAGCGGCCGGCAATTATGCCTTCAACGACGCGCATGCGATGATGGCCTTTGTCGGCGCCGGGCTGGAAGCGCCCGCCAGAACGCTGCTCGAGGCGCAGCGCGAAGCGATGCGCGGCGACGACGACAATTCCGCTTTCACCCGCGACGTCGGCCATCCGCTGACCTTGGCCATCAAGGCCTTCGGCGATGGCAATTACGACGAAACCGTGCGCCTGATCCGGCCGATCCGGTCGATCGCATACCGTTTCGGCGGCAGCCACGCGCAGCGCGACGTGATCGACCTGACGCTGATCGAGGCGGCGCTGCGCGGAGGCGACGGCGCGCTAGCGCGGGCGTTGACCGCCGAACGGCAGCTGGCGCGGCCGGACAGCCCGCTGTCGGCGCTGTTCTTGCGACGCGCCGCCGATTTGTCAGAGAATTGACCGGAAGCCGATCTTGTCTTAAAAACTGGCAAGCCAGATTTTTTCGAGTTCCGAAAAAAATAATGGCAATGGGAGGACATCATGTATCTCGGCCTCGACCTGGGCACCTCGGGCGTCAAGGCGCTGCTGATCGATGACGGCCAGAGGGTCATCGGTTCCGGCCATGGCTCGCTCGACGTCTCGCGGCCGCATCCCGGCTGGTCGGAACAGGATCCGGCGCATTGGGTCGAGGCCTGCGAGGCGGCGATCGCCGAGCTCAAGGCGGCACATCCCAATGAGCTCGCGGCGGTGAAGGGCATCGGCCTTTCCGGCCAGATGCATGGCGCCACCTTGCTCGACGCCTCGGACAAGGTGCTGCGCCCCTGCATTCTGTGGAACGACACCCGCAGCCATGTCGAGGCGGCCGCGCTCGACGCCGATCCGCGCTTCCGCAAGCTGACCGGCAATATCGTTTTTCCGGGCTTCACCGCGCCGAAGCTTGCCTGGGTGAAGAACAATGAACCCGCGGTCTTCGCCAAGGTCGCCAAGGTGCTGCTGCCCAAGGATTATCTGCGGCTCTGGCTGACCGGCGAGCATATTTCGGAAATGTCGGATTCGGCGGGCACCTCCTGGCTCGACGTCGGCAAACGCCGCTGGGCGCCCGAACTGCTAGCGGCGACATCGCTTGACGAAAAGCACATGCCGTCTTTGGCCGAAGGCACAGCCAGGGCCGGCGGCTTGCGCGACGAGCTCGCCTCGAAATGGGGCATTGCGGCGGGCATCCCGGTTGCCGGCGGCGCCGGCGACAATGCGGCCTCGGCCTGCGGCATGGGCACGGTCGGCGCCGGCCACGCTTTCGTTTCGCTCGGCACGTCGGGCGTGCTGTTTGCGGCCAATGCCGCCTATCTGCCGAACCCGGAAAGCGCGGTGCACACTTTCTGCCACGCGCTGCCCGCGACCTGGCACCAGATGGGCGTCATCCTGTCGGCCACCGATTCGCTCAACTGGCTGTCGGAGATCACCGGAAAAGGCGCCGGCGACCTCACCCGCGAGCTAGGCGACACACTCAAAGCGCCGACAGGTGTAAGCTTCCTGCCCTATCTTTCGGGCGAGCGCACGCCGCACAATGATTCCGCCATTCGCGGCTCCTTCACCGGGCTGGCGCATGAATCGAGCCGCGCCGTGCTGACCCAGGCGGTGCTCGAAGGCGTCGCCTTCGCTTTCCGCGACAGCCTGGAAGCGCTGAAGAAGGCGGGTACCACGCTGACCCGGGTGACCGCCATCGGCGGCGGTTCGCGCTCGCGCTACTGGCTGAAGGCGATCGCCACCGCGCTGCAGGTGCCGGTCGATATTCCCGCCGACGGCGATTTCGGCGCGGCGTTCGGCGCGGCGCGGCTTGGGTTGATTGCCGCGACGGGAGCCGATCCGCTGGCCGTATGCACGGCGCCGAGGACCGACGCGACGATCGAGCCGGATGCCGGGCTTGGTGGGGCTTATGCCGATGCCTATCAGCGCTATCGCGCACTGTATCCGGCGATCAGGGCTGTAACCGCGTGAGTTGGCGTGAGGCCCCCCTCTCTGCCCTGCCGGGCATCTCCCCCTCAAGGGGGGAGATTGGCAGCTTCGGCGCCGGCTCCTTTCTTTCAACGTTGGCAATTGGCGAAGGCCCGCGTGACGATCAATCTCCCCCCTTGAGGGTGGTGAGGAGAGGTCCGCGCAGCGGACGGAAAGCCAATTGCTTGGCTTTCCGAACGACGAACGCCCGGAGCGACAGCGAAGGGCCGGAGCCGGCAGGCCAGAGAGGGGGGCCTCGCGCCGCCCTTCCGACATTAGCCTCACTACGCCGGCACCTTGTCGAGGAAGCCGGTGACGCTCTTCAGGCGGCCGTTCTCGATGACGCCGATGTCGGTGCCTTCGATGACGGATTCCGTGCCTTCCGGCCCGAGGGTCCACGAGAAGCGGATGCTGTCACCAAACCCATCCGGCCGACCCTTGAGCGAGAAGCGGAAGCCGGCGAAGCGCTGCTGGACGCCATCGATAAGTGCTGCGATG
>OUNM010476875.1_pt1 | contig 15576 bp, 16 predicted proteins | sample 1769961 | NCBI WGS metagenome assembly OUNM01 (sample SAMEA3914820, study PRJEB12502) | metagenome | biome: forest; material: soil | place: USA | collected 2012-03-12 | depth 0.3 m | reverse complement strand
CGGATCATGGCAGGAAGCCCCGGCGTTTGATCGCGCTATCGCTGACTTCGAGCGCGTGGATGAGGAAGCCTTGTCATGAATCCCGCCGCGCCCTCTCCCCCACCTCGGCCCAAGCCTCCCACCTCCAAACCCTCTTCAAGAACCCCGACCAAGAAATCCGCCTGCCCAACCCAGCACCCACCCGAAAGAACCTCCCCCCGCCCCCCGAGATCGTGACCAACGTTCAGGGCTCCTCGGCCGGTGCCGGCTCGGGCGAGTTCCACGTGTACAAGGCGGCGCGGCGGCGCGAGTACGAGCGGCTGCGGCAGATGGACGAGGACCTGGCGGCGGAGAAGGGCGCCGAGGAGTTCGAGGCGCGGCGGCGCGAGCGGGAGCGCGAGGACGAGGAGAAGACGCGGAAGAACCGGGAGAAGAGGGAGAGGAAGCGCAAGGGGCGGGAGCAGGGGAAGAAGAAACTGAAGGAGGGGAACGGGGACGGGGGGAAGGTGGTTGATGGGAAGGAGGGTGAGGCGGATAGGGTGAAGGGGGAGGAGACGGTAGGGAAGAAACAGGATGCGGATATCGTTGCTGCTCCTGCTGCCGCTGCCGCTGCCGCTGCCGCGGACGGACCGGGGCTGGTGATTCACGACGATGACTGAGCGGGAAGAAACGGCATCACATGCAAGCCACACACAAAACGGAGGATGGATGGGACATCTCAGACTGGCCGGTTGGACCCTTTTGTCTATCACGGCAAGGCCCATTATTTACTCTAACCAGGGTATTTTTCGCCAGCCAGCATGGGCCACATCCCTTGGCCCTCACTCACCCCTTACTCGTCCATCCCGCCGGCGCCGGTGCCGACGCCGGGCTGCGCCTTTCTGGCGCTGCAGATATCATCTACTCTCAACAAGAGACATGCGGACTGTCACAGTCAGCACCCCATCTATATTTGTATTCAAAGACCAAAGAAAAAAAAGTGGAACATACCTCGATCGCCGTCTTCATGCTCTGCACCTTGATCGCCTCGGGCTCCCAGACGCCATAGTCCTTCATGTCCACCAGCGCGCCCGTGTCGCCATTGATGCCGAACGAGCTCTTGCCCTCGGCGTGCTTGGCCCGCAGATCCGTCAGCACCCTGACGGGGCTCTTGCCGGCGTTCTGGACCAGCGTCCGGGGGATGACCTCGAGGGCCTCGGCGACGGCCTTGTACGGCCACTGCTGCACGCCCTCGATGCTCTTAGCGAGCTGCGCCAGCCGCACCGACACGGCCATCTCGGTGGCGCCGCCGCCGGGCGACAACCGCGGGTGGAACATGACGTTGCGCGCCACGCCCATGGCGTCCTGCAGGTTGCGCTCAATCTCGTTGAGCACGTCCTTGGACGGCCCGCGGAGCAGCACCGTGCACGCCTTGGGCGACTTGCACTTTGTCAGGAAGGTGAAGTACTCGTCGCCAATCTTCTCAATCTCAAACAGCCCGCACTCGGTGCCAACGTCGGACTCTTGCAGGTCCTCTACCCGGTTGACGATGGTGGCGCCCGTGGCCCGCGCTATCCGGTTGTTGTCTGTCTTGCGCACCCGGCGGAGCGCCGTCACGTTGCCCTTCATCAGGTAGTGTTGTGCGAGGTCTGTCCGATTGTGTGTCAGCGTTTGGTTGGGGTTGCAAGATGTAAGCAGCGGCGACAAGAAGAACAAAAATTACCTGAAACGCCCTTCTCTGTGATAACGAGGTCGGGGTTGAGCGCGAGGATGTGGTCGCACATGGACTTGACTTGCTCCTCCTCGATCTGGAGGATGCGGTTCCAGTCCTCCTCTTTGGTGACCTCGATGTTCGTCTGCGACTCGCCCTTCTTGTACTCGAGCGGGCAGTCGAGCAGCACGATGCGCGGGTTCTCGATCTTGCGGCGCATCTTGGGGTGCGTGATGTCCTTGTTAAGCATGACGCCGTCCAGCACCCGGCTGTCCTCAATCTCACCGCCGGGAACTTTTTCGACACGCGCATACCGCTTGATGTCGACCTCGCGCTTGCCGTTGCCCACCTCCCACGTCACGGTGCGCACCGCCTTGAGCGCCAGGCTGCACATGAGATCCGACCACCGCGACACGAATTTTGTGCCGATCGACGACGAGATGAGCTGCTGCATGGCCTTGTCGTCGTTGACGTCGATCGGGAGGGAGATGTCGTCGATGATTTCGAGCGCGTCCTTGAGTGCCCGCTTGAAGGCCGCGATGATGACCACTGGGTGGATGTTGCGCTCGAGCTGGGGCAGCGCCTGCGCCAGGATCTCGCCGGCTGTCCCAGATCAGTCAGACCCCGACAAAACCACGACCGGCGATGGATTGCCCACTCACCCAGAATAATAACCGTCGTTGTCCCGTCGCCCACCTCCTCGTCCTGCGTCCGGCTCAGCTCGATCATGCTCTTGGCGGCGGGGTGCGACACCTCGATCTCGCGGAGGATGGCGTGGCCGTCGTTGGTCAGCACGATGCCGCCCATAGGATCCAGCAGCATCTTGAGCATGGCCTTGGGGCCGAGGCATGACCGGATGATATCGGCGACTCTGTAATGGGTGGTGAGCAGCGGGGCTCCGCAAGGGGGTATCGAGAAGCGGGGCACGAGCAGCGGTAAAGGGGCGCCGGGGAGGAAGCAAGCATACGTTTTGGCGGCGGCGATGTTGGACAGCTGGGCCTTCCGCCCAGTCTGCCTCTCACCGCTCTGGGTGTCTGCTCAGAGAGTTCTTGTCAGCGAGGGAACGGTCTGGCAGGGCGCAGCGGGGATGCCTCGACGACGCACTCATTACCACGACAGGGGCCTGCATTTTGGCTGTCGTTGTTTGGCTCTCGCCTATTTCCCCCTAGTTGTTGGTGTTGTTGGATTCCCCGAAGGATGCTGTGCAAGGGGGGGATTCGGAGCGAAAGGTGGCGGTTCGAGGGGTTGAAAGAGGCTCCGAACTTGCGGCCTAGACGGAGGTGGGTGGGTTGGTCTCTTGCGGTCGTCGGCCAGGCAGCTCCTCAAGGTGGGATGCCCGAAAAGTTCAGAACTCGGACCCACCATAGAGCTCCCGCCCGCGAATGTGGGGCAGTCGGATCAACAGAGCTTCCGCGCTCAGGGGAACTCCCAGCTTTCACACACACCGCACCAACCAGACCTTCGCGGCCCCGATCACGATCTCTAACTCTGGTCTTGGTTAGGGGTTTATTGGTATTTAACATGGCGAAGAAGCGTGACTCGACAAAGGCACAAAGCGTCCAAACCAGACCGACGCAGCTTCAAGATCCAAGAATGTGCACTGGCATTGACAGAACAGCACATATACAGCCTAGCTCAACACTACCAGCTTCACCTTCATCACATCAAATCCGTCTTTATACATATCCATCCAGCTCCTCCAGGCCATTGCCCATCGCTCGTCCAGCCAGCCCTCAACACTACCCCCGACACACAACGCTTCCACCTTTCTACACCCCCACGCTCCTCACCACCCCTCCCCGCCACAACTCTGAGCACTGGAGGGGTGAGAACCAGCTTGGCTGGTCCTCCAACCCAAGCTTCTCCAGGCCGCCACACGAGCCCCAATATGTGCATATAAACAGGGATATACGAAGAATATCGAAGCGGGCGTCGAGAGAGTTGAGCGTCGGCGGCCCGCGGGTGGGTGAACCAGAAAGATTACGTCTTGGTAAAAAAAAAAACAAGGGTTGCTGTATGCGCCCCCACAAACGCCGGGAACAGGATAAGGAGAAAAATGACAATGAATGGGCCGATTTTTTGTGACAAGAATAGTTGTATGTGAGAAGTAGAAAAACAACAAGCCAAAAAAAGGCACCGCCGAATCCACATCGCAATGGTATCATCTTACGAAAGCGTGCTGATGGCTGCTATGGCTGCTGGCCTAGAGGACTGAAGGTGCTGGAAAACGAAAGATCAGAAGTTTTGCGAAATGCCGGCAGTCTGTGTCTGCTGAGGATAGTGCGCCGCGTTCTCGATGCGTGTATTCCTCCTTGCGTTGACATCTCGGATCACCGGCTGCCCGCCCGCCTCGACCGGCTGGCCGCCGTAGCCGTTGTCGGCGTAGGGATTTCCGCCGTCGTATTGGTCATAGTACGGTTGGCCGCCTCCGTAGGCAACGCCGATGGGGGCGTCGCCTGAGCCGTCCGAGCGGCCAGCAGCGCTGTATGACGACGAGGCGTTCGAAGGGCCGCGGCGCACGTCAGCGCGGTTGTTGGCGGCCGACGGTCCCATGGCCCCGAGAATCTCGCCCTCGGGCGAGGGTGGCGTGGCTCCCATCAGCGGCTCCCGCGTGTCGGACACCGCGCCGCGCGTGGGTGAGGTGGCATCCGAGTAAGCAGCGCCGCCCGACATGGTCGTCGACGCTTTCCTCCCCGTAGAGCCGGCAAGCGTGGTCGTGCCCCAACCTCGGTAGCCGGATCCGCCGTCCTGGCTCATCTCGTAGGCGCCGCCGGCGACGGCCGGGATGGTCGGATCGGCATTCGGGTTGTAGCCGTAGTCCTCGACCTCCTTCCGCCTTTGCTCCTCGGCGTCCTTCCGCTGCTTCCTCTTGCGCCACAGGAAGATACCCGCCAGGACCAGGAGCGCAACCGCGACAATGGGGACTACCACGGCAATGGCAATCCTCCCACTGTCGCTGAGCCCCCCGCTGGAGGAACCACCGCCATCGGTGGAGCCAGCGCCTGACGTTGAGGTGGCCGATACGGACCCGGTGGAGGAGCTTGTTCGGCTGAATGACGACGTGACCGTCTCGAAAACGGTGCTCGTTGGAGGCCCATTGGGAGTTGACGTGCTCTGCGGCGGTGGTGTGGATGATGATGAACTGGTAGGAGGGGGGGTAGGTGTACTTGAGCTGGTCGGGGGTGGTGGTGACGACGAGCTGCTTGTTGAGGACGAGGTTGGCGGGGGCAAAGGAGTTGAGCTTGTTGTCGAGCTTGTCGTCGGTGGGGGTGGCGGCGTCGATGTGCTGGACGTGGAGGAAGTGGTTGCGGGAGCCGTGGGCGATGTTGGCGACGAGGTGTCTGCGGCGCCCCCGGGCGAGCTGGTAGTATTAGACATGACGAAGGACTGGCGTTTGAGCCGTGGATAGTCCCTGGATGGAATTGACATGTCAGTCTGGATGCGCATCGACACAGCATGACCAGATGGGCGAAGGGCAAATGCGTCACAGAGAGCAACCGAGAGGGGACGGGCATTGAAGGCGCCTTAAGCATCCATCGTCGGTCATGGAACCCGCCTGGGGCTACAGCACAAATCGGAGACGCGGTGGCGTTGCGAGGTGCTTCAAGGAGACCCGGGGCTGTGCTAGACTACGAACCTTTTAGGTAGCAAGCGAGGCCAGCGACGTGCGCGGAACCGTCAGCACAGGCGGCCAGGCTCGAGCGACGGCGATGTTTGGGTTGGCGCAGAAAGGAGAAGGGGGTGTTTGAGAAGCCGAGGATTGGCTCAGAGCGCGCCTCGAAAGGGCACTGGGCGATCGGGCGACTTGGCGACTTGTGGCTGCAGTCGAACGGTCGGGCGTCAAGCGCGAATGGGAAACGGGCAATGTCAGACGCTCGAAGCGAAAACAGACGCGCTGGAGAGAAAACCAAACGAGGGAGGCCGCGCGCGAGTCGCGGGTCGTAACTGGGTTGGTTGATCGGATGATCGGACGAACAGGTCGAAATGTCTGTGGCAACAAAAGAAGACAACGGCGAAGCGAGGGGACGGGCGGAAGGATGGTGGCCTGCAAGAATTGGGAGGAATCTCAGTTATTTCCGCCGAGACGCAGGGTGGCTCGGTGGCTCGCCTGGTGCATACGAGCGGGCGGGTCCAGTCTCTCTGCGCAAGGGTGGTTAGCGGGGGCTGTGTTAGCCTAATCCGGACAGGCCGCCCGCGGCCACGGCGATGACTACGCCGCAATTGATTTCCCGAAGCCCCCTCCTCTTCCACCTCGACGCCCGTTATCCACCATGGATGTGCGAGACGTTTACTTGTGGTGGCGGCTGGGCATGGCGATTCTTCTAGACAGGTTCCCGTCCTCGTGTTCAGCCGGCTGATCAGCTTTTGCCCTGTGCAGAAGCGAATTAACGCGCTGAACGTCAGGCCCAGGCTTAGGTAAAAGCATGGAACCTTCAGACGGATGGCGAGCTCGGCGGGCTGTTCCTGGGCAATCAATCTGCGATTGTGGGGCCGAATAAGCCGGGGTGCGATGGCAACGGACTGAACGGTTGTCAGTTGATTCTTGCACAAATCCATCAGTGCGGCTGCAATGGAAGTCTGCAGCGTTGCAACTTTAGGTCTACTCAGCCCCCTCTGTCTCGGGGGTGACAAGAGTATTACAGAATATGGCGGAAGGTAATACCGTTATGCAACTTTAAAAGTCACGCACCCATCGATTCGGAAGAGATGTTTGACAATTTAAAGGCTGCAATGGGCGAATCCCAACTTCCCCGGTGATTCCAACACCATCCTTGCAAGCCGCATGCAAGACAAGGGTCGCGCTGTTGCTTGGGTCCAGTCTAATGGAGTCCAACAGGGCGCCGTTGACAGCATTGTGAAAAACAGAACTTTCTTTGAGCAACTAGCAGTCGCTCTGCTCCGATCGATTCGATCGATGGTGTTGGGTACGGATACTGGGTGCATTCCACAACCTGAGCGAAGGCAAACATGAGAGGCAAGGATCTCCCCTAAGACCTCACTGCTCCCGCAGTCTCACCACTTTGCCTGAACCCCCAAAGGCCCAAAGCTCGTGTTGGCCACTGTTATGGCATTGCGGCTGGGCCCTTCCACAACCTTCCGCATGACACCCATCCACGCCCGCACCGGCTGACAGCTGTCTCTGCTGTTGAATGAATTTCTCAGCTAAGGCTGAAGATTTGGCGGCAGGAAACGCACTTTGTGTGGCTGCTCAGCTCCTGTCATACAATGCAGAATACAGCTCCGGCAGTGTTCCCATATCCGAGTTCAACGGCGTCTCGCCCCGATCCGCTTGCCACACCTGCCAGCAACCATGTGCGCGGGACAACAGCGAACACAGCTAGTTGTTCTCGTGGGGTTCTCTCAGAAACGGCACAGCCATGAATTTACTCTGTACAAAGAAAGCGCTTACCCACGGCATCAATGTGCGATGAAGATAGTATTGATTTCATGTATGCATGTCAAACATCGTCGCTGGGTCATCGTATGCATCTCTCTATACCAACAAGTCCTTCCCTCCCAGCCTCGCCGTCCTCCTACCCTGGCACACCACAAAGAGCAAAGACTCCCTTACCCTACTTCAACCCAAACCCCTCGCTCTCCCCAACAGCTCGCCACAGCCTCTCGACGAACACCCCCCTATCCCTCCCCCTCCACAACCCCACCGAGTTGAAACACGTCCTCGCCGTCGGAAACCGACCACACTCCTCTCCCAAACAGACCACGCGGATCCCCAAACTCGCCGCACCCATGGCCGGTATACGATCCGAACCGGTGATGAACGCCAGCAGCGCCCTCTGCCGGATGGGATCCGCTCCCTCCCACGCCTCCCAGAACCACCGCACCGTCGCCTCCTCCTCCTCCTGCTCCCCAGGCGCCGGCGCAGCCCACCCATCGTACTGCGCCACCCCCCGCAACGCGGCAACATCAAGCGGCAGATCCGACCCGGCGCCCCTGACCAACAGCTCAATCTCCTCGGGCCGAAACAACCCGAGCGCGCTACCGCCCGCACAAACGGTGAAGAAGCCGCGCTTGAACGGCTCGAACTGGCGCGACACGGACGTGTCGAGTAGGTGGCGCACGTAGGCGTCGACATACTCCCTGCGGTTGGCGTTGGTGACGGGCCGGGACGCGCCATGCGGGCACAGCGGCGTCTTCTCGACGGTGCCGTAGCGGACCGTGTCGATGGCGAAGTCGAGCGCGAAGATCGACTCGACGTCGTCGCCTTCGTAGTCGAGGAGCTGGCGCAGGCCGTGCGCCAGGCTGGGGCGGTACTCGGCCAGGTCGTCGAGGGTGTAGGTCATGGGTTGGCGGGGAGGGTGGTGGTGATGGTGGTGGTTGTTGTTGGTCGGGTTGGGCGGGGCGGCGAGGAGGAGCTTGCGGAAGGCGAAAGGCGGGAGGGCCACGTCGAGGATCGTCGAGTTGTAGATTGCTAGGCCGAGGACGACACCGACGAGGAAGAATTGCTCCGAGGGCTCGAGCGAGTTGGGGTTGAAGTAGCAGTATTGTGAGTCTTCATCGTAGAGAAACATGCCTGGGGGGGTTGTTAGTGGGTGCGTGTTGGGATGATAGGGAGGAGATAACCGTACCGTGGTCGGGGTTGAACACCTCCCGAACAAGGAGCAGGAACCACTCCTTGCGCAACCCCCCGGCATCGACACCTTCCTCACCCTTGAAGTTGATCTTGAGACCCTTCTTGATCTCCTCGCCTCCGCCGCCAATCACTTCGCTCACCGCCTTCAAGCTGTCATCCACCAGACACTCGCGGCGGATGTTCAACACCAAAAACTGTTGTACGACCCGGTTGGTCATGATGCTGTCAAAGAAGGCGTCCCGTGCTTTGGTCTCCATCTGCTTCCGCGCGTCGTGCTCCAGTATCTGGATCTTGGCGCCGATGCTCAAGAGGAACGGGTGCTGGCAGAAAGAGAACCGGCCCTGCTTCCGGTCCCACGCCTCAAAGTCAGCCACGAGGTCCGAGTCGTCGAGCAGCGTCATGTAGAAATCGCTCGTGGCGAGTATCTGGCCCGGGGCCTGGACAAGTTCGCGCTTCCCGTTGACGGGCCTGTCCGGACGGTTGGCGAGACCACGGCGGGCGTGGACCATGTTGTTCGCCGCGAACAAGAACCCAAGTACCTGGGCGGCGGCTTTGATTTGCCAGTCTTCTTGATAGACAACACGCTTCTTTTCCGGTTGTTTCTTTTTGCTCGAACGTGGAGGCTGCCCCAAGGCCGCGTGTAGAGAGGCTGCGGAGTGGCTGGGTCCCACGTTCGGAATGAGGCCGGCAGTGAAGTCGATCCGAGCCTCGTACTTCTTTTCGTTTTGCCGAATCAGACGGTACGCGAGGAAACCGGCGACCATATCCTTGGTCTGCACAAAGGAGGATTCTGTGTATCTGGCAAACCAAGCCACGAGATGGTTGTGACACTCCACGGTGGCGTTGGACATGAGACCGACGATGCGTTTGATGATGGCAGAATGCTTTCCTGATGTGGGACCGGAACCTCGGGGAGAGACCGGGTTGGGCGAAGCTGCCGCACTCGCAGGCTGGAGCTTGCCCTGGTATAGTTGGTGTGAAGCACGTAAAAGGGGATTTGCTGTGATGATCAGCAGGAACCGGAGGTCCTGAGGCTCGGTGATTCGTCTCCCGGGGCGTTTGAGAAGGGTTTCGGACGCCTTCAAAAGAGCCATTTGAGCATGCTCCTGACCGGCGAGAACTTGGGCCTCGATATCTCGCAGCGCGGCGGGGGACGCGGCAAGGCTCGGCTCTTCAGCCACGAGGCTCTCGTAGACGTCTGACCAAGACCGTGCCGCCTGGATGACAGTTGCGTACCATTCCTCTAGCTCGACCCAGTCTATATGTGGATTCCGTGAGCTGACTGTCGATTGGCCATTGTGGCTTCGGCTGGAGGGTGTTCGGTCCAAAGCCGGTTTCTCATAGCCGGTCCACCAAGTGCCATTTTCTCCGACATCACCAAGCAATAAAAGCTTGGGGTCCAACTCGGGAACCGAATAGCTGGCGCTCCGGGCGTCCTTCCGAATCTCGGGGGGCTCAGGAGGCCGGTGCGATCTGTGTGAGACCCCGTGTCCGGCAGGGGGTTGACTTCGGGGGATCAAAAACGAAGAATTTAGGCAGTGAAAGGATGTAAAAGAAGCAATGATGTAGTCTTCCAGCGGCCTAAATATCCTCCTTACCTCCTCTCCGGGGCTTGAAGGCGGATGGCTTAGATTTTGGCCAAACCCGTGGGGAGCTCCAGTACGTAGCTCTGGTCGTTTCTCTGGAAATGACGTGGAAAAGGATCTTGATGTGCTGCCGGCCCAGCTAGGAGATCGACAATGCTGAACCGGCCTCCTCGGAGGACCTGGGTGCAACCTTGGCTCAAAGTTTAGGGAGGTCTTGGGCCGCAACGTGAGAGGCGTGCCCGTGGACGGCCCGGGAACAATGAGATGGCGAGGCGATATGGGAGAGGGTGTTACAGGTGACTCCTGTTCGACGGCAGACCAGCCTGCCTGTCTCCTCAGGGCAGAGGTGAGAAACGAGCGCAGACACTGCGCAATCAAGGTCTGGGTGTGGCGGAGAGAAATTGGTTGGTCTTGAGTTTCTTGTCAGTTAAGCACAGCCATATGAAGGTACAACAAAACGAAAGACTCGTGTACCATTTTGTAACTGCTCATCAGAAAGGACTGCTATGTCCTGCGCGGCATCCTCCCTCCCCACATCCCGGCTCAGAGGCGTCAAGTCGTTGATGGTCATGCAGATGGTGCATCGAAACAACTGCAGGTCCCTCGGCCAGCGCACCAGCGAACCGCAAGTCATGCAGCGGCCGGTGGCAAAGTCAGTGCTGCCGACCGACGCGCCATTCCGGTGGCCACGCATTGGCGGCGGTTTGCCCTTGACGTTGAATCCGGGTTCGAGTCCGTCAGCACCGGAATCGGACTCGGAGTCGTCGGCGCCGGGCACGGGCTCGGCTTTCTTCTTCTTGCTCGAGAAGAGCGACGGGAATGGGTGGCTGACGGAGCGGATGTGGCGGGGCCGGGAAGGGTGGCTCCGGGGGTGGAGATCCTCATCGGACGAACTGGAGTCGCCCTGGAGGTGGTGGTTCTGCATGTGGTCCCAGACGTCGATTTCCGAGACTCGCGAGGTACTCCTGTACCGGTTGCCGGTGACAGCAGTGGGTCCGCCGTATGCGTGGTGAGGCGTCAGGTGCTGCTGGCTTGGAGTCAGCGGCGGGTCAGCCGAACGGTGCGAGCCGGAGCCGCCTCTGCCGCCAGGCCACGGAGCCATGGTGTGGTGCTCTCGTCGTAGTTGTTGGGGCTGTGCAGGCGGCTGTCATCTGCCTCGTTTTCGGGATCCAAGCCAACCACTCGAGAAAAGTCGTCCCCAACGCCGCAGTGCCAAAGAGGGGCAGAGCTGAGTTGAGACAAAAAGAAGCGCTCTCTGTCCGTCTGTCCGTCCGGTATTAGACTGCCTGGCTCGGTCTGTCCGTCCTGTGACTAAGCCACAGTCTGTGACGTTGACAAACCAAGACAAAACAAAACAATCCGACAATGCCCAGTGAGGTGCCCGGTTCGGTGTCGTTGCGTCAGAGACCGGAAATGGGGAGTCTGGCAACAAAGCCAGCCCAGCCCAGCCCAAGCCCGAGGCGTCAGAAAGGCGTTGGATCGATGGGCTGAGAGCGGAACCGAATCAGGCATGGGGAAGCAAGCAAGCAGTCGGCTGAAGCCAAGCACACACCACTGCGCAGACGTGCAGTCCAGCCCCGTCCAGTCGGTCCCTGTTGGGTATTCTGTACTCCGTATGGACGTTCTCGATTCATCAACCAAGCCCTGGGAGTCAACCATGCATCATCGGTTGAGCACCAGGCGCTGCGCTGCCAACCACAGTGTGCCGAAACAAATAAAACACGTCGGTGCAAAATGCAACGAGCACAAAGAGCGCCTCGACCGTATCGACACCCGAAACCGAAACCAGGAACAGGAAAAGAGAAAAACAAGAAATCCGGTCCGGGATTCCATCACCCAAACACCGGCGCCGTTGAATACGAGCTCCCACGGACCAGACAACAATGCGTGCAGTGCCCAAACGCCTTCCATGGGGCCCTTGTTTGATGTGATGTGGGGGCAGAGAAGAGCGAAACCCACAGGGACATCAGCGACCAATGCGGGCAGCGTCGCGCGTGCTGGGCCCGCTGGGGGGCGCGACACAGTGCAATCAGCGAGGCATAAAACACTGTACGGGGACGGAATCAAGACACAGACATGGCAGAGGAGTCGAGGGATCCAGGAGGGACAGCACACAGCACATTCAAGAGATCATACCCTCTTCTATTGGTATCACTACAAGGGTTCGCAAGGTAACACCTAGAACTAAAAACAACGAAAGGAAAACACAAAGTCCCTCACAAATCCTGGCTTGGCCCCTCCCCTTTTTGACTGACACCAACCAATAAGGTAGGCGCCCATTCGGCGAGCCAGCGAGCGAATAGTCGAGATAGCCACTCCCTCCGTCCCTCCAGCCATTTCACAGTCACAGTCCGTAGAATTCCCAGCCATCGCCGACATCCCCCGTCTGGGACTCGGCCGCCTCGTGCGAGGGCGCAAATTCGCTTCGCAGCTCCTCACCGAGTCACAGCTCGTCGTCCTCGAGCTCCGACGGCTTGAGCAGGCCGCCGACCTTGGACCGGCGCTCAAGGTCGGCCGCCCGCGCGTCGCGCTCCTGCTGCTCCTTCTCAACCAGGTACAGTTCGGCATTGTCGCCCACAAACTCGCGGAGAGAGATCAGGAAGTCGCGGAGGGTCAGCCGGAACTTGTCGTACTGCGTGTTGAGCGTGAAGAGGCTCTCGGCAAATGCCGTGATTTGAGCCCTGATGATACGTGTTAGAAGTCCACGCTTGCTGTTTTGTTTGGCTGCGTCTAGGAAGGGCACTTACGGTGTCAGGTTGGAAAATGCGTTCTGCAACAAGGTGCTAACAAAGTTGCCCAAGAACTCGCGGTTGCCAGTGCCCGGCTGCGCCTGGTCGGGTTGGTAGATGGGCCCTTGGATCTTCGGCTGTGTGCCGTCCGCCGGGTGGACAAAGTAGAACAGCCGCATCAGCAGCATTGATTGCGTCTTGAATCCCGCTTTGTGATCCTGATCCGTCAGCACGAAGAAGACATCCTGCAGGATCGTAATGAAGAACTGATTGAAGAAGGCGTTGGAGGTCTGAACGTCCGTCTTGTCGGCAATGTTGTTGATCAACTCCAGGCACATGTTCAATCCGGCGGTTTCGACGTCGCGGTTGTCGTGCTTGCTCGCCCACAAGCAGGAATCGATGACAAACTTGAATTGCCGGTTGTCGAGCTTCAGGAGGGCTTCGGAACGTCAGTCAGGATTGATCCAACAAAAAAAGGCTCCAAAAGACATACCAGGGAAGCAGTGGAGGTTGATGGCCCGCAGGAGGTTGAAGAACTCGACACGATGCTCGGGAAATTCCGAGAAGTCCTTGTTGATCATGTCTAGAGTGCACTCGAACACGTTCTCCATGATCACGGGTACCTGGTCCTCCATAAGGCCCTAAGCAAACGTTAGTACCACTCAGGCCGTCAAACCGCAATCCTGGTGCCAAGACGTACCGATAGCTTGGTGATCATGGCCGTCATGGCCTTCAGAACCTCGGCGTCACGAGCGCCGGCAACATTGCGATTGTAGTCAACCAACACAGAGTCGAGCAGTTGTGGGACCATCTGTGTCCTGACGGCCTGGAGATCCTCTGCCTTGTCGACAAACGTCTCAACAAGCTTCAAGATCTCCTTCTTGATGGTCCGGAGACCGCGGACCTTGGGCATCTTGGTCGCAATCTCGCCTAGTCGACAACAGTAAGCACATGGTCGTGATAGGATATCCAAGATGAGCAAACACAACTAACCTTCGCGGGCAACCGCCTCAGAGATAAGCTGGCTCGTGGCAGCATACATCTGGAGCATGTCGTTGTACAGCCGGCCGATCTGAGGGAAGAAGTATGGGCCAATCGACGAGCAGGCTGATACATTCGTCTTCATGATGTTGCCGATGATTTTGATGGTATCGGCGTCCTGCAGGATCGCAGGGTTTATGGTGGCCTGCTTGATGATCTCGTCCCATGCCGCATTGGGGATGGCCATCAACTCAGCCAGGAGCCGTTCCTGCTGGTTTCTGTTGCCTTGCGCGGCCACCATGTAGCCACAGGCCTCGTAGAAGGTGTGCACCTGTTGGGGGGTCAGGTCACAGGTGATCTTGCCGAGGTTCCGAATAATCTCTTCGATGAAAGGCTCGCTCTCGCTCGGCTGGAGGGCGACAAAATGACGCCGGCACTGCTTGGCGATCTTGATGAAGGTATCGCACGCCATGTCCTGAACACCTAGTGTGGGTTAGCAAACAACCTTCGTCCATAACCCAGGGTGACTCGCCTTCGTGGGACTCGTGCATGAACTCGAAGAGCTTATTGACAACCGTCTTAAGGAACTTCCAATGCGCCTTGAGAAAGCGCGGGTACTGCCCCACGATATACATGATGTTGCTGGCGACGACGGCTTTGTTGTCCTTGCCGCGCTTCATCTCCGTCAGTCCGAGTAAGTCCTTGATTACTGTGACGAGGAACCGCTTCTCCGTCTCTTCGTTCATGGCCAGGGAGATGGAACCGATGGCCCAGCAGAGCACGTTGCAGTTGTGCCACGACCATTCGGTCCCGTCCACCTGGCGTGCGAGCTTCTCCGTCATGATCTGCTCGGTGTCGACGACGTCTAGATGAGTGAGGTAGACTAGGCACTCCCGGATCGTCTTGTACAGCTGAACGGTGTCGGTCTCCTTGACGAACTCGCGGACGATCTCGCCCTCGTCGTTCTCCACAATCAAGACTTCCTCGGGCCGGACCATCTTCTCGATCATCACCACCCGCAGATTTGACAAGACCTCGTTGTACTTGTGCTTGCGGAGGGGGTAGTTGGTGAGCAGGGCCGGGTTTGGTGCACCGCCGCCGCCCATCATGCCCAAGGACATCGAGGTGAGGTCGGAAATCGGGAGGGACTGCATCTCCTCGTAGAGCTCTTGCACGAGCTTCAGCCAGTAATCAAGGCAGATCTTGAAGATCTCGCGGTCGTCGATCTGGGAGATTCGAATGAGATAGAAATGGCCGTGGGTGAGAAAATCCCGGTTCGGGAGGTTCTCGATAAGCTACGCTGCCAGTTAGTGCTGCCAGAACCAGCCAACACATGTGCAAATCTCCAGGACTCACCGGCAAATGCATGCCGTAAAAGTTGCAGAGGAAGAGCGCCAGGTTCTGGATGAACTCCTGGTCGCGGGAGTTGCTCTGGGGATAGGTCGTCTTGAGGTCCATGTCCAAGGGAATGATGTTGGAGATGGATGTCAGGACCTCGGTGAACATCTTGACCAACTGCTCGTCGTACGTATTGAGTTGGCCGGGCCCTCCGGTTTGCAGACCGCCAATCTCGGTCAAGCATTGCAGCGTGACGTTTCGGAACTCTGGCACCTCGAGGAACCGCGTGCGGAGCGTCTCGATCAGGGTCGTCTCAAAGATGTAGCCCAATGGAATCCAGTTGCAGAAACGCAGCAGCGTCTCGAGGGTGGCCTTGATAAGGCTCGGCTGGGTGGCGCTGTTGAGAATTTCTTGGCAGAGCTGGAAGATCTGGGAGAACTCGGCGCACATGGTGGTCTTCAGGTTGCGGGTTTTCGTCGACGTCATCTGCTCGGCGGAGTAGTCGAAGACCTCCTCGGACAGGAGCCGCAGGATGATCATGTTGTTCTCGCACACGGACAAGCTCGAGTGGCAGGCCGAGACGATCTCGTTGATGAACGTGGGCCAGTTGTGGGGCCATTCCTGCTTCAGGACCGAGACGAGAACGAGATTCAGCTTGTTGAGGAGGGTGCGGTGCGTCTT